>Ga0256866_1000002_pt1 | contig 40103 bp, 37 predicted proteins | sample RVTome_16_FD_187338 | JGI IMG/M metagenome (GOLD analysis project Ga0256866, IMG submission 187338) | Soil microbial communities from uranium-contaminated site in the Upper Colorado River Basin, Wyoming, United States - RVT152D67 HiSeq ...
TAAAAAAGTTCTATTTACAATATGCTAATTATAAAGGTATCAGAATATAAAAAATTATAATATCTAAAATCTCTATTAATTTTATATAAAAATAATTTATTTTACATAATGTTAACATCATGTGGTTGACTTTCAATATATCCAGCTGTTGTTATTCGAACGAATTCAGCATTTTGTTGCATTTCATTGATAGTTTTTGCACCACAATAACTTAACCCTGATCGCAGACCCCCAACTAGTTGACGGATAATCTCTACTACACTCCCTTTATATGATACCATTGCTTCTACTCCTTCGGGTACATAATCATTCAGATCCTCTGACTCGGTTATTTGTTGTCCCTCTTCACGATATTTTCTTCCCAATGAAGCATAAAAAGAGGCCATTCCTCTATAGATCTTGAACTTTTTACCATTTTTAACAAGTGTTTTTCCAGGACTCTCATCAGTTCCTCCTAATAGACTTCCTACCATTACACATGAAGAACCCGCTGCAAGTGCCTTGGTTAAATCTCCTGAATTTCTAATACCTCCATCTGAAATCACAGGAACTTCATATTCTGTAGCAATTTTTACACTATCCAAAATTGCGGTTAATTGTGGAACCCCAGATCCAGTAATGACCCTAGTAATACAAATTGACCCTGAGCCTACCCCAACCTTAACAGCATCGACACCAGCTCTAATTAAATCCGCTGTCCCATGGCCAGTAGCAATATTACCAGCTATCAACTCACAATCTTTGAAAGCTTTTTTTATTAAATGAACGCAATTAATGGCATTATCGCTATGACCATGAGCTATGTCTACAACCATAACATCAGCACCTGCATCCAATAATGCTTCTGTTCTCTCAAGATAATCTCCTTTAACCCCCACGGCTGCTCCAACTAGTAAACGCCCTTTTTTATCTTTAGAAGCATGAGGAAACTCTTCCATTTTTAAAATATCTTTGCTAGTTATTAATCCTATGATCTGCTTATCTTTATCGATTATAGGTAGTTTTTCGATTCTGTTCTTGTGTAAAATGTATTTAGCTTTCTCGATTGTAGTTCCTAATTCAGCAGAAACTACATCTTTGCTCATTACTGAAGAAATATTATTTTCTAAATTAGTTTCAAATAGAAGATCTCTTTTAGTAATAATTCCTGCCAGTTTCTTATCTTTTTCTATAAGGAGACCAGATATCCCAAAATCAGCCATAATCTTTTTCGCATAGCCTACAGATGAATCTATACTAATAGTATATGGTTGTTCTATCATAACAGATTCAGACCTTTTAACCTTTAATACTTCATCTACTTGGTCCTGTATTGTCATAAATCTATGTATAATTCCAATACCTCCTTCTCTTGCTAATGCTATGGCCATAGATGATTCAGTTACAGTATCCATATTGGCACTAATAACAGGAATATTCAAATTGATGTTTCTTGATAATCTGGTTTTCAAATTAGTTTGAGATCGAGAAATAATTGGAGAACGTTTTGGGATTAATAATACATCATCAAAAGTTAGACCTTCTCTAATATTCAATATTCATTTTCTTATTAAGTTAAGGAAGAATTATAAGTTTTGCCTTACTCTCACTTTAATTCTGAAGTTTTTAAATTGAACGAATTATTATTTTCATAATCGAAAAAGCAATTTAAAATAACACTAATTTAACAATTGTAAAGTATGTAATGCTAATGCTGTTTCTTTAACGTTATGAGTGCGAATAACGTTTGCACCATTAATAACAGCAATAACCTCCATTATTAAAGATGGGATAAGCCTTTCGTTTATCCTGAGATTCATAAGTTTTCCTAGAAAGGATTTGTTTGAAAGAGAAATACAAATGGGAAAAGATAGCTTTGTAATTTCTTTCAGATTATAAACAATTTCTATATCTCTACAATACCATGGTGTTTTTGTTATTTTTGTAAAAAATGGATTATTCCCTTCTTTTCTGAAAAAACCTATTGATGGATCTATTATAATATTGGTTTTCTTAATACCAGCTTTTTGTGCAATCGTTATACTATCATGAAGAATCCGTTTGGTTGATAAAGATTTAGCCGTTAGAATTTTACCTGGTTTCTTTTCAAATGCCCCAAGGATTACTGGAATACTATGTTTTGATACAATTCCAGCCATTTCAGGATCATATTTTAATCCACAAACATCATTTATCGCATCTGCTCCCATCTGGAGTGCCTCTTCAGCTACTCTGGCTCTAGGAGTATCTACCGATATAGGAAGTTCACAACTATGACGTATTATATTAATAGCTTTTTTTAATCTCGAAATTTCAATTTTTGAAGAAATTATAGTATCTAAGTATGGAGCAGTTGACATTGCGCCTATATCTATTATATCTGCTCCATCATTTTCTAACTTTTTTACATAGGTAGAAATACTTTTTACATTGGTTTTTATTGAATTTTTATAAAAAGATTCAGGACTAACATTCATTATTCCCATTATTTTTACAGAATTCCTGTCAATAGAAACATCACCAATTTTTGTCAAGATTCAGATATAGGTATCCTCTATATTATTTCCTTCTCAAAAATAGATCAACATTATTGATAATAATATGAAAAATAATATTGGAGAGATATTTTAATTCTAATGAGATTGTTAATTGATTTCAATTGATGAAGCTAAAATTTTTGAAGTAATCAGAAAAAGAAAACCTTTATCGGTAGCTCTGAACGGTCCGGAGGCATTATTCCCCAAGATGCAAGAAACTGGACAGAAGATTATGAAATTATTTGATATTCCAGCCTATATCATAGGTGATACTTGTTGGGGATCTTGCGATGTCAATACACATGCTGCAGATATGCTAGGTGCAGATCTGTTGTTTAATATTGGGCATACAATTTCTATGGAAACTATTGATAAAAAAGTAATTATGATCAATGCATACGATGATGTAAAATTCGATATAGTAGTAAAAAAATTTGCTAAGAATACGGCAAATCAAGAATATAAAACATTAGGTCTTATTACAGATAGCCAACACTTAAATCAATTACAATCGTCAAGAAAAATATTAGAAAATTATGGATTTAAAATAGTAATTGGTGATGGTAAAGGACAGTTAAATGATGGCCAAGTTTTTGGCTGTGAATTTTATCCAGTGTATGATATACAGAAAAGAGTAGAAGCTTATATTTTCTTAGGCCAAAGTATCTTTCACTCTGTAAGTATTGCAATGTCAACCGGAAAGCCTACTTTCATGTTGGATCCATACTTTAATGAATTTCAACAAGTAAATGACAAGGCCAGAATTATGGAAAAGAAAACAATTTTATCGATTTATAAAGCACAAGAAGCAACCAAAATTGGAATAATAATAGGATTAAAAGAAGGCCAATTCTCAAAGATAAAAGCATTAAAATTTAAAAAGTCATTGGAAATCTTGGGAAAGGATATAGAATTAATTGCTTTAACAGAAATTACTGAAGAAAGATTAAGAAATTTTAAAGGAATAGATGCTTATATCCAAGTGGCTTGTCCCAGAATAGCTATAGACAATCATTTTACTAAACCATTACTTTCTGTACCCCAAGCTGAAGCATTAATTAAGGTTTTAAAAAAAGAACCTATGGATGATTTTTTAAAGCTACGTCATTGGTTATAAAAATATATCAATTTGGTACCTACTCGAAACAATGCAGCAATATTATACGAGATTAGTATCATGAATGCGAAGGCAGCCTATTAGTACCACCTTTGATAAAAATCCCAATCTCGATCTCATATGATCCATCACGGAGACGAACCAGCACGGTTATGTCAACTTAGGGTTGCTCCCTCCCGGACCTCACCCATTTCGAGAATTAACAGTCAAGACCACACCTTCGCATGGTTCGCTGCTCATATCCGTCCAGTTCGGCGTGATTTCATTTTAACTTGATACGCAGGAAATTCCTATCCAAGGATTTATCTAATAGTTACTGATCCTGGCATAAAGCCGATTTCCAGAGAAGGGTACGGCTAGCACCCTGATCCTCCCTGCCTCCGCAGTCTTTATTTGACTAAGTTAAGTTATATTTGTTTATAAGTCATTTTTTAAAATTTGGATATTTTTACAAACTGAACAAACAGATCTAGTAGAATCAAGTCCACATACTGTACATTTATTTTTCACTGAACTATCATATTTTTTTAATATTTTGGATATTTTCAAAAGTGAATTATAGGTATTATATTTAACACCCGATCGGGTTTCCTCTAAAGAATTAAAGAATTCCCTTATCTCACTCCTAATACTTTCATCTTGATATGGACATTGCTCTGATTGAAATGGAATATTTTGTTGAAGTGCATAAAAAACTATTTCTCGTTCATAAATTTCTATGAATGGTTTAATTTTTTTTATTTGATTTTTACCATAATAAACTGGTTCTGGATATATCCATCCTATTCTGTTTACATCTCCTGCTATAATATTTATCATAAAAGATTGAAGGTGATCATCAAGATTATGTCCTGTTGCTATAACATTTGCTCCCACAAAATCTGCAGCTACATCTATAGCTCTTCGCCTAAATGTTCCACATATAGAGCAGGAAGTCATTTTTTCTGAAGGGCGTAACAACATAGATTCATCCATATCAATTCCAAAAAGTTCTTTATAACTAAAGGTTTCATTTTTGATACCTAGTTTAGAACAAAAGTCTTTAACTATTCTTAAAGATTCATTTCTATATCCAGTAATTCCTTCATCTATTGTAATTGCAATAATATTATTAGTTTTCTTTCTTTCAAATATATGATTCAAAACTAATAGTAAGGAAAGACTGTCTTTGCCACCTGAAACACCGATTGCAATTTTATCTTCATAGTTAATCATTGAAAATTTTGAAATAGTTCTAGAGGTTTTTTCTTCAATTGAAATTATAAAACAAGATCTACAAAGATATTCACCTGAATATTGTCTAAAATATACACTCTCCATCTTTTGACATTTTGAACATAGTGAATGTTGCATTTATATGACAAAGTTTTTAGTATTTGTTAGGTATTTAATTTAAACTAGACTTTGAAAAAATTATTGTTTATCAATGCTTGTATGATTTATTTACCATAGGAGTGCATATAGATTATTGTTATCTTTAAACATGGATTAAACCAGTATTAATATATTTTAGTAATATATATCTGAAGAATTATGAATATTAAACCAAATTTATTAGATTATATCAATTGTAGGATTTTGGATGTTTTAAGTAAAAATTCATCCTTACCATTTGTAGAATTAGCTAAACAAATTGGTATTTCCGATGCAACTATTCATACAAGGGTCAAGAAACTATTGACCTTAGGAGTTATAAAAAAATTTACCATTTTTGTAGATAATGATTTGCTTGGGTATGACCATCTAGCATTTATTAATTTAAAAATTGAAAGGGGAAGAACAGAAGAAACAACAAAAAATCTTATGGAAATCGATGAAATTTTAGAAATACATGAAATCTATGACAAATTTGATTTGCTGATTAAAATTCGATCAAAAAATTTGGACAACCTTAGAGATATAATTGTAAATAAAATATTATCAATTAATTATGTAAAGGAAATAGAGTTAATGACAGTATTAAGAACGAGAAAAGAAGAACAGATGATCTCATTACAAAAAGAAATGAGTGAAAAAACTGAAGAATTCTTTAAATATTAAAAACTAATTTCTTTGTTTTTCTTTTTTTGAGGATTGCCACCAATCTAAATAATCATCATGAGTTCTTTGTTTAGATTCAGAAGAACTAATTTGTGATTTGTCTTTTAATTCCTCAATTTTGTCTCTTGAAGCATAGAGACCACAACTTTTACAAATAAAATTTCTTGTAGATGAATCCATTTTTAAATCTCCACCACATTCAGGACAAAATTTGACCAACTCAATTTAAAATATATGCAAACCTTATAAAAGTATTATGAGAATATATCATACAAAGCTTTTTGATAGTCCAATGATATACATAGCAAGAAAAATGAAGGTTCATAAATGATATCGAATTATAGATGTAACTATTTTATCCTCAAACGAATATATATTATTTATTAAGTATCATATTTAAAAATCTCGGGATAGAATTGAAATCACTAGATAAACTTATTTTGAAAGCAATATACATAAGTAATTTAGATCCATCAAAATCATTTTTACGATATTTACAAGAGAAATATCAATTAGATACCCCTTTTTTTGAATCAAGAATGAGAGAACTAATAAAATTGGGATTAATAAGAAAAATAAACTCGGAACAATATAAATTAAATTCATTAGGAAGAGAGACGATGAAAGTAGTCCTTGTTGGAGGTGTTTTTGATATACTACATCCTGGTCACATATTTACTCTCAAGGGAGCAAAATTACTAGGTGATGTTTTAGTAGTAGTAATTGCCACAGAAACTACAGCTACTAAAATAAAAAAAAATAGAGTCATATTTCATAATGAAAACTTAAGAAGAGAAATGGTTTCGTCATTAAATTTTGTAGATTTGGCATTAATTGGAAAAGAAGGAACATTATTTGATACAGTTGAGCATGTAAAACCTGACATTATAGCATTAGGTTATGATCAATCACATACGGAGAAATTCATTGCAGTAAATTGCAAGAAAAGAAATATCAACGTTAGTATATTAAGGTTAAATACTCCAATACCAAATATAAAGAGTTCTGAATTAAAACGAGATTTAGGAGATTCATTCTACAATATATAATTTTAATTAGTTAGATAGGATTATTAGTATTAACTTTCAATTTGATATAATCGCCGTTTTTCAAAGAAAATTGTTCTTTAATGGAAAATGGAGCTATTATCTCAATTATAGAATCATCATAATGAGTTCTTTCCAATATTAAAATTGAGGAGTTTATATTCATACTATCGTTAATATAAGCAGGATAACATTTTACCCATCCAAAGGTTCTGGATTGATCACTAAATCCTTCAATATATATTGACGGATATTTTAACATCTCCTTTTTTGCCTCTATAAATAACAAAGAATTTAATTTTATATTTAGAGTTCCTGGATAAGGTTCATAACCTAATTTTTCTTTAAATTGTTTTTTATATCCATTTAATGACATGTAATAGGCACCTTCTCCCATTCCCGTTATAATATGACCCTCGAAATCAATAACATGTTTAAAAGATTCTACAGCAGTCTTTAGAAATAAAAAAAGATCATATACTTGTTGATACCCTTTTTCTGTAACCTTTATACTATATTTTTTACTTTTTTTGTTTCTTTTTATATATCCAAAGAATTCAAGATCGAGTAATTCTTTAGAAGCTAATTGTTGTGATCGTTTTATTTTTTTTGCTATCTCGTTAGTGGTTAACTCAACAAAGTTATTCTTTGCTCCACACAACAACAGTTCTGAGAGAAGTAAAATATGTTGAAACGTAATATTACTCATAAATTAATTATTGTAATAATCCCATTTCACTGAATGTACCTACTTTAATAGATGAATTACGTTTTATATCAGCTAATCTATGACCTATGATTTGTTCAATGCCAGCTTTATCAGAAGCATCAATCAACCTTTGAGTTACTATTCCATCTAAAACCAATATTTTACCCCCATCTGAATCTGAAAGTTTTTTAACTATCTCAGAAACAGGAACTTTCATAATAGTATTCATTGACCCATCCAGAAGAATGGCTTCTAAGGTTTCATTGATTTGAGAATATATGTTTCTAATAACTGATGTAGATTCATTATTAGTTTGTAATCCATTATCTTCTTTAGTAAGTGGATATGTTTCCAATTGATTAAATTGTGGTTGTGTCTGCTGATAAGAAGTTTTTCCTCTATCGTTTTTGTTATATTTTTTATGATTTTGTAATAGAGATTGTTGTTTTTTTATAGGCGAGAATGATTCTTCTTGGGGGTAGTCCACTGCATTATTTAATATTTCAGTTATTTCTAAAGGTGTACATTCTTCAACTTCTCTTCCAGCAGGGGCTCTAAACACTTTATCGATTTTAACTAAGCCGTGGAGTTCTTTTAAAATTAGATCACCTGCTCTATCACCATCTAAGAAAGCTATAACTTTTTTTCCTTCGGTCAGGTGGATAATACTTTCATCAATCTTAGCACCTTCTATAGCTATAGAATTATCGAATCCTGCTCTCAACAGATTAATAACATCAGCTCTGCCTTCGACTAAAATAATCCAATCAGCATTGAATACACCTGTGCCACATGCAAGTTGCCCTTTTCCAAATGTAGTAAGTTTTCCAGGTTTACTTGCATCATATACATCTTTGAGCATTTCTTCACCTTCGCTAATAGTTTTAGTAGCCCATTCTTGTACAATTTTTTTTGCTCTATCTACTATAACTTTTTTCTTTATGGCCCGAATATCATCAATGCCAGACAGTTCAAACCTTGCTTGAAATGGTCCAACTTTATCTATACTTTCTATTGCCGCAGCTATAAGAGCAGCAGTAGAGATATCAGTGCTCATAGGAATAAGAGCATCACCCTTTGCTATATTCGACTTGGTATCCACATTGACTTCGATTCTACCTACTTTAGAGACCTTTTGTAATTCATTCAAATTCATTTCGGGTCCTAAGAGTCCCTCAGTTTGGCCAAAAATAGCACCTATTATATCAGCTTTTTCTACGAGTCCATCTACGTCGAAACTTAATTTAACGTGATATTTTACTATCCCAGTACTAGGCAATTCCATAACCTCATGTTTATTGTAAAGTAAAATTATGGGTGATTGGCACGAATATAAGTGCTTTGACCAATATCAATACATAAATGTAACAATTATTAAATTTATAATTCTTTTTTAAAAGTAATTTTAAAAATTATTGATAAGCCTCTATAATTGATAAATACATAATTAATAAATAAATTATCTGTATTTCTTATAGATAATATGGGAATTGGCGGATCAGAATGGATAATAATTGGTTTAATAACTATCTTTTTACTTTTTGGTTCAAGAAAATTACCAGATATGGCAAGACATATAGGCAAAGCAATTGGCGAATATAATAATACCAAACAAACCCTTCTTGGAGAAGTAGATAAAGTTAAAGTCAATCACAATTCATCTGATGATCATAATAACGAAAAAAATTTGTATTTTGGAAAGATGATCCAGGGACCTGTATCAACAGAAAGGGAAAAACTAGAAAAAATTGCCATATCACTCAATATTGAATATTTGGATATGTCTGATGATCAACTACGTTTAATTATTTTGAAAAAGATGAAAAATGATAGTTTGTAGAGATATATTTATTATCTAATATTAAACAACACATTATGAATAAAATATATGTCTTCATCTAATTTAAATGAAAAAATAAACCCATATGAGGTAGCACTAAAACAACTAGAAGAAGCATCAAAAATTCTAAATCTAGAGAAAGGAATGCTTGAGATATTATCCAATCCTAAAAGAATTCTAACTGTTTCTATTCCAACAAGAATGGATGATGGTTCGATTAAGGTGTTTACTGGGTTTAGATCCCAACATAATGATGCCAGAGGACCTCACAAAGGAGGAATAAGATATCATCCTGATGTTACGCTAGACGAAGTTAAGGCTTTATCAATGTGGATGACATGGAAATGTGCAATAGCGAATATTCCTTATGGCGGTGGAAAAGGTGGAATAATTTGCAATCCAAAACAGATGTCAGAAAACGAGTTAGAAAGAATGACTAGAAGGTTTGCATACCTTATAGCTGATATTATCGGTCCATATAGAGATATTCCTGCGCCAGATGTATATACTAGAGGTAACGAAATGGCATGGATTATGGATACTTATTCTGCATTGAAAGGAAATTATGTTCAACCAGAGGTAATAACTGGAAAACCAATAGCAATTGGTGGTTCATTAGGTAGAAATGAGGCAACGGGTAGAGGGTTGGCATATACCGTTAGAGAAGCTGCAAAAAAAATGAATATTGACATGAAACAAGCTACATGTGTAGTTCAAGGTTTTGGAAATGCAGGACAGTTTTCTTCCAAACTGGTTGAAGAGCAAGGTACAAAGATGATAGCAGCTTCAGATTCTCAAGGTGCAATAATTAAGACAGATGGAATATCTGTGGATGAATTAATGAAATTTAAAAGAGAAACAGGGAGTATAGTAGGATTCGGGGATGCGAAATCAATTACTAATGATGAACTTCTGGAAACAGAATGTACTATTCTCATTCCAGCAGCGTTGGAAAATCAAATTACTAAGAATAATGCAGATAAAATAAAAACACAGATCATAGCAGAAGCAGCTAACGGGCCTACAACTCCTGAAGCAGATGAAATATTATATAAAAAAGATATTTTGGTTATTCCTGACGTGCTTGCTAATGGAGGTGGTGTAACTGTATCTTATTTTGAATGGTTACAAAATTTAAGAAGAGAATACTGGACAGAAGAAGAAGTTAATAAGAGATTAGATATAAACATCACAAAATCATTTTATGATGTTTATGATACCCATACAAAATACAATGTAGATATGCGAAAAGCCGCTACCTTACTTGCAGTAAAGAGAGTTGTTGAAGCAATTAATATCAGAGGATTATGGCCATAATTAACTCTATATTATTAATTTTTTACTCTACGCAGTAAATAACTTTGCCAGAAGCAAATAATATTAAAAAAAAATTAAAAAAACTGATATTACTCAGTAGAGAATGAATGACCACATGAACAGCTTTTGGTAACATTTGGATTATTAATTTTAAATCCAGAACCCATAAGGCTATCAATATAATCAATATTAGCTCCTTTCAAATATCTTTGACTGTAATTATCTACCAAAATTTTGACACCGTTTTGCTCTATAACAAGATCATCTTCTTCAGAATTTTCTTCAAAACCCATACCATAAGATAAGCCAGAACAGCCTCCACCAGTGACATATACACGCAGAAATAAACTATCTTTGCCTTCTTGTTTCATAAATTCACTCACTTTTTCTGCGGCTTTTGAGGTAACAGTTACTATTTGCGATTGTTGTGTACTTTCCATAGTTTAATTATGTTTAAAAAGAATATAAGTTTTCCCTGTCTTAACAAAGACATTAAGACGTTAAGACTTTCTATTTTTAAGCTCTGACCATTTTGCAAGTACACCGGCTGCTGTGACCCATGATATTACTGAATGATATACTGGTACATTATTTTCTTCTAATCTTTTTGAGATATCAATAGTAAATGGTCCGCCTAAAGCACCTATTAAAATTGGTTTTTTCTTTTGTTTTTGAAAATCTCCCAATATATTTACAATAGTTTCTTCAAGAGGATCATCTTGAAAAACAAACCAGGGCATTATAATATCAACATTAGGATCATCCATAAATGTTTGAATAGCGAATTTATAATCATCAGCATTGGCAGAACCCGTTACATCAAGAGGATTACCTATGACATAGGTTGCAGGATAATGTTCATTAAACTTCTGTTTAGAATCTTCGCTTAAATCAGCAATTTTTAATCCTAATCTTTCAAAGTGATCTATTGCAGCAATTATTGGTCCTGCACCATTGGTAACTAAAGCCACTTTATTTCCTTGGGGAATAGGTTGCCAAGTTAAAGCCTTTAATGATCCCGTTAATTCCTCATAGCTATCTACAGATATAATACCAGCTTGATCAAATGCTCCTTTGACAACAGAATATGATCCTCCCAAAGATCCCGTATGAGATGCTGCTTGTTTAGCACCTCTTTGGGTTCGTCCATTTTTAAAAACTACTATAGGTTTCTTTTTTTCTTTTATAACTCTCTTTGCAGTATTCATAAACTTCCTACCATCACCAAGACCTTCAACATAGAGACCAATTACATTTGTTTTTGGATCTTCTGATAAATACCAAATCATATCTGCTTCATCTACATCAGAACGATTACCATACGAAATCATTTTGCTCATTCCAAAAGTGTCTGAAGTTTCCATAAAAGCAATTCCAATAGTTCCACTTTGAGATAAGAAAGCAACATCTCCCTTTTTTGGTCTAATCATTCTATCATGTCCTTGAAAAGCACAGTCTAATCGATTTTCACCATTAAACATTCCTATACAATTTGGTCCAATTATTCTAACTTTTAATTGAGAAGATAATTCTTTCACTTTTTGTTCTATTTCTGCTCTTTCTCCACCGAGTTCTTTTCCACCTCCAGAAATGATTACCATATTATGTATTCCTTTCTTTCCACATGTTTCCAATATAGCGGGCACAAATTTTAAATCCACTGTGACTATTACTAGATCTACCTTTTCACTAATCTCTTCTAAATTTTTATATGCTTTTAATCCTAAAATTTCATTATAACCCTTTGCATTTACTGGATATATTTTACCTTTATAATCATATTTAGATAAACTTTTTAACACAGAATTGCCTATCTTATTTTCTTCCGGAGATGCTCCTATTAATGCTATTGAATTCGTATTAAAGAAGTTATTCATATAACTTGAATCAGGTATTGATCGAGAGATGATATTTTCATCAGGAACTGATTTCAGAAGAATTTTTGCATCAACGACATAGTAATTATTTGGATAAACTATAATGGGATTAAAATCTATACTATCAATATATTTAGCTATATCAATTCCCAAATTACCTATTCTGAGAATCGCGTCACAAAGTATCTCGAGATTTATTGGCTCGGCTCCTCTAAATCCTTTTAAGATCACTTTAGCTTTGAGATCGTCTATCATATCTAATACATCTTCTTTAGTTATTGGAAGAACTCTAAATGATACATCTTTGAATAATTCTGTATAAATTCCTCCCAACCCAAGCATTATGACTGGACCAAATTGAAGATCATTTTGTAAGCCCACTATCAATTCAATTCCTTTAGGAACCATCCTTTCTAAGAGGAGTCCTTTAATTGTATAGTCTTTAGACAAACGGTTATACATATCTAAGAATGTTTCTTTAACTTCATCTTCATTTTGTAAGCCAACTTTTACTCCTTGAACATCTGTCTTATGTAATATCTGATCTGATACTATTTTTGCAACAAGTGGAAAGCCAATTTCCTTTGCTTTGGATACAGCTTCTGATTCGGTAGTTACGATGGAATATGCGGGTACCTTTATCCCATATACTGACAATATAGATTTTGCATCCTCTTCAGTAATTACTTTATTTCCTTTTTGAATAGCATCATGTATTATTTTTTGAACTTTTTCATTATCTTTCATACCATATGGAGAAAAAGCTAGTATAGTTTCTAATTAACTTTACTTATTATTCAATATTATTTGCAAACGTATTAATATTGATTAAAGATTGCTATCTAATTTCTTTAATGATTCAATTAGGATTGATCGTCTCGATTCTTCTGTTATCAATTCTCTAGTATTTTCGATTAAGATTTTACATATATCCAATTTCTTTCGGATACCACTTACTATATTATCATATATCGAAAATGGATAAATATCGCTATAAATTTCCTGCATGACTCTAAAAAGGGATTCTGCTTGCTCATACCTGCCGAGTCTTACCATATCATAAACCATTCTCTTTATTTCACCAATACAATCTAATATTCCAAATAGATATGCTTGGCTAGAAACACCAATTTCATCCAATCCAGGCAGAGTTTCATTTTTTACTATACTCATCAAGAGACTAGATTCTACTAGTTCTTGTTCTGACATGGACAGATATCGTAAAAGATCTACCTGAGCAAGTGTTTTGAGAGACAAGTACAAATCTTTTGCTTTATCTAATTTTAATTGACTTTCTTGTATATGGCCTTGATGAAGAGATATGATAGACTGACTGCACAAAATAATAACATCTCGCGATTCTTTTATTAATTGTTCTCTTCTATTTTCTGTAGAATGCAATTCATCGTTTATAGATTTAAGTGAAATCTTAATTTTTTCAGATACCATATAAAGATTGATTAATATTCATAATATAGAGTTTTAATTAGTTAATATGATAATGAAATATGCTATTTAAAACCAACAATTAATAAAAGTTTGAATATTGAATAGAAAAATACTTGGGAAACATTCGTAGAAGCCGAGGATACAGTTATGAATATTCGATTGTAAATAGAATTAATAATCGTAATTGGATAGCCAAAAGGCTTGGAGGTTCCAGTGTTGGTCTTCCAGATATAATAGCTGTAAATAACAAGAAAGCAATTTTGTTAGTTATTGAAGCTAAGTCAGGCACAGGAGAATCATTGTATGTCCCAAGCGATCAAATAGAGAGATGTTTTTCAATTGTTAAAATGTTTAGATATTATAATTATAAATATGTAATTTTAGCATTTAAGTTTCTGAGAAAAAAGAGAATAAAAGTTAATAATGAATTATCTTATGAAAAAAGAAAACTTGTAGAATATTATAAAATTATTGAGCCGATATGGAAGAAAGGAAAAACTCCACAAATAAAATGTAATTATGACGGCAAAACATTTTTAATTACTAGTAACGGATCAATGGAGATCAATTTTTCTAATTACAAGATGCATTTTCAAAAAAAATAAAAGATATCAAATTAAATACAAATACACTCCCATAAATATCAAAAATGAATCATACTAAAGTACAGAGGAAGAAATTTGAAAAAATCAGCGAAAAGGATTCAGAGAGTGCTATTTCATCGAATCAAATGTATGAAATTGAAAATATTGGACATACTAAATTCGGTATGAAAAAAGTTTTAATGATGGAAAATGCAGGTTTTGGAGTAGCAGATTTTATTATTAAAAGATTTAAAAATAAACAAGTTTCAAAATTAAAAATTTTGGCTATTTGTGGATCTGGTAATAATGGTGGTGATGCAATGGTTGCAGCGAGACATTTAACTTGTTCAGGTATTAATCTTAAAGTAATATTTCTTGGAGAAACATCCTCAATAAAGACAGAAGAAGCATTAACAAATTTTCAAATTATTAATAAAATGAATAAGACTATAGAACTAATAATAAATAGTAAAGTAGATACGAAAATAAAAAAACAAGTATTAAATGCAGATATAATTATCGATGGAATTTTTGGCACTGGAATTAAAGGGGATATTCAAGATCCACATCTATCGGTAATTAAATTGATAAATAAATCTAAATCATATATTGTAGCTGTAGATATACCTTCTGGTTTAAATCCTAATAATGGAGAAATTACAGGCGATTGTGTAAGGGCCAATACAACAATAACATTTCATAGAATTAAAATCGGATTGTTGAACAACAGAAAATATACTGGTAATTTAATATTGAAGAAGATAGGAATACCCATAGAAGTTGAGGAAGGAATAGTATAATATGACCTTTAAAATAGAACAAATTCCTGTTGGAAAAATGGCAAATTTCACTTATTTAATTATAGATAATGAAGGAAAAGAAACAGCAATTGTCGATCCATCATGGGACTTAGGAAAGATCTTTGAAATAATAAATAAGAATAAATATAAAATAAAGTATCTGATTAATACTCATTCACATTTTGATCACATACTTGGAAACGATCAAATTGTTGTTCACACCAAATGTAAAGTTGTTCAACATAAAAATTCTAGAGAAAAACATGATATATCAGTAAATGATGGAGACGAATTGATGATTGGAAAGACTACTGTACAAGTATTATTTACTCCAGGCCATTCCAAGGATAGTATATGTTTAATAGTTGATTCTAAAATAATAATTACTGGAGATACATTATTTGTTGGAAATTGTGGCCGTACAGATTTACCCGGTAGTGATCCCGAAGAGATGTACAATAGCTTGTTTGAAAAAATAATGAATTTAGATAATAACCTGATTGTTTATCCCGGTCATGATTATGGATACAAACCGACTTCTACGATAGAAGAAGAAAAGAAAAATAATTATGTTCTACTTCCTAGATCAAAGAATGAATTTATAAAATTTATTACTCATGGAGAATAACAAATTGATAGAAAAATATAAAGATATTACAGTAGTCAACGGCAAAGACAGTATTAATATACTAGAATCAAATAATCCTATTTTCGTATGTGTAATAGCATATACTGAAACAAGTGAAATTTCAGGTATTACTGTAGCTGGCGCTAATAAAGATTTAATAAAATATACACCTTCAGCTGATGCCGAGTTTCTTTATTATGGTAGATGTAAATGTATAGATGATGTACCTGCAACTCCGGATGGAAAACCAACGCCTGCTCTAATAACAAAAACAATGTTAGATATTAGTAATATTCCTTTTATTGTAGTAGATTCAGGAGTAAAAGTAAAACCAGATATACCATTATTTTCATTTAATCTACGGCCAGGGAAAAATATCTTGAAAGATATAGCAATGAAGTCAGAAGAGGTAGAAAAAGCCTATCGATATGGATTAATACTCGGGAAACAACTTTCTAAAAACAATGATTTCGTAATTCTTGGTGAAAGCATTCCTGGTGGAACTACAACTGCACTTGGGGTTATGCTTTCTTTAGGTATAGACGCAGAAAATAAAATGAGTAGTAGTATGCCACAAAATCCACATACTCTCAAAAATATGATAGTAAGAAAAAGTATGAAAAAAAATAATATAACTTTTGGGTCATTAAAAGATAAACCTTTTGATGCTATCTCTTTGATAGGAGATCCAATGATTCCTTCAGTGACAGGTATTGCTCAAGGGGTTATTGATAATGGTGGAAGAGTAATGCTCGCAGGCGGAACTCAAATGTGTACTATTTTATCAATTTTAAAAAGACTTAATGTTAAAACTGATAAAGTCTTCATAGGTACTACAAAATATATTTTTAATGATCATAGCGCAGATTTTACAAACCTAGTATTATCTATAGATAACAATGTAAGTATTTTTGTTTCAGATTTACATTTAATCGAATCAACAAAACTAGGACTAAAAGCATTTGCAAATGGCTTTGTAAAAGAAGGAGTTGGTGCTGGAGGAGTATCAATAGCAACAATGATAAATGCAAATGGAAAACTTAACGGAAAAACTTTGTTGAAATATATTGAGAATGAATATGAGAAAAATATTGAAAAAAATTACGTTAAACGAAATTAATATTTGACTATAAAAATATAACTAAATGAATAATTAAAGTTATTTTACAGTTACTGATTTAGCTAAATTTCTAGGATAATCAGGATTAGCATCCTTTTTTAATGCCAGGTAATAGGATAATATTTGAATTGGGATAATTTCAATTATGGGATACAAAATCTTATTAACTAAAGGCAATTTGATAAAATAGTCATACATATCATTATTTTTATTTGAAATTCCAATAATCTTTGCACCTCTTGATTTCATTTCATGGATACTATGTAATGTATCATAATAAGTTTCATCTTCTGGATTAAGAACTATGACGATTGTATTAAGTTCAATCATCGCCAAAGGTCCATGTTTGATTTCACCAGCAGCTATACCTTCTGCATGAATATAAGCAAGTTCCTTAATTTTTAGAGATCCCTCTAATGCAATTGGATAATGAAAGGATTTGCCTAGGATATAGATGTCTTGGACAGATTTTATATCCTCAGCTATTTTTTCTAAGTATGAATCATCTATTAGAATCTCATTTAGAGCATTACCAAACATATTTATTGACATATCTACTGATTTTTCATTTACACGTAAATTGTTTATAATAGAATATAACGTTGCCAATTGTGCTGTAAAGCTTTTTGTTGCAGCAACGCCCATTTCTGGTCCACAATTTATGGAAACATAATGATCGCTTAATCGAGCTAAAGAAGAAGTGGATATATTGACGATGGAAAGAATTTTTGCTTTATGCTCTTTAGCTATCTTTACAGAATTTAAAACATCTGCTGTTTCACCACTTTGTGAAATAGCGATCAGTACTGAGTTTTCATCAATAGGTGCAGACATATATTCAAACTCACTTGACATTATTATTTCCGTTCTTATCTTCGCAGATTTATAGAAAAGATATTTTGCTAATAATGCCGAATGATAGCTTGTACCACTTCCCGTAATAAAAATATTTTTAGAAGAAGAAACAAGATCTACGGCTTTTTGAAGAGATATGGGATCAATCTGAAAGGCCATAGGTATAGAATTTTTTTGTTGATGTATTTCTTTGATCGTATAGTGTGCGTACTTGCCTTTATCAATATCTCCTAATTCCCAAGCGACCTGAGTTATAGGTCTGGATACACTATTACCATTAAAATCGAATAAGTTTACATGTTGATGATCGAGAATAACTATGTCATGATTGTCAAGAAAGATAGCTTTATCGGTATATTCTAAGAACCCTAACACATCGCTGGAAATGAAATTGCCATCATTTCCCATTCCAATAATTAATGGTTCATCTAATCTAGTACCTGCTATCAATCCAGATTTGAAAATTGCAACGAATGCATAAGAACCACATAATTGTTTACATGTTTCAATAATAACCTTTTTGACATCATCAAACTTTTTGAGATAGGTTTCTATTAAGTGTGCAATAACTTCACTATCAGTTTGACTTTTAAAAATATGTCCTTGTTTTATAAGAGTATCCTTTAGTTGTTGATAATTATCAATTATTCCATTATGAACTACAACTACGTTATTTGTACAATCTGTATGAGGATGTGCATTTAATTTAGTTATACCTCCATGTGTAGCCCATCGTGTGTGTCCTATTCCTATTTGTCCGGGCATATTGTTTAATTGTAACGAGCTATCAACATCCATAACCTTTCCTACGTCTTTACGAAGTAAAATTCTGTCTCTTTCAAGGGTAGCTATTCCAACACTATCATATCCCCTATATTCCATTTTCTTTAAACTTTCAACGATAACTGATGCTGCCATACATTTACCAATATAGCCTATTATAGAACACATAAACTAGATCATATAAAATTAGTTTAAATAGTATATTAACACTTATACCATACCACTATAAAGATAGTTATAATTGTGATCTTAATTTCAAATCATCATTAGAAAAAACATTATTATGTCTGTTTACCGGTATAAAACATTTTATAGAAAATAAACAATATGATGTTATGAGAAAAAAGATGATAATATCTGATGGTAACGGACACACCATAAGTAAAAAAATTTTAATATTTGATGATATAACTGACATGAAAATTTTATCAAACAATATTGCATGGAAAATAATAGAGTTATTATCATCCAAAGCTATGTATCCAGCACAAGTAGCAAAGGAATTAAAGCTTTATGATCAAACAGTTTATTATTATATCAGAAAATTGGTTAGAATAGGAGCAATAGAACAAGTAGGAACAACTTTGATTAGAGGAGGTACAGCTAGGCTTTACTCAACTTCTAGTTCTTCATTTGGTTTAGAACTTGAAGGACACGGAGAGAAACTTGAACCTTCTCATTACACAAAAGATGAAAAGAGAAAAAATATTCCTTATATATTAAAAGAGTTTTATGAAAATAACTCTTTTTCTGGGTTAATCGTTGTAGGAGCACCTGACCCTCACGGTCCTTACAAATCTTCCTCACGGGATGGGCATTATGCTGTTCATTTGAGTTTTTATTTGGGAACTTTATGTGATTCATCTACTTCCGGATTCATAGTTAAACTGGATGTAGATGCGAAAGCAGAAAAGGATATTGATAATAAAAATTTGATATTGATTGGTGGGCCTGGTACAAATATCGTTACTTCAGAATTCAATAGATATCTTCAGATCAAATTTAATGAAGATAATTTTTGGTCGGGATTAACTGACCAATCGGGAAGAATATTTAATATGGACAATCATGGACTAATTGCCAAAATAAATAATCCATATAACAAAGATAAAAAAATTCTCATTCTAGCAGGTGTAAGAAGTATAGGAACAAAAGCATCAGTTATTGCATTAACCAATTATGGAAATAAAATAGGTGATAATTCTTTAAGTGATGATCAATTGGCATTAGTTGTTCAAGGGTTCGATATGAATGCAGATGGAAAAATAGACCATGTTGATATTGTTTCTTAATTATTAACTGCTTGGCATATTTTGAGACGAATTCATAGATAGAGCTCTTAAGGCAATTTTCGATTCTTCATCTTTCTTGACAATGTATCCAGGAATGTTAATAATCCTTTCGCCGATCGATACATGACCATGCACTACCAACTGTCTAGATTGATGTGGAGATTTGGCATTATCCTTTTTCATAATGATGGTTTGCAATCTCCGTTCTAGAATATCTTCCAGTTTTAAATTAAGAATATCATCTAAAGTTGCAGAATCTTTTACTAATCCAAGTCTTTGTAAATAGTTTAATAGTTTAGTTTCTTGTATCTGTCTTGCCTCAAGTGTCAAAGCTAATAATTCACGTGCTTGGTTTCTTATATCTGCAACTTTAGTTTGTGCCTTCCATAATTCACTTTTGCTTCTAAGACCATAAGATCCTATAAGATACAACTCTGAACTTAACTGATCAGTAGTCCATATCTGACGAGGTCTACGGAAAGTTTTTCTTGATTTCTTAGGGTCTCCCATTATTCACCACTCTTTTGTGTTTTTGGTGTAGCTAGGGCTGTTTTACGTACGCCGACTGCGCTAGCTCTTCTACCAGTAGTACGTGTGCATTGACCTCTTACACGCAAGCCAAACATATGTCTATACCCCCTCCAACTCATGATACTTTTCTCTCTATCTATATCATTTGAAACAATAAAATCCAAATCTGACGTAAGTAAATGAATATTGGAACCTGTATCCATGTCTTTCCTCCTGTTGAAATAGAAATATGGTATACCTATTCTATTAGGATCTTTAAGAGCGTTCTCTATATCAGTTAATTCTTTATCAGTTAGAAGACCGACTCTAATGTATGGATTAATATTTAATTTTTGAAGTAATACTTGAGCGAAATTATAACCAACACCTTTAACTTTACTCAAAGCTACAGTTATTTTTTTATCTCCCTCAACATCTTTACCCATAATTCTAACAATGTGTTTATAGTCTGCTGTTGACAACTCTTAAAACTAGAGTCTAGACCTAAATAAAAATCATACTAGGAGTTAAGTTAACGTAATTGTTTATAATCTCAAATATTCGTTTTAAATAACTTAAGTCAAATTAGATATTTTATAAAATTTACCTAGTAAGTATTTTTGTTAAAATGATATATCCAATATAACTATAAATTAAAAAGATTATAAAAACATAATGAAAAGTTAATAAAGGGAATTTTCAAGAGTTTAAGAAATAGAATGATTAAAGAAAATCCTTAATTTTCTTATTAGTATAAATAATTACGAATGAATACTATTATCTAATTCTTTTAACAATGTTTAAATTTTGTTTTAGTAAGCAAGAAATCTATTGAATTTTAAAGATATTGAGAAAATGGTTTTAGACTCTTACAACTCTGATCCCACATATAATGAAATATTCCCTGGTGTTCCAGATAATTATAAAGAAATTAAGACATTAAAAGATCTTCTCGAAATAAACTACAGGCATGCTAAAGTCGATAATCAAATTAGAGGGAATTTAATAATGCTTCTTAAAAAAGGTATAAATCCATACCGTGGAATCATCGGATATGATGATGACATAATACCATCAATAAATAGAGGTATTCTGGCTGGTCATGATCTGTTATTAGTAGGACAAATAGGTCAAGCGAAAACGAAATTATCTGAAGCTATATCTCAAAATTTATTATCACCAATACCCATAATTAGAAAGTCTTTAACAAATGACATTCCAACAACAATTAGACCTGAACAAATGATTTCTTTATTAGAAGACAAAGAAATTATACACTATTCTCCTAGGTTCACCGTTTCAAAAGAAACCGAAGATACTATTAGGAATAATGGATTAGATACTAAAATAGATTGGATTAGTGGATCTGAAAGATACAGATACATTTTAGCAACTCCCGATATTTCAGTTAAAGATTTAGTAGGACAAATTGATGCCATAAAAATAGCAAAAAAAGGAGTTGAGATTTATAATATAGAATCATACTCACCAGGTCAGCTCTTACAAGCCAGACATGGAATATTGTGTATTGATGAATTACCTGTTTTAGATCCTAGAAAACAAGTTTCTTTATTAAGCGTATTGCAAGAAGGTAAATTTACTACCGGTTCATATCCTGTTTACTTTGAACCTGATCTCAAAATAATAGCTACTTCAAATCCGATTGATTATACTCATTCTGGAAAAATAATAGAACCTTTATTTGATAGACTTCGAAGTCATATTAAGACACGTTATCCTGTAAAACTAATTGATGAAATGCTTATAATAATTCAAGAAATAAAACTAAGCGAACCAAAAAATGTTATTTTACCTATATTCGTTTTGAAAGCCCTTGCCACGATCACACAATTAGCTAGAACAAATTCAGACATTAACCAAGACAAAGGGGTAAGTGTGAGAATGTCGGTTCATTCCACTGAAGCTATAATTAGTGAGGCTGAGCGAGTAAGATCTTTAATTTATAACGTAAAGGCCGTACCTAGATTTTCAGATATTAATAGTATACATCAAACATCGAAATTTGAATTATCTGAATTAGATGATAATAATCAAAATAGATTAGATATTTTAGATAAATTGATTGCAGAAGCAATAAAGATTACAGCGAGAGAATATATCCAAAACATACAGGGCGAAGACATTATGCTGTTAAAAAATGAATTTAGTAAGAATAAGAAATTTATAGTCTCACAAAATCTTTTAGGAGATAAGAACAGCAGCAATTCACATTATAATTATGAAAATCAATTGAAAAATTTTCCGACTCTTTTAAAAATAGTTGACAGGATGATAGATATAGATGAAAATGAAAAAAATTTTTTTATTAAAAATATAGAATATAACCGAATTAATCTTAATGGGTTAGCGTTTTCTAATAAACAAGATAAAGAATATAGAGCATCGATACTAGAGTTAATACTGGAAGGGTTAAGGAATTTAGATAATCCAATTATTGATAGGAGAGAAAAGGGGATATATGAAAATGTTCACTAATAAATCAATAGATTTTATTTATTTTCCTTTTACAAAAGAATCAGATAAAACTTCAAATAAAAAGTTTGAAGATCAAGGAGAACATAACATAAATAATGATATACTGGATGACTTACTAAAATCTCTCGGAAGAGAAATTCTTAAAGAGAAAACACCCTCTGTGCAAGAATTAGAACAAACTTTACAAGAAATTATTAAAAAAAAAGGAAAGAAGGATAAATTTAACAAAGAAAACGATTTTAACTATAAAAATGATTCAAACCCATCAGATAGCAATGTAAAATCGAATCTACCGATTATTACTCACCTTATAAGGGAAGGTTATTTAAAAAATTCTGAAAAATGGTTAAGCAGTAAAGGATTCGCGAAGATTGGTGAAAAAATACTGCAAGATATTTTGAAAGAGCTAAAAAAAGGAGATTTTGGAATACATGAAACCAAAAACTTTGGATATGGGTCTCTTTTATTAGATACAACAAAAAAATACGAAATTGGTGATGATATCAGATTAATTAATATTCCAAATTCATTATTAAATTCAATTCAAAGGCTCGCCAGAGAAAATGGTAAAGTCGAAATACCAATAAAATTGGATATTGAAGATTTTGAAGAATATGAAACTATCCAAGACGTTAGAGTTTCGATAGTATATTGTATAGATCTCAGTTCCACAATGAGATATTCGACATTGTACGGGGATTTAAGTCGAATAGAAGCTGCTAAGAGAGCATTATGGTCTTTGTATATACTACATAAAAAATATTTTCCTTCAGATATAATTTACATGATAGGATTCGGTGCATTAGCTTCTAAAATAAATCCACTAGATATTCCCTATTTAAAAACGTTTGAACCTGGGGTTGATTTTCTTCATTATACAAATTATCAAGCGGCATTAAGACTAGCTAAAAAAATGTTACAAAAAAATCCTGTAGAAAATAAAAGAATAGTACTTATTACTGATGGCCACCCGAGCGCATGTTTTATTGATAATGACAAAGACCAACAAAAAATCCTCTCACAAAGGCCCTACTCTCATTTTTATATTCCTGATAAAAATACAATAAATTCTATTAAGAAAAGTCATGAAATGAATTTAGATATACATTCAGGCGCATTAGTTTATTTGTGTTATCGATATAGACAAGTAGATCAATTTATAGGAGAACGTACTATAATTGAAGCCAAAAAATGTTACAAAAAAGGAATTCAGATTGATACTATAATGATAAGTGAAGAAAACTCTATGTTGAGTTATGTAAATGAAATGGAAAAATACGTAAAAGGAAGATCATATTATATTAATCCAGATTCAATAGATAGGATGTTATTAACTGATTATATAAATAATAAAAAGAAGTTTATTCATTCAAAAGATAATTTCTAACTTATTTAGTTAATTTATAAATTAAACTCAATCTGTAATATTAACAATGAGTAATGTAGTGGAGACCATCAATTATTTAGACTGGAATGAATCTATGGATATATTAAAAAAAGCTTACAAAATAAATCTTTTTGCTCTTATAATTGGTCCTAAGGGAACAGGAAAAACATCGTTGGCAAGAAAATTTGCCTCTGAACTTAATAAGAATATTTTTTCAGTAAACTTTAGTCTTAGAACAAGAGAATCTCATTTAGTGGGAACTAAAACTATAGAGAATGGTGAAATCAACTTTGTGGAGGGAATTTTGGTAAAGTCTATGAAAGAAGGAGGAATTCTTTATTTAGATGAATTAAATGCTGCAGAACCAGATATGCTCTTAAGATTAGATGAGGCTCTAGATGATAGGAGACAAATAATATTGAAAGAAGCAGAAGGTCAGATTATTAAAGCTAGTGAAGGATGGTTTGTAGTTGCTACAATTAATCCTTTATCGCACGTTGGTACTAAAGAATTACCACCTCAACTTTTAAGCAGATTCCCAATTAGGCTAAGTTTAGATTACCCACCAGAGGAAACAGAACTAGAAATTATTAAACAACATACTTTAGTAAATAATGACAATTTAATTAATATTCAACGTGCTATAAAATTAGCAAGAGCATTAAGAGAAGCAGCGGGAGTAGAGGAACTATTTTATGGGCCTAGTTTAAGAGAAACAATTGCCTTTACTAAATTACTCAATATTGGTACCGACCCTAAGCTTGCAGCTGAAATAGTTTTTGCAAATGCCTATAATCAATGGGGAGATGTAGAGTATAGAAAAGTCATGGATATGGTTATTTCGATATTCGGTTGATAATGTGATATTGGATAATAATAAAAAATATTTAAGAAATGATATTCTGCTAGACATAGCTACATTTCTTGCACGTAGGTGGTCTAATAATGCAAAAGTCATTGTTACACTTTCTAAAGATAAACCTCCTCAGACAGATATTGAAAAACAACAGATTATCATACCAACATTAAATTATTTTCATGGTGAAGAATTTCAAAGATATAGACAATGGAGAGTTTCTTTATGGTATGAAGCAATGAGAATAAGACACACTTCTAAAGTAAAAGTCTCTCGTCAGGAGCATGCATATGGATTTATTCTTAATATTATAGAAACAAAAAGAATCGAAATATTAGGTTTACGTGGATGGCAAGGTATGACAAATGAAATAATTTTTTATGAGAGTATGTCTTGGTTGTCAAAACCTCTTCTAAATACAATATATGGAAGACATAAAATAATCGAAGCTTTTTCACAATATTTTCTTACTGGTTATATTAAAGGGGAACTATTTGGAAATGAATTTGACAAGGTACGAGAAGCCACAGACGTTGCCAATGAGTGCATCAGAGAAGCTCTTGATAAAAGACTAGGAACAGACTGGATTTATGACAAGGTCAGAGAAATTGTAAAAATATTACAAATAGATCCTTTATTATCAATTCCTTTGACTACTCCTCGATCTAGTATAGGTCTGGCAATGAACAAATTAGATTTATTTAAGCAACTAGAAAAAATAATAAAATCAAAACTAGTCAATAAAGAATTTGACAAAGCAATAAAAGAAATTATCGAAGGAAAGGATGTTGTAAAAGAATATGAAACTTTAGTAAAAGAAAGTAAGAAATCAGAAACAAAAGGATATGACAGTTTAGAAAACTTTGACATTAGTGTTCCGAATAGAATGGATATTAATGAATCAGAAATCTATGACATAGAACTAATTCAAAAAATTAAATCAGCATTTAGAGATTGGAAAACTGGGTGGGTAGAAGTTCATCAAGAACAAGGCGATGAATTAGATACAGAAACATATATTGATTCTCAGACTAGACCTTTTCTAAGCGACTTTAAAATATCAATCAGAACAAAAGTTGTCATTTTACTTGATCATTCTAGTAGTATAGAAGAAATTGAACTAAAATATAAACAAGCGACCGTAGCGTTATGTGAAGCCCTTAGCTACTTAGGGATTGATTTTGCAGTCTATGCATTTAGTACTGAAGCAAAAAAAGTGAAATGTTGGCTAGTTAAACCACCGAAAATTCCATGGTCTCTTGTAAATGCCAGAAGATTAGCTCAAATAAGAGCAAGTGGCGGTACACCATTAGCTGAAATATACACTATTCTTTTACCTTTTATTAAATCATTCAAACCCGAGATAATGATTACATTAACGGATGGAGAGCCTTCAAATTATGATGCAGTTAAAGAAATGGTTTTAACCTACAGAAATTTGTCTATCCACATGGTAGCCCTGGGATTAGGAAAAGATTTAAATGATCTTATCAATATTGGTCACAATTTAAAATATCTTAATTACAATAAAACTCTAGCTAGTAGAGTAGAAGATATACCAAAGAAGGTTATTAAGTTGCTCAAAGTGTAATTGTTCATAAAAATAAGGATAAATATAATTATAAAATCTTAATGGAGGGATTTGTTTTCTTAAGATTTTCCCAATCTGAAATGAATGTCTTTAAGCCTTTATCTGTAAGAGGATGTAAAAACATTTTTCCAAGAATATCAGGTGGTAAAGTTACTACATCTGCACCAACTTTAGCAGACTCAATCACGTGAATTGGATGACGTATACTTGCCACAAGAATTTTAGTATTATATTGATAATTTTTGAAAATTTGGTTTATGTCTCTGATAAGACTCATGCCCTCATTACCTATATCATCAAGTCTTCCAATAAATGGGCTTACATAGGATGCTCCTGCCTTTGCAGCTAATAGCGCTTGATTAGCTGAAAAAACAAGAGTAACATTTGTTTCTATTCCTTCTTCTTTTAATTTTTTAACTGCTTTTAATCCATCAGGAATCATTGGAACCTTAATTACAACATTTGAACCATATTGCTGGAGAATATAAGCTTCTTCCATTATTTGATTGATTTCAGTAGATATAACCTCTAGGCTAACTGGTCCTTGGACTATCTTTATGATTTCTCTAATGATTTCTTCCGGATCTCCACCTTCTTTTGAAAGAAGAGTAGGATTAGTTGTTATTCCATCAACCATTCCCATCTCAGAATAATGACGAATGGAAGCGAGATTAGCGGTATCAAGAAATATTTTCATTTTTTTAACTTATCAATGGTAGATAGCACAGCCCGTTCTATTTCTTTTTCGGTTAGGCCATAATGCTCTAGCAAAATATCTAATTCGGAATCTCTTGCAGACTCTCCAAATGTATCTCTAACTCCAACTCGTTTTACACTACAAGGATAATATTCAGAACATATCTCTGCTACGGCACTACCTAAGCCCCCTATTATATTATGTTCTTCAACTGTAATAATCGCGCCAGTTTCTTGTCCTGCTTTTAACACCATATCATTATCTAATGGCTTTATTGAATAAGAATCAATTATACGAGCGGATATATGGTATTTTTCTTTTAATATTTTAGCTGTTTTAAGAGCTTTATATACCATCAATCCGCAACCAATAATAGTTATGTCTGAACCATCTTTCAAAATATTTCCTTTACCTATTTGGAAGGTACTATCATTGTCATCGTAAATTATCTCTGAGGAGGGGCGAGCAAGTCGTACATAAAATGGACTTGGAATCTCTGCGATATTTTTAATTATTTTGAAAACAGATATAGAATCAGCAGGTGCGAGGACTTTCATGTTAGGAATTGATCTCATAATAGCTAGATCTTCAATTTGCTGATGTGAGGCTCCATCTGGGCCGACTGTTAAACCAGCATGAGATACTACTAATTTAACATCCAGACTAGGATAACATATTGTATTACGAATCTGATCTAAACATCGTCCAGGTAAAAATGCAGCATATGTACTTGCAAATGCTGTTTTTCCAGCAATTGCTAAACCTGCTGCAATAGAAACAAGATTAGCCTCAGCTATTCCTATATTAAAAAAACGTTCAGGAAATTGATCTCCGAATTTTTTTGTTTTTAATGAATCAGTAGTATCTGCCCCCACACAGACAACATCTTTATTAATTGTACCTAAATCAACCAGAGCATTGCCATACGCAGATCGCATATCCCCTTTTCTTAATTCAAAGTCGGTTAAGTTCATCTTCTATTCCCAGCTCATTAGCAACAGGTATCAAAATGTGCTTACGTGCAATAATCCAATCTTTTCTTGTACTATTTTCATCAGCTTTTTTTAATAGGTTTCTTTCTAACGTGACATTAGTTTTATGTTTTAACTGTAGAATTGCTGTATTTATATCTGAATTAGAAAAAACTGCGCTACCTGCTACCATAATTCGTGCTCCAGCGTCATATACACTTTGAACAGTAGAAGCATCAATACCTCCATCAGCTTCAATATATCCTTTGTATCCCCTCCTTTTTAAAGTCATATTCAATTTGCTAATCTTGGATGTTATATCAGGAATAAATTTTTGTCCAGAAAAGCCAGGATTTACAGACATAACTATTATGACATCAATATCGTTTAAATAAGAAAATGTCCATTCTGGAAGTTCAGTTTGTGGATTAATAGCTATACCTAAACTTATTCCTGCAGACATTACCTTCTCTCGAATGTAGCAGAATTTCTCATTATCACAAGTTTCAGCATGAATTGTAATAATATCACAACCAGCGTTTATATATTCCTCAATATGGTCGTATGGTTTTTCAATCATTAGATGTGCATCAAAGGGTATATTGGTTATTGGTCTTAATTTTTTAATTGTATCTGCTAAAAACGTAATATTAGGGACAAATATTCCATCCATCACATCTAAATGTATAATGTCTGCTCCACCTCTTTCAACTTTTTTTATTTTTTCTTCATAATTTTCTTTTTCCCCTGCGATTATTGAGGGTGCTATCATATATTCTCCTTCTAATTCTTCGATTAATAATGGAATATGCAAATTATGAGGTGCTTTACCATGCCATTGAGGATTATTAGCCATATGTTTAATCCCATTTCCTTTTACGGTATTTGCAATTATAATAGTAGGTTTATCCTTGATTTCACTAGCTTTGTTCAATGCATCCATTATTTGTTCAACTTTGTGTCCATTAATTTCTATTACATTCCAGTTAAAAGCCACCCATTTATCACGTACTGGATCCAGAGGCATTATATCCTCGGTAAACCCGTCTTGTTGAATTTTGTTTCGATCCAAAATTGCTACAAGATTATCTAATTTAAATTTAGGTGCAGTCATTGCAGCTTCCCATACTTGACCTTCATTTGTCTCACCATCACCTAGTAAAACATACACATTGTTATCTTTATTATCAATAACATTTGCCAAAGCAATTCCAATTGAAACAGAAAGACCTATACCTTCTGAGCCTCCAGAATATTCTACTCCGGGTACAGAATGATGTTCTAAAAGTTTTGAATACCTTACAGGATGACCTTGCAATCTAGATCCAAATTTCCTTAAATCTTTCATTTCATTTTTTGGAAAATATCCCGCTACTGCCAACGTTGCATAGTAACCTGGAGCCGAGTGTCCTTTTGAATTAATAAAATAATCTCTTCTTGCCCAGGTGGGATTTGAAGGATCATGACGTAATTCCCTAAAATATAATACACCCATGATTTCAGCAGCAGAAAAAGAGGCTCCTGGGTGTCCGGATCCTGCTTCAGCAATTCCTTTGATAGCATTAATTCTAATCTCTTGAATTTTTCTTTTTAGATCTAGGTAACGCATGTGAAATATCATATATCAATACCTTCAAACCACAAATGTGGCATAGAGAAACAAAATATAAAGAAAGATAAAAATCTAGCTGGAGAAATGATTAAAGTATTCACAGCAATTAAAACTCAATTCAATAATTTAAAATATTATCGTTGTTTTTCATAATTTATGTTAAAAATTATAGCAGATGAAACAAAGATAAGTAAAAAAAGAACAGAACTTTTGGTTATTGGCTGTTTTCTCAATGAAGATTATTCAGATTTACTTAATAAATTCAATGAGGAAATAAGTATTGCAGGAAAAGAAATTATTTCCAATATTCATAAATTTGGACTATTGAATGAATTACACACATTTGCAAAACTACCCGCTAGAAAAATATTATTTGCAGGATTAGGTAACAAAAATGAATTTAATACAGAAAAATCAAGAATCATTTCTGGAAAAATAATTCAATATGCAAAAGAATTCAAAATAAAAGAACTTTCTATTATTACATTTAATTTCTCTAAAGATATAATGGAATCATTTGTAGAAGGAATTATACTTTCATCTTATTCATTTGAAAAATTTAAAAATTCCAACAACAATAATACTATCGATAAGGTTTCGATATTGATAGAATCAAATTCAAAAGAATCTCAAAAAATAATCAATGAAACATCTGTGATATGTCAATCTGTGAATTTAGGTAGAGAAATCAGTAATTTACCTCCTAATGAATGTTCGCCAGAATATCTTGCAAAAATAGCGTTGGATTTAAAAAATCAAGGAATTAAATCTAAGGTTATAAGTCTGGATTCTATGAAAGATATGGGATTAAACGGAATAGTTTCTGTAGGAGGTGGTAGTATCAATACTCCTAAACTAATAGTATTGAAATATGAAGGGACTAAAAAAGAAGAGAATCCAATTTTACTTGTAGGTAAAGCAGTAACATTTGATTCTGGTGGAATCTCGCTTAAACCAAGTGAGAAAATGGAGGAAATGAAATTTGATAAATGCGGTGGTGTAAACGTTATTGCAATTATGAAATCATTATCTTCTTTAAAAATAAAACATAAAGTGATTGGAATAGTTCCTGCAGTTGAAAATATGCCTTCTAATTCTTCTTACAGACCTAGTGACATTATCAAGATGTATAATGGAAAAAGCGTGGAAGTCATTAACACAGATGCAGAGGGTAGATTAATACTTGCAGATGCACTCTCCTTTGGAATTAAGCAATATAAACCCAAACTAATAATTGATATGGCCACGTTGACAGGAGCTTGTATTATAGCACTAGGTAGTAATATAGCAGGCATAATAGGTAATGATGAAAAATTAATCAAAAAAATTCTTGACATATCCAAAGTTACCGATGAAAAAATGTGGGAATTACCATTATTAGAGGATCATCATGAGCAGATAAAAAGTAAAAATGCAGATATTAAAAATATCGGAGGACGAGCTGCTGGGGCCATCACTGCAGCAGCTTTTTTGTCAAATTTTGTAGAAAATACACCATGGGTACATCTTGACATTGCAGGAACAGCATGGAACCAGGAAGGAAGTTTGTCAAAAACATATAATCCACCAGGAGCAACAGGTTTTGGGATACGAACAATAATCAAGTTTATTATGAGTGAAGGTCTATAAAATTTAACATCCTTTAATATAATTTATAATTTTAGAACGCCAGCACTGCCCTTTCCCAACCACTCACGTAGGTCAGTACTAGGCAGCGACGACAGGTTTGACTTCCGGGTTCGGTATGAGTCCGGGTCGCGCCCTGCCACTATGACCGGCTAAATAAAAAGTATCATAAGGTTAATTTATTCGTTTTTAAACCTTCAAAACACACTTAACAACAATCAAAAATGCAACCTAGCAAGAGATATAATACATAAATGTAAAACATATAAACAAATGGGAAACCCTGAATCAACGGCGAGAGTAGCAGTTTTGGATGAAGAATTATGTAAACCAAAAAAATGTGGATTAGAATGTATTATTTATTGTCCAGTAAATAAAACAGGGGGTAAATGCATTGTTCAAAGGGAAGAAGATGCTAAAGCAGTAATTTCCGAAGATCTATGTACTGGTTGCGGAATATGTGTTAAAAAATGTCCATTTGAAGCAATTGTAATAGTAAATTTACCAAAAGAATTGGGTGAACATAAAATTCATCAATATGGAATAAATTCTTTTAGGCTCTATCATTTACCGACTCCAAAGAAAGGTTCTGTTGTAGGTCTGCTTGGTAGAAATGGTATGGGCAAATCTACTATTGTAAATATATTATCAGGCAATCTTAAACCTAATCTTGGCAATTATGATTCAAATATTCAATGGGAGTATGTTATTGAAAAATTTCACGGTTCTGAATTAAAGTCACATTTTGAAAGCATTGCTAATGGGAATTTTAAAGTGTCGATAAAACCTCAGCTCATCTATAAAATACCAAAGGTGTTCAAAGGAACTGTAGATGAAATTTTAAAGAAATTTGATGAAAATAAAACTGCAGATGAAATCTCTGAGAAACTAGGTTTGAAAAATTCCCTGAATAAAAACCTAAATGAATTAAGTGGAGGAGAATTACAGAGATTAGCCGTCACTATTGCTGCAATTAAAGATGCAGAGTACTATTTCTTTGATGAACCATCATCATATAATGATATTTATCAAAGATTAGCCGTAGCTAAAGTAATACAAAATCTTGCTTCAAAAGGAAAAACAGTTATGGTTATCGAGCATGATTTAACTTTATTAGATTATTTATCGGACTATATTCATATACTATATGGTGAATCTGGAGCTTATGGAATTGTTTCCAGTTTACAGTCTACGAAGGCAGGTATCAATAATTTTCTAGACGGTTTTATTCCCTCCGAAAATATAAGATTTAGAGAGAAAAAATTCAGATTTGATACATTCAATCCTATTGATGATTTTATTTTAAACAATATTATTAGTCAATATTCAGAATTAGAAAAAAATTTTAACGCATTTCGTCTAAAAGTTTCCGAGGGAAAAATAAGAAAAGGTGAGGTTTTAGGAGTTATTGGTGCAAATGCATTAGGAAAAACAACTTTTATGAAAATGATTGCAGGAGTAGAAAATGTGGATAATGGAAAGATAGAAACTAATGCTAAAATTTCATATAAACCACAATATATAACTCAAGAATATGATTCTGATGTTAAGTCATTATTATATACAGCATATCAAAATATTCTAGAAGGAAGTGTTGCAGAGGAACAAATTATTATTCCAATGGGAGTTAAAAAACTGTATGAAAAAAATATAAAGAATCTTAGTGGAGGAGAATTACAAAAAGTAGCAATAGCAATATCATTAATGAGAGATGTTGATATTTATGCATTAGATGAACCTTCAGCTTTTCTAGATATTGAGGAGAGAATAGCATTAGCAAAATTTATTCAGAGGTTTGTAAGAGCGCAAGGAAAATCAGCAATAATTATTGATCATGATATGCAATTAATTGATATAGTTTCTGATTCTTTAATAATATTTAATGGGAAGCCAGGTTTAGACGGTATAGCGAGCAAACCCATCTCTAAGATAGAAGGTATGAACCAATTTCTTAGAGAATTAGCTATTACGTATAGAAGGGATGAGACTACTGGAAGACCACGAGTAAATAAAAATGGAAGTCAATTAGATAAATTACAAAAAAATTCAGGAGAATATTACTACATAAAAAGATAAAGACATGGGATCAATGCTTAAAAATGCATTAAAAGATGTATTTACAAAAGAAGAAATTGAAAAGGTTTATTCATCATTTGATATAATTGGCGATATAATAATAATTAAAATTCCAGAGGAACTCGATGGGAAAAAAGAGATCATAGCAAAGATACTGATAAATAAAATTAAGACAGTAAAAACTGTTTTTCAGCAAATCTCTTCAGTACAAGGAGAGTACAGAACAAGAAGACTATGTTTTTTAACAGGGATCAATAAATCACTTACAGAATATAGAGAATATGGATGTATATTTAAAGTAGATGTATTAAAGACATATTTTTCTCCTCGTCTTTCGACTGAAAGACTTAGAGTTTCGAAGTTGATAAGAAATAATGAAGTAATCGTTAACATGTTTGCAGGAATAGGAACTTATTCAATTATTCTTGCAAAAAAAAATCCTGATTGTCTTGTGTATAGTATAGATTCGAATCCTGATGCACACGATTTATGTATTGTTAATTCCAAGTTAAACAAAGTTCAAGACAGAGTTATTCCTATTTTGGGTAATGCTAGAACAATTATATCTACTCAATTAAAGGGTAAAGCTACAAGAGTTCTTATGCCACTTCCAGAACAAGCAGCAGAATTTATTGATTCAGCGGTTATGGCTCTTGAAAATAATAAGGGAATTATTCACTATTTTGCACATATTAAAGCCAAAAGTAAATTGAATGCATTAGAAGAAGGAAAAGTACATTGCCATAATAATTTCCAATGTTACCAATATAAGATAATTTGTGGAAGAGTAATAAGAGAGGTTGGTCCTAGAATATATCAAACGGTTTTTGATTTAGGGATACTTTAAATATTATCATCTGTAATTTCACTAGGATTAGAAGTAGAAATCATAGTATATCCAATCCATATGAATACGGAAACAATTATTCCTACAGTTCCTACAATGGTAAGTTTTATTAAAAGCAAATCCAGACTTGAAGCAAATAATAGATATATATATATTAGAAAAATTACTGTAGGAACAATTAAAAGAAAAATGCCAGTAGGTCTGTTACTTTTCATTATCATAAAAAAACCAATTTAAATATTATATATCTAACTAAGATCTTTGGCCATTAAAAAGGCGTCTTCACCGTCACGATAGTACGATTTTAATCGAGATTTTATAATAAAACCTAGTTTTTTGTATAGTTGAACTGCACTTTCATTGCTAACTCTAACTTCTAAATAGATTTCATCGGTTTTTTTAATAATAACACCATTAATTCCTTCTAGCATTAATGCTGTTCCTACACCTTTTCCTTGATGTTCTTCTAAAACTGCAACGGATACCACATGGCCCTTCTTTACAAAACCTAACTTTCTGAAATTTGAGAATCCAAATTCTATTTTACACATAATGTAACCAACTATCTGATTTTTTATTTCCGCCACAATAAATGCTTCAGGTAATTCTGCTAAAATAGAACTAAAAAAATAATCAGAATAATGTTCTGGAAGTGTTATCATGTTTATATTAATAACAAATGGGAGATCTTTTTCTTCGCAACTACGAATAACATAACCACCAACACTTCTAAGAATAGATTGCAATTTCTATATTTAACTTGACAAGGTATTTAACTTTATATAATAGGACAAATTCTTATTAAAAAGTAAATAGATTGAAGGTATATCCGATTAAAAATAATTCTTATTGTTTCATCAAAAATGTAATACTCGGATCAGGGCAAATCATAATCTTATTTGATTTTCCATAACGTGCAAGCATATTTTGTAAAACTTCTTTAACATTATTAAAAGTATTAAATCCTAATTTTGTTTTAGTATAATGGAAAGGTATTGAAGAAACTAGGCCTAGGTTATACTCATTCTTTAAATTCTCAAGGTAAATTAGGTGCTCTAATCCATTTATATACTTGATTTTTTTGATTTGAGAAAGATTCAATTTACCTTCTAAATACATAGTTAAAGCACCATCACCTATACCATGGCTATTTTCTGCTAGTAAAACAGCCATTCCTTGATTTTTCAAAATTCCTATAGAATTCCATAAAGAAAATAATGAGTTAGTAAGAGTGGTATGATTTTCCGGTTCCGTACCTGCACTAATTATTAATGACTTTTGCTCATTGAAATTAAAATTCGTTTTTGATTTAAAATCTGAAATTGACGATATAATAAATGTTGAATTAAATCCACAATAAATATGAGAAATTCCATATTGATTAGATAAAACCTCGATAGAATAGAAACCTAATTTATCATAAAACTCTAATGCTATTTTAAGTGGATCGCCTATTTGACCAGAATTAGGACTTATAATTTCATTAGAATGAAAAATTTCATCCATCAAACCATTTACACAATTTCTTATCAGTATAGAAGGAGTTCCACTGAAGCCAAAAAGAGGTTCATAACCAATCTTTGAAATAAAAATAACATTATCAAATTTTTTGATGTTTTCATAAAAATCTTTTTTATCCATTTGAAAAATTCTAATATTATCATCAAAATGAGTTTTAATTTGAAGAAAATATTCGTAAAACGTTCCAATTTCAATTTCCTTTGTGATATCAGTTTTATTAATTTCTATTAAAAAAGATATTATTTTTATAATAGATTTTGAAGAGGATAATGGAAAAATGAGAGTTTTCTTTGAAAACTTCATATCAGTTAGAATTTCCTTTATATTTTCATCAGATAACAAAGTTAACTCTGGATAACAGTGCAGTAAATTTTCTTGTTTAATATCTAACACTACATCTGTGGAACCATAACCAAGCCATATTTCTGGCATGGATATGATTATAAAGAATTAAAATAAATCTTTTTCATATTAGATAATGAACAATAGTATACAACTAACCTTGCAGCGTTCCTATAAACTCTCATTCTTTAAAGTTTGGTAATTTGACTAGCGAGTGGTAAAAAAGTCTTTTTTATATTGATTCAAGGTTAATGCAAAGTTTTCCTAAAATATTTCATCACCCAACAATAGCATTACGAGATAAATTCAACCGAAAATCTCCAATTTGATATGCTTGCTAGAATTTCTACTTCTGGATTAATTTTTATTTCTGTACTAACATAGGAAATGTTTAGATCACTAATTTATATTAGATATTAACGAATGTTTAAGGAAATATTATTTAGTTGAAGAAAAGTCGGAAAAAACTTAAAAAATACCTTTAATTTATGATATAATTACTACAGGACACTCTTTAAACAAAGCTATTGAAAATATTAGAAATAATAGAGGAATAGTCAAAAAGATTTTATGTATATTTTAAGAGATACAATAAAAAATTTTAATGTAAATTGAATAACTTTACATTTTATTAATTATCAAAGAGTTGGCAAATATTATCTATAAAAAAGAGTGGATAAATAAAGATAAACGTAGTAGTACAAAAATAATTACCCCTCATATATCATAAGGTTCTTTTCTTCTAATAAATTATGAAGATTATGTACAGCACGATATACTTCTGCTTCTTTTTTAGCTCCAGTACAAACTAACTTCCCACTTGCAAACAGAAGGATAACTGTTTTGGGGTCTAACATTCTATGAATTAATCCAGGAAATTGTTCAGGTTCATACATACTGCGAGGAAGAACTCTAGCAGCTAATTCTAAGTGAATTTTACCTCCTAAACTTGCAGATGCAACTATATTTTGTATTTCAATTATAGGCTCATTTTCAATTTGGATACTTCCTTTTTTCAACTTTTGAACGACACTTTTGACGGCTTTAATTGCCTGATCTTCTGATTTGGCTCCTGTGCATACCATTTTTCCCGAGCTAAAAATTAAAGTAGCGGTTTTTGGAGATTTAAGTCTAAAAACAAGTCCCGGAAATTGATCTGGGTGATATTCAACATCTGGAAAGATTTGTGTGATTTGATTTAGATTAACTGTTTGATTTATAGTTGCTGAAGCGACAACATTCTCAATACTTACAATGGGTTTAGTTTGCGGCATACTGGTATGCGGTTTGTGGGCTATATAAATATATTATATAAACTTTTATAAAAATGATTTTGGAGATCATTTATCATTAACCCATTCTTACCTAGTTAACCAATATTATATAAACAAGAATTTTATAGTCATTATAATGTCATTTAGAATTGACAAAGATTCATTAGGAGAGTTTAAAGTTCCTGACAATGCATATTATGGTCCATTTACCGCTCGTGCATTAGAACAATACAACGTAACGGGTATTAAATCTCATCTTAACCTTATAAAAGCTTATGTTATGATTAAAAGATCAGCAGCGTTAACTAATTTTGAATTACAAATCTTAGATGAGAGAATTGCCCGAGTAATAATTCAAGTTTGTGATGAAATTTTATCAGGACAATTCTTAGATCAATTTGTTGTAGATGCTATTAATTCCGGAGCCGGTACTGCTGTTAATATGAATACAAATGAAATAATCGCAAATCGTGCTCTAGAAATATTGGGAAAAAGTAAAGGCGATTATAGGATTATTAGTCCTAATGATCATGTTAATATGTCTCAATCAAGTAATGATACATTTCCAACAGCAATGCATATTGCGATATTAATGAATATTAATTTAGTTATAAAATCTCTTGAGGTATTGATTGCATCTTTGAAAATCAAATCTATTGATTTTAAAAATATTATAAAAATTGGACGGACTCATCTTATGGATGCTATTCCTGTAACACTGGGCTCTGAGTTTGAGGTATATGCATATGCATTAGAGAGAGCTAAAGAAGAAATTATCAATAGCCAAAGAAAATTAGAGTTCATTGGAATAGGTGGAACAGCAGTTGGAACTGGTGTCAATACGCCTAAAGGCTATCGAGAAAAAATTGTTAAACATCTTTCTAACATTTCTGGCCTAAATTTAAAAATGTCTGAAAACCTTTACTTTTTCCTCCAAAGCAAATTCGATATAGCTGATTTTTCTTCAGGATTAAGGAACTTGGCAATTGAACTAATAAAAATGGCTAACGATCTAAGACTTATGGCTTCTGGCCCCATAGCAGGCTTAGCAGAAATACTCATTCCAGCAGTTCATGCAGGTTCTTCTATCATGCCAGGAAAGGTCAATCCTTCTTTGGCTGAATGTTTAAACATGATTTGCTTTGATATTATAGGAAAGGATGTTTCTGTAACCATGGCTGCACAAGCAGGTCAGTTTGAATTAAATGTCATGTTGCCAGGAATGCTAAAGAATGTATTGGATGCCACTGACATGTTAATAAATTTCTTGCCAATTTTTGCAACGAATTTTATTAATGGAATTCAAGCAAATTCTGAAAGATTAAAACAACAAGTAGAAACAAGTCCTATTCTCATAACCTTATTAAATCCATATATTGGATACTTGACAGCAGCAGAAATATATAAAGAATCGTTAAAAACAGGTAGAGGAATACGAGAACTAATTTTAGGAAAAAAATTGATGACTGAAAAGGAATTAGAAGATGCACTATCTTATGAAAGAATCATAGGATTAGTTTAAATAGGAAAAATAGTTTGGAAAGTGCAGTAGTAGCACTTAAAGCTCGTAATTCAGAAACAGAATAAATAACGGCGAGATCGAATATTTAAGTAGATACCTCGGGTCTGACAATGACAAAGAGATAAATATTATTTAGATATTCTTTTTTTTACGGTATACATCAGATATAGCCTAAATTAATACATCTTGAGATTCTAATTTATTTGAATTATAATAATAAAATATATGATTTTACCTAAAGATTATACTTTATAAAAAAAATATAAGTTTGAAATAGCACTTAGTTTCTATAAATTGTATATTAGATATTATCTAATTTCTTATATTGCAGAGATTTATTTAATAAATATGCATCCCGAGGACTTGAATAAAATTTGGTTTTGTGAAGATTGCCAAAGTAGTTTTTTTTTCAATTCAGATGCTGAAGATCATAAAGAAAAAACTGGACATTCAAAAATGAGAAAATTTAGTTCTGTCTCAGGTGAAATTATACCAAAATAAAGCATTTTGGGTTTGTTTATTTGCTTTATTTGTATCAACTATAATTCATTTAACTCATATAATTTTGTCAAGAATTTATTATTAGTTAAGGATTTTAAAATTTGTATTGGTAATTAACATTAGATTATATATAGATATAATAAATATTTTTCAAAAGTAACTGGATAAGAATATGGAGAAAATTTTTTAACGAAATACATCCTAGAATTTTTCCTTATTTTGTTAGTATTTATAATTAGTTATAGAGTTCTCATTCCCATAAAACAATAAACTTTTATTAATATCATGAAACAAAATGAAG
>Ga0256866_1000003_pt1 | contig 37435 bp, 31 predicted proteins | sample RVTome_16_FD_187338 | JGI IMG/M metagenome (GOLD analysis project Ga0256866, IMG submission 187338) | Soil microbial communities from uranium-contaminated site in the Upper Colorado River Basin, Wyoming, United States - RVT152D67 HiSeq ...
CCACCACGATGTCCTCGATGCGGGCGCCGAAGCGGCCGGGCAGGTAGAAGCCCGGCTCGATCGAGAACGTCATCCCTGTCTCGAGCGGCGTGGCGTTGCCCGCGACGATGTAGGGCTCCTCGTGGGTCTCCAGGCCGATGCCGTGACCCGTGCGGTGGACGAAGTACTCCCCCAGCCCGGCCCGGTCGAGCACGTCGCGCGCAGCCGCGTCGACCGACTCGGCGGTCACTCCGGGCCGAACCCGCTCCACCGCTGCAACCTGGGCGCGGTGCAGCGCCTCGTACGCCGTCCCGAAGTCGTCGGCGGGCGAGCCGACTGCGTAGGTTCGGGTCTCGTCCGAGCGGTAACCCGCCCTCGTCGTGCCTCCGATGTCGACGACGACCGGATCGCCGGCTTCGATCACCCGGTCGCCGGTCTCGTGATGCGGGCTGGCGCCGTTGGGGCCGGACGCGACGATGACGAAGTCCGCGCGGACGTGCCCTTCGGTGACGATCGCGTCCGCGATCTCGCGGCCGACCTCCCGCTCGGTGCGTCCTGCCCGCAGCCACTCCCCCATCCGCGCATGTACGCGGTCGATCGCGGCCCCGGCCTCGCGCAGCGCATCGATCTCGTCGGCCGACTTGCGAATGCGCAGGCCGTGCAGGACGGGGCCGGCGAGCACCTGGACGGCCTCCGGCATCGCGGCGCGGAACCTCAGCACCTTCTCGGCCCACATGTGGTCGTCGAGACCCACGCGCCGCGCCCGTGGCGTCAGCCGGGCCACCAACGCGACCGGGTCCTCGGTCTCCTCCCAGTCCACGATCTCCATGCCGAGCGAGCCGGCCGGCGACGCCTGCGCGGCCGGGCGCTCCAGCGCGGGGACTACCAGCGCAGGGTCTCCGTCGGCCGGTAGCACCAGGCAGGTGAGCCGTTCGAGCGGCATGGCGTCGTAGCCGGTGAGATAACGCAGGTCGGCCCCGGGTGTGACGAGGACGACGTCGATCCCGGCGTCGGCGGCTGCAGCGCGTGCCCGTTCGAGGCGATCGGCGGTCATCGTCCGGAGCGTAACTGTTCGGCCATGCCGCCAGCGTGGCAGGCTCTCCGACCGTGAGCCGGCTGATGCTCCTCGACTCCGCCTCGTTGTACTTCCGGGCTTTCTACGGCGTGCCGGAGTCGATCACCGCGGCCGACGGCAGCCCGGTCAACGCCGTGCGGGGCCTGCTCGACTTCATCGCCCGGTTGGTCTCGGTCCGGGCACCGGACCGGCTGGTGGCCTGCCTGGACGCCGACTGGCGACCTGCGTTCCGGGTCCAGGCGATGCCGTCCTACAAAGCCCACCGGCTGCTCGACCCGAAGCGGAACATCGAGCAGGTGCCGTCGGCTCTCGTTGCGCAGGTCCCGGTCATCTTCGACGTGCTCGACGCGTTGGGCATCGCCAGGGTCGGCGTGGACGGCTTCGAGGCCGACGACGTCATCGGCACGATCGCGGCACGCGACCGTGGGCCGGTCGACGTCGTGACCGGCGACCGTGACCTCTTCCAGGTCGTCGACGACTCCCGCGACGTGCGGGTCCTCTACACGGCCCGAGGGGTCGGCCGGCACGAGATCGTCGACGAGGCGGCCGTCACCGCCAGGTACGGAATCCCGGGCCGGACGTACGCGGCCTTCGCGACGCTGCGCGGCGACCCGAGCGATGGACTGCCCGGCGTGCCGGGCGTCGGCGACAAGACCGCGGCCACACTGGTCACGCGCTTCGGCGACATCCACGGGCTGCTGGCCGCCGTCGACGACCCGGCCTCCGACCTCGCACCCGTGATGCGCCGCAAGCTCGCCGACGCCCGCGCGTACCTCGAGATCGCGCCGATCGTGGTCGCCGTCCGCACCGACGTCCCGCTCCCCGACTACGACGACACACTGCCGCGCGAGCCACGCGACCCCGCCTCGCTCGTGGAACTCGGTGACCGGTGGAACCTCGACGCGTCACTCAACCGCGTCCTCAACGCGTTCAACCCCGTTCGGCCCTAGTGTTCTGGAAGGCTCCTGACGGCTGCACGACGACAGTGCACGTCACGGATACCATGCGCCCTCCGGAGGTGAGCGATGAAGGCTGCAGTCTGCGAGAGGTACGGGCCTCCTGAGGTCGTGCAGATCAGGGAGGTGCCGACACCCGCGCCGGCGGACCGCGAGGTGCTCGTGAAGGCTGCTGCGACGACGGTCAACTCCGGCGACGCCCGGCTGAGGGCGCTGCGCGTGCCTCGCGGGATGAGCCTGCCGGTGCGGTTGAGCGTCGGCGTCACCAGACCGAGGAAGCCCGTCTTCGGTCTCGAGGTGGCCGGGCGGGTCGAGGCGGTGGGCGAAGCGGTCACCAGCTTCCGGCCCGGCGACAGGGTGGTCGCCTCGCGGGGGTTCGATCTGGGCTGCCACGCGGAGTTCGTCGCCGTCGACGAGCAGGGGACGATCGCCGAGATCCCCGAGGCGCTGAGCTATCAGGATGCCGTGTCGCTCTGCTTCGGTGGCGCAACGGCGCTCGACTTCTTCCGGCGGGGGAAGCTCGCCACCGGCGAGACGGTGCTGATCAACGGCGCCTCCGGTGCCGTCGGTGCCATGGCGGTGCAGCTGGCCAAGCACACCGGCACCGAGGTGACCGCCGTGTGCAGCGGCGGCAACGCGGACCTGGTCAGGCGCCTCGGGGCCGACCACGTCATCGACTACACGGCGGAGGACTTCACGCGCAACGGGCGCCGCTATGACGTGATCATGGACACGCATGGCAACGCGCCCTTCGCCCGGGTCAAGGGTTCGCTGGAGCCGGGCGGCCGTTTCCTGATGGTCATCGGTGATCTCTGGCAGATGCTCGGCGCGATGCGGCACAAGGCCGTGGTCGGCGGCACAGCCTCGTTCAGCGCCGATCACTACCGAACCCTCATGTCTCTGGCCGAGCAGGGAGTGCTGAAGCCGGTGATCGACTCGGTCCTGCCGTTTGCCCAGATCGTCGAGGCGCATCGCCGGGTCGACGGCGGCCACAAGGTCGGAAGCGTCGTGGTCACGTTCGACGCCACGCCCTGACGAGCGGATCGACCCTCGGGCCAACCTGACCGGACACTAGCCGAGCGTCGCGTACGCCACCACGCCGCGACGCAGTGCCACAGCGGCGGACCGGGCGGTCTCACGCAGCGGGGTGTCGCCGGCCGCGTCGGCCACCTGGTCGAGCAGATCGAGCAGTTGCCGTACGGCACGGACGAAGTCGCCCGCGGTCAGGTCGGCGTCGGTGAGGACGGACTCGAGGCGGTGACCGCTGCCCCACCGCCAGGCCGCGTGGGCGAAGCCGAGGTCGGGCTCGCGCAGGAAGTCCAGCCGGTGCTCCTTCTCCAACGTGTCGAGGTTGCCCCAGAGGCGGACCATCTGGCCGAGGACGTCGCGGACCCGCCCGGGCGGCATCCGTGGCGGTACGGCGTCGTCCGGCTGGCGGGACTCGTAGCTCAACGCGGACAGGCACGCGGCCAGCTCGGCCGGATCGAGAGCGTCCCACAACCCTTCTCGCAGCGCCTCGGCAGCGAGCAGGTCGAGCTCGGTGTAGAGGCGGGTGAGCCGCCGCCCCGCCGGCGTGACCTCGTCCCCACGCAGGTAGCCCAGGCTCTCGAGCACCGCACAGACCCGGTCGAACTGTCTGGCCACGGTGTTGGTGCGGGACTCGACCCGCCGCTGCACCTGCTCGGCCTCGCGCCGCAGCCGGAGCCACCTTTCCGCCCAGCGGGAGTGCTCGTCACGGTCGGCACAACCGTGACACGGGTGCGCGCGCAGCTGTCGCCGCAGGTCCAGCAGTTCGGCATCGTCCGTCGCCGCGGATCGGGGACGCCGCGGCCGCCGCCCGCTGTCATCGGGCGCCTTGGCCCGCAGCGCAGCCGCGAGATCGCGGCGCGACGGCGCGGCCTTCGGATTGAACGACCGCGGGATTCGCATCCGCGTGAGCGGCTCCACCGCGACCGGGAAGTCGACCAGTGACAGCCGCCGGACCTGCCGTGCCTCGGTGAGCACCGTGGGCCTGGGCCCGTCGCCCCTGCCGCCACCGGACATGCCGGGGTCGAGCACGACCGCGAGGCCGGCGAACTTCCCCGCAGGCACCCGCACCACGTCGCCCGGCCGGAGCCGTTCCAGTGCCTCCGCCGCGGCGGCCTTGCGCAATGCCGTGCCCTGCCGGGCCAGCGCCGCCTCCCGGTCGGCGACGCGTCCACGCAGTTCGGCGTACTCCTCGAAGTCGCCCAGGTGGCAGGCCATCGCCTCGCGGTAACCCTCGAGCGCCTCTTCGTGCCGGCGCAGCGTCCGTGCCAGCCCCACGACCGCACGGTCGGCCTGGAACTGTGCGAACGAGGACTCCAGCAGCTCGCGGGCGGCCGCACGGCCCACCTGGCCGACCAGGTTGACCGCCATGGTGTACGACGGACGGAACGACGAGCGCAGCGGGTAGGTACGGGTGGATGCGAGCCCGGCCACCGCGGTTGCGTCCAGCCCCGGCTGCCACAGCACGACGGCGTGCCCCTCGACGTCGATGCCGCGGCGTCCGGCGCGGCCGGTCAGCTGGGTGTACTCCCCCGGCGTGACCTCCGCATGGGTCTCGCCGTTCCATTTCACCAGCCGTTCGAGCACCACCGACCGGGCCGGCATGTTGATGCCGAGTGCCAGCGTCTCCGTCGCGAAGACGGCGCGTACCAGCCCCAGCACGAACAGCTCCTCGACGACCTCCTTGAAGGTCGGCAGCAGGCCGGCGTGATGAGCGGCCAGCCCGCGCTCGAGACCCTCGGCCCACTCGTGGTAACCGAGGACGTGCAGATCGTCGTCGACGATGTCGGCGCAGCGTCGCTCGACGATCTTCCGGATCTCCTCGCGCTCGGCGGGCGTGGTCAGTCGGACACCCGCATCGAGGCACTGTCGCACCGCAGCGTCGCACCCGGCGCGGCTGAACACGAACACGATGGCCGGCAGCAGGCCCTCGCGATCGAGCCGGTCGATGACGTCGACCCGGCCGGGGGTGTAGGCCCCGCCGTTACGCCGGGGACGGTGCCCGCCGCGGCCCGGCCGACGGTCGCCGACCCGCGCCAACCGTTGCTCGTCGCGGGAATACCGGACCAGGTCGGGGTTGACCCGACGCTGGCCGTCCCCGGGGCCGCCGGAGACGAACAGGTCGAGCAGGCGGGAACCCACCATCACGTGCTGCCACAACGGGACCGGACGCCGCTCCTCGACGACGACGTCGGTGTCGCCACGTACGGTCGAGAGCCACTCGCCGAACTCCTCGGCGTTCGACACGGTCGCCGACAGCGAGACCAGGCTGACCGACTCCGGCAGGTGGATGATCACCTCTTCCCACACCGCGCCGCGGAACCGGTCGGCCAGGTAGTGCACCTCGTCCATCACGACGTAGCCGAGTCCGGTCAACGTCGTCGACCCCGCGTACAGCATGTTGCGCAGCACCTCGGTGGTCATGACGACCACCGGGGCGTCGCCGTTGACGGTGTTGTCCCCGGTGAGCAGGCCGACGTTCGCGAGCCCGTGCCGGGCGACGAGGTCGTGGTACTTCTGGTTGGACAGGGCCTTGATCGGCGTGGTGTAGAAGCACTTGCGATCCTGCTGGAGAGCCAGGCCCACCGCGAACTCGCCGACGACGGTCTTGCCCGAACCGGTCGGCGCCGCGACCAGCACGTCCCGGCCCGCCTCGACGGCCCGGCAGGCCTGCACCTGGAACTCGTCCAGCTCGAACTCGTAGCCCGCCCGGAACCGGCCCAGTGCAGCCGCCCTGTCCTTCTGCCGGCGCCGCGCGGCAGCGTAGCTCTCCGCCGGCGAGCTCATGGCTTCACGCTACAGTCCCACTCGGGTTGATCATGGCGGAGTGGGGCTCAGGGAGTGCTCGCGCACCCCCGCTTTGCCATGATCAACGTACTCAGGGGGCCGGCACCATGACGCGCAGGGCTCCGGGCACCGCCTCGAACGTCTGCGGCAGCGGGCCCAGCCGCTCACCGTCGGCGTAGGCGGTGATGCCGGGAGCATCGATGCGCACCTGCTTGGCGCGGCGGATCTCGACGAAGGGCAATGTGACGTGGGAGCCGGAGTAGACCCTCGGGAAGACGGTCAGGAACCGCGCCGTCGACAGCGGCTTGACGACCATGACGTCGAGCAGCCCGTCATCAACCACGGCATCGGGGGTCACCTTCATTCCGCCCCCGTAGGAGGGAATGTTGCCGGCCACGACGAGCATGGCGCTGGTCTCCCACCGTTCGCCGTCCAGCTCCAGGACGTACGGCACCGGGCGGAAGACCCCGAGCTCGATCAGCATCGCGACGTTGTAGCGCATCCGCCCGCGGGGCCATGTCATCCGGTTGGCCCGGTCGTTGACCCGGGCGTCGAAGCCGGCAGCCACGACGCCGCCGAACCACTGGTCGCCCGTGCGGCCGAGATCGATCCGGCGTTCGGCACCGGCCACCACGATGTCGGCAGCCGCGATCGGGTCTCCTCGCGGGACGCCGACGGCGCGGGCGAAGTCGTTGCCGGTGCCCGCCGGTGCGACACCGAAGGGAACGTCGGTGCCGCCGATGGCCTGCAGGCCCAGGTGCACCATCCCGTCGCCACCGACGACCACCAGGGCGTCCGTTCCCTGCTCGACCGCCTCCAGGGCGAGATCCTGGCTCTCACGGACGTCGCGCCCCGCGAGCTCGCGCACGGCGAGGCCGGCGTCGCGCAGCCGTGCCGCAACCGCGCGCCCGACCCGTGATCCGCGGCCGCGGCCGGAGGTCGGGTTGACCAGGAGCGCGATCTGTCGGGACACGGGCGAAGGGTAGCGGCCCGGCGAACCCTAGGTGACGTCGTCGAGGCGGGACGGTAGGTCGTCGAAGGGATCCTGGCGGGCGGGTTCGAGCGTCGACGCCTCGTCGTCGTCGAGGTCGGTGCCCAGCTCGCGGGCCCGCCGACGGTCGTTGAACCGGCAGATGAGCACGGCGGCCTCGAACAGCACCCACATGGGGACGGCGAGCATCAGCATGGTCACCGGGTCGGCGGTCGGCGTCGCGACCGCGGCGAACACGAAGACGCCGAGCACCGTCCAGCGGCGGGTGCTCGACAGGCCGGCCCCGGTGAGCACGCCCACCGCGTTGAGCAGCACCACGAAGACCGGCAGGAGGAAGGCCACACCGAAGACCAGCATCAGCCGCATGACGAAGCCGAAGTACTGGCTGAACGAGACGATGTTGCTGACGTCTTCCGGGGTCCAGTCGAGGATGAGCCTCAGGCCCTTGGGCATCAGCCAGTAGCAGAGGACGATGCCGGCGAAGAACAGCGGCGCGGTGGTGAACACCACCGCCGCGGCCCAGCGTCGCTCGTTGCGGTAGAGCCCGGGCGTGACAAAGGCCCATACCTGGTAGATCCACACGGGAGCGGCGAGCACGATCCCGGTCAGCAGGGCGAGCTGGAGCGGAACCGTGAACGGGTCGGCGATGCCGGCGAAGTTGATCTCCGCCTCGAGGCCTTCGTCCTGAAGTTGTTCGACGGCGTCGGTGAACGGGCCGATGAACAGGCCGAGGATCTGATCGTAGAAGACGATGCCGACGACACCGCCGGCGATGACGGCGGCCACCGCCTTCGTCAGCCGTGACCGCAGTTCGCGCAGGTGTTCGGTCAGGCTCATCCGGCCCTCGGGGTCGCGCTCAGGCGCAGGCCCGGAGCGGCGACGTCCGATCACTGTGCTCACGATATGGCCGGCGACCGCACTCGACCCGCCGCCGGGTCAGGCGTCGCGGTGGGGCGGATCGGCGGCGCTCTCGCGGGCCGGGTTGGAGACCGGCGCGGACACCGGCGGAGCCGCGGGCTCCTCGCGCCGGGCCTCGACCTCGCGCGGCGCCGGTGACGGCTGCTCGCGCACCTCGGTCGCGTCGACGGCGTCGTCGTCCTTCATGCCCTTCGTCTCGGCCTTGAAGATCCGCAACGACCGGCCCAGGCCCCTGGCGGTCTCCGGGAGCTTCTTCGCGCCGAACAGCAGCACGATGACGAGCAGAATCAGGATGATCTCGGGTGGACCTATACCGCCACGGAACATCGCGACCTCACCTCATTCGGTTCCAGCACTCTCGATCGTACGCTCGGCCCCGGGGTTCGTTGCCGGGGTCGCCGTGGATTGGCCGACAGCCGCCATCACCTTTTCGACGTCGACACCGAGAGCCGTCAGTTCCTCCGCCAGTTGCCGGCCGCGCCGGAAGGTCGACCGGGCGGTTCGAACGAGCATCACCACCGCACCCGCGAACAGGACGGCGACGCCTGCGAACGACCAGATCGCCGGCGTCGACATGGCTCCGACCCTATCGGCTCAGCTAGCCTCGGCACGGTCGGACTCCAGCGCTCCGGCCGTCGCGTAGGCGTCGAGTGCCGCCCGGGCATCGGCCATCGTGTCGGCGGCGAGGTCCGGGGGGTCGACGATTCGACCGGTACCACCCAGCCGCAGCGCCAGCCGGCGCATCCAGGGCGGATCGCCGACCCGCACGGTGACGCGCAGCCGGCCGGCGCCGATCTCGTCCGCTGTCTCGCACGGGTAGTAGTCGGCCACCCAGCGACCGGCCGGCTCCAGGACGAGGGTGACCAGCAGATCGTCCGGCGACGGCTGGAAGATCCCGGCGCTCAGGTCGCGCGAGCGGGCCTGGCGCGGAACGTCGGCAGGCACGTCGAGCAGCGCGATACCCGCGACCCGGTCGAGCCGGAACAGCCGGACCGACTCGGCGCGCCGGCACCATCCCTCGAGGTAGAGCCGCCCGTCGGCCAGGGCGAGGCGCATCGGGTCGACGTCGCGCTCGGTGGTCTCGTCACGCCCGGGAACCCAGTACGACAGGTGCAGGCGCCGCTTCTCGTCGAGGGCCCGCCGCACCGTCGACGCCACGCCGGCGACGGCGTCTCCGTCGACCTCGACCCGGACGGCGGCCGCCCGCTCGGCAGCGGCACCGGCCGCGCACTCGAGCTTGGTGATGGTCCGATCGACCGCGCTCCGGTCGTAGGTTCCCGGCATGGCGGCGAGCGTCCGCAACGCGACGACCAACGCCAGCGCCTCGTCGGTGCCGAGTCGGAGCGGCCGGGCCAGGTAGTCGGCGTTGGACACGTTGATCACGCCCTCGCCCTCGGCCGCCTCCATGTCGACCTCGATGTAATCACCCATGGCCAGGCCGGGCAGCCCGGAGAACCACAGCACGTTCAGGTCGCGCAGGATCTGTTGCTCGCTGACGCCGAACAGCCGGGCGACGTCGGCCACGCGGGAGTTCGGGTGCGAGAGCAGGTACGGCAGCAGCGAGAGCAGCCGCGACACCTGCTCCTGGGCACCGCTGGGTCGTCGGGTCACGCGGGCTCCCCCACCACCGCCCGCAGGCGTTCGACGACGCGGCGACGGACCTCGTCCGGCTCGATCAGGACCACATCGGCGCCGTACCCGGCTACCTCGTCGGCCAGCACGCTGCTGTCCGCGTACGGGACCGTCAGCAGGTCCCATCCGTCCCCCCGCTGAGCCGTGACCGCACGCCGCCGCAGGCCGTACCCACAGCCGCGGCGGACGCGCACCCGGGCCAGGTTCCGCTGCCGAGGCGGCACCAGGGCGTCCGCGGCGGTCCGGATCACCGCCGGCGCCGGCACCGTGTACGAACCCGGTGCGCCCACGGGCTCGACTCCGCCGACGATGCGCGAGAGGCGGAACAGCCGCGGGGCCGCGCGGTCGACGTCGTAGCCGACCACGTACCAGCGTCCGTGCCACGACTGCACCCCCCACGGCTGCAGGTGGCGCCGCGCAGGGGCGTCACCTGCAGCCTTCCGGTGCTGGAAGGTGACCGGCCTGCGGTCGCGGACGGCCTCCCACAGCGGCCAGAAGGCTGGCTCCTCGACGGCGACCCGCGGCTCGACCGCCGCCAGCGCACCGGTGTCGGTGTCGACCCCGGCAGCGCGCAGCTTCAGCACGGCGCGGCTGGTGGCCGCGGCCAGGCTGGCGTGCTGCCACACCCGGGCCGCCAGCCCGAGGACCGCCGCCTCGTCGGGCTCGAGGTGGATCTCCGGGAGTTCGAAGTCCTGACGCCGGATGCTGTACCCGGGCTCCTCGTCGCCGGACGGGTCGTTGGAGCCGGTCTGGATCGGGATGCCCAGTTCGCGAAGGTCGTCCTTGTCGCGCTCGAACATGCGTTCGAACGCCTCGTCGCTCTGCTCCCCGTACCCTCCGACGATCTGCCGGATTCGGGACTTCGGGACGAACGTGCGGGAGACGAGCAGGCAGATGACCAGGTTCATCAGGCGCTCGCTCTTGGCCTGGGTCGGCACGGTGCCCCCTTCTGACGTCGCGAGGCTACCCGGTCGCTAGCCTCGTCCGGTGATCCGGTGGCGGTCGGGTGTCGTCCGTTCGTCGGGCCGGTCCTGGCCGGGCGCCGTCGAGGTCTCGGTGCAGGTCGACGGCGAGGGCGAGGTCCTCGCTCTGGCGTACGACCAGGTGGTCGGCCGACCGCGCCCCGGGGACCGGGTGCTGCTCAACACGACGGCGTTGGCCATGGGCCTCGGCACCGGGGGCTACGCGATGGTCGTCGCCGTGCCCGACCGGCTCCCGCCCGACCCGGCGCCGGGGCCCGGCCACCTGGTCAAGTCGCGGTACACGCCCCTGCAGACCATGGTGCTCGGCGTCGACGAGCAGGACTCGCCCGCCCACGACGTGCTCCGCGACGCCGACGATCTCGAGCGGATGCCGGTGGTCGTCGCTGACCTGCACTCCGCGCTGCCCGCGGTGCTCGCGGGTCTGCGGCAGACTGCTCCCGGCGCCAGGGTCGTCTACGTGATGACCGACGGCGGCGCGCTGCCGGCGTGGTACAGCCGGACCGTCGCCCGCCTCCGCGAGGTCGGCTGGCTCGCTGGGATGGTGACAGCGGGCCAAGCCTACGGAGGCGACGCCGAAGCCGTCACGCTGCACACCGGCCTGCTCGCCGCCCGCCACGTCCTCGGTGCAGACGTCGCCGTCGTCGCCCAGGGACCGGGCAATCTCGGCAGCGGCACCCGGTGGGGCTTCTCCGGCGTCGCCTGCGGCGAGGCGGTCAACGCCACGGTCACCCTCCGCGGTCGGTGTGTGGCGTCGCTGCGCATCAGCGGAGCCGATCCGCGAGAGCGGCACCACGGGATCTCTCACCACAGCCTGACCGCGTACGGACGGGTCGCGCTCGCGCCGGCCGAGGTCGTCGTGCCCGAACTCGGTACCGACCTCGACGAGGTGATCCGGTCCCAGCTGGGGGCGTTCTCACGCCACCGGATCGTCACCGTCGCTGTCGACGGGCTGATGGACGCGCTTCGCCAGGCGCCGTTGGCCCTGTCGACGATGGGCCGTGGCCTCGACGACGACGCCGACTACTTCCTGGCGGCGGCCGCGGCCGGTCGCCACGTGGGCCACCTGCTCCGAACCGGGAACTGACGGCGTCAGAGCGTGCCGATCACGTCGACGACGATGACGATCGGCTCGCCATCGGGCGCCTGCTCCGTGACGTTGTCGGCCGCGGCGATGCGGACGACCGCACGCGTGCCCACCTTCCGGCCCTCCAGCGCCGCGCCCAGGCCGGGGAGCTGGTCGGGCGACATGGTGATGGGACCCGCACCCTCGTCCCAGGAGGAGAACTGGGTCTCCTTGGTGGTGTAGGACGCCTGGACGACCTTGATGACCAACCGCTCGCCGAGATCGTCGCCGTCGCCGTCGACCACGACGTCGGCGGTGGAGGTCGCGACCGGCGTGGCCGAGTCGGGGAACTCGACCGTGGGTTGCTCCGAAGCCTCGCCCGAGACCGTCGGCATGTCGGCCGGCAGGTCGGATACCGGCATTCCCGAGATACCCGCGTCCGCACCGAACGTGTCGACGAGGTCGACGACGAACACCAGCGTGGCTCCGGCCTCGATGCTCGAGCCTTCCGGGGGCGCGTCGGCGTAGGCCTTGTCCGGCGGGATGCTGAGCAACACGCGGGAACCGGTCGTCTTGCCGACCAGGCCCTCGTCCCAGCCGGGGATGACCGCTCCGATGCCGATCGAGAAGCCGGCCGGCTCCCCGCGGTCGTAGGAGTTGTCGAAGACGTTCGCCTCGCCACCCTCGGCCGGCTCCCAGGTCTGCCCGAGGTAGTCGGCGATGAGGTAGTCGCCGTCCTGGACCTCGTCGCCGTCCCCCTCGCTGAGCACCTCGACCACCAGGTCGTCGGACGGGTCGCCCTCGGGAAGGTCGAGCTCCGGCTTGTCGCCGAACTCGCCGGAGACGTCGATCCCGCTCTCGGTCGCGACGACGTCGTCACCGGAGTCGTCGGAACCGTCGGAGCCGCAGGCGACCATCGCCAGCGAGGTGGCCAGGAGCACGGCGGCCAGGGCGGGTGTTCTACGCACGGTGAGGCGTCCTTCGGGATCGTGGAGGTGTGGCGCCGTCGACGGGCGGAGGCTCACCCTATCCCCGGAACCTGAGAGAGGCCGACGGAGCATCCGTCACATGCTGGCGATGAGCTTCTCGACCCTCTCGTCGACGGCACGGAACGGGTCCTTGCACAACACCGTGCGCTGCGCCTGGTCGTTGAGCTTGAGGTGCACCCAGTCGACGGTGAAGTCGCGGCGCCTCTCCTGGGCTCGCTTGATGAACTCGCCGCGCAGGCGGGCGCGCGTGGTCTGCGGCGGCACCGACTTGGCCTCGAAGATCTCGACGTCGCGGCATGCCCGCGTGACCGCCCCACGGCGCTCGAGCAGGTAGTAGAGGCCCCGGCCGCGGTGGATGTCGTGGTAGGCGAGGTCGAGTTGCGCGATACGGGGGTGGGTCAGGGACAGGCCGTGCCGGTCGCGGTAACGCTCGATCAGGCGGTATTTGGTCACCCAGTCGATCTCGCGCTCGACCAGGGCGAGATCGCCGGAGTCGACCGCCTTGAGGGTGCGCTCCCACAGGTCGAGCACGCGCTGGACGGCCGGCGTGCCCAGGTCCCGACGGTCGACGAAGTCGCGAGCCTTGGTGAAGTACTCGTCCTGGATCTCCAGCGCCGATGCCTCACGTCCGTTGGCCAGGCGCACCTTACGACGGCCGGTGATGTCGTGGCTGATCTCGCGGATGGCCCGGATCGGGTTCTCGAGCCCGAGGTCGCGGACGTTGGCACCGGACTCGATCATCCGCAGGACGAGGTCGGTCGCGCCGACCTTGAGCAGCGTGGAGGACTCGTTCATGTTCGAGTCGCCGACGATCACGTGCAGCCGCCGGTACCGCTCGGCGTCGGCATGAGGCTCGTCGCGGGTGTTGATGATCGGTCGGCTGCGCGTGGTGGCGCTGGAGACGCCCTCCCAGATGTGCTCGGCGCGCTGGCTGACGGCGTAGACCGCACCACGCGGTGTCTGCAGGACCTTGCCCGCGCCGCAGATGATCTGGCGGGTCACCAGGAACGGGATGAGGACGTCGGCGAGCCGGGAGAACTCGCCGTGCCGGCCGACGAGGTAGTTCTCGTGGCAGCCGTAGGAGTTCCCGGCGGAGTCGGTGTTGTTCTTGAACAGGTAGACGTCGCCCGCGATGCCCTCTTCGCGCAGCCGCTTCTCCGCGTCGACGAGCAGCCCTTCCAGCACTCTCTCCCCGGCCTTGTCGTGCGTGACCAGGTCGATGATCGAGTCGCATTCGGGCGTCGCGTACTCGGGATGGCTACCGACGTCGAGGTAGAGCCGAGCGCCGTTGGACAGGAACACGTTGCTGCTGCGGCCCCAGGTGACGACGCGGCGGAACAGGTAGCGCGCGACCTCGTCGGGAGAAAGCCGCCGCTGGCCGCGGAACGTGCACGTGACGCCGTACTCGTTCTCGAGGCCGAAGATGCGGCGGTCCATCCGGCCAGACTACGTGCTCGGTGCCGCGTCGCTGGAAGCGGCGAGCAGATCGTCGAGCTCGGGTGTGGTGACCCGCCGGAACCGCCGCCGTGGACGGTCGCGGTCGAGGATCGCGACCTCGAGCGACTCCGCCGTCAGCTGTCGCGGCTCACCGCCGCCGTTGTCGCGGCCGACCGCGTCGACGGCCAGCCGCAGGGCCGCCGGCAGGCTCATCTCCGCGGTGTAGTGGTCGGCGACGTACCGGTGGATCTGTTCGGCCGAGCCGCCCATGACCGCGAACCCGGTCTCCTGCGCGACCGAACCGTCGTAGGTGAGGCGGTAGATCTCGTCGTCGGCAACGGTGCGGCCGACCTCGGCGACGACGATCTCGACCTCGTAGGGCTTCGGCTCCTGGGTGAAGATCGTGCCGAGGGTCTGGGCGTACACGTTGGCCAGGCCGCGGCCGGTGACATCGGCCCGGTCGAAGGAGTATCCGCGCAGGTCGGCGAGTCGCACGCCGGCGACCCTCAGGTTCTCGAACTCGTTGTACTTGCCGACGGCCGCGAACGCGATCCGGTCGTAGATCTCACTGATCTTGTGCAGTGACCGCGACGGCGTCTCGGCCACGAACAGGATGCCGCCCGGATACTGGATGACGACCACCGAGCGTCCGCGCGCGATGCCCTTGCGGGCGTAGTCGGCCCGGTCCTTCATCAGCTGCTCGGGGGAGACGTATCCGTACGGCATCGACACCGGTGGCGTCCTCTCGGGAGGTCAGTTCAGCGGGGCCTGGGGACCGTCGGGGCGCTCCTGGCGAGCCGCGACCACGGACTCGACGACCTCGGCCACGTCGTCCTCGGCGAGGCGGCGGTAGCCGTGCACGTCCACGAGCGCGACCATGGGGAAGATCCTCCGGGACAGGTCGGGCCCCCCGGTGGCAGAGTCGTCGTCGGCCGCGTCGTAGAGCGACTCGATGCAGACCGTGGTGGCCTGGGCCTGGTTGTGATCGTCGCGGTACAGCTTCTTCAGCGCGCCGCGGGCGAACAGCGACCCCGACCCGACCGAGTAGTAGGTGTGCTCCTCGGAGCGGCCGCCGGTGACGTCGTAGGAGAAGATGCGGCCCCGACCCTGCTCGAGGTCGAAGCCCGCGAACAGCGGCAGCACGGCCAGGCCCTGCATGGCCATGGCGAGGTTTCCACGGATCATGTGGGACAGCCGGTTGGCCTTGCCGTCGAGCGACAGGACCATGCCCTCGATCTTCTCGTAGTGCTCGAGCTCCAGCTGGAACAGCCGCACCAGCTCGACGGCCACGCCTGCGACGCCCGCGATACCGATGCAGGAGTACTCGTCGGCCGGGAAGACCTTCTCGACATCGCGCTGGGCGATGATGTTGCCCATCGTCGACCGGCGGTCGCCGGCCATGACGACGCCCTCCGGGTAGGTGGTCGCGACGACCGTGGTGCCGTGCGGTGCACGCTCGGACAGCTCGGAACCGGGCAGTGACCGCCGCCCGGGGAGCAGGTCGGGAGCCTGTTGGCCCAGGAAGTCGGAGAACGACGACGTCCCCGGCGTCAGGAAGGCGCGGGGAAGACCTCCCCGCGCGTCACCAGGAAGGGACATGGAGCCTACTCTCCCCCCTTCTGGACGAATCCACGGACGAAGTCCTCGGCGTTCTCCTCGAGCACCTCGTCGATCTCGTCGAGGATCGCGTCGACGTCGTCGGCGAGCTTGTCCTGGCGCTCCTTGAGCTCCTCGGAGGCCTCGGCCGCCTCGTTCGCCTCGACGTCGTCGGCCCGGCGGGGCTGCTTGTGCTGCTGCCCGCCACCGTCGCGTGCCATGGCCACCTCCGGGAAGAGTGCGGTCGTCTGGTCTGAGCCTATCTAGCAGGAGTGACGCTCCGGGGCCACCGCCGGTGCCCGGACCGTACGCCCAGAGCACAATGTCTCCGACCTGTTACCCGGCCGACAGTGCGTGCACGAGCTCCTCGGCGGTGCGGCAGCGGTCGAGCAGGTCGCCCACGTGGGCCTTGGTGCCGCGCAGGGGTTCCAGCGTCGGCACCCGCTGCAGGGCATCGCGGCCGGGGAGGTCGAAGATGACCGAGTCCCAGGACGCGGCGGCGACATGCGGTGCGTACTTGGCCAGGCAACGGCCCCGGAAGTAGGCCCGGGTGTCCTCGGGCGGCTCGTGGACGGCTCGCACGAGATCGGCGTCGTCGAGCAGCCGCTGCATGCGCCCCAGGGAGACCAGCCGGTGGTAGAGACCTCGTGCGGGCCGGACGTCGGAGTACTGGAGGTCGACCAGATGGAGCTTGGGATGCGACCAGTCCAGGCCGTCGCGGTCGCGATAGGACTCCAGCAGCCCGAGCTTGGCCACCCAGTCGAGCTCGCCCGACAGGGACATCGGGTCGGCCTCGAGGCGGGTGAGCACCGACTCCCACCGGTCGAGGACGTCGGCCGTGTCGGGGTCGACGTCGGCGCCGTACCGATTCTCGATGAACTTGCGCGACTGCTCCGCGTACTCCATCTGCAACTGGACCGCCGTGAGCCTGCGGCCGTCCTTGAGAGCGAGCAGGTGGCGCAGCGAGACGTCGTGCGACACCTCGTGCAACGTGGTGACGGGCCGCTCGACCGACAGGTCGACGGCAAGGAACCCCTCCTCGATCATGGACAGGACCAGCGAGGTGGTGCCGAGCTTGAGATAGGTGGACACCTCGGACAGGTTGGCGTCGCCGATGATCACGTGCAGGCGACGGTAGCGCTCGGGGTCGGCGTGGGGCTCGTCGCGGGTGTTGATGATCGGCCGCTTGAGCGTGGTCTCGAGGCCCACCTCGACCTCGAAGTAGTCGGCCCGCTGGGAGAGCTGGAAGCCGTGCCGGTTGCCGTCCTGACCCAGCCCCACCCGGCCGGCCCCGCACACCACCTGGCGCGACACGAAGAACGGGGTCAGGTGGCGGACGATGTCGGCGAACGGGGTCTGCCGGCTCATCAGGTAGTTCTCGTGGCAGCCGTAGGAGGCGCCCTTGTTGTCCACGTTGTTCTTGTAGAGCTGGATGGGCGAGGACGCCGGCGCGAGCGCGGCCAGCCGGGATGCCTCGGCCATCACCAGCTCGCCGGCCTTGTCCCACAGGACGGCGTCGCGGGGCGAGGTGACCTCCGGGGACGAGTACTCCGGGTGCGCGTGGTCGACGTAGAGCCGCGCCCCGTTGGTGAGGATGACGTTGGCCAGCCCGACCTCCTCGTCGGTCAACTGGCTCGGGTCGGCGCTGTCGCGGGAGAGCTCGAAACCGCGCGCGTCGCGCAGTGGGCTCTCCTCCTCGAAGTCCCACCGCGCCCGCCGGGCCCGGGCGGTCGCGGCGGCGTACGCGTTGACCACCTGCGACGAGGTCAGCATCGAGTTCGCGGCCGGATTGCCCGGCACGGCGATGCCGTACTCGGTCTCGATACCGACGACGCGGCGGGCGCTCATGCGACGAGCCTACGGCGTGTGCCCGACCGGTCCGCGAGCGCGCAGCTGGAATGCTTGGCGCCCCGCACGTTTGCGCGACGCAAGCCGTCAGCGCCCAGCCGGTGCGGGCGCCGGGTAACTGACACCGAGGGCCCGCAGGGCGTCGTCGAGGATCGCCATCACCGAGATGGTGTCGGAGAGCGGCATCTCCTCGGTCTGCGTGCGACCGTGGCGAACGCACTCGTGCACCGCGCGCAGCATCGGCACGTAGCCGCGGCCGACCGGCTCGTCCTCGTACACCTGCACGCTGCCGTCGGAGCGGGTGTGGATCAGCCCGCTCGGTTGATGGAAGCGGGCCGGCACGTCGATCCGCCCGGCGGTGCCGACGACCCGGGCGGTATTGCCGGAATGGGCGATGAGGGACGTCTCGAGCTGGGCGTACGCACCGCCGGCCCACCCCAGGAGCAATGCCGCCTCGGCGTCGACACCGTCAGCGGTCAGCGTGCCGTGCGCGGCCAGTTTCTGCGGCGAGCCGAGCAGCATCTGGGCGAAGGCGACCGGATAGATGCCGACGTCGAGCAACGCCCCACCGCCGAGCGCCGGATCCCAGATCCGATCCTTCGCCTGCGGCCCGGCCACGAATCCGAGGTCGGCACTGATACTGCGAACCTCGCCGATGCCGCCGTCGGCCACGATGTGGCGCAGTCGCGCGATGAGGGGTGCGAACCGTGTCCACATCGCCTCCATGCAGAACACGCCGAGGTCGTGAGCCTTCTGCGCCAGGCGCTCCGTCTCGGCCAGCGATGTCGTGAACGCCTTCTCGCACAGCACGGCCTTCCGCGCGTCGAGCGCCGCATCCACGATCTCGGCGTGCTGAGCGTGCGGAGTTGCCACGTAGACGACGTCGACGTCGTCGTCGGCCAGCAGTTCCGCGTACGACCCGTAGGCCCGCGGGATGCCGAACTCGCCGGCGAACACCTGCGCCCGTTCCTTGACCCGAGAACTGACCGCGACGATCCGCGCGTCCTCGACCAGGAGCATCTCGCCGGCAAGGGTGTGCGCGATCCCGCCGGTCGCCACGATCCCCCACCGGATCGGGGGCGATGACGAGCCCGAGATCGATGCGTTCATCCCCGTCGACGGCCGGGCATCAGAGGTACTGGCCGGTGTTGGCGACGGTGTCGATGGACCGGCCGGCCTCGATGCCTTCCTTGCCCGACACCAGCGTGCGGATGAACACGATCCGCTCGCCCTTCTTGCCCGAGATGCGGGCCCAGTCGTCCGGGTTGGTGGTGTTGGGGAGGTCTTCGTTCTCCTTGAACTCGTCCAGGCAGGCCGTCAACAGGTGCTGGACCCGGATACCCTTGGTGCCGGTCTCGAGGAACTCCTTGATCGCCATCTTCTTGGCCCGGTCGACGATGTTCTGGATCATCGCGCCGGAGTTGAAGTCGCGGAAGTAGAGGACCTCCTTGTCCCCGTTGGCGTAGGTGACCTCGAGGAACCGGTTGTCCTCGCTCTCGGTGTACATCCGCTCGACCGAGCGTTGGATCATGGCCTCGACCGCGGCGCCGGGCGATCCCTCGTGCTCGGCGAGATCGTCGGCGTGCAACGGCAGGCCGACGGTCAGGTACTTGCTGAAGATGTCGCGGGCCGCCTCCGCGTCGGGTCGCTCGATCTTGATCTTCACATCGAGTCGGCCGGGCCGCAGAATCGCCGGATCGATCATGTCCTCGCGGTTGGAGGCGCCGATCACGATCACGTTCTCGAGGCTCTCGACGCCGTCGATCTCGGAGAGCAACTGAGGGACGATGGTGTTCTCGACGTCGGAGGAGACCCCCGAGCCCCGGGTACGGAACAGGGAGTCCATCTCGTCGAAGAAGACGATGACGGGCGTGCCATCGCCGGCCTTCTCGCGGGCCCGCTGGAAGACCAGCCGGATGTGCCGCTCGGTCTCTCCGACGTACTTGTTCAGCAGCTCGGGTCCCTTGATGTTGAGGAAGTAGGACTTCTCCTCGGCCTTCCCGGTGCGCGCGGCGACCTGCTTGGCCAGCGAGTTGGCCACCGCCTTCGCGATCAGCGTCTTGCCACATCCGGGCGGGCCGTAGAGCAGCACGCCCTTGGGCGGGCGGAGGTCGTGCTCGCGGAACAGGTCGGCGTGCAGGTAGGGCAGCTCGATCGCGTCGCGGATCTGGTCGATCTGGCGCGACAGGCCCCCGATGTCGGCGTAGTCGATGTCGGGGACCTCTTCGAGGATGAGCTCCTCGACCTCGCTCTTGGGGATGCGCTCGTAGACGAAGCCGGACCGGGGCTCGAGCAGGAGGGAGTCGCCGGCCCGCATGACGGAGTCCTTCAGCGGCGACGCGAGCCGCACGACCCGCTCGTCGTCGGTGTGCCCGATGACCAGCGCACGGTCGCCGTCGGCGAGCAGTTCCTTGAGCATGACGACCTCGCCGACGCGTTCGAACGCCATGGCGCGGACGACGTTGAGCGCCTCGTTGAGCATGACCTCCTGACCGGCCCGCAACACGTCGGTCTCGACGTCCGGGCTGACGGCGACCCGCAGCTTGCGGCCACTGGTGAACACGTCGACCGTGCCGTCCTCGTAGCGGGACAGGAAGATGCCGAAGCCGGCCGGGGGCTGGGCCAGCCTGTCGATCTCCTCCTTGAGCGCGACGATCTGGTCGCGGGCTTCCCGCAATGTGGCGGCGAGGCGATCGTTCTGGGTGGTCATCGCGACGAGCTGCGACTCGGTGTCGGCGAGGCGGTCCTCGAGGAGGCGGGCCTGTCGTGGGGAGTCGGCCAGCCGGCGGCGCAGCGCGGCGACCTCCTGCTCGAGGAAGGAGATCTGGGCGGACACGTCGGAGGGGACGCGCTCGGCGTCGTGGCGTGGTCGATCGGAGCTGCCGTCGTGCGTCGGCACTGTCCTCACCTCCTACGGAGGGTCCTCTTGTCACGACCCTACCCGGGGCGGCGCAGTTGGCCAGACCCCTTGTCCGTGGGGTGGCAGGGTGTCGTGCCTCACGGCACCGGGCGGGGTCAGGCCTCGCCGCTCGGAGCGGGCCGCCGCCGTCGCGGCGGTGCCACGACACCCGGCGCGAGCCGTCGCGAGGTCACCAGGAACCCGGTGTGGCCGATCATGCGGTGGTCGGGCCGGACAGCGAGGCCTTCGACGTGCCACGTCCGGATCATCGACTCCCACGACACCGGCTCGGTGAAGCCGCCGTGGTCACGGATCGTCTCGACGGTTCGGGCGAGTTGAGTCGTCGTGGCCACGTAACAGCACAGGACACCGCCCGGAGCGAGCACGCCGCCGACCGCGTCGACGCACTCCCAGGGCGCGAGCATGTCCAGCACCGCCCGGTCCACCGGCGCCGGCTCGTCCAGTGCCTCGACCAGGTCGCCGACCGTGAGCCGCCAGGCCGGATGCGGTCCGGCGAAGAAGCGTTCGACGTTGGCGCCGGCGATGGCCGCGAAGTCGGCCCGGCGTTCGTAGGAATGGACGGTCCCCCATGGACCGACGGCCCGTAGCAGCGACATCGTCAGGGCCCCCGAGCCCACGCCGGCCTCCACCACCCGGGCGCCCGGGAAGACGTCGGCCATGGCGACGATCTGCGCCGCGTCCTTCGGGTACACCACCGCGGCGCCACGCGGCATCGACAGCACGTAGTCGGCCAGCAGCGGACGCAGAGCGAGGTAGGCCGTGCCGCCGGTGGAGACGACGACCGTTCCCTCGGGCTGTCCGATGAGCGCGTCGTGCCCGAACGAGCCCTTGTGCGTATGGAACTCGCGGCCGGCTTCCAGGGTGATCGTGTGGTGGCGGCCCTTCGGGTCGGTGAGCTGCACCTGGTCGCCCGGGCGCAGCGGTCCCGTACGTCGCGCCGGAGTGCCGCTCGGCTGGGTCACGGCATGCAGAGTAGGCCCCTACGTGGTGGCCAGGGCAGCGTCCACGTCGGCGGTCGAGAGCACACCGTAAACGGCGCCGTCGTGATCGACGACGAGGTACTCCGACGCGGGGTGGGCTCGCATCCGGGTGATCAGGTCCTCTCCCCCGACGTCCACGGGCACCACGAGGCCGGCCTCGAGGGACCGGGCGACCTGCCCCACAGGCACCCATGGTCGCCGGTCCTCGGGCGTGGCGTTGACCGACGCCTCGCTCACCAGGCCGGTCGGCCGGCCCGCCCCGTCGACGACGACCAGGGCGCGGACACCGGAGGCCGACGCGCGGCGCAATGCCTCGGCCAGCGGGACGTCCGGGGCGACGGGCGCGGCCCGGCGGGTCAGCGTCTGCAGGTCCAGCCGGGGGAGGCGACTGCGCACGCGCCCGACAGCCAGCGCCTGCGTCGCGCCGTTCCACAACAGCACGGCGACCAGCGCCGACCAGACCAGGGACACGATCGTGGGCGAGCCGCGGGCGAGGACGAACGGGAGGACGAGCACGAGGCCCGCGAGCACCTGGCCCGCTCGGGCAGCGACGACGGTGCCGCGGTGTTCGTCGCCCGTGATCCGCCAGACGACCGAACGCAGCATGTGGCCGCCGTCGAGCGGCAGCGCCGGGAGAAGGTTGAAGACCCCGACGATCAGGTTGGCCACGGCCAATCCGAGGAGCAGGTACTCCGATATCGGCTCGGCCACCGGTACGGCCACGAGCAGCGCCAGCGCACCGACGGCCAGGGAGACCAGCGGACCGGCGGCCGAGATGATCAGGTCGCGGCCCGGCGTCGGGGACTCGCGCTCGATCTCGGTGTACCCGCCCAGGAAGTGCAGGGTGATGCCGCGCACGGGCAGCCCGAACCCGCGCGCCACCAGCGCGTGGCTCACCTCGTGGAGCAGGACCGACGCGTAGAGCAGTACGGCGAAGGCGAAGGTGACGGCGTAGGTCCCGGCGCCCAGGTCGGGCAGTTCCCGGCGAACCTGCGGCGCGAATCCGACCGTGATGACGGCGGCCACGATGAACCAGGTGGGGCTGATGTGAACCGGCACGCCGGCGACCCTGCCCAGGGTCAGCCGCCGCCGGTCGCCATCCGTCACGCACCCAGGCTAGGCCCCGGTGGCCCTGTCTGGATCCCCGCATGTTCCCACCTGTGGCGGGATCGCAACCGGTCCTTGCTCGAAGAGGCGTGTCCAGGCCGCCACACGTCGCGTGTGGGGATCGTGTGATGCGACATCTGCCGGTCCGTCGTGTCCATGCAGTGGTGTCCGGGGCTTGGCCTACAGTCGCCGATATGAACGTCGAGGCGCCCGCGCAGACCGTCGCACCGGCCCTCGAGCCGGCCGGCGACACGCGGGACGGCGAGGGGGTGGAAGCCGCCGGTCCCACACTGTCTCCGTCGCGGGCAGCCGACTTCATGACCTGCCCCCTGCTCTACCGGTTCCGTACCATCGACCGGCTGCCCGAGCCGCCCAGTCCCGCGGCCACCCGCGGCACGATCGTGCACGCTGTCCTGGAGCAGCTGTTCGACCTGCCGGCCGGCGAGCGCACCGTCCAGCGCGCCGCCGCGCTGGTCGCACCGGTGTGGGAGCAGCTGGTCGAGGCCGAGCCTGATCTGGCCGCCCTCTTCGACGACGACCAGGACGGTTCGGCGCTGGCGGAGTGGATCCACGGCGCCGAAGAGCTCGTCCGGTGCTATTTCACGCTGGAGGACCCACCACGGCTCGAACCGGCAGAACGTGAGCTCTACGTCGAGACCGTTCTCGACTCCGGGCTGCGCCTGCGCGGCTACGTCGACCGGGTCGACCGGGCGTCGGCCACGGGCGACCTGCGGGTCGTCGACTACAAGACCGGCAAGGCGCCGCCCGAGGGGTTCGAGCAGCGGGCCATGTTCCAGATGCGGTTCTACGCGCTCGTGCTCTGGCGCTTGTACCAGCGGGTACCCCGGCTGCTCCAGCTGGTCTACCTCGGCAGCGGCGAGGTGCTGCGCTACGAGCCCGACGAGGCCGACCTGCTCGCCACCGAGCGCAAGGTCGATGCACTCTGGCGGGCCATCGAGCGCGCGGCTCGCACCGGCGACTGGCGGGCCAGCCCGAGCAGGCTCTGCGACTGGTGCGCCCACCAGGCGCTGTGCCCGTCCTGGGGCGGCACGCCGCCACCGCTGCCCGAACCCGAGGCCACCGGCTCGGCCGTACCCGCCGACGAGGCACCGTCGCCGCGAACGTCGCCGGTCGACCTCTGAGCCGGTCCTGGACCGGCGCTCAGAGCCGGTTCTCGAAGGCCATGGCCGCACCGCGCCACCAGTCGGGCTCCGACCAGGGGGACGCCGGACGCACGGCCACCTCGCCGTCGAGCTCGAGGTCCACCTGCTCGTTGAAGAAGCAGACCATGTCGCGCACCGGCTCGGCATCGCGGCCAGGCTGTCCGTAGGTCCAGGCGAGGTTCGCCCGGGAACCGTCGCCGACCCGCACCGACCAGTACGACGCGTGCCCTTTGTAGGCGCAGGTGGTACGCAGGTCGGACGGCTCGAGCCTGGCCCGGACGTCCTCCCGGGGGAAGTACCAGCGTGGCGGGAGCGCCGTCTCGAAGATCACCACCGTGCGCTCGCTCTCGGCCAGGATCTCGCCGTCCACGCTGACTCGCACGCGGCGCGAGCTCGGCACGGCGTCAACCCGATGGTACGGATCACGGGCGTGTGCCAGCGCCTCCATGTCCTCCTCGAGCCAGCGGTCCATGCTCCGCCAGTAGAACGCGACGTAGGGCCGCAGGTCCGGCGCCAGGCCGCCCTCCGACTCGTACGTCCACCCTGCGTTCTCGACCACCCGGTCGCCGACGGCAAGGTCGACGTAGTGCGCGGTCCCCTTTCCCTCCGCGCTCTCCGCCCGGCCGTTCGGCGTCAGCAGGTCGGTCCGGACGCTCTCCCGCGGAAAGTGGTAGCGCGGAAGCTGGCCATGTTCGAAGAACAGCATGGGCGTCCGGCAGTCGACGACGACCTGGTCGCCGACGATGCCGCGGATCCGGCGCGGCGACGGTTCGAGGTAGAGCCAGCCCTTGCCCGGCAGCGGAGCGTTCGAGATTCCCCAGGGCTGGTGGCCGAACGGCGCGGTTCCCATCGTCAATGACATCGTGGCCTCTCCTGTCGGCGTCGACGACATGGCTGTGCAGACGATGTTCCCAGCACCCGGAGTCCCTGAGCGTCGTTCTCGCGGCGGAGGACGGCATCCACGCACGGGATTGAGTCCTCGCCTGGTGCGCGGACCTACTGTGGAGGGATGAGCCGGCGCGCCACGTTGCCGCGGCCGAGTCCGTGGCTGTTCGACGTGACACTGACCGCGGTTCTGCTCGTGTGCGGCCTGGTCGCGTTGTACGTCTACACGGACGACAGCAGTGTCGTGTACCGCGACGGTGACGGGCTCGGCGTCCTGCTGGTGGTCGCCGGGACCGTGGCCCTGGTGTTTCGTCGCCGGATGGCGCCGGTGGTCGCACTGGTCACGGCCGCCGCCGCGGTCCTGCTCACGGTGGGCGACTACGCCGCGCCCACCGTGATCGCCACGACGCTCGTCGCCGCCTACTCGGCCGGTGCCTACGCCGCGTTCGCACCGAGCCTGGCCGCCCTCGCCGGGATGCTCGGCGCCATCTTCGGCTCGCTGGTGATCACCCAGTCCAGGTGTCCGGACGCCGTGGGCGTCGGCCTGACCGCCGCGACGGTCCAGACCCACGTCGGCAAGCTGCTCGCGAAGCTGGGCGTGCGCGACCGCGTACAGGCCGCGGTCTACGCCTACGAGAGCGGCCTGGTCGAGCCGGGCGCGCTGTAGCGGGAGCGGCGCCGTGCTCCGTGTCACCCTCAAGAGCCTGGTCGCCCGGAAGGTGCGGCTGGCGATGAGCGCGTTGGCCATCGTGCTGGGCGTTGCCTTCGTCGCGGGATCGTTCGTGTTCACCGACACCCTCGACAGCACGTTCGACGAGATCTTCAGCGACCTCAACGGCGATGTCATCGTCCGGCCCGAAGGCTCCCGGGGCCTGAGCTCGCTGGTCGGCAGCGACGCCGTCGACAACGACACCCGCACCGTCCCGGCGTCGATGATCGAGCAGCTCGCCGAGTTGGAGGGCGCCCGGCGGGTCGACGGTGTCGTGGAGAACCGGTCGGTCATCGTCGTCGGGAGCGACGGCCGGGTGGTCAGCCGCGGCGGGGCTCCCGGGATCGGCGCCAACTGGTCCGACGCCCCCAACACCACCGGTGAGGCGCCGTTGAAGATCGCCGACGGCCGCCCGCCTGCCAGGCTTGGTGAGGTCGTGCTCGACGTGCGAACCGCCGAACTGGGCGGGTACGGTCTCGGCGACACGGTTCGGCTGGTCACGAGCACCGAGCAGGCCGAGATCGCGGCCACCCTGGTCGGCACCGCCACGTTCGGCGAGAGCGCCAGCCTGGCCGGTGCGACGCTTGCGCTGTTCGACACCGCGAGCGCCCAACGTCTGCTGCTCGACGGTGCCGAGGCCTACTCCACGATCACGATCGCGGCCCGTGACGGCATCAGCCAGGAGCGGCTGCGCTCGGAGGTCGAGGCCGTGATCCCCGACGGCTTCGAGGCCAAGACCGGCACGGAGACCTCGAACGAGACCTCCGACGGGCTGCGTGCGGCCCTGAGCTTCTTCACGACCTTCCTGCTGATCTTCGCCGCGGTCGCCCTGTTCGTCGGGACCTTCCTCATCCTCAACACGTTCTCGATCCTGGTCGCCCAGCGCAGCCAGGAGATGGCGCTCTATCGAGCGCTCGGTGCCGGACGCCGGCAGGTCACCCGGTCGGTGCTGGTGGAGGCGCTCGTGGTGGGCCTGCTGGGCGCGACGGTCGGGCTCGTGCTCGGCCTGGTCGTCGCCCACCTGCTCAAGCTCGCCTTCGGCGCGTTCGGCCTCGACCTCGGCCCGGGCGGGCTTGTGGTCGAACCGCGGACGGTCGCCGTCGCCTACGGCGTCGGTGTGACGGTCACCATGGCCGCCGCCTACATCCCGGCACGTCGGGCGGCGCGCGTGTCGCCCGTGGCGGCCATGCGCGACGACGTCGCGCTTCCGCAGGCACCCCGCAGCCTGCACGCGGGTCTCGGTGGTGTGCTGGCGATCCTCGGCGCCGGTCTGCTCGGCGCCGGGCTGTTCCTCGACACGTCGGTGCCGACGCCGCTCGTCGGGGCCGGAATCACCGCAGTATTCCTCGGCATCGCGCTGCTCGCACCGGTACTGGCCGCGCCGATCGTTCGCACCGTCGCGGTGGGCTATCCGAAGATCTTCGGAGCGGTCGGTCACCTGGCGCGCGAGAACGCCTTGCGCAACCCACGGCGCACGGCCGCCACGGCATCCGCCCTGATGGTGGGGCTGGCGCTGGTGTCCGCCATGGCCGTGATCGGCGAGTCGACGAACAAGAGCATCGACGTCGCGTTCGAGGACGACCTGACCGCCGACTTCGTCGTGTCCAACGCGCTCGGACAGCCGTTCTCGACCAGGGTGGCGGCCGAGGTCACCGGCCTGGACGGGGTGGCCGAGGTCGCTCAGGTTCGCTGGCAGGCCGGCCAGGTCGCCGGGGACGACGCCAACCTGGCCGCACTCGACCCGGCGGCATTCTCGACGGCGGCGAACCTGGAGATCACCGACGGCGGAGCGGAGTTGGGCACGGAGGGAGTACTGGTGGCGGCCGGGCTCGCCGGCAGGGAAGGCCTCGACGTCGGCGATCGGCTGACCATCGCGCTGCCCGCCGGTGAGCAACGGCTCCGGGTGATCGGCGTCTTCGCCGACAACCCCGCCGTCGGCAGCGAGGTCGTCGTGAGCTTCGACACGTTGCAGTCCGGCGGCGTCAGCGCCGCCGACAGCTACGTCTACGTCGTGGCCGAGCCGGATGCCGACATCGCCGCCGTCCGGGCCGGGCTCGAGGAGGCCACGGCCACGCTGCCCACGGTGACGGTGAAGGACCAGGACGCCTTCACCGAGGAGAGGCGGGCGCCGGTCAACCGCCTGCTCAGCCTGGTCTATGCCCTGCTCGGGTTGGCCGTTCTGATCGCCGTGCTCGGCATCGTCAACACGCTCGCTCTCTCGGTCATGGAGCGTACCCGCGAAGTGGGGTTGCTGCGTGCGGTGGGCATGACCCGGCGCCAGTTGCGGGCCATGGTGCGCTGGGAGTCCGTTGCCATCGCCGTGCTGGGCGCCGTGCTGGGAATCGTGCTGGGTGTCGTCTTCGGCGTCGCTCTGCAGAGTGCTCTGTCCGAGGAGGGCCTCGAGGTCCTCGCCGTGCCGTGGGGACGCCTCGCGGCGTTCCTGTTCTTGGCAGCCCTGGTCGGCGTTCTCGCTGCCGTGTGGCCGGCCCGGCGGGCCGCCAAGCTCGACGTCCTCCACGCCATCACGACCGAGTAACGCGACGCCTCCTTCCCCGGAACGACCGGCCGCGGCGGCTCGTCCGTCCGGCGGAGTCCCGGAACCGGTCCCGCCGTCGAGCCGTGCGCCGGTCGGACCGTCTACGGTCGTCACAACGAGAACTCAGCTGGAGGAGCCGCCGTGACAATCACTCCCGGTCCACCCGCGGGGAACGATCAGACGGCGGCACGGGCCGAGGGGCTCTGGAAGGTCTACGGCGCCGGCGACACCCAGGTCGTCGCGCTCAACGACGTGTCGGTCGAGTTCGGCCGCTCCCGGTACACGGCCATCATGGGTCCGTCCGGCTCGGGCAAGTCGACCCTCATGCACTGCATGGCGGCGCTCGACTCGGCCACCACCGGAAAGGTCTACGTGGGCGACACCGAGCTGACCTCGCTGGGAGACAACGAGCTCACACGGCTGCGGCGCGACAAGATCGGCTTCGTCTTCCAGGCCTACAATCTGGTTCCCACGCTGACGGCGAGGGAGAACATCACCCTCCCGGTCGACATCGCCGGCCGGAAGGTCGACGCCGAGTGGTTCGACCGGGTGGTGTCCACCGTCGGGCTCGGCGACCGGCTCGACCACAAGCCCAGCGAGTTGTCCGGCGGCCAGCAGCAGCGCGTCGCCTGCGCCCGCGCGCTGGTCAGCCGGCCCGACATCGTGTTCGCGGACGAGCCGACGGGCAACCTCGACTCGCGGTCGGGTGCCGAGGTCCTCGGCTTCCTTCGCCGTTCGGTGCGCGAGTTCGGTCAGACGATCGTCATGGTGACCCACGACCCCAACGCGGCGTCGTACTCCGACCGCGTGCTCTTCCTCGTCGACGGTCGGATCGTCGACGAGATGGCCGAGCCCACGGCCGAGCGCGTGCTCGAGCGGATGAAGGGCTTCGACCCCGTGAGCCGGGTCTCCTGAGCGATGCTGCGCGCCACTTTCAAGAACCTCGCTGCGCGCAAGCTGCGGCTGGCGCTGAGCGCGTTCGCCATCGTGCTGGGGGTCGCGTTCGTGGTCGGCTCCTTCGTGTTCACCGACACCCTCGACGAGACCTTCGAGCAGATATTCGCCGACGCCAACTCCGACGTCATCGTCCGGCCGGTCCTCGACGAGAGCGACCAGTTCCAGTTCACCGGCGGTGATGCGCGCACGTTGCCCGTTGCCATGGTCGACGATCTCGCCGGTGTCGACGGGGTGGACCGGGCCGACGGTGTCGTGTCGAACCAGTCGGTGTTCGTCATCGGTTCCGAGGGCAGGCTCGTCGGCGCCACCGGCGCACCCGGGATCGCCACGAACTGGTCCGACGCGCCCGCGGAGGACGGCTCGATTCCGCTGCAGGTCGTCGACGGGCGGGAACCGCGGGCCGCGGACGAGGTCGTTCTGGAGACGAGGACGGCCGACCGGGCCGAGTACGAGGTCGGCGACCGGGTGACGCTGGTCATGCCGGATGACCCACCGCAGATCAATGCGACGCTCGTGGGGATCACCGACTTCGGCAACGGGAACAGCCTGGCCGGTGCGACGCTGACGTTGTTCGACACGCAGACCGCTCAGGACCTCCTCCTCGACGGCGAGGACGTCTTCAACAGCATTGCCGTCACCGCCGACGACAGCGCCGATGTCGTAGAGGTGCGCGACCGCATCGCGCAGACCCTGCCCGAGGGTGTCGAGGCCCGTACCGGAGCGGAGATCGCGGAGGAGAGCGAGGACGCGATCGAGCAGGCGCTCGGCTTCTTCAACACGTTTCTGCTGGTCTTCGCGGCCGTCGCACTGTTCGTCGGCATCTTCCTCATCCTCAACACGTTCTCGATCCTGGTGGCGCAGCGGACTCAGGAGATGGCCCTGTTTCGAGCCCTCGGCGCCGGCCGTAGGCAGGTCACGAGGTCCGTGCTCGTCGAGGCCGCGGCGGTCGGTCTGGCGGGGTCGACGATCGGGCTGCTGCTCGGCCTGGGCGTCGCCCAGTTGCTCACGTTGGCGTTTGCGCTGTTCGGCCTCGACCTCGGCGGCGCCGGCCTCGTCCTGCGGCCGCGCACGGTGCTCGTCGCCTACGCGGTCGGCATCGTGGTGACGCTGGTCGCGGCCTACGTTCCGGCCCGTCGCGCGGCCCGGGTACCACCCGTGGCCGCGATGCGCGACGACGTCGTCATTCCGCACACCTCGCTGCGCGTGCGTCGGGTGGTCGGAACCGTGCTGACCGCGGTCGGAGCCGTGTCGATCGGTGTCGGCCTGTTCGCCGAGGTCGCACAGGCGGGTACCTTCGTCGGCGCCGGCGTCGCGGCGGTGTTCGTGGGCGTCGCCATGCTTGCACCGGTCATCGGGCCGCCGATCGTCCGGGTCATCGCAGGCTGGTTCCCGCGCGCATTCGGCACCGTGGGCCTGCTGGCGCGCGAGAACGCCCAACGCAATCCGCGTCGGACCGCGGCGACGGCATCCGCTCTCATGATCGGGCTCGCCCTGGTCGCCGCGATGTCGGTCATCGGCCAGTCGGCGAACCGGAGCATCGACAAGGCGCTCGACGACGGGCTGGAGGCCCAGTTCGTGGTGTCCAACGCCGTGGGGCAGCCGTTCTCCCCGGCGTTGGCCGACCGGATCGCCGGGCTGGACGGCGTCGCCGAGGTCGCCAGGGTCCGGTACAACGCCGCCCAGGCGGACGACCGCGACGTCTTCCTCTCCGCGTTCGATCCGGCTGCCTACGCGCAGGCGGCCGAGTTCGACATCACTGCCGGCGACGACGCTCTGCCTTCCGACGGCGTGCTGGTGTCCGAGGACTACGCCGAAGACCACGGGACCGGTATCGGTGACACCGTGACGGTCGCGCTGCCCGCAGGAAGCCGCCAGATGCAGGTGGGCGGCATCTTCGCCCCGACACAGTTGCTGTTCGCGGATCTCGTCGTCGGCCTCGAGGCACTCGAGTTCGGCGGAATCCGGCCGGCGGACTCCATCGTCTACGTGGTCAGCGAGCCGGGGGCCGACCTGGCCGAGGTCAAGAGCGGCATCGAGCAGGCGGCCGACGAGCTGCCCATGGTCGCCGTCAAGGACCAGGAGGCGTTCAAGGCGGAGCAGCGCTCGCAGGTCAACCAGCTGCTCTACCTCGTCTACGCCTTGCTCGGGTTGGCGATCATCATCGCGATCCTCGGCATCGTCAACACGCTGGTGCTGTCGGTCGTCGAGCGCACCCGCGAGATCGGACTGCTGCGGGCGGTCGGGCTGTCTCGTCCACAACTGCGGCGGATGGTGCAGCTCGAGTCGGTCGCGATCGCCGTCCTGGGCGCTGTGCTCGGCATCGGGCTCGGCCTGCTGTTCGGGATCGCGCTGCAGCGATCGCAGGCGGAGTTCGGCCTGGAGGTGCTGGCCGTGCCGTGGGTTCAGCTGATCATCTTCGTCGCGCTCGCCGCCGTGGTCGGGCTCCTGGCGGCCCTGTGGCCGGCAAGCCGGGCGGCCCGACTCGACGTCCTGCGGGCGATCACCACCGAGTAGCTCCGGTGATCATCGGCACTGTGGTCCCGAGTCGGACCGGTAGTGCCGACGATCACCGGGCGGGGTCAGATGCCGGGTGGCGGGCCTAAGGTGGTGATGGTGGGGTCGCCCGCGATGGGGACGGTCGTCGGCGGCGCAGCATCGATCACGGCCCCGACGACCGCGCTCGGCCGCGGTGTGATCTCGCCGGAGTGGATCTGTTCCGCCCAGTGGCAGGCGACGGTGTGCCCGGGCGCCATCGCGCGCAGCGCCGGCCGCTCGTCGTCGCAGCGGGTCGGCTGCCGGTACGGGCATCGGGTGTGGAAGCGGCATCCGGGCGGCGGGTTCGCCGGCGAGGGAAGGTCGCCGCTGAGCAGGATCCGCTCGCGGGTGTCCTCGATCACCGGGTCGGGGATGGGAACCGCCGACATCAGCGCCTTCGTGTACGGGTGATACGGCGCCGAGTACAGGACATCCGAGGCGGCCTGCTCGACGATCCCGCCCAGGTACATCACCGCCACCACGTCGGCGATGTGCCGGACGACGGCCAGGTCGTGGGCGATGACGAGATAGGTCAGTCCGAGACGATCCTGCAACTCCTCCAACAGGTTGACCACCTGGGCCTGGATCGACACGTCCAGGGCGGAGACCGGCTCGTCGGCGATGATCATCTCGGGCTCGAGGGCGATCGCCCGGGCGATCCCGATCCGCTGGCGCTGACCGCCGGAGAACTCGTGCGGATAGCGCGACGCAGCCGACGCAGGCAGGCCCACCAGGTCGAGCAACTGCGCGACCGTCGTCGCCTCGCCACGCTCGATCCCGTGTGCGCGGCGGGGCTCGGTGAGCACGGATTCGACACTTTGCCGCGGATCCAGGCTCGCCATCGGGTCCTGGAAGATCATCTGCATTCTGCGTCGGATGCGGCGCAGGTCTTCGCCGGCCAGCGAGCTGACGTCGATCCCGTCGAAGGTGACCGTGCCTTCCGTCGGCTCGACCAGGCGCAGGATCGAGCGCCCCAGGGTCGTCTTGCCGCAGCCGGACTCCCCCACCAGACCGACCGTCGACCCGCGCGGAACGTCGAGGTCGACTCCGTCGACCGCCTTGACCCACCCGACCACCCGGTCGACGAAGACCCCGGACTTGATCGGGAAATACACCTTGAGGCCCCGCACTGTCAGCAGCGTGTCCTCCGCCGACACCGCACGACGGTGACGCTGCGGCTCGCCCGGCTCCGGCACTCCGTGGCGCTCCGCGGCCGTCCCCTCGGTCGCGCTCACGCGGGAACCTCCTCGGCCGCCACGAGCGGGTTGTAGCAGCGCAGTTCCCGGCCACCTGCGGACTCCAGCGCCGGCGGATTCTCGGTGCAGGGCTCGACCCGATTGGGGCACCGGGGCGCGAACGCGCAGCCCTCCGACCACGGCAACAGGTCGGTCGGCGAGCCCGGGATCGGGTGCAGCGGGGCGCCCCGCGGCGCGTCCAGGCGGGGAACGGACGCGAGCAGCCCGCCGGTGTAGGGGTGGTGCGGCTCGGCGAACAGCTCGCGGCGCCCGGCCGACTCGACTACGCGCCCGCCGTACATGACGTGCACGGTGTCGCAGAGCCCGGCGATGACACCGAGATCGTGAGTGATCATCACAAGCGCCGCGCCAGAGTCGCGGACGAGCTCCTTCAACAGTTCGAGGATCTGGGCCTGGATCGTCACGTCGAGGGCCGTCGTGGGTTCGTCGGCGATGAGCAGCCGCGGCCGGCAGGCCAGCGCCATCGCGATGAGGGCGCGCTGGCGCATGCCCCCGGAGAGCTGGTGGGGATACTCCTTCAACCGGCGGGTGGGATCCGGGATGCCCACGCGGGCGAGCGACTCGGTGGCCGCGGTCCGGGCCGCGTCGCCCCTGAGGTCCTGGTGACGATGGAGCACCTCGGTGACCTGGATGCCGATCGGTACGACCGGGTTGAGGGAGGACATCGGGTCCTGGAAGACCATCGCGATGTCCCGACCGCGGATGTCGCGCATGCGTTCCGGCGGCAGGGTCAACAGGTCGTCGCCGTCGAAGTGGACCTCCCCGCCGACCCGCACGCCGCGCTTGGGCAGCAGTCCCATGACGGCCAGCGAGGTGACGCTCTTTCCGCTGCCCGACTCGCCGACCAGACCCATGGTCTGGCCCGCGTCCACGGTGAACGACACGCCGTCGACCGCCCGGACGTCGCGGCGGCCCTTGCGGGTGAACGCCACCGACAGGCCGCGGACGTCGAGGAGATGGTCCGCGGCCGCCTCCGTCACGCTCACCGCCGGTACTTCGGGTCGAGCGCCTCGCGGAGCCGCTCACCGAGCAGCGTGAAGCCGAGCGCGGCGATGACGATGGCCACACCCGGAAAGAATGCCAGATGTGGGGCGCTGGCGAGATAGCGCTGGGTATTGGCGAGCATGAGCCCCCACTCCGGCACCCTCGGGTCGGGACTTCCCAGTCCGAGGAACGACAGTCCGGCAGCCTCGATGATCGCGGTGGCCAGGGTCAAGGTCGCCTGGACGATCACCGGGGACATCGAGTTCGGCAGGACGTGGCCGAGGACGATCGACCGTCGGCGCACGCCCAACGACGTCGCTGCGAGCACGTAGTCGCTCCCGCGCTGGGCCAGCATCTGGCCGCGTAGCAGACGGGCGAATATCGGGATGTTGATGACGGCGATCGCGATCATCACCGAGAGCAGGCTGCGGCCGAGCAGCGCGGCGATGGCGATGGCCATCAGCAGTCCCGGGATCGAGAGCATCACGTCGACGACCCGCATGATCACGGTGTCGACCTTGCCGCCGAAGGCGCCGGCCAGAATGCCGAGCAGCAGGCCGCCGGCCATGCCCAGCAGAAGTGCGACCACGCCCACCAACAACGACGTGCGGGCCCCGAACACGACCCGGCTGAACTCGTCGCGGCCGAGCTCGTCCAGGCCGAACCAGAACTCGGCGGAGGGCCCGGGGATGTTGGTCGGTGTGACGATGCCGGCACCGGGTCGGTCGGCGGGGTCGTACGGCGCGATCCAGGGCGCGAAGATCGCCACCAGCACGAATAACGCGATGATGCCGAAGCCGACCAGGGCCACCGGGTCGCGGCGCAGCCGCCGCCAGGCGTCCCTGCGGAGACTGCCGCCCTCCTCGCCGACCTTCGCGGCCTCGGTGGTCGCCTCGACCTGGGCCAGGCTCATTGCACCCTCACCCTCGGGTCGATCAGGCCGTACGACACGTCGACGGCGAGGTTCACCAGCACGTAGAGGATTGCGATCATCAGGATGAAGCCCTGCAGCACCGCGTAGTCGCGGTTGCCTATCGCCTCGTAGACGAAGCGCCCGACGCCGTCCCAGGCGAACACGGTCTCGGTGAGGATCGCCCCCGAGAACAGGAGACCGGCCGTCAGGCCGATCACGGTGACGACGGGGAGCAGCGCGTTGCGCAGGACGTGCCGGCGGGTGATCGTCCGCTCGTAGAGGCCTTTGGCCTCGGCCGTTCGCACGTAGTCCTCGTGCACCACGTCGAGAACGCTGGCCCGGGTGATGCGCACGATGATCGCCAATGGGATGGCCCCGAGCGCGATCGCCGGCAGGATCAGGTGGACGATCGCGTCCAGGCTGGCGGCCGGGTTGGCGGTGACGATCCCGTCGAGCACGTAGAAGCCGGTGGGGTGGTCCGCGTCCATCCGCGGGTCCTGGCGGCCGCCGGTCGGCAGCCAGCCGAGCCGGACCGCGAACACGTACTTGAGGATGTAGGCCAGGAAGAACACGGGGACGGCGACGCCGAGCAGCGAGCCCGACACCGAGAGGTTGTCCAGCCACCTGCCGTACCGGCGGGCCGCGAAGTACCCCAGCGGGACGCCGATGCCGATCGCGAAGATCAGAGCCGCGGTCCCCAGCTCGATCGTGGCGGGAAAGGTGCGCAGCATCTCCTCGACGACCGGGCGGTTGGTCTTGGAGCTGTTGCCGAAGTCGAGCCGGACCGCGTTCACCAGGAACTTCCAGTACTGGACGTACCACGGCTGGTCCAGCCCGTACAGCTCCTCGATGCGTGCGACCGCCTCCGGCGTCGCCCGCTCTCCCAGGAGGGCCGCAGCGGGCCCACCTGGGAGAGCGCGGAGCCAGACGAACAGCAGCAGCGACAGCCCGAGCAGGATCGGGCCGAGTTGCAGCAGTCGCCGGACGACGAATCGCAGCATCGGTCTCTAGATCACTCCACCGTGACCGCGGCGAAGCTCTCGTTGTTCAGCGGCCCGGGCACGTACCCGGAGATGCCCTCCGCGAACGCCACAGCGGGCTGGTTGTGCACGTACGGCACGCCCGGCACGAAGTCGGCGATGAGCCGGTTGGCCTCCTGGTAGAGCTCGGTCCGGCGGTCCGGGTCGGTCTCCGCCTCGGCCTCGTCGAGCTTGGCGAAGATCTCCGGGTTCTCGAAGTTGCCGAACTGCGGGTTGACGGTCTGGAAGAACGTCCCGATGAAGTTGTCCGGGTCGCCGAAGTCACCGGTCCAGCCCAGCAGGAACATGGGCGTGCCGCCGGTCGACTGGGCGTCGAGGTAGTCCGGGTTCCACGGCGCTGTCATCGGCGTGACGGTGAATCCCACCGCCTCCAGGTCTGCGGTGATCAACTCCCAGTTGGCCTGCGGGTTCGGCATGTACGGCCGGGACACGTCGGTCGGGTACCAGAACTCGAGGGTCAGGTCGGTGACACCCGACTCGGCGATGAGCCGCTGGGCTTCTTCCGGGTCGTAGTCGTAGACGGTCACATCGTCGGCCCACCCGAACAGCTCCGGGGGCATGAACTGGGTCGCTATCTCGGTGCCCTCGGGGTAGTTGGTCTGGATCAGGTTCTCCTTGTTGATCGCGTGAGCGATCGCCTTGCGGATGTTGATGTTGTCGAACGGCGCGGCGTTCTGCTGGAAGCCGACGTAGCCGACATTGAACGCAGGCCGGCGCAGGATCTGGAAGCCCGCGCCCTCGAGCGCGTCGGCGTCGGCCGGGTCGACCAGGTCGTACCCGTCGATGTCGCCGGCCTCGAGCGCCTGCCGCCGGGCCGGGCCGTCCGGGATGACGGTGAAGATGATCTCGTCCAGCTGTGCGGGCTCGCCCCAGTAGTCCTCGTACCGCACCAGGGTGAGATTGCTGCCGCGCTCCCACGACTCGAACCGGAACGGCCCGGTGCCGGCCGGGTTCTCGTAGCCGAAGGTGCCCTCGAACGCCGGCGACTCCTCCGTGCCGCCGACCGCGTCGGCGTTGCCCTCTTCCAGCGCCGTCGGGCTGGCGATCCGGAACGACGGCATCTGCAGGGCCGAGATGAACGCCGAGGACGGCCGGGTCAGCGAGATGACCGCGGTGGACTCGTCGGTGGCCTCGCAGCCGGCGTACAGGCTCGGGATCGCGCCGTCGGAGAAGCCTCCCATCACGGTGTTCCAGTAGTAGGTCACCGCGGGGCTCTGCATGACGCCCTCGAAGTTGTACCAGCGCTCGAAGTTGAAGCAGACGGCCTCGGCGTTGAAGTCGGTACCGTCGTGGAACGTCACACCCTGACGGAGGTTGAACGTCCACTCCAGGCCGTCCTCGCTGGGCTCCCACGACTCGGCGAGAACCGGCACGATCTCGGTGCCGCCCTCCTCCGTGCCGACCAGGCCCTCGAAGATCTGGTAGGTCGGCCGGGCCGACTCGCCGTCGCTGAACAGCGCGCCGTCAAGGATGATCGGGTCCGCTGACGCACCGAAGACGAGCGAACCGCCCGCCGTGCCTTCGGCGCCGTCACCGTCGTCGTCACCGTCGTCGTCGCCCCCGCACGCCGCGAGCACGAGGCTCGCGACGACGGCAGACGAGATCACGGCGAACCTGCGGGACGAGCTCGTGGTTCGCATCTCCCACCTCACAGTCGAGTGCCGGCCGAGCGCACCCCGGCCGGGTGTTGCGACACTAATCGGCCGCGTGGCCGATCGGGTCACTCCTACGTCATGGGCACATCCCGATTTGGCAACGGTTGCATGTGGCGCACTCCTCGACTCGACAGTTGACGGCCTGCGCCGCGGTGTACTCCGGCGGTTGTCGGTGACCGCCCGCTGGAACGTGACATATTGCCGTTCGTGCCCGTCCCGACGTCGTCCGCGGCAGACGTCGTCGTGATCGGCGCCGGTGTCGTGGGTGCGTCGTGCGCCTTCTACGCCGCCAGAGCAGGCCTGCGGGTGACGGTCCTCGACCGGGGACCGGTGGCAGGAGGCACGACCGGAGCCGGTGAGGGCAACCTTCTGGTCTCCGACAAGCTGCCCGGACCCGAACTCGACCTGGCCCTGCATTCTGCCCGGCTGTGGCGGGAGATCGCCGACGAGGTCGGTGGCTTCGAGTACGAGCCCAAGGGCGGCGTCGTGGTGGCCGCCTCCGAGTCGGCCCTGGC
>Ga0256866_1000004_pt1 | contig 35466 bp, 36 predicted proteins | sample RVTome_16_FD_187338 | JGI IMG/M metagenome (GOLD analysis project Ga0256866, IMG submission 187338) | Soil microbial communities from uranium-contaminated site in the Upper Colorado River Basin, Wyoming, United States - RVT152D67 HiSeq ...
GATCAACGGTCAGGACTGGGGACGGGTCATGCGGAGCACGTCGAGGGCCTCGTCGAGCTGCTCCAGCGTGAGGTCGCCGCGGTCGACATAGCCCTCGTCGAGGACGATCTCGCGGATCGTCCTGCGCTCCGCGAGCGCCTTCTTCGCGACCGCAGCGGCATTCTCGTACCCGATGAAGCGATTCAGCGGTGTCACGATCGCGGGAGACGACTCGGCATACTCGCGGCAGCGCTCGACGTCTGCCTCGATCCCGTCGACACACCGGTCCGCGAGCAACCGCGAGGAATTGGCCAGCAGACGGATCGACTCCAGCACGTTTCGGGCCAGCAGCGGCAGCATGACGTTGAGCTCGAACGTGCCTGCAGCGCCGCCCCATGCGACCGCCGCGTCGTTGCCCACGACCTGGGCGCAGACCATCGCCACCGCCTCGGGAACGACCGGATTGACCTTGCCGGGCATGATCGACGATCCGGGCTGCAGGTCGGGAAGCCTGATCTCGGCCAGGCCCGCCCGCGGCCCGGAACCCATCCAGCGAAGATCGTTGACGATCTTGTAGAGCCCGACCGCGATCGTCCGCAGCTGGCCGGAGGTCTCGACCAGGCCGTCCCGGGCGCCCTGTGCCTCGAAGTGGTCGCGCGCCTCGGTGAGCGGCAGGCCGGTCCACGAAGCCAGCCGTTCGATGACCTTGGCCGCGAATCCGGCCGGGGTGTTGATACCGGTGCCGACGGCAGTGCCGCCGAGCGGTAGTTCGGCCAGCCGCGGCAGGGCGGCCTCGAGCCGTTCCACGCCGTGACCGACCTGGGCGGCATACCCGCCGAACTCCTGCCCCAGCGTCACCGGCGTCGCGTCCATGAGGTGCGTGCGACCCGACTTGACCACGGTGTCGAACTCAGCCGCCTTTCGCCGCAGGCTCTGTTCCAAGTGGCGCAGGGCCGGTACCAGGTCGTTGACGACGGCGTCCGTCGCGGCCAGGTGGATGCTCGACGGGAAGGTGTCGTTGCTCGACTGGCTGGCGTTCACGTGGTCGTTGGGGTGGATGGTGCGCCCAAGGCGCTCGGATGCCAGGGTCGCGACAACCTCGTTCATGTTCATGTTGCTGCTGGTTCCAGAGCCGGTCTGGAAGACGTCGATCGGGAACTCGCCGTCCCAACGCCCGTCAGCCACCTCGCCGGCGGCGGCGGCGATCGCCTCCGCGACGTCGTCGTCGAGTACTCCCAACTCCGCATTGACCGACGCCGCCGCGGCCTTGATCCGCGCCAGCGCAGCGATCTGTGCGGACTCCAGCGGCGCACCGCTGATCGGGAAGTTCTCGACCGCCCGCTGCGTTTGCGCACGGTACTTGGCCGCCGCCGGAACCCGGATCTCACCCATCGTGTCGCGCTCGACGCGGTAGTCGCTCATGCGCCCATCATCGCGGGCTGGTGATCGCGTCGCGACCAGGGCCGGTCACGCTCGCCAGCGAGCCAGGTAGATGTGGTAGGTCATCGGGCGACCCTCGCGCTCGACGGTCCGGACCACCTCCTCGCACGGACCGACCTCGTCGGCCATCGTGGTCATGAGGTCGGAGGAGCGAGCCGCCGACCACACCGCAAGCACACCGCCGGGCACGAGTGCCCTCGCAACGTCGCGCATCGAGGCGGTCCGGTAGACGGCGGCGTTCGCCGTGCGCACCAGGAAGTCGGGCCCGTTGTCGACGTCGAGTAGCACACCGTCGTAGGTGCTGATGACAGCATCACGCAGGACGTCGCGGATGTCGGCCACCGTGACATGCACCCGTGGATCAGCGAGCGCGGCATCGACCGGCGGCACCAGCCCCGAACGCAGCCACCGGACCAGCAGGGGTTCGATCTCGACGACGTCCACATTCTCGACCCGCACCTCGGTCAGCAGCCCGGCGAGCGTGACGCCGAGCCCGAGGCCGCCGACGAGGATCCGACGGGGTACGGCGAGGCGGTCGAGGACCGCGTCGGCGAGCAGGCGCTCGGTGGAGGTCTCCGCCGTGTCCATGAGGAAGACCCCGTCGACGATCAGTTCGTAGACCGCGTCGACGCCGGAACCCGCCGAGACCCGGCGCCGCAGCGTCAGCTCACCGGTGACGCCCTCGGCCCGGGCGAGGGTCTCCGGCGCCGCGTCCACGGATCGGCCTAGGTTGGCTCGGCGACGACGCCGTCGGCGAGGTGGAGCTCGTCGTCGCACCGCGCCGCGACGTCCGGGTCATGGGTGGCGACGATGACGACGGCCCCACGGTCGGCCTCGGCCCGCAGCTCAGCGACGACGCGGTCGCGGTTAACGGCGTCGAGCTCGGCGGTCGGTTCGTCGGCGAGGATCAGTGCGGGAGTGGTGACCAGGGCGCGCGCCACGGCGACGCGCTGGCGCTGTCCGCCGGAGAGCTGTTCGACCAGCCGGTCGGACAGGTCGGTCAGCCCCATCCTCTCCAGCGCGCGTGCCGCCTGCGAGCGAACCTTCCGCCCACCGATGCCCCGGGCCTGGAGAGCGACCTCGACGTTCTCCTGGGCCGTCAGAACAGAGACCAGCCCGTAGAGCTGGAGTACGACACCGGTGCGGAGCAGGTGCTCTGCGTCGCCGGGGACGACGGTCGTTCCGGCGAACCTGACCGTGCCCGCGGCCGGCGCCAGCAGCCCCGCAAGGACGGCGAGCAGCGTGGTCTTTCCGGAGCCCGACCGACCCGTGACTGCGAGTACGTCGCCCGGACCGACCGAGCAGTTGACGTCGGAGAGGATCACCCTCCTCGGTACCCGCACAGTGATCGCCTCGGCGGTCAGGCTCGCGCGAGCGACGCTGGTCTCGGTCACGAGGACTCCCTCGAGATCCGCAGGTCGCCCTCGTCCTCCTCGACGCGCACCAGCGTGCCGGCCGGCCAGTCGGACAGCAGCTGGTCCGGGATGTGCACCGAGCCGTCCTTCCCCACCACCGAGTAGAGCTCGCCGCGGCGCCCTTCGGCACCGACCCTGCCATCGCGCATGGAGACCGTCCGGCCCAGCCGCCCGCCCACGTCGGGGTCGTGTGTCACGACGACGACCGTCGTGCCGAACGTCGCGTTGATCTGGTCGATCAGGTCCAGCACCTGTTCCCGGTACGCGTGGTCGAGGCTGGACGTGGGCTCGTCGGCAAGCAGCACCCCGGGTGCGTTGGCGACGGCGACGGCGATTGCGACCCGTTGCTGCTCGCCCGCCGACAACGCGCCGAGTCGCTGGCTGCGAAGGTCGCCAAGGCCGAGCGTGCCGAGCAGATCGGCTGGGCTGGGCAGGTTCCGGCGGGCCCGTCGCGCAGTCGCCCGCTGGGCGAAGCGGACGTTCTGCTCGGGCGTCGCATAGGGCAGCAGGTTGCGGCCTGCGCCCTGGAGCACAGTGCCGACGCCGGTCGCCCGGAAACGCAGCAATGCGCGCTCGTCGAGAGATCCCAGGTCCGTGATCCCGATCCGCAGGCGTCCGGCGGACGGTCGCAACAGCCCGCTGAGCAGCGTCAGCAGTGTCGACTTGCCCGAGCCGGACGGGCCGATCAGTGCCACCCGCTCGCCGGCCGCGACATTCAGGTCGACACCGCGCAGGGCCACCACGTCCGTGCCGTCACTGGCCCGGTAGATGTGGACAACGCCGTCGCAGTCGACGGACAGGCTCCGAGCGGAGCCGGAGGGCTCGGAGTGCCCACGCGGCGCAGAGCGCGGAGGCCGGCGCGTCATGCCTGGGCCTCACGCAACAACGCCGGGCGGCTGATCGCCACGACGTGCCGGGCACTGAGATAGCCGGCGATTCCGAGCAGTATCGCGGCGGCGACGGCGATGCCGGCGACAACCGTCCAGGACATCGTGGCGGCAACGGGCGGTCCGGACGCCATGTCGGTTCCGACCGGGATCGTGGCTCGCGCAAGCCACGCCGTTCCCACGCCGGCGGCGATTCCCAACACCGTGCCCAACGACAACAGCACCGCGTTCTCGATGATCGCTGCACGGCGCAGGCTGGAGATGCCCACACCGACCGTGCGCAGCGCCGCAAGCTCGTAGGCCCGACGGCGTGCCTCGACGAAGGACGACGCAATGGCCGCGGTGGCGGCCGTGGCGATGGCAATCCCGGCGCCGAACAGCAGGAGAAGCAAGGCGAGAGCAGGTCCCTGTTCGCCGAGATCCGCTTCGCGCTCGGCGATGGTCCGGACACGCAACACGTCCAGCCCATGGCGCTCGAGGTCGCGGATGATCGACGGTGGCGCATCCGGACCGAGCCACACGTGGTAGCGGAATCCGATCGCCTCCTCCCCGGTGAAGAGCCCCGCGAGGTCGAGATCGAGCATGACCCCGTGCCGGCCCACCACGGGGAGCACATCGGAACGCCCGACCTCGGTGAGCACTATCTGCTCGCCGCTCGGCACAGGGGAGGACAGCGCGGTCGCCTGCTCGAGTCGCTCGGGGTCCGTAGCGGTCGTGATGACCGCCGGGACGGCCGCTGGGACGTCCGCATGGATGATCGCCGGGGTGTCCGAGACGCCGGACAGGAACGACACCTCGACGCCACCACCGGCAGCCGCCGTGATCTCGGCGCTCTCCTCGCGCCGTTCGCCGAGCAGGCGTGGACGCCAGTCCGCCACGTCCGCGAAGGCCTGGTCAGCCACACGTCCGTCGACCGTCAGCCTCCGAAGCACGACCGTCGCTCCCACCTGTCCGATGTCGCCGGGGGAGCGGGCGAAGGTGAGGCCGACGACACGGCAGCCGGTGGCGCAGTCCGGATGCTCCGCTTCGACCACCGTCCCCCGGTGCTCGAGCCGCCCGAGCGGCAGCGTCGCCGGCTGCCCGTCTGCGGTCCGCACCTGGGCGAGCAGCAGCGGCGGGTTGGTCCGCGAGACGAGGCTGGTCTCGACCTCGACCCGCCACCGTGTCCCACGCACCTCGAGGCGGCGGGTGTCGGCGGGACCGAGCCGGTCCGCCAGCGTCGCGACCGGTGTGTCCGCCCACGCCTCGTGCCAGGCCGACAGTGAGGTGAGCCGGCGGCTGTCCACCGCGATGATCCGCCGCTCGGGCGGCACGTCCGGGTTGGCGAAGACGGCGACGGCCATCGCGTGCCGGCCGCCGGGGTCGGCCCGCCCGGTTGCGGTCGCCAGGCCCAGCGGTGACGTGGCGGCGACGTCCACGACCGTGTCCGCCCCGACCTCCATGGCCGCCCGGCTCTCCCGGTACGACTCCGCGAGGCTCCATGCCTGCAGTGCGAAGGTGGAGATTCCCACGGCGACCGTGACCAGGACGGCGGTACGGGCCAGCCCGTGGCGACGGGCGATCTGGCGCGAGGCGAGAAACGCCGGGACGCGAGGACTCAGCCGGGTCCGGCCGGCCCAGCTCCGTGCACCCAGGACGACCAGCCTGCCGGCGGCGATGCCCACGGCCAAGGTGACCAGGCCGGGCGCGAGCAGGCCGAGCCCCGACTCCGCGGCCTCCGGTCCGAGTTGTACGAGCTGGTAGACGGCGACGGCGGCTGCCGACAGCACGATGGCCTCGCCGGTGAGAACCCGACCGAGGCGGGTCGTCGGTACGACGCGGCGCAACTGGTCGACGACCGGCTGCCGCAGGGAGTGGTGCGAGGAGAAGATGATCGTCGCGGCGGCACCGGCCACGGCGAGCCCCATCGCCGCTCCCACCGGCCAGCGCAACGTCACCGGAGTGTCCGGAACCAGGAACTGCTCCGAGAGCAGGCGGCCGATGGCGTAGGCCAGCAGCCCACCGATCGGTATTGCCAGGGCGAGCAGCACGAGCGGTTCGGCCAGGCCGTGTCTCAGCGTGGTGCGCACGGGAAGACCGCGGAGCTTGGCCAGTGCGACCTCGCCACTGCGGGCGTCGGACGTCGTCGTGATGACCAAGGCGAGTGCATACCACGCCAGGACCAGGAGCTGTGCGCCCACCAGCAGGGTTGCCGTCCGTACGAAGGCACGCTCGTCGTTGATGTCCGTGATCACGACAGGCAGCTGTGTCTCCTGCCGGACGACGTGCTCGGCGTTCCGGTTCGGCCGGACATGCCGAGCCAGCGCGGCGTCGATCCGCTCGAGGTCGTCGACCCGGACCGCTGCCACCTCGAGGGCTCGTTCTGCGGTCGCCTCGATGCTCACGACGGTGAGCGCGTGCAGCAGATCTTGGGTCACGAACACGGCGTCCAGATGCGCGGGCCGCGGGTCGCGCAGACCACCGACGGAGGGGCGGAAGTCGAACAGCTCGTTGTCGAACCAGTAGGACGCGGCTGCGTCCGGCGGTCGGTAGACGCCGGACACCGTCACCTGCGTCGGGAACGGGTCGCCAGTGCCGGCCTGCTCGGGCTCGGCGGCGAAGATGGGCACCGACAACACGTCGCCCACCTGCGCACCGAGCGCGACGGAGCTGCGGCGGGTGAGCACCACCTCGTCGCGTGCCTGCGGGCACCTACCGTCGATGACGAGGTTCTCGCACTGGTCGGCGCGCCAGACCAGCCGGCCGCGCGCCAGCTCGGTATCCCGGGCCACGATGATCTCGCTCGTGGCCAGCATGACCCGCGGCTCGTCGAAGTACCCGTCGATCCCGGCTGGAAGACCGGCTGCCTCCTCGCGGACTTCTCGCTCCGCGGTCACCGGACTCACCGGTTGGGCGGAGAGGGCGGACGCGGCCGTTCGCGCAGTCGTGTAGCCGGTCTCGCTGACCGTCTCCCCGGACAGCCGGGTGCGGACGAGAGACTCCTGGGCGGCGCCCGACCACAGCGGGGCGATGGCGGCCGCGAGGACGGCCAGCGTCGCCGCGACGAGCACGGCCAGCGACGCGCCGCGCCGCCACCACAGCGCGCGGAGCCCGAGCCCCACCATGTGAGTCAGTAAGTCAGACGCATCGTTCGCCGGGCAATTCCCGATGGCTGGACCGGTCCCATTCTTGACCAGGTCCGGTAGTGTCCGGTGGAGACACGATCACGACCCGCACCAAGCCCGGCGTCGACGCCGATCGGTCGCGTCGCACCGGCAACGGGGGAGGCGACGTGAGGCTGAGAAGATCCGCCATCGCGGTGGCGACAGTCACGATGATCACGGCCTCGGCGTGTGGCGGTGACACCGGGCCACCCGTGCTCAACTGGTACATCAACCCCGACAACGGTGGTCAGGCCGAGCTGGCCGAGAAGTGCACCGATGAGGCCGGGGGTGCCTACGAGGTGCAGACCTCGATCCTGCCCAACGATGCGTCCGCCCAGCGCGAGCAGCTCATACGCAGGCTCGCCGCCAACGACTCCTCGATCGACCTGATGAGCGTCGACCCTCCGTTCGTACCAGAGTTCGCCGAGGCCGGGTTCCTCCTCGACATCCCCGATGAGCGCGCGGAGGAGTTCACCGACGGTGTGGTCGAGTCGGCCGTCACCGGCGCCACGTGGAGGGACGAACTCGTCGGCATCCCCTTCTGGGCCAACACGCAGCTGCTGTGGTACCGGCAGTCCGTCGCCGAGCAAGCCGGCCTCGACCCCGAGGCCGGGCCGGTCACCTGGGAACAGATCATCGCCGCCGCGGAGGAGACCGGCACGACGGTCGCCGTGCAGGCGAACCGGTACGAGGGCTACACGGTGTGGATCAATGCGCTCATCGAGGGCACCGGGACCTCGGTGCTGCTCAACCCCGAGGCGGAGGTCGAGGATCTCGAGCTCGGCCTGAGCGAGCCCGGTGCCGAGGAGGGCGCAGCGGTCATCGCCGAGCTCGTCGACGCCGGCGTTGCCGGCCCGGCGGTCTCCACCGCGAACGAGGAGGAGGCCCGGGCGCTGTTCCAGGGCGACAGCGGCGGGTTCATGGTCAACTGGCCGTACGTCTGGCAGGCGGCCAACGGGGAGGTGGACGCGGGCGCGCTCGATGCCTCCTTCATCGAGGACCTCGGCTGGACCATCTACCCACAGACGGTCGAGGGCGAGGACTCCGCGCCGCCGTTCGGCGGCATCACGCTCGGCATCGGTGCCTTCACGGAGTACCCCGACGAGGCCATTGAGGCGGCCGCCTGCATCACCTCGCCGGAGAGCCGGACCGAGTACATGCTCTTCTCTGGCAACCCGTCGGCTTCCGAGGAGTCGTACAGCGACCCCGAGGTGGTGGAGGCGTTCCCGATGGCCGAGTTCATCCTCGAGTCGCTGCAGCTGGCGAAGCCGCGGCCGCAGACGCCGTTCTACAACGAGGTCTCCGAGAGCCTGCAGCGCACCTACCACCCGCCGTCGTCCGTTCAGCCCGACAGCACACCCGACGAGGCGGCCGAGTTGATCGTCGGCGTGCTCAACAAGGAGGTGCTGCTGTGAGCGTCGAGACCCGCGAGGCAGCAACGGCGCCGGCCGCCGCCGCGCGCACGCGTCGGCCCCGTCGCACGGACAAGCAGCGGGCGGACAACAAGCTCGGCTGGATGCTGGCCGGGCCGGCTTTCGCTGTGATGCTGCTGGTCACCGCCTACCCGATCCTGCAGGCGACGTGGGACTCGCTGTGGGACTACCGGCTCACTACTCCGGACGACCGCGAGTTCGTCGGACTCAGCAACTACGCGGTCATCCTCTCCGACCCGCTCTGGTGGCGCGTGGTGGGTGTCACCCTGCTCATCACCGTGATCACCGTGGTCGTGGAGCTGGTGCTCGGTTTCGCGCTCGCACTGGTGATGCACCGAGCATTGACACGGCTGCGGCCGATCCTGCGCACGGCGATTCTCATCCCGTACTCGATCATCACGGTCGTGTCGGCGTTCGCCTGGCAGTTCGCCTTCGCCGTCGACACCGGTTTCGTCAACCCGTGGTTCGACTGGGTGCCCGGCGTCAGCGAGACGACCGACTGGTTCGGCGGATTCGGGTCGTCAATCTTCGTGATCATCATGTCCGAGATCTGGAAGACGACGCCGTTCATCTCGCTGCTGCTGCTCGCCGGGCTCGCCCAGGTGCCGGAGGAGATGCAGGAGGCGGCGATGGTCGACGGCGCCACCTGGTGGCAACGGCTGTACAAGGTCACGGTGCCGAACATGAAGGCCGCGATCATGGTGGCCCTGCTGTTCCGCACGCTGGATGCGTTCCGCATCTTCGACAACGTGTTCGTGATGACAGCGGGGGCACAGAACACCGAGACGGTGTCGCTGCTGGCCTACCGGCAGACGATCCAACGGCTCGAGATCGGCCTCGGCTCCGCGGTTTCGGTGCTGTTGTTCCTCGCGGTGCTCCTGATCAGCTTCAGCCTGATCAGGCTGTTCAAGATCGACCTGGCGGCGGCGAGAGGAGAGCGGTGATGCGCGAGTACTCGACCCGTCAGCGAGTGCTCTGGATCGTCGGCGGCGCACTGATCATCATCTACTGCCTCTTCCCGGTGGCGTGGCTGACGTCGCTGTCGTTCAAGGCTCCGGCCGACCTCACCAACCGGCAGTTCCTGCCCACCGAGCCGTCGACGGAGAACTACGAGCAGATCCTGCCCGGCGGCTCCGCTGCCGACCTGTTCATGCCGGCGCTGCGCAACTCGATCGGCATCTCCTTGATCGCGACCTTTATCGCCGTCGTGCTGGCGATGTTCGCCGCCTACGCGATCGCCCGGCTCGATTTCTCGGGCAAGCGGCTGATCCTCACGTCGGCGCTCGCCGTCGCGATCTTCCCGGTGGTCTCCATCGTGACTCCGTTGTTCAACCTGTGGCGCAACATCGGTCTCTACGACACCTGGCCCGGGCTGATCATCCCGTACCTGTCGCTGACACTGCCACTGTCCATCTGGACGATGTCCGCCTTCTTCCGTGAGATTCCGTGGGAGATGGAGCAGGCGGCACAGGTCGACGGCGCCACGTCGTGGCAGGCGTTCCGTCGCGTGATCGTCCCGTTGGCCGCGCCCGGCGTGTTCACGACGGCTATCATCAGCTTCTTCATCGCCTGGAACGACTTCGTCTACGGGATCTCACTGACCTCGACGTCGGCGGCCCGGCCGGTACCGGCCGCGCTGTCGTTCTTCACCGGTGAGTCGCAGTTCGTCGAACCCACCGGTGCCATCTCCGCGGCCGCGATCATCGTCACGATTCCGGTCGTCGTCCTCGTCCTGATCTTCCAGCGGCGCATCGTCGCCGGCCTCACCAACGGCGCCGTCAAGGGCTGACTATCACACTCAGGAGAAGCCATGGCTGCCATCACTCTGAAGCACATCAACAAGGAGTACGGCGACGGCTACGCCGCGGTGAAAGACGTCAGCCTCGACATCGGTGACGGAGAGTTCATGATCCTGGTCGGGCCGTCCGGCTGCGGAAAGTCGACGGTTTTGCGAATGATCGTCGGGCTCGAGGACATCACCAGTGGTGACATCGAGATCGGCGGGCAGCGCGTCAACGAGAAGGCTCCCCGCGACCGCAACCTGTCGATGGTCTTCCAGAACTACGCGCTCTACCCCCACCTGACGGTCTACGAGAACATTGCTTTCCCGCTGCGGCTGGCGAAGACACCCGACGCTCAGGTCGACGAGCGGGTCCGCAATGCTGCCGACCTGCTCGAGCTCGAGGAGCACCTCGAGCGCAAGCCCGCCAACCTGTCCGGTGGGCAGCGTCAGCGGGTCGCGATGGGTCGGGCGATCGTGCGCGAGGCTCAGGCCTTCCTGTTCGACGAGCCGCTGTCGAACCTCGACGCGAAGCTGCGCGGCCAGATGCGCACCGAGATCTCGCGGCTGCAGAAACGGCTGGGCATCACCACCGTCTACGTCACCCACGACCAGGTCGAGGCGATGACACTCGGCGACCGCGTGGCGGTGTTGCGCAAGGGCATTCTGCAGCAGTGTGCGACTCCGCGTGAGCTGTACGAGCAGCCGGCCAACCTGTTCGTGGCCGGATTCATCGGGTCGCCGCCGATGAACTTCATCCCCGCGACGGTCACCGACGATGGGTTCAACACGCCGTTCGGCGACGTGCAGCTCCCGGGCGACCGCACGGCCGGTCTCGGCGACCAGGAGGTCGTGCTCCTCGGTGCACGTCCCGAGCACTTCGACGACGCGTCGGTCGTCGACGAAGCCGTGAAGGACCGTGGGCTCACCTTCGACGCGCATGTCGACGTCATCGAGTGGCTGGGCAACGAGCAGTTCGCCTATGTGCCATACGAGGCGCCCGAGGACATCACTCGTCAGCTGGCCGAGCTCGAGCGTGAGCTCGACAGTGAGGCGCTTCGCACCCAGCTGGTGGTGGCCCTCGACGCCGCCAGCCGACTGCCGGAGGGTCAGACCGCGAGCCTGTGGCTCGACCTGCGCAAGGTGCACGTCTTCGACCCGGCGACGGGGGACAACCTCACCCTCGTGTCAGCCGATTCGGCCCCGGGTGCGTCGGAGGAGCTCGAGCGGGAGGCGGAAGCGACCGTCGAGCGGGACATGTCCGACACCGGTCCGGCCGACTCCGCGGCCGCGGGCAGTACGCCCGATCGGGTCGACGGTGCGGAGCGACCGACCGACACCACGCCCTGACGTCGCGGACTCCGCGCGGCGCAGGCAGCCTTGGCGGCCGCACGGTCGTGTGCTCTAGGGTCGTGCGACGTGGAGGGATCCCACGACGACCGGTCGTTGCGCGCGTCCGACGACGATCGCGAACGTGTGGCGGAGGTGTTGCGCCAGGCTGCGGGTGACGGCCGGTTGACCCTCGCCGAACTCCAGGACCGTCTCGAAGCCCTCTACGCCGCGAAGACATACGGCGAGCTCGAGCCGGTGGTGGCCGACCTCCCCAGCGTGCGGCTCCCGCGCCCGTCGGCCTCCGCGCCGTCACCCGTGCGCACGGCGGGCGAGGCCGCCGCGGTTCCCGACCGCGTAGGTGGCGTTCCCGTCTCCAGGGTGGCGAAGGCCGCCGTGTTCGGCGAGGTGACCCGCCGCGGACAGTGGGTCGTCCCCTCCGACTACCGCGTCAAGGCCGTCTTCGGCGGTGTGGAACTCGACCTGCGCGAGGCTCGGCTGGAGTCGCACGAGATCAGTATCGAGATCAGGGCGTTCTTCGGCGGCGTCGAGGTGGTCCTTCCCGACGACGTGATTGCCGTCGTCGACGGCATGGGGATCTTCGGTGGCTTCGCGGACGAAGCGTCGACGCGACAGGCGCCGCCGGGTGCTCCGGTCGTCCGGATCGGCGGCAAGGCGGTGTTCGGCGGTGTCAACGTCAAGCGTGGAGCCGGCGGTGCCGACCGGTGACGGGTGACGCGGATGGCGGAGGTGCGCGCGACCTGCGATGCTCCGACGCCGACCGCGAGCGGGTCGCAGACACACTGCGCGAGGCAGCCGCCGAAGGTCGCCTGACCCTCTCCGAGCTCGAGGAACGGCTCGACGCCACCTTCCGCTCCCGCACCTATGGCGATCTCGAACCGATCACCAGGGACCTTCCGCCGGGGCGGGACCTGGTCAGGGGTGGACCGCCGGCACGGCCCGGGGACGTCCGCCGAACCCCCGACGCGCACGGCCCGCCCGTCCGGACCGAGCGGATCACCGCTGTGTTCGGCGACGAGAAGCGGTCCGGCCGGTGGGAGGTGCCGCGCCGGCTCGAGGTCACCGGCGTCCTCGGCGAGGTGACGATCGACTTCACCGAGGCGATCGTGCGCGATCGCGAGATCGTCGTCCAGGTCTCCGTCGTGCTCGGAAGCGTCACCCTGGTCGTGCCCGAGGGCATCGACGTTCGGATGGACGCCGCCTACCTGCTGGGCGACCGCAAGGTCCGGCTCACCGGTCCGGTCACTCCGGGCGGCCCGGTGTACTGGGTGCGTGGCTTCGTCGTGTTGGGCGAGATCACGGTGCGGCCGCCCCGGCAGCGCCGGTCGATCTTCGGTCGGCGCTGATCGGCCCGTGCGGCCTCGGCGAAGGTGATGCCCATGTCGTGAAGATCGTCGTGCAGCTTCGGGCAGGGCTGTGAGCCTGCCCGGCCTGCACGACGATCTTCACGACCCGACGGCGGAGAACGGCATGCCGAGCTGGCTGTTGAGGATGCCGCAGGTGCGGAGATATTCTCTGATTCGTGCCGCATTATCGGATCTCTGACGCTGCCCGACTGCTCGGAGTCAGTGACGATTCGCTGCGCCGATGGGCCGAGGCCGGCCGGATCGAGGTGTCGCACGACGACACCGGCCGGCTGGTTGTCGACGGCGTCGAACTTGCCCGGGTCGCGCGCGAGATCGTCCCGGCGGAGTCCGCTCTTCCGGTGCCGCGCGAGTCGGCCCGCAACCACTTCCCCGGCGTGGTCACCGACGTTCGCAAGGACGGCGTGATGGCCCAGGTCGAGATTCAGGCGGGGCCGCACCGAGTGGTGTCGCTGATGAGTCGGGAAGCGGCCGACGAACTCGGGCTCGACGTGGGCGTCGTCGCCATCGCCTCGATCAAGGCGACCAACGTCGTCGTCGACGTTCCCGGCGGGATGGCGTGACTCGCGCGAGCCGAGCGGTCTCCCTTGCCGCGGCGCTCTTCACGCTGGCGGCGTGCGGGGGTGGGAATGACCTTGACCGCCCGGCGGCCGGCGCCGGAACGCCGAGCGACATGGCTGTCGACGGCACTGTCACGGTGCTGGCGGCGGCATCGCTGACCGAGGCGTTCGAACAACTCGGTGAGCGGCTCGCCGACGACTACCCCGGCCTGAAGGTGGTGTTCTCCTTCGGTCCCAGCTCAGGGCTGGTCGAGCAGGTGCTCGCCGGCGCGCCCGCCGACATTCTGGCGACCGCCGACACGCGGACCATGGACCGTGCCGTCGACGGTGGTGCCGTCTCCGGTGAGCCGACGATCTTCGCCCGCAACAGGCTGGCGTTGATCGTTCCGGCCGGCAATCCGGGTGGAGTCACGGGCCTGGCCGACCTGGCTCGCGAGGATCTGCGCATCGCGGTCTGCGCAGCCGAAGTCCCGTGCGGCGCAGCGGCGAAGCGGCTGCTCGACACCGCCGGCGTGACGGCCTCGCCGGACACCCTGGCCACCGATGTCAAGGAGGCAGTGTCGCTCGTCGCGCTCGGCGAGGCGGATGCCTCCCTGGTCTATCTCACCGACGCGGCGGCCGCAGGCGAGAACATCGAGAGCATCGACGTAGCCGAGTCCGAGCAAGTCGTCAACGACTACCCGGTAGCCGTGCTCGCGGGTGCACCGAACCCGGAGGGCGCCCAGCTGGTCCGCGATGCCATCACCGGTGAACCCGGCCAGCAGATCCTGGGCGAAGCGGGCTTCCTCGCGGGACGGTGAACGTGTGACACGAAGGCCCGTGAGCCCGGCGGCCGACGCCCGGGTGCCGGTGGTCCTGCTCGTGCCGGCGCTGCTCGGGCTCGCCCTCCTGCTGCTGCCGATGGCCGCGCTCGTCGTGCGTGCACCTTGGGGACGGTTGCCGGAGATCGTCGGCTCACCCGAGGTGCTGAGCGCTGTTCGGCTGTCCCTCACGACTGCGACCATCACGACCGCGCTGTGCGTGGTCTGCGGGGTTCCGCTGGCCTGGCTGCTGGCGCGCACGAACGTGCCGGGCCGGCCCTTGCTGCGCGCCCTGATCACCGTCCCGCTCGTCCTCCCACCGGTGATCGGGGGCGTCGCCCTGCTGGTGGCGTTCGGGCGCAGGGGACTGGTCGGTGAATGGCTGTACGAGGCGTTCGGCCTGTCGCTTCCGTTCACGACCGCGGCCGTGGTGATGGCGCAGTCGTTCGTCGCGCTTCCGTTCCTGGTCGTCGCCGTCGAGGGTGCGCTTCGCACGGCGGATCGTCGCTACGAGGACGTCGCAGCCACGCTGGGTGCCTCGGAATGGACGACGTTCCGGCGCGTGACGCTGCCCGCCGTCGCCCCGGGAGTCCTGGCCGGTGCGGTGCTGTGCTGGGCGCGGGCGCTCGGCGAGTTCGGTGCCACGGTCACGTTCGCCGGCAGTTTTCCCGGGACGACACGGACCTTGCCCCCGGCTGCCTACGCCGCCATCAACGCCGGCCAGGTCGAGGTGGCCATCGTGTTGAGCCTGCTGATGATGGCCGTATCGGTCACCGTCCTGGTCGCGCTGCGCGACCGGTGGGTGAACACGCGATGAGCCTGGCCGCCCGGTTGGCGCTCACCCGGGGAGACGTCTCGCTGGACCTCTCGCTGGGTGTCGGCACCGGCGAGGTGGTGGTGTTGCTGGGGCCCAACGGCGCCGGCAAGTCCACCGTGCTCTCGACCCTGGCAGGGCTGCTCCGGCCGGATGCCGGCCGAGTGGTCCTCGACGACGTGGTCCTGGTCGACACCTCAGCCCAGGTGCACGTTCCGGCGCGGCAGCGCCAGGTCGGCCTGGTCGTGCAGGACTACCTGCTCTTCCCCCATCTTTCCGCCGTGGAGAACGTCGCCTTCGGGCTGCGGTCACGAGGCAGCCCGCGCGGTCCGGCACGTGCCACCGCGGCCCACTGGCTGCAACGGATGGGTCTGGCCGGGCTGGAGGAGCGTCGCCCGCACGAACTGTCCGGCGGCCAGGCGCAGCGCGTCGCGCTGGCCCGCGCGCTCGCCGTCGATCCGCGCATGCTCCTGCTGGACGAACCGCTCGCCGCGCTCGATGCCGGTACGCGTCCCGCGGTGCGCGCCGACCTACGCCGCCATCTGCGTAGCTACCGCGGGTGCACCGTCCTGGTCACCCACGATCCGTTGGAGGCCATGGTCCTCGGGGACCGGATCGTCGTGCTCGAGCAGGGTCGGGTGGTACAGGACGGCCCACCGGCCGAGCTCGCCCGGCACCCGCGGACCGGCTACGTCGCGCGGCTGGTCGGGCTGAACCTGCTGCGCGGCGACGCGCACGGACGGATCGTGACGCTGGGCCCACAAGCCGCCGTCGCCGTGGCACATGACGCGTCCGGGCCGGTCCACGTCGCGTTCGCTCCCGCGGCGGTGACGCTGAGCCTGGACCAACCGCACGGATCGGCCCGCAACGCCTGGAGCGGGCGGGTCAGCGACGTCGAGCAGCACGGCGACCTGGTGCGGATCACCGTCGACGGGCCGGTGCCCCTGCTGGCCGACGTCACCCCGCTCGCCGTCGCAGACCTCGCCCTCGGGCCCGGGGTCGAGGTGTGGGCGGCGGTCAAGGCCACGGAGGTGAGCGTCTACCCGGCCTGAGACGATGACGGCATGGCCGGCAAGGCGCGGGGGAGCGAGACGGTCGGCGACGCGGTGCGGAGCCTGGCCGTTCTGCTCGGTGTCATCGCGGCTGTGGTGGTGGCGTTCACGGTCATGCGGCCCGGCCCTCAACCGCCCGGTCCGGTCGACTATGGCGCAGCGCTCGACCACGTGCGCGCCCAGTACGAATATCCCGTCCTCGCACCCGACCCGGTCCCCGACGGCTGGCGGGCGACGAGTGTCGACCATACGTCCGGCCCCGCAGGTGATCGTTGGCGGCTCGGCTTCCTCACCGCCGATGACGGCTTCGTCGGGCTCGAGCAGGCCGACGGCGAGATCGAGTCCTACCTCGCCGACCGTCTTGCCGAGTTCAGCGACGACGGCACCAGCCAGGTCGCCGGCACGACCTGGGAGCGCCGCATCGGCCAGGGCGACCGGCCCGACCGAGCCCTGGTGCGGGTCGACAACGGGTCGGTGACGATCGTGATGGGCACCGAGCCGTACGACGTACTCGAGTCCTTCGTGGCATCGCTGACGCCCTGACGCGCGAATCAGACGATCCGATCGTGCGCCGCGCCGGTGCCCTACGCCGACGGTGCGTCCGGAGCTCCCGTGGCGGCGTCGAGGCGTTCACGGGCAGCATCGAGATAGCGCTCGCACAGGGCGGCGAGATCCTCTCCGCGTTGCCAGAGCGCAAGTGACTCCTCCAGAGTCACGCCGCCGGCCTCGAGCCGGCCCACGATGCCGGCGAGCTCGTCGCGCGCTTGTTCATAGGTGAGCTCAGGCGTTTCGGCTCCACCGGTCGTCGGAGCTGGGTCCGCGCCGTCCGACTTCGCCACCATGCCGCAACCTTAGTGCCCGCGACCAGCGTCGCGGTGGCTCGGTGATCCGGCGGGTGCTGCCACGCGGGTCAGTCGACCGCGGCACCCAGCTCGCCGTCGGCGAGGCGGATCCCGACGTGCTGGCCGGCCACGACCTGGCCGATCGACCGGATGACGGAGCCCTTGTCCGTCCGGACGATCGCGTAGCCCCGATCCAGCGTGGCCGCGGGGGACAGGGTGCGGACGCGCGCGCGGGTATGCCCGAGGTCGCCACGTGCGCGGTCGAGGGAGTGGCCGAGCAAGCGGCGACTCCGGCCGCGCAGGTCGGCGATCTCCGATGCGCGCAACCGCAGGCCGGCCGTCGGCTCGGTGAGCACCGGCCGAGTTCGCAGTGCGCTCAGCGCTGCCGTCTCCCGATCGAGCCGGTGTCGGAGCGAGGAGCGGAGCCGACTGCGGGCCCGGCCGACCCCTCGATGCTCCTCCTCGACGTCCGGCACCACGCGTTTCGCAGCGTCCGTCGGCGTGGATGCGCGAACGTCCGCGGCGAGGTCGATCAACGGCGTATCGGTCTCGTGACCGATCGCGCTCACCACCGGCGTCCGGCTGGCTGCGACGGCACGCACCAGTGCCTCGTCGGAGAACGGCAGCAGATCCTCGACCGAGCCACCGCCGCGGGCGAGGACGACCACGTCGACCTCGGGGTCACGGTCGAGCGTCCGCAGCGCGTCGACGACCTGCACCACTGCGGACGGTCCCTGGACGGCGACCTCCAGGACGCGGAAGCGCACTGCGGGCCAGCGACGCCGGGCGTTCTCGAGCACGTCGTGCTCGGCCGCCGAACCGCGTCCGCACACCAACCCCACCACCCGGGGAAGGAACGGCAGACGACGCTTGCGCTGCGGCGCGAACAAGCCCTCGATCTCGAGCATCCGGCGCAGCCGTTCGATCCGAGCGAGCAGCTCCCCGACACCGACCTGACGGATGTCGTCCGCAGCCAGCGACAGCGTTCCCCTGGTGAAGTACCAGGACGGCTTCGCGTGCACCACGACACGGGCGCCCTCGACGACTGAGGGCTCGACCGCGTCGAGCACGTGGCGGGGGCACGTGACCTGGAGCGAGAGGTCTGCCGCCGGGTCGCGCAGGGTCAGGAACACGGTCTGCGTGCCCGGCCTGCGGTTCAACTGGGCGACCTGTCCCTCGACCCAGACCCACCCGAGCCGGGCGATCCATCCACCGATCGCCTGTGACACGACCCGGACCGGTGCGGGCTTCTCGGGCGAGGTCTGCAGTGCCACGGTGCAGCACCGTACCGGGACGCGGGTCAACCGGCCCTCGGGCCGCACCTACGATGGGGGCATGAGCGCAGCTGACGGTCGGGTCCTGCTTGCCGCGCCCCGCGGCTACTGTGCTGGCGTCGACAGGGCCGTCGTGACCGTCGAGAAGGCGCTCGAGCTCTACGGCGCACCGGTCTACGTACGCAAGCAGATCGTGCACAACAGGCACGTCGTCGAGACGCTCGAGGAGCGCGGCGCCGTCTTCGTCGACGAGTTGGACGAGGTTCCCGAGGGCGCCCTGGTCGTCTTCTCCGCGCACGGCGTCTCCCCGATGGTCCATGCCGAGGCGTCGCGCCGCGGCCTGCGCACGATCGACGCCACCTGCCCACTCGTCACGAAGGTCCACAACGAGGCCAAGCGGTTCGCGAAGGACGACCTCGACATCGTGCTGATCGGCCACGAGGGGCACGAGGAGGTCGAGGGGACGTCCGGAGAGGCACCCGAGCACATCCAACTGGTGCAGAGTCCGGCCGACGTGGGCTCGGTGACCGTGCGCGACCCGTCCCGCGTGGTGTGGCTGTCACAGACGACGCTGTCGGTCGACGAGGCCTACGAGACGGTGACGAAGCTGCGCGAGCGCTTCCCGGAGCTGATCAGCCCGCCCAGCGACGACATCTGCTACGCGACCCAGAACCGGCAGGTGGCGGTCAAGGAGATCGCCGCGGAGTCAGACCTCGTCCTGGTGGTGGGGTCGGCGAACTCGTCCAACTCGGTCCGGCTGGTGGAGGTGGCGCTCGAGGCGGGCGCCGGTGCGGCCTTCCGGGTCGACAACGCCGACGAGATCGACGAGGCCTGGCTCGACGACGTCCGTACGGTTGGCCTCACCAGCGGCGCCTCGGTGCCGGAGGAACTCGTCCAGGGTGTGGTCGCCTGGCTCGGTGAGCACGGGTATCCGATCGTCGAGGAGCACCGCACCACCGAGGAGTCGTTGATCTTCTCGCTGCCTCGCGAGCTCCGTCGTGATCTCAAGGGTGTCGGCTGACCATCGCTGACGAGGTCCCCGGTCCGTCAGCGACCTACGGCTTGTCGTCTTTCCACAAGGCCGAGGCGATCACGACGACGGCCCAGATGCCGAGCGGGATCGCCGGCCAGAAGTTCTGGAGCTCGCCGCTGGACAGGCTGGTGATTCCCCAGATCCCGATCATGACGACCGCTCCGCCGAGCCAGGCCCTCCACATCTCCAACCAGGCCCGGGCGTCGCTGCGCCGTTTCTCCTCTGCCGGGGCCCTTTCCTGGCGGCGGGCCCGGCTCGGCAGGTCGGAAGTGAGTCGGTCGAGCTCGCCGTAGGTCCTCGACGCCCATACGGCGTCGAGACGTCGCTGGTACTCGTCGACGTCGAGTCGGCCTTCTCCGAAGGCGTCGCGCAGGTCTTCGGCAACGGCCTCCCGGTCGGCATCGCTGGCGCGCTGGTCGTCCGGGCGGGCCGGAACGTTCGGCATCAGAGCAGGATAGATAGGCGGCAGGCCCAGGTCAGCCTTCGGTGCCGTCGCGTGCCGGCCTGATCGGTGCCGGGTCGACGCCGTAGCGTGCATCGGCTTCGATCTCGTCGATCGCCACCAGGGCATCGGTCGCCGATGCGACCAGCTCGGGCGCCTGGACCTGGCGGGTCACCCGGTCGAGCTGGTCGGCCGGCTCCAGGCCGCCGTCGGTGACGCCTAGGTCCGCCATCCTCCGGGCGGTGACGAGCACGCGGCTTTCGATCGAGCTGACGGTCTCGTTGTACGCACGCACCGCGCCGTCGAGCTGGCGGCCGAGTTTGCTGACGTGGCCACCCATGGTCGAGAGGCGGCCGTGCAGTTCCTTGCCCAGGCTGAGGACGCGTGCCGCGTTGCTGGCCAGCGCCTCCTGCCGCCACGTGTACGCGACCGTCCGGAGCAGCGCGACCAGCGTCGCCGGCGTCGCGATGACGACGTTGCGTTCGAAGGCGTGCTCGAGCAGCGTCGGATCCTGCTCCAGTGCGGCGTTGAGGAAGACTTCAGCCGGCACGAACATGACGACGAACTCCGGCGCCGGCTCGAACTGGTCCCAGTACCGCTTGGCGGCGAGGGCGTCGATGTGTCCCTTGAGGTGTCGGGCATGCGCGGCGAGGCGGGCCGTGTGGGTGGCATCGTCGCGAGCCTCCATGGCCTCGAGGTAGCCGTTGAACGAGACCTTGGAGTCGACGACGACCTGCTTGCCGCCGGCGAGACGGACCACGAGGTCGGGTCGCAACCTGCCGTCGGCGGTCTCCGCCGTCTCCTGTTCGGAGAAGTCGACGTGGGCGAGCATGCCGGCGGCCTCGACCACCCGGCGCAGCTGGAGCTCTCCCCAGCGGCCGCGCACCTGCGGGGCGCGTAGAGCCGCCACGAGCTGACTGGTCTCGGCCCGGAGCAGATCCGAGGTCTGGCTCATGCCCCGGACCTGCTCGCGCAGCTCGGCATAGGCCTCGGCCCGCGTCCGCTCGACGGCTCCGAGTTGGGCCTCGACCTTGCCCATCTGCTCGGCCAGCGGCCTCACCAGCGCCTCGACGGCCTGCCGGCGCTGTTCGAGCTCGGCCACCGCGCGATGCTCCTTGCCCTTGAGGTGTTCGCCCGCGAGCTGGAGGAACTGCTCGTTGTTGCGGCGAAGCGCCAGAGCCGACAGCCGCTCGAACTCGTGCGCCAGACGCTGCTGCTCGTCGGCGGCGGACCGGGCGTGCGCCAGCTCGGCGCTGAGCCGGACCCGATCGGTGTCGACATCGCGCAGCATGGCCTCGACGGCCGCACGTTCCTGCGCGACGGCGTCGCGCTCGGCGCGCAGTCGGTCGCGCTCGGCGCGTGCGGCGTCGCGCTCGGCGACCGCGCCGGCCGAGCGGGACCGGACCGCGAGCGCGCCCAGGGCGGTGCCGACGAGCATGCCGAGTGCCAGCAGAAGCAGGTCGATGGCCTCCATGACCCCACTGTGACTGGTACCCCGGACATCGGCGGGGAGGCGCGACGGCGTCACGCGCCCAGGCCGGCCAGCAACGCGCGTACTCCCTCGACGTATACCCGCTCGCCGGCGTCGGGCGAGTCGAGGAACCAGCCCTGCAGCGGGCTGCGCGCTGCATGGGTGAGCTCGATGCTCGTGATGCCGTGCATTGCCGTCCACAGCAGGTACGCCGGGCGCACCGGGTCGTCGCCCTCCACCAGGCCGGCCGCCTGCGCCCGGTGCACCTCGTCGGTGAGGAGTGTGAACGTCATGCCGAGCGCCTCGGCCCGCAGCTGCGGTGACGGGTCGAAGCCGGGCAGCGGTCGCTCGAACATGAAGGCGTACAGCGCGGGGTTGTCGAGCGCGAACCGCCGGTACGCCAGCGCGATGGCGACGATCCGCTCGACGACGTCGTGCGCGGCCGGACCGGTCAGGTCGTCGAACGCGGTGACGAGGCCGGCGCGGAGCAGCTCGAACCCCCGCCGGTAGATCGCCTCCAGCATTCCGGACCGGCCGCCGAACTGGGTGTAGATGCCCATGGTGGACGAACCGGCGATTTCGGCGACCCGTCGCACGGTCAGCTCGACCGGACCGTCGTCGTTGAGGGCGTCGAGACCCGCCGACACGAGCCTCTCGCGGAGGCCCTGGTCGCCTAACGGATCGCTAACGGCCCTTGCCATGATCTATAACGTAGCCTATAACGACGGTTATGGCGCTGTGTCAGGATCGGCGCGTCCCGCCTGCGACGCCAGGCAGGGGCAGCACGGGCCTGGTCGCCTCGCTCGTCCGGGCACCTTCCGCGCGAGTCACGAACCTGACCCTCCTGCTGGCGCTGCTGTGTGCGTTCGCCACCGGCATCGGCGCGGTCGCCAACGGGTCGGCGCACGGCCGGTGGGTCGTCGTCGGCCACGGCGTCGCCGCGATGATGGTGATCCTGCTCATCCCCTGGAAGGGGAGGGTGGTCAGGCGCGGCCTGCGGCGGGCGAGGAAGAGTCGCTGGGCGTCCCTGCTCCTCTCGACGCTCGTGGTGACGGCATTGCTGACCGGCCTCGGCTACACGACCGGGCTGGTCCGTTCGATCGGCGGCGTCCGTGGCATGTGGATCCACGTCGCCGCCGCGCTGATCCTGGTTCCGCTGGCGTTGTGGCACATCACGACGCGGCAGAAGCGCCCCCGGAAGGCGGACCTGTCTCGGCGTCTCGTCTTGAGGACCGGGTTGGTCGGTGCAGCGGCGGCCGGCCTCTATGTCGCCACGTCGTCAGCGGTACGGCTGATCGGACTTCCGGGCATCGAGCGTCGATTCACCGGTTCCTACGAAGTCGGTTCGTTCGACCCGGCCGCGATGCCGCGCTACATCTGGCTGAACGACTCGACACCGGATGTCGATCCGAACCGCTGGCGGCTGTCGGTCGTGGACGGCGACGGACGGCACGAGCTGACGCTGTCCGACCTGTCGGCTTTCGACACCTCGCTGCGCGCGGTGCTGGACTGTACATCGGGCTGGTACTCGGAGCAGGACTGGACCGGTGCTCCCGTCTCCGCCCTGTTGCGCGATCTCGGTTCGGCCCAGAGTCTGCTCGTCCACTCGGTCACCGGCTACGAGATCCGCTTCCCGGTCGACGAGATCGACCGGCTGCTCCTCGCCACGTCCGTGGGCCGGGAGCCACTGCGTGCCGGTCACGGGTTCCCGCTGCGCCTGGTCGCCCCCGGCAGGAGGGGCTTCTGGTGGGTGAAGTGGGTAGACCGGATCGAGCTGCAGTCCACCCCGCCGTGGTGGCAACCGCCGTTTCCGCTCAGTTGAGCCGCGTACGGCGACGCGATGATCAACGGCGTGCCTCATAGACTCGTCGGACCATGTCCTCGCTCACCATCGGCATCGTCGGGCTGCCCAACGTGGGCAAGTCCACTCTGTTCAACGCGCTCACCAAGAACGACGTCGTGGCGGCCAACTACCCGTTCGCGACCATCGATCAGAACATCGGCGTCGTCGGTGTCCCCGATCCGCGGCTGGCGGTCCTGGCGCAGATCTTCGCCTCCGCTCGCCAGATGCCGGCCACGGTGAGCTTCGTCGACATCGCCGGCATCGTGAAGGGCGCGTCCGAAGGCCAGGGCCTGGGCAACAAGTTCCTCGCGAACATCCGCGAGGCCGATGCGATCTGCCAGGTCATCCGCGTGTTCACCGACCCCGATGTCGTACACGTGGACGGCCGGGTGGCTCCCAAGGACGACATCGAGACGATCCACACCGAGCTGATCCTCGCCGACCTGCAGACCATCGACCGGGTCCTGCCCCGGCTGGAGCGCGAGGCGAAGCTCCAGAAGCACAAGTCCGCCGAGGTCGCCGCCGTCGCCGAGGCGCGGGCGGTGCTCGACGAGGGCCGGACGGTGTACGCCGCCTCCCTTGATCCGCAGCCGCTGCGCGAGCTGCACCTGCTGACGGCGAAGCCGTTCCTCTACGTGTTCAACATGGACGACGAGGAGCTGGCCGATGACGCCCTCAAGGAGGAGATGCGGGCACTGGTCGCGCCCGCCGAGGCAATCTTTCTCGACGCGAAGACCGAGGCGGAGCTGGCCGAGCTCGAGCACGACGAAGCCCTGGAGCTGCTGCAGTCGACGGGGCAGGAGGAGTCGGGCCTCGACATGCTGGCCAGGGTCGGCTTCGACACGCTGGGCCTGCAGACGTTCCTGACCGCGGGCCCCAAGGAGGCCCGCGCATGGACGATCCGCAAGGGCGCGACCGCGCCGGAGGCTGCGGGCGTCATCCACACCGAATTCCAGCGCGGGTTCATCAAGGCCGAGGTCGTGTCGTACGACGCGCTCGTCGCCTCCGGATCCATGGCCGAGGCCAAGGCGAGGGGTCAGGTCCGCGTCGAGGGCAAGGACTACGTCATGGCCGACGGCGACGTGGTCGAGTTCCGCTTCAACGTGTGAGGCTGATGCTGTGAAGCGGCATCACGTGTCGTCGTCGGCGATCGCGTCCATCGGTTACGACGCGCCAACCGCGACCCTCGAGATCAAGTTCCGTTCGGGCGAGCTCTACCGGTACTTCGACGTGGACCCGTCCGACGCGGACGACCTGCTCGAGGCCGAGAGCCCAGGCACCTATCTCAACGAGTGGATCAAACCCCGGTACCGGTACGAGCACGTCTGACCGCTGCGCCGGCTACAGCGGGATCAGGTGGCCCCACGGTGTGCGGGCGAGCCCGGACATGACGGCGTAGGCGTAGACGCTCGCCACCAGGCAGCCGATCGCGAGCCCCCACACCAGGACGAAGTGCAGCTTGCGCACAGTCAGTTGCACGGCGATGGCGCAGGACAGCGCGATGATCATGGAAAGCGCGGAGACGGCGACGATGCCGGTATAAGAGCCTGTGCTCGACTGGAGCAGGTCGGCATCGGAACAGAACCCGTCGGCCCCGGCGCAGGCCCAGTAGCTCACGATCAGCGGGACGGTGAGGAACCAGGTGATCGCGGCCGGGATCAGCAGCACATAGGCCACCGTTGCCTCGTACCACGGCACCTTGGGCGGCGGTATGGCGTGCCCCTGGGGGAACTTGCGGACCAGCTCCATGTGCGGCGTCTCCTGCGGTCGTCGCTACCGGCGCAAACCCTACGACCCGTACACGGCGGACTGGTAAAGGGTTTCCGCAGGGCGGACGAATTTCGGGACGGTGCCCGGCGAGAGCCTGGCACCGTCCCGAACGCTTGCTGCCGGAGAGCGGGCGGCGCTGGGCGGCGCCCGTCACCCGCCGGTCGGAACCGTCAGAGAACGAGGATGAGGATGACGATCACGGCGATGATGAGCGCCAGAATGGCGATCGTGCGGGTGTTCACCGGGCCTCCTGATGAGTTGACGACAGTCCCGGTGATTCTTTCCCTCAGCGGGCTCTGTGGCAAACCTGCGCGGACCACCGGCGCGGCGCCGGGCAGCTGCCTCTGCCGGCGGGCACGCGGTGCCGACTCCTCGTGATCGTTGAACCGTTGTCGGACCTCGAACCCCAGCAGCGGTTCAACGATCGCGCAGACCCGGCGTCAGCCGGTGATGAACTCGGCGAGGACCGGTGCGAGGACGTCGGGCGGTACGACGTGGTCGTGGCCTTCCAGGACGCGGAGTCGCCCGTTTGGCAGCGCGTCCGCGATCTGCCTGCTCGCGTCGATCATCCATTCCGGGCTCGCTCCGCCGGCCAGGACGAGCGCGGGCAGGGTGACGCGGCTGGCCTGCTCGGCCGGTGTCACGCCGCCGCGGCTGTGCTCGCTCATGACCTCGTAGGGGTCGTAGCGGATCGTGGGTGCGTTCGCCAGCATCGCTGGATCCTGGGCGAGGTGCTGGACGACCTCGGTCGGCAACCCCATCGAGGCAAAGTAGAGCGTGACGGCGTCGACACGGCGGTTCTGCGCCAACAGTGCCGAGATCTGCTCGGCTTCCTCCTGCTCCGCTCGCCGCTCCTCCTCGCTGCCGGACCCGAACGGCGGTTCGTGCAGCACGATCTTGTCGAGGGGCAGTCCGCGCGCTGCTGCGTGCAGGACGAGGCCGGCGCCGGAAGAGTGGCCGTACACGGACGCCGTTCCGCCGGCTGCGGCGATCAGTGCGCGGAGGTCCTCGATCTCGCGCTCGACCGCGTACGGCGCGGTGTCACCGCTGTCGCCGCGGCCGCGCCGGTCGTAGTTGACCACGGTCAGACGCCGCGAGAGCTCCTCGGCGAGTGGGCGGTAGGTGGCCCGGCCCTGCAGCGCCCCACCGACCAGGATGAGTGCCTCGCCGTCCCCGAGCCGCTCGAAGGCGATCGGGGTTCCGTCCCGCGACATTGCGTTGTGTTCGGTCTTCATGACTTCTCCTTGGTTGGAACTAGACGGTACAGTACTGAGAACTGATCCGTCTAGTACCATCGCTGAGATGCACTCGGAGGAGGAGGATCCAGTGACGAAGGAGTCGGCAGAGGACGCCGCCGCGTCGGGCCAGGCTCCGGGCGACGGCGGCGGATTCGCTGAGTCGGGCCGGTCCGCCAGGAAACACCGAGCGATCATGGAAGCGGCCCGAACGGTGTTCCTACGCAAGGGATACGACGGTGCCAGCATGGACGAGGTCGCTGCGCTGGCCGCGGTGTCCAAGCAGACCGTGTACAAGCACTTCGCTGACAAGAAGCGGCTGTTCACGGCCATTATCACCGGCGACATCAGCGCGGCCGAGACGCTCACCCACGCCATGGTCGCGGCCCTGGCCGACAGCGAGGATGTCGAGAAAGATCTCCGGCACTTCGCTCGCCGGCACATCACCGACGTCACCCAACCGCACCTGATCCGGCTGCGTCGCATCATCATCGCGGAGGCCGAGCGCTTCCCGGAGTTGGCCCGCACCTGGTACGCCAATGGACCTGAGCGTGCCCACGCCACGCTCGCGGATCAGTTCCAGGCGCTCGCCCGGCGAGGGCTGCTGCGGGCCGACGATCCCCTGCTGGCCGCACAACACTTCAACTGGCTGATCCTGTCGATCCCGCTGAACAAGGCCATGTTCCACGGCATGGACGCCGAGTTCACGCCCAGCGAACTCGAGCGTTACGCCGACGAGGCGGTCCGCGTCTTCCTGGCCGCCTACGGCACCGGCTGACCGAGCGGCGCGGGTCCCGCCCGGCCGCACCCGTCCCGCCGCAAGATCACGATCTACTACCGGAGTGTTACGTCGCCCCGTGACGCTCGGCAGCCTCGTCGATGCCTCGCGCCAGCTCGATGTCGGCCGCCGTCACGCCGCCGACGGAGTGGGTCGACAGCGTGAACGTCAGCGTCCGCCAGCGGATGTCGATGTCCGGATGGTGGTCCATCGTCTCGGCCACCAGGGCGATGTCGTCGACGGTGCGGATGGCACTGAGGAAGTCCGGCGCCGTGACCGTCCGGGTGATCGATGCGCCGTCGCCGGCCCAGCCGGGAAGATCCGCCAAGGCAGCATGGACGGCGTCGTCGCCGAGCACTGACATGGTGCGCTCCTCAAGGCAGGGGATGCCGCCGTGCTCCATCCACCAGGGTGGTGCCACGCGGTGCGTGGCGAATGCGATCACACGACGGCGTTCGGGGGCGGTGGGTCGGGCTCGGTGCGCTTGTCGCGGCGCCGGATCCTGGAGCCGAGCCAGACCACGGGGTCGAATGATCGGTCGACCACGCGCTCCTTCATGGGGATGATCGCGTTGTCGGTGATCTTGATGTGCTCGGGGCACACCTCGGTGCAGCACTTGGTGATGTTGCACAGGCCGATGCCGGCCTGCTCGCGCGCGAGCCGGCGCCGGTCGTTGGTGTCGAGCGGGTGCATGTCGAGCTCGGCGTAGCGGAGGAAGAACCGCGGGCCGGCGAACGCCGGCTTGTTGTTCTCGTGATCACGGATGACGTGACACACGTCCTGGCACAGGAAGCATTCGATGCACTTGCGGAACTCCTGGCCTCGCTCGACGTCCACCTGCTGCATGCGATAGGTGCCGTCGGGCTGACGGGGCTCCGGGGCGAAAGCCGGCACCTCGCTCGCCTTGCGGTAGTTGTACGAGACGTCGGTGACCAGGTCGCGCACCACGGGAAAGGTCCGCAGCGGTGTCACGGTGATCGTCTCGGTGGGGTCGTACGCCGACAGCCGGGTCATGCACATCAGCCGGGGACGACCGTTGATCTCGGCGCTGCACGACCCGCACTTTCCTGCCTTGCAGTTCCAGCGGACCGCCAGGTCGCCGGCCTGTGTCGCCTGCAGGCGGTGTATGGCGTCGAGGACGACCTCTCCCTCCTCGACCGCGACCGTGTAGTCGGCCAGGCTGCCGCCGGCGGCGTCGCCACGCCACACCCGCATGGTCAGGTCGTAGCCCATCTACTTCTCCTCGAACAGCGCGCGCAGGTCGTCGGGCAGGACCGGGAGCGGCTCGCGGTCGACCGACACCTCCTCGCCGTGCAGGCGGCAATGCAGGTTGACCGTTCCCCACACGTCGTCGGTGGCCGGAAAGTCGTCGCGGGTGTGGCCGCCCCGACTCTCGGTGCGTTCGAGGGCCGCGCGAGCGATGCACTCCGAGACACGGAGCATGCTGTGCAGGTCGAGCGCCAGGTGCCACCCGGGGTTGTACTGGCGATGGCCCTCGACGCTGACCTTCCCCGCTCGTTCGCGCAGGCCGGCGATCTCCTTGAGCGCCTGCTCCATCTCGTCGGCCGTGCGGATGATGCCGACCAGGTTGTGCATGACCTCTTGGAGGTCGTGCTGCACTGTGTAGGGGTTCTCGCCCCCCTCCTCGGCAAAGGGTGCCAGGGCCGCGTCGGCCGCGGCGCGCACGTCGACGTCGGACACCGACGGCCGGGCGCGCAACCGGTCGACGGCGTACGCGGCATTGAGCCCGGCCCGGCGGCCGAACACCAGCAGGTCCGACAACGAGTTGCCCCCGAGCCGGTTGGCGCCGTGCATGCCGCCGGCGACTTCACCGGCTGCGTACAAGCCGGGCACGGACGACTCGCCGGTGTCCGGTGCGACGGCCACGCCACCCATCACGTAGTGACAGGTGGGGCCGACCTCCATCGCCTCCGCGGTGATGTCGACGTCGGCGAGTTCCTTGAACTGGTGGTACATCGACGGCAGCCGCCGCTGGATGTAGTCGGGCGTCCGCCTCGACGCGATGTCGAGGAACACGCCGCCGTGCGGCGAGCCACGACCGGACTTGACCTCGGTGTTGATCGCGCGGGCGACCTCGTCGCGCGGGAGCAGTTCAGGAGGCCGGCGGTTGGTCTTCTTGTCGTCGTACCACCGGTCGGCCTCCTGCTCGGAGTCGGCCGTCTCGGCCTTGAAGAACTCCGGGATGTAGTCGAACATGAACCGTCGGCCCTCGCTGTTGCGCAGCACGCCGCCGTCGCCGCGGACGGACTCGGTGACGAGAATCCCGCGCACCGACGGCGGCCAGACCATGCCGGTCGGGTGGAACTGGACGAACTCCATGTTGACCAGGCTGGCGCCGGCCTCCAGCGCGAGCGCGTGTCCGTCGCCGGTGTACTCCCAGGAGTTCGAGGTCACCTTGTACGACTTGCCGATGCCGCCGGTGGCCAGGATCACCGTCGGCGACTCGAACAGCACGAACCGACCGGACTCCCGCCAGTACGCGAAGGCACCGGCAATGCGGCCGCCGTCCTGCAGCAGCCGGGTGACCGTGCATTCCATGTAGACGTCGATGCCGAGAGCGACGGCACGCTGTTGCAGAGTGCGGATGAGCTCGAGCCCGGTGCGGTCGCCCACATGGGCGAGACGTGCGTACCGGTGGCCGCCGAAGTCGCGCTGGGAGATCAGACCGTCCGGCGTTCGGTCGAAGAGCGCTCCCCACTCCTCGAGCTCGTGGATACGGTCGGGTGCCTCCTGGGCGTGCAGTTGGGCCATCCGCCAGTGGTTGAGCATCTTGCCGCCGCGCATGGTGTCGCGGAAATGGACCCGCCAGTTGTCCTCCGGATAGAGGTTTCCCATCGCGGCGGCCGCTCCGCCTTCGGCCATCACGGTGTGCGCCTTGCCCAGCAACGACTTGCACACGATGGCGACGTGGGCTCCGGCGTCGTGAGCGGCGATGGCGGCGCGCAGACCGGCTCCGCCGGCGCCGACGACCAGAACGTCGTACGCGTGGCGTTCGGTGGTGGGCGAGTCGCTCATCGGCATCCTCCTAGTTGAGGAACCGCAGGTCGGTGATCCAGCCGGCGGCCAGGGCCATGATGTACGCGTCGGTGATCGCGAGTGTGGCCAGGGTGATCCACGCGAACTGCATGTGCCGGGTGTTCAGATTGGACACGAACGTCCACCATCGGTACCGGATCGGGTGGCGGGAGAAGCTTCGCAGCCGTCCGCCCGTGATGTGTCGGCACGAGTGGCAGGACAGGGTGTAGGCCCACAACATGATCACGTTGCCGACCAGGATCACGTTGCCCAGTCCGATTCCGAATCCGGCCTCGCCGCCAAAGGCGAGGATCGCGTCGTACGTGTTGATCAGTGTGATGATCAGGGCCGCGTAGAACGTGTAGCGATGGGCGTTCTGCAGGATCAGCGGCAGGCGGGTCTCGCCGGTGTAGTTCATGTGTGGCTCGGACACGGCACAGGCCGGTGGCGACAGCCAGAAGCTCCGGTAGTACGCCTTTCTGTAGTAGTAGCAGGTCAGCCGGAACACCAGCAGCAGCGGCAGGCTGAACGCCGCGTAGGGGATCAGCGGGTGGTCAGGCAGGATCCGGCCGAAGTGCGCGGCCTCCGGCGTGCACGCCACGGAGACGCACGGCGAGTAGAACGGAGTCAGGTAGTGGTGCTCGGCAACCCAGTAGTTCTCCTGCAGGAACACCCGGACCGTCGCGTAGGCGAGCCACGCAGCGAGGCCGAGCGCGGTGAGCGCCGGCTCGATCCACCAGCGATCGGTGCGCAGGGTGCGGGCGGGGATGCGTGCCCGCACCGGCGAGGTGACACCCGTGGCCACTAGTGCACGTGCCGATCAGTCGCGCCGACCTCGTCCCCATGGTCGAGGCGCAGTGCGGCGGCGGCCGACTCCAGCGAACCGATGGCCGCGACGACCGCTGCCCGGCTGTCGTGCGCAGGCATACCGCCTCCCTCGGGGGATCGGATCTCGGCAGGGGTCCAGCCTGGCATATCGCCGGTGTGCGATGGGCGGCAGCCTGGCACGAGCCCGGGCTCGGTTTCCAGCGGCGTCGCCCCGGTTCGGCGCCCGTGTGCTCGTGATCGTCGTCGGCGGGCCGCTGGACGTTGCCCGCCCGTAGCATGACTGGCACCCCCACCGATCGAATCGAGCACTCAGGCATGCCCACCCGTACGCGCGACGACCTGCGCAATGTCGCCATCGTGGCCCACGTCGACCACGGCAAGACGACGCTGGTCGACGCCCTGCTCTGGCAGTCCGGGGCGTTCCGCGACACCCGGTCGGTGACCAAGCGGGTCATGGACTCGGAGGATCTCGAGCGCGAGAAGGGCATCACGATCCTGGCCAAGAACACGGCGCTGCGGTGGGGCGGCACGACCGTCAACATCATCGACACGCCGGGTCACGCCGACTTCGGCGGCGAGGTCGAGCGCGGCCTGGCCATGGTCGACGGCGTGGTGCTCCTCGTCGACGCCAGCGAGGGACCGCTGCCACAGACCCGTTTCGTCCTGCGCAAGGCGCTGGCGGCCAGGCTGCCGATCGTGCTCGTCGTCAACAAGACCGACCGACCCGACGCACGGATCGCCGAGGTCGTCGACGAGACCTACGAACTGTTCCTCGACCTGGTCGACGACGGCTTCGACAGCGCACCCGACCAGACGGTGCTGGACTTCCCGATCGTGTACGCATCGGCCCGGGACGGCAAGGCATCGCTGGACCGGCCCGCGGACGGGGCGGTCCCGGACGGAGACGACCTGGGCCCACTCGTCGACGCCGTCATCGCCACCATCCCGGCGCCCACCTTCGAGGAGGCCGCGCCACTGCAGGCACAGGTGACCAACCTCGACGCGTCGCCGTTCCTCGGCCGGATTGCGCTGTGCCGCGTCCACCAGGGAGAGATCCGGAAGGGCCAGCAGGTGGCCTGGTGCAAACGGGACGGTTCGATCGAGCGGGTCAAGGTCACCGAGCTGTTCATGACCGAGGCCCTCGACCGGGTCCCGGCCGAGTCGGCCGGCCCGGGCGACATCATCGCCGTCGCGGGCATTCCCGGAATCACGATCGGGGAGACCCTGGCCGACGACGTCGACCCGCATCCGTTGCCGCTGATCACCGTCGACGAACCCGCGCTGTCGATGACCGTCGGCGCCAACACGTCGCCGCTGACCGGGCGGTACGGAGGCACCAAGGTGACGTCGCGGCTGGTCAAGGAGCGTCTCGACCAGGAGCTGGTGGGCAACGTCTCGGTGCGCGTGCTGCCCACCGAACGCCCCGACACCTGGGAGGTCCAGGGCCGCGGTGAGCTGGCGCTGGCGATCCTGGTCGAGACCATGCGTCGGGAGGGCTTCGAGCTGACCGTCGGCAAGCCTCAGGTCGTCACCCGCATGATCGACGGGCGCATCCACGAGCCCGTCGAGCGCCTCACCGTCGACTCGCCCGAGGAGTACCTCGGAGCAGTGACGCAGCTGCTCGCCTTGCGCAAGGGGCGCCTGGAGCACATGACCAACCACGGCACCGGATGGGTCCGGATGGAGTTCGTCGTGCCCGCGCGTGGGTTGATCGGGTTCCGGACCGACTTCCTGACCGAGACCCGCGGATCCGGCATCGCCCACCACGTGTTCGACAGGTACGAGCCGTGGTTCGGCGACCTGCGGACCAGGTCCACCGGGTCGTTGGTGGCCGATCGGCCCGGGGTCGCGACCTCGTACGCGATGTTCAACCTCCAGGAGCGCGGCGCGTTGTTCGTCGAGCCGGGCACGGAGGTGTACGAGGGGATGATCGTCGGTGAGAACTCCCGGCCCGACGACATGGACGTCAACATCACCAGGGAGAAGAAGCTGACGAACGTCCGTTCATCGACGGCGGAGGAGCTGGAGCGGTTGGTACCACCGCGCCGGCTCTCGCTGGAACAGGCGCTGGAGTTCTGCCGCGACGACGAATGCGTGGAGGTCGCGCCGGGAGCCGTGCGCATACGCAAGGTGATGCTCGACGCCACCGTACGGGCCCGCACGGCCGCGCGACGCCGGCACGGCCGAGCCTGATCCCCTGGCTCCTCCCAGCCCGTCGTTGATCATGGCGGAGTGGGGCATTCCGGGGGCCCGAACACCCCCACTTCGCCATGATCAACGGGGGAGCGGGAGATCGAGGCGGAGGCTTTGCCGCTCGAGACGGACGGCGATGCGGTGGCACAGCGCCGCGGGGCGGTGGAGGTCGTAGCCCGTGACCCGGATGACGTCCCAGCCGTGATCGAGCAGGACCTCGTCTCGGCTGATGTCTGCCCGCCACCGCTTCTTCGTGGTGCGGTGTACGTCGCCCTCGTACTGGATCGCGAGCTTGAGCGCGAGGTAACAGAGATCGGGCCGGCCTATCCAGCCGCCGCCGTCGTCGTAGACATCGAGCCCTGTTTGTGGGCATGGCAGGCCGCCGTCGACGATGATCAGACGAACGATCGTCTCGGGTGGCGAGTCGACGCCGGAGCGGACGAGTGCCGCGGCCTCACGGGCCAGGACCACGCCACGCCGCCGGCGGGTGACCGCGCTGACGACCTGGATTGCCTCGACTGTGGTCAGTCCGCCGCTCACCATGGCGTCCCCGGCGATCACGAGCTGAGTTCGACCGAGGACTGATGCGAGGTCGAGCCACGTCCGCTCGGGGGTCGTCACACGCAGCCCACGCTGGATGCTCCATTCGTGCTCGCCCAGCCCTTCGTGCGGCACAAGCCCCGTGCGACGGCGTGGCACGACGTCGCCGGCCGGAACGATGACGTGGAATGCCTCGTCGCGCGGTACCGGCAGGCCGTACCAGGCGGCGGCGGTCGTGCCGAACATCGCCGCCGACGGTGGCAGCACCAAGGCCCAGGAGCCGGCTTCGAGCTCGAGGTCGGCCGCGATCTCTGCTGAGACGTAGACGGACCTGGTGGGATGCCGGAAGGCCGATCCACGCAGCCGATCTCGGGACACGCCCAGCCGTCGGGCGTCGGAAAGACGGAAGGGGCCGCCGTCGAGTGTTACGGGCACGGCGCCAGGCCGCGGCGCGTCGGCATTCACGAGACCCGTCATGGCGGCAGCCACGCTCGCGGTCGTGATCCGCGCGTTCCAGCCCGCAAGCGTCGGCTGTGGACAATCGCCGACGCCAGTTCGACCTGTGGATCAGCTTCGCCCCTGGCCCTCGTTGATCATGGCGAAACGGGGCCTCCGAGGGCCCGAACACCCCCACTTCGCCATGATCAACGGGCAGGGGGGTGGCCTGGTTTGGATGGGGCGCATGTGACGTCCGGGACCCGAATCGGCGGTGTCGCGTCACGAGCAATCGGCGGGTTGGTCACAGTCTTATCTCGGACTGGTCCGATGCGGCCCGCAGGCTTGCTTGCCCGACATGTGGACGCCTAAGAATGCGACGGACCACCCTTTCGGCACACTTCACCACACCGGAGGGGAGCAAGGCGCGGCACGCCAACCGGCGTCGTGCGCGTGCCCATTTTGTCCCGGGCAGTAATCAGACCTAGGAGGACATCCATGCGAGTACTTGCTCGCAAGGGAGCCGTCATCGGCGCCGTCGGCTTCGCGCTCGTGCTGAGCGCGTGTGGCGGCGACGACGACGGCGACGACGGCGACGAGGGCGGCCAGGCTGAAGGCCCCTCCGGCTCGGTCGTGATCGGCGGCTGTAGCCCCCAGAACCCACTGGTTCCGGCGAACACCAACGAGACCTGTGGCGGCGACCCGCTCGACGCCATCTTCTCGAAGCTGGTGAAGTACAACTCGGACACTGCTGCGCCGGAGAACGAGATCGCGGAGTCGATCGAGTCCGACGACAACGTCACCTGGACGATCACCCTCAAGGACGGGTGGACCTTCCACGACGGCAGCCCGGTCACGGCGAACAGCTTCGTCGACGCCTGGAACTGGGCTGCCCTGGGTGAGAACGGAGCGCTGAGCTCGTACTTCCTCGAGCCGATCGAGGGCTTCACCGACGTGCAGGGCGAGCTCGACGAGGAGGGCGCGTACATCGAGGGCTCGGCCACGGCCGAGACCATGTCCGGCCTGGAGGTGGTCGACGACCGCACGTTCACGGTCACGCTGACCTCGCCGCAGTCGTCGTTCCCGCAGCGGCTGGGCTACACCGCCTTCGCGCCGCTGCCGGAGGTGTTCTTCGAGGACGTCGACGCGTTCGGGCTGGCCCCGATCGGTTCGGGCCCGTTCGAGGTGGTCGAGTACAACGAGAACGTCGACATCCAGCTGACCGCGTACGACGGCTACGCCGGCGAGGTCCAGCCGACCGTGCAGGACGTGACGTTCCGGATCTACACCGACCAGAACGCCGAGTACAACGACCTGCTGGCCGACAACGTCGACGTGATGACTCAGCTTCCGGAGGCCTCGCTGGCCGGCGAGCAGTACAAGGCCGACCTGGGCGATCGGTTCATCGAGCGTGAAACCGGCGTCATCCAGACGGTCACCTTCGCGCCGGATCGGGTCGACCCTGCGGTCGCCAGCCTGGACCTCCGCAAGGGTGTCTCGATGGCGATCGACCGTGATCTGATCATCGAGAACATCTTCCAGGGCACCCGTGTGGCGGCCACCGGCTGGGTCTCACCGGTCGTGGACGGGTTCCAGCCGGACGCGTGCGGCGAGTTCTGCACCTACGATCCCGAGGCCGCTACGGAACTGGTGGAGGCGTCCGGGTTCACCGGCACGCTGACGCTGTCGTACAACGCCGACGCCGACCATGCCGGGTGGACCGAGGCGA
>Ga0256866_1000005_pt1 | contig 32866 bp, 28 predicted proteins | sample RVTome_16_FD_187338 | JGI IMG/M metagenome (GOLD analysis project Ga0256866, IMG submission 187338) | Soil microbial communities from uranium-contaminated site in the Upper Colorado River Basin, Wyoming, United States - RVT152D67 HiSeq ...
GCCGTGCCACGGCCACGCGCGGCTCGTCGGGAGGACGCACGGACGCCACGACGTCCCCGGCACGACGACGGGCGACGGGGGTGGCCCGGTCGCGGGCGGGACGGTCGGTGGCCCCCCGATCCGGTGACACACCCCGGGGGTCGCCCGGCCGTGGCACGGCCGCGGCGAGGCGGTCCAGCGCCCGCGCGACCGCCGGGAGCGGGCGGAGTGCGCCCGAGCCGCTCGTCCGTCCGCCCGCGCCCCGAGCCGCCCCGCGCGCGACGCCGAGACCGCGTCGGCCGAAGCGGGCGCCCCGCACCGTCCGGCTGGCCGACCCGCGGCGGCGCCTGCACGTGTCGCTGGTGCTCTTCTGCGTCCTGCTAACGCTGTTCGCCGGGCGGTTGGTGCAACTCCAGGGCCTGGACGCCTCCACCTATGCGGCCGCGTCGGGTGCCGACGACCTGCGGCCGGTCACCCTTCCGGCGATGCGCGGTCCGATCCTGGACCGGGACGGCGATCCGCTCGCCCGCTCGGCGGAGGCGTTCGACCTGACCGTCGACCAGACCCTGGTGACGAATCCGGCGGCCTACGCCCTGCAGCTCGACGGCCTACTGCCGGCGGACGCCCGCACCATCCAGCGGGCCCTCACCGGGGACAGGCGGTTCAAGTACGTGGCGAAGACGCTGACGCCCGAGACCTGGCGAGCCATCGACGCACTCGACCTGCGAGGCATGTTCGCCGAGCCGGCATCGAGCCGTGAGTACCCGGCCGGGACCGTCGCCGGCAACATCGTCGGCTTCACCAGTGCCGAGGGGCACGGCCTGGCCGGCGTCGAGCTCGCCATGGACTCCACGCTGGCGGGCACCGACGGCCAGATGACCTGCCAGCTCAGCGCCGGCGGCCACTGCATCCCGTCGGGCAACGGAAGCCGCGAAGCACCCACCCCGGGCGACGGTGTCCGCCTCACCATCGATCGGGACGTGCAGTGGTATGCGGAGCAGGTGATCGGCGACGCTGTCGCGAAGGCACGGGCCGACGCCGGGATCGTCGTGGTCATGGACACCGAGACCTTCGAACTGGTCGCGATGGCGACCTCGCCGGTGGTCGACCCGAACGATCCCGCCGCGGCGGACGACCGCAGCCGGGGCAACCGCGCGGTCGAGGAGTCGTACGAGCCCGGGTCGGTGTTCAAGCCGTTGACGATGGCGGCGGTGATCGAGGAGGGAGCGGCCGACCCGTCCACCGTGCTCTCCGTTCCCGACCACGTGTCGCGCAGCGGCAAGGTGATCAACGACTACTACGACCACGGTGTGGAGCAGATGACACTGGCCGGCGTGCTGGCGAAGTCGAGCAACGTCGGGACGCTGCTCACCGCGGAACGGATCGACAAGACGGCCTTCCGTGACCGGCTCGTCGCGTTCGGCCTGGGCTCGAAGCCCGAGCTCGGGCTACCCGGCGAGAGCGCGGGCGGCCTGCCCGACGAGTGGTCCGACCTGACGCGGGACACGATCGCCTTCGGCCAGGGTGTGGCCGTGAGCACCGTCCAGATGGCGTCGGCCTACGCGACCATCGCCAACGGTGGCGTGCGCCTTCCGGCCCGGCTGGTCGAGGCGACCGTCGCCGAGGACGGCGAGGAGACCCCGGTCGCGTCCGGGACACCGCAGCGAGTGGTCAGCGACGAGACGGCGGCAGCGGTCACGCTGATGATGGAAGGCGTCATGGGCGAGGATGGCACCGGCCGGGCCGCCACCGTGGACGGTCACCGGGTGGCGGGCAAGACCGGCACGGCTCAGCGTGTCGATCCCGCATGCAGCTGTTACCGCGGCTACAACGCGTCGTTCATGGGCTTCGCGCCGGCCGACGACCCACAGTATGTGGTCGCCGTCTCGCTGCTCGACCCGCGCCGGGGGAACTCCGGCGGCGCGCTGGCCGGCCCGGTCTTCGCCGACGTCATGGGCTTCACGCTGGCACAGATGGGCGTCGCGCCCTCCGGGACGGAGGCGCCGACCGTCGACCTGTTCGCCCACTGAACCGGTCCCGGGGCAGTCGAGTAGCCTCTCGGACCGATGTCTTCCCGACCCTCGCTGCGTCCGCGGCACGTGAACCCGAGCCCGGTCGTCGGTCTCGCCGCGCTGCTGGGTGTCGACCCCGCGCCCGATCTCGGCGGGCTGGCGGTCACCGGGGTGACGCACGACTCCCGGCAGGTCCGCCCTGGTGACCTCTACGCAGCGCTGCCCGGCTCGCACGCTCACGGGGCGGCCTACGCCGCGCGCGCCGCCGACGCCGGCGCCGTGGCCGTCCTCACCGATGCCGCCGGCGCGGAGATGATCGACGACCTGCCCGTGCTCGTCGTCGCCGACGCGAGGGCGGAGTTGGGACGGGTCGCGGCCCGGGTGTACGGCGAGCCGGCGCGCGACCTGGTGGTCGTCGGCGTCACCGGCACCAACGGCAAGACGACGACGTCCTACCTGGTCGAGTCGGGCCTGCGGGCCGCCGGTCACCGAACGGGCATGATCGGCACGGTCGAGACACGGATCGGGGACGAACGCGTCGCCAGCGAACGCACCACCCCGGAGGCACCTGAGGTCCACGCGCTGCTCGCGCTGATGCGTGAGAGGGCGGTGACCGCCTGCGTCATCGAGGTCTCGAGTCACGCCCTCGTGTACGGGCGCGTCGACGGACTCGTGTTCGACGTCGTCGGGTTCACCAACCTGTCGCGGGATCATCTGGACTTCCACACCGACCTCGAGGACTACTTCGCCGCCAAGGCGAGCCTGTTCACATCCGACCGGTCGCGGCGGGGTGTCGTCGTCGTCGACGACGAGTACGGGCGGCGACTGGCCTCGCGCGAGGGCACGGTGCCCGTGACGACGGTGTCGACCCAGGGAGGGGACGCCGACTGGCGGGTCGTCTCGCGGGAGCCTGCTGCCGGGTTGACGCGGATCGTGGTCGAGGGTGTCCACCGGGGCCGGCTCGCATTGACCTCCCCGATACCTGGGGACTTCAACATCGCGAATGCCGCCCTGGCTCTGGTTCTCCTGATCGAGGCGGGTGTTGCCACCGACGACGCCGTCCGCGGTGTCGCCGAGTGCGCCGGCGTGCCCGGCCGGATGGAGCGAGTGCCGGCGCCGGCCGATGGACCGCTGGCCCTGGTCGACTACGCGCACACCCCTGACGCCGTGGAGACCGTTCTCCGCGCTCTGCGTCCCTCGACGTCGGGACGGCTCGTCGTGGTCATCGGTGCCGGCGGCGACCGCGACGCGCCCAAGCGGCCGTTGATGGGCGCGGCAGCCGCTCGCCACGCCGACGTCGTCGTCGTCACCGACGACAATCCGCGTTCGGAGGATCCGACGGCGATCCGGGCGGCCGTCCTGACGGGCGCCTACGAGGTCCCCGCGGCGGACCGGGCGGAGATCCACGAGGTGGCGGGCCGGAAGGCCGCGATCCGCGCGGCCGTCGAGATGGCCACGGGTCCCGCCGACACCATCGCCGTCGTCGGCAAGGGACACGAGAAGGGACAGGAGGCCGCCGGAGTCGTGCTCCCGTTCGACGACCGCCGGGTCCTCGCCGAGGTGCTGGGCGAACACGGGGCGGCACGATGATCGCCCTGTCGCTGGCCGAGATCGCCTCGGTGACCGGCGGACACCTCGACGCGGTACCGGACGGCTCGGCCACCGTCACGGGGCCGGTCGTCGCGGACTCGCGGGAGGTCGCTGCCGGCGGGCTGTTCGTCGCGGTGCGCGGGCAGCGTGTGGACGGGCATGACTTCGCCGCGGCCGCGGTCGCGGGGGGAGCCGTCGCCGTCCTGGCCGAACACGCGGTCGGTGTCCCCGCCGTGCTGGTCGACGATGCCGTGCGCGCCCTCGGCGACCTCGCCCGCGCGGTTCTCGGCCGTGCGGGCGCGCCGGACGTCATCGGCGTCACCGGGTCGTCGGGGAAGACCAGCACCAAGGACCTGTTGGCGCAGGTCCTCGCCGGCCGCGGGCCGCTGGTCGCTCCGCAGGGTTCGTACAACACCGAGATCGGCGTGCCGCTGACGGTGCTGGCCGTGGACGAGGCGACGCGGACCCTCGTCCTCGAGATGGGTGCCCGCGGCACCGGCCACATCGCCTACCTCTGCCGGATCGCGCCGCCGCGGATCGGCATCGTGCTCAACGTGGGATCGGCACACCTGGGCGAGTTCGGCGACCGCGAGTCGATAGCTCGGTCGAAGGGGGAGCTGGTCGAGGCGTTGCCGCCAGACGGCACCGCCGTGCTCAACGGGGACGATCCGCTCGTGCGCCGGATGGCCGAGCAGACAGAGGCCAGGATCCTCATGGTGGGCGAGTCCGTGCATGCCGACGTCCGGGCCGAGAGTGTCGGCCTCGACCCTTCCGGCCGGGCCGGGTTCACGCTGGTGGTTCCGGACGGAACCGCGCCGGTCCGGCTGCAGGTCGTGGGCGAGCACCAGGTCGGGAACGCGCTGGCGGCCGCCGGCGCCGCCCACGCGCTGGGACTCGGCGTCGACGATGTCGCCGCGGCACTGTCCGCGGCCCGCCCGTTGTCCCGCTGGCGCATGGAGGTCGTCGAGCGGGCCGACGGCGTCACCGTCGTCAACGACGCCTACAACGCCAACCCCGAGTCGATGCGCGCCGCGTTGACGGCCCTGGTCGCGATGGCCGGCGACCGTCGTACCTGGGCGGTGCTGGGGGAGATGCGCGAGCTGGGGGAGGCCTCGGCGGCCGAGCACGAGGCAGTGGGCCGGCTCGCCGTCAGCCTCGACGTGGGCAGGGTCGTCGCGGTGGGCGAGGGCGCACGCGCGGTGCACGTCGGCGCGGCGAACGACGGAACGCGCGCGGACGAGGCAGCCTGGGTACCCGACATCGGTGCGGCGCTCACACTCCTGCGTGACCAGGTGCAGCCGGGTGACGTGGTGCTGGTGAAGGCGTCCCGCGCGGCGGGCCTGGAACAGCTCGCCGACGCGTTGCTCCAGGAGGTGGCCGGGTGATCGCGGTCCTGACGGCGGCGGTCGTCGGTCTCGTGGTGTCCATCCTCGGCACCCCGGCGGCGATCCGCCTGCTCGTGCGCCACAACTACGGCCAGCTGATCCGCGACGACGGCCCCACCAGCCACCACGTCAAGCGCGGTACGCCCACGATGGGCGGAGCGGTGATCATCCTGGCGGTGGTGGCCGGTTACGTGATGGCCCACCTCGTGCGCCTGTCCGAGCCGTCGGCCTCCGGGCTGCTCGTCCTGTTCCTCATCATCGGGCTCGGAGCGGTCGGGCTCGCCGACGACTTCATCAAGATCTCCAAACAGCGCAGCCTGGGCCTGCGCAGCGGCGCCAAGATCGCCGGCCAGGCCGTCGTCGCGGTGCTCTTCGCCGTGCTCGCCCTGCGCTTCCCCGACGAGCAGGGCTACACGCCCGCCTCGGACGCGCTGTCCGTCCTGCGCGACACGCCCCTCGTGCTGGGTCCGGTGCTCTTCGTCGTCTGGGCCCTGATCATGGTCATCGGTGCGTCCAACGGCGTGAACCTCACCGACGGCCTCGACGGGCTCGCGTCGGGAGCCTGCGTGATGATCTTCGGCGCATACACGCTGATCGGTGTGTGGCAGTACAACCAGGCCTGCAACATCGCTCCCGGCCCGAGCTGCTACGAGGTCCGGGACCCGCTCGACCTCGCCGTGGTGTCGGCCGCCCTGGTCGGTGCCTGCTTCGGCTTCCTGTGGTGGAACGCGTCACCGGCGAAGATCTTCATGGGCGACACCGGGTCGTTGGCGCTCGGCGGCGCGTTGGCCGGCCTGGCGATCCTGAGCCGCACCGAGCTCCTTCTCCTCGTGCTGGGCGGCCTGTTCGCACTGATCACGCTGTCCGTGGCGCTGCAGGTCGGCTGGTTCAAGTTCACCGACGGGAAGCGGCTGTTCCGGATGGCCCCGCTGCAGCACCATTTCGAGCTCGTGGGCTGGGGCGAAGTGACGATCGTGATCAGGTTCTGGATCATCGCGGGGATGTTCGTCGCCTTCGGCCTGGGTGTCTTCTACGCCGAGTGGGTGGCCGGCGCGTGACCGTCCCGCCGTGGCTCGCCGGCGCGGTGCGGACGAGCCCCTGGTCGCATCTGCACGCGGTGGTGGCCGGGATCGGCGTCTCGGGATTCGCCGCCGCCGACGCCCTGCTCGGTCTCGGTGCCCGGGTGACCGTCGTCGACGAGCGTGACGGCGAGGGCGAGACCGACCGCGCCCGCGTGCTCGAGGTCCTGGGCGCGACCGTGCGCCTCGGCCCCGACGCCACGCGAGAGCTCCCACGTGGTGCGGGTCTCGTCGTCACCTCGCCCGGCTGGCGACCCAGCGCGCCGCTGCTGGTCGCGGCAGCGGCGGCGGGCGTGCCGGTGTGGGGCGAGGTGGAGCTCGCCTGGCGGCTGCGCGATCCGGACCGGCCGGCGTCCTGGCTCGCGGTGACCGGGACCAACGGCAAGACCACGACGGTCCGGATGCTGGTCGAGATGCTGCGGGCGTCAGGCCTTCGGGCCGCGGCGGCCGGCAACGTCGGCGCCCCGGTGATCGAGGCCGTGCTCCATCCCGAGCCGTACGACGTGATCGCACTCGAGCTGTCGAGCTACCAGCTGCACTGGACGCACTCGATGGCGGCCCGCTCGGCCGCCGTGCTCAACCTCGCGCCGGACCACCTGGACTGGCACGGCACGCTCGAGGCCTACGCGGGTGACAAGGGCCGGATCTACACCGGGGTCGAGGTGGCCTGCGTCTACAACGTGGAGGATGCCGGGACCGAGCGACTGGTGCGGGCGGCCGAGGTCGTGGAAGGGGCGCGGGCGATCGGATTCACGCTGGGCGTCCCCGCCGTCGGCATGGTCGGCGTCGTGGACGGCGTGCTGGCAGACCGCGCGTTCGTCGCCGAGCGGCAGACGTCCGCCGCCGAGATGGCATCGGTCGACGACGTCGTGCCGGCGGCTCCGCACAACGTCGCGAACGCACTCGCCGCGGCGGCGCTGGCCCGTTCGGTCGGGGTTCCGGCGGTCGCCGTCCGTGACGGGCTGCGGGCGTTCCACCCGGACCCGCACCGGATCGCCCATGTGGCGACAGTCGACGACGTGAACTGGGTCGACGACTCCAAGGCCACGAACGCGCACGCGGCACAGGCGTCGTTGCTGGCCTACGACGACGTGGTCTGGGTGGCCGGCGGCCTGGCCAAGGGTGCCGAGTTCGACGGGCTGGTCCGGGCCGTCGCCGACCGGCTGCGAGGGGTCGTGCTGATCGGGGCGGACCGGGACCTGCTCGCCGACGCACTCGCGCGACACGCGCCGGAGGTTCCCGTCGTGGAGGTGCAGGGAACCCACAATGAGGTCATGGACCACGTCGTGGCCCGAGCGTCCGCGCTCGCCCGGCCGGGGAGCACCGTGCTGCTCGCGCCGGCGTGTGCGTCCATGGACATGTTCGCCAACTACGCCGCGCGGGGGGATGCCTTCGCCGCGGCCGTACGGCGTCATGGCCACCGGCGCTGACCACCTTCCGCGCTCGCTGCCCGCTACCGGTCTGGCCGCGTTCGGGCGGATGCTGCGCCGGCCCCTCGCCTCCTACCACCTCGTGCTCGGCTCGGCCGGTCTGCTGCTCGTGCTCGGCCTGGTGATGGTGTTCTCGGCGTCCAGCGTGTTCTCGCTGCGCTACCACGGCTCGTCGTACTACATCATCGGGCGGCAGGTGGCGTGGGCGCTGGCCGCGCTGCCGTTGGCCTTCCTGGCCGCCCGGACGCCGCCGCGGGTGCTGCGACGCCTCGGGCTGCCGCTGCTCGTCCTCGCGGTGGTCTTGCTTGCGCTCACCTACGTGCCAGGGCTCGGCGTCTCTCCCGGCGGCAACCAGAACTGGATCGAGTTCGGCGGTCCCTTCCGCATCCAACCCTCGGAGCTGGCCAAGCTGGGTCTCGTCCTGTGGGGCGCGGCCGTGTTCGCGGCCAAGGGCACGCTGCTGCGGCAGTGGCGACACCTGATCGTGCCGTTCGTACCGGTCGCCGCGGTGGTGGTGGCCCTGACCGTCGGGCAGGGCGACCTCGGCACCGCGGCCGTGCTCATGATGGTCGTGCTCGGCATGCTCTGGGTCGTGGGCGTGCCGACGTGGCTGTTCAGCCTGGCGGTGGGCACCGTCGCCGTCATCGGCGCCTACTTCGTGACCTCCGCCGAGCACCGGCTCGACCGGGTGCGGCTGTTCCTCGACCCGTTCGCCGACGTCGACGACCGGACCTTCCAGGCGGCGCACTCGATCTACGCCTTCAGCGGCGGCGGCTGGTGGGGACGGGGGCTCGGCGGCAGTGTCCAGAAGTGGGGCGGGCTGCCCGAGGCGCACACCGACTTCATCCTCGCCATCATCGGCGAAGAGCTCGGCCTGCCGGGCACGCTGATGGTGGTCCTCCTGTTCCTCGTGCTCGGTTACGCGGGCATCCGGATCGCGTGGAACGCGCGCGACCCGTTCGTCCGGATGGCCGCCACCGGTGTGACCGCCTGGCTGCTGGTTCAGGCCCTGGTCAACATGGGTAGCGTCCTGGCGGTGCTGCCGATCGTCGGAGTGCCGCTGCCACTGGTCTCCTACGGAGGCTCCGCGCTGGTGCCGATGCTGATCGGCATCGGGATGCTGGTGTCGTTCGCCAAGGAGGAGCCCGGCGCGCGTGCGGCGCTCGCGGCGAGGCGACGCGTACGTGCCGGGCGGCGCTAGCGGGAGGGGTGACCATCCAGTGCACGTGGTGCTGGCCGGCGGCGGAACCGCGGGTCATGTCGAGCCCGCACTCGCCACGGCCGATGCGCTGCGACGGCACGATCCGGACGTCGAGATCATCGCGCTCGGCACGGCCCGCGGGCTCGAGTCGCGCCTCGTCCCCGAACGGGGGTATGAGCTGGCGGTGATTCCGGCGGTGCCGCTGCCCCGCCGTCCCTCCGGCGACCTGCTCCGGCTGCCCGCGCGGTTGCGCGAGTCGGTGGCCCGGACGGCCGAGATCCTGCGTGCCCACCGGGCCGACGTCGTCGTCGGCTTCGGCGGATACGTGGCACTGCCCGCCTACCTCGCCGCACGACGGTTACGCGTCCCGATCGTCGTCCACGAGGCCAATGCGCGCCCCGGGCTGGCCAACCGGATCGGGGCGCGGATGACCCGTCACGTCGCCGTGGCCTCCCCGGCCGTTCGGCTGCCGCACGCCGAATACGTCGGCATCCCGCTGCGGCGATCGGTGGCGACACTGAACCGGCCCGCGCTGCAGGCCGAGGCGCGGGCGGGTTTCGGGCTCCGCCCCGGGCGGCCGACGCTGCTCGTGTTCGGCGGCAGCCAGGGCGCGCGCCGGATCAACGTCGCCGTGTCCGAGGCGGCCGCCGCGCTCACGACCGCCGGCATCCAGGTCCTGCATGCCGTGGGCAGGGGCAACGAGGGGACCGTGGCCGGGTCCGACGGTGACGTGCCGTACGTCGTCGTCCCCTACCTCGAACGGATGGAGCGCGCCTACGCCGCGGCCGACCTGGCGCTGTGCCGCGCCGGTGCCATCACCTGCGCGGAACTGGCCGCGGTCGGGTTGCCCGCCGTGTACGTCCCGCTCCCGCACGGAAACGGGGAGCAGCGCCTGAACGCGACGCCCGTGGTCGACGCGGGTGGCGGCCTGATGGTCGACGACGAAGCCCTGACCGCCGACTGGGTGAGCCACCACGTACCCTCCCTGATGGCGGCACGCCACCGGCTGGCCGCGATGGCGGAGGCAGCCGCTACTCTCGGCCGGCGCGATGCCGATGACCGCCTCGCGGCGATGGTCCGCCGTGCGGCGGCCGGTCCAGGCAGCAACGGAGGTACGTGGTGATCGTCGCGCCCCCTGACCGGGTGCTCTCGGCGGACGAGCTCGGCAGGGTGCACTTCGTCGGGATCGGCGGCGCGGGCATGAGCGGGATCGCCCGGATCATGCTCGCTCGCGGCGTACCGGTCTCCGGCAGCGACGCCAAGGACTCCAGCGTCCTGGTGGGCCTGCGGGCGATCGGCGCCAGGGTTCACGTCGGCCACGCGGCGGAGCAGGTCGACGGCGTCGACACCGTGGTCGTGTCCACGGCCATCCGCGAGTCGAACCCGGAGGTCGTCGAGGCGCGCCGGCGCCGGCTGCGCGTCCTGCCCAGGGCGGCGGCGCTGGCCTCGGTCATGGCCGGGCGGCGTGCGGTCGCCGTCACCGGCACGCACGGGAAGACGACGACCACCTCGATGCTCACCGTCGCGCTCCAGCACTGCGGTGCCGACCCGTCGTTCGCGATCGGCGGCAACCTCAACGAGTCCGGAGCCAATGCGCACAACGGGACGGGCGACGTCTTCGTCGCCGAGGCCGACGAGAGCGACGGATCGTTCCTCGCCTACGACCCAGAGGTCGCGATCGTCACGAACGTCGAGGCCGACCACCTCGACAACTTCCACACGGTCGAGGCCTACACCCAGGCGTTCGACGCGTTCGCCGCCCGGGTCACGGGCTTCCTCGTGGTATGCGCCGACGACCCTGGAGCGAGGGCGCTCGGCGAGCGTGCCCGGGCGCGGGGCTTCGTGGTGCACACGTACGGCGAGGCATCCGACGCCGCTGTGCGCGTAGCCGAGATCGACCTGACCGGTTCCGGCGTGTCGTTCGAGCTCGTGGCCCGCGGTCGCCGTCACGGCCGGGTGACCTTGCGCCAGCCCGGCCGGCACAATGCGCTCAACGCTGCGGCCGCGTTCACCGCCGGCCTCGGCCTCGGCTTCGCCAGCGGTGAGCTGCGTGACGGCCTGGCCGGGTTCACGGGAACGCGCCGCCGGTTCGAGCTCAAGGGTTACGCCGGCGGAGTCTGGGTGTACGACGACTACGCCCACCACCCGACGGAGGTCGCGGCCGTACTCACCGCGGCGCGCCCGCTCGCCGGCGACGGCCGCGTGGTCGCCGTCTTCCAGCCCCACCTGTTCAGCCGCACCCGCATCTTCGCCTCCGAGTTCGGGAAGGCGCTGGGCGCCGCCGACGAGGTGATCGTCATGGACGTCTACGCCGCCCGCGAGGACCCCGAGCCCGGAGTCACCGGGGCGCTCGTGGCGTCCTCGGTGCCGCTGCCGCCGGAGTCGGTGACCTTCGAGCCGTCCTGGTCCGCCGTTCCGGAGGTGACCGCCGCCCGGCTACGACCGGGTGACGTGGTGTTCACCTTCGGCGCCGGCGACGTCACCTTGATCGGGCCCGAGATCCTCGAGCTGCTCGACCGCGAGCCGGCGGGACACCACGCGTGAGCGGGTCGCGGACCGCCACGTCCAGCCGCAAGCCGTCCGTTGCCGCATCCCGGTTCACCGCCCGCACGCGTCGACGGCGGGTCCGCCGGGTGCTGTCTCAGCTCGCGGTACTCGTAGCCGTCGCCGCGGTCGCGGGTGCCGTGTGGCTGGTCGGCTGGTCGAACGTCACCGCGCTCGAGACGGTACGCGTGGAGGGTGCGGGCGGTGAGCTGGCGGGGCAGGTCGAACAGGTCGCCGACGCGCCGCTCGGTGAGCCGCTGATCCGCGTCGACACCGACGCGATGGCGGCGCGGGTTCGAGACCTGCCGGAGCTGGCATCGGTCTCGGTGGCTCGGTCGTGGCCGCGGACGGTGGTGGTGTCCGTGACGCCCAGGGTCGCATCGGCGACGATCCTCGACGGGGACACGTGGTGGCTGGTCGACACGGCCGGCGTCCTGTTCGGCCAGACCTCGGATCAGCCGGCGGGTCTACCTGCGCTCGATGCTCCCGTCGACGCCGGCGCGACCACCACCCGGGCGGCCGGTGTGGCCGTCCTCGGTGGGTTGCCCGCCGGCGTGCGCGAACTGGTCGGCGCCGTCAGCGCCGAGAGCGAGGCCGACGTGCGCCTCGAGCTCGTCGACGGCGCGACGGTGCGATGGGGGGGACCCGTCGATGCCGATCGCAAGGCGGAGGTGTTGCTGGCGCTGCTGGACCAGGAGGCGTCGGTCTACGACGTGTCCGCCCCGGAGCGGCCGGCGATCATTCCCTGAGCGCTCCCTGCGATGATCGGACCATGACCATCCCCCTCGTGCCTGAACGCCACTATCCCGCGTACGACCTCGACGATCGCTCGATGCTGACCGAGTTCCTCGACTACCACCGGGCGACCGTCCACCTCAAGGTGGCCGGCCTCTCCGAGGACGACGCGTGGCGCCGGTTCGTGCCGTCGCTGACGTCCGCCGCGGGCATCGTCAAGCACCTCGGATACGTGGAGCAGAGCTGGTTCCGGGTGCGGCTGGCGGGGGAGACCGGGCTGCCGGTGCCGTGGACGGAGGAGAACCCCGACGCCGACTTCGAGCGTGCCGACGGAGACACGCTCGACGGCCTGCTGGACGTCTATGCCCGGCAGTGCGAGCGGTCCCGGGATGTGGCCGCGTCCATGCAGCTCGACAACGTCGCGGCCGCGCCCGGGCGTGACGGTCGGCACGCGACCCTGCGGTGGGTCCTCGTGCACATGATCGAGGAGACGGCTCGGCACAACGGGCACCTCGACCTCGTCCGCGAGCTCATCGACGGCCAGACCGGCGAGTAGTGCCGCCCCCCTCCCTCTGGGCGTCGTGAAGATCGTCGTGTAGCCCTCGGCAGGGCGCTGAGCGGGGGATTTCTGCACGACGATCTTCACGGGTTCGTTGAGGGCGCGGTCCGGCCTTCCCAGGGCGTCCGGGCGAGCGTCGGGCCTACGACACCTGCGATCGCTGCTCGGTGGCTCGGGCCAGAAGGGCGTGGACATGCCGGACCATCGAGGTCGGCGTTCGTCGAACGTCCTCGGTGGTGAATCTCTCGATCAGCCAGCCGCGCCGGCGTAGAGCCCGGTCGCGCTGGCGATCGTAGCGGCGCGCCGACTGCGTCGAGTGGAACCTCAAGCCGTCTATCTCGATGCCGATCTTGGCTGTCGGGTCGCCGAAGTCGAGCCTCGCGATCAAGACAGGCCCGTCCCACACCTCGAGCTGCGGCTCGAGGTAGATGCCGGCTCGACGGAAGGCAGTATCGGCCTCGAGCTCGAGCGCGGACTCGTACTCGGGGCTGAACTCCGTGGCCACCTCCCGGAGCATCGCGATTCCCGCCCGGCCGCCGAAGTCCTCGGCCGCGGCCAGAACGTCCTCGATCGTGACAACGTCACGGCTGACGACGTCGTAGAGGATTCGCTGCAATGCCGCGCGGTCGGCGATGCTCGCAAGATCGACGATTGTGCGAGCGTCGGTCATGGCGGGGAATCCATGGGCTACCGATGTGAAGCCGGTGATCCGGCGAGACCTGGTGATCTGCAGCCCGGTCTGCTTCGTCCTCACGACATCGACGGGCACGGTGACCCAGATCCGCGGGTCGATGAGCTGCGGATCTATGCCGCGCAATCGTGCCGCGGTCACATGGCTGAACCAGGCGCGATCGCCTGCGTACAGGAATCCGGAGACGGCTCGCGTTGCCGTACTCAGAGGGGTCGTTGCCGCGATCATGACCTTGGGATGAATCAGCACCCACAGGCCGGAGGCGAGCCGGTCGATCATCTGCCCCCGGCTCAGGCCGGCCTGGAACACCTGCTCCCGGGTGAAGGCACCGAACTGCGACGACGCCAGGACGGCCAGAGCAGCGTCGGCCGTAGAGGTCATGGCCTCGGTCGGGGGCGATGCGGGCTCGGGCATGCGTCACAGGATGGCTCCTTCGCCGATCCGAGCGTGCCCTCGTTCCCCACCTTGTGGACAACCGGCCCCATGGCCGATGCAGACAGGTCGCATCGTGCTGCGATGCACCGGTGGCCAGCAGCATCCCGAACCTTCCCGTCGGCGCCGAAGGTGCGTCGTCGTGAAGATCGTCGTGCAACCTGAGGCAGGGTGCCCAGCAGGGCTGGCCTGCACGACGATCTTCCCGACCCGCAGGTTCGGGTGCCAGCGGGCGAAGGATGTCGATCAGGGCGTGCCCGGCGTGTCTGCGCAGCCGGGCCATGGTGCCCGCCTAGCGTTCTCACATGCGCTCAGGTTGACATAACTATGAAGCTCAACTTGAGGGTGAGGGTTCTGGAATGGCCCGACCTTGGCCGCACCGGCAGGGGGACGGACGAGCGAGAGGCGACGCGACGTGACTGCTCCGCAGAACTACCTCGCGGTGATCAAGGTCGTCGGCATCGGTGGCGGCGGCGTCAACGCCGTGAACCGCATGATCGAGGTCGGCCTCAAGGGCGTCGAGTTCATCGCGATCAACACCGACGCGCAGGCTCTGCTGATGAGCGACGCCGACGTCAAGCTCGACGTCGGCCGGGACCTGACCCGCGGTCTGGGCGCCGGCGCGAACCCCGACGTCGGCCGGAAGGCGTCCGAGGACCACGCCGAGGAGATCGAGGAGGTCCTCAAGGGTGCCGACATGGTCTTCGTCACGGCCGGCGAGGGCGGCGGCACCGGGACCGGCGGCGCGCCGGTCGTCGCCCGGATCGCTCGGTCGCTGGGCGCCTTGACCATCGGCGTGGTCACCAGGCCGTTCACGTTCGAGGGCAAGCGGCGGGCCGCGCAGGCCGACGCCGGCATCGAGGGCCTCCGCGAAGAGGTCGACACCCTGATCGTCATCCCCAACGACCGGTTGCTGTCGATCAGCGACCGTCAGGTCAGTGTCCTCGATGCGTTCAAGAGCGCCGACCAGGTGCTCCTGTCGGGAGTTCAGGGCATCACCGACCTCATCACCACGCCCGGTCTGATCAATCTCGACTTCGCCGACGTCAAGTCGGTCATGAGCAACGCGGGCTCGGCGCTGATGGGGATCGGCTCGGCGCGCGGTGAGGACCGCGCGGTCGCCGCCGCGGAGATGGCGATCTCCAGCCCGCTGCTCGAGGCGAGCATCGACGGCGCGCACGGCGTGCTGCTGTCGGTCTCCGGCGGCTCCGACCTCGGCCTGTTCGAGATCAACGAAGCGGCCAACCTGGTTGCGCAGGCGGCCCACGAGGAGGCCAACATCATCTTCGGCGCGGTGATCGACGACGCGCTCGGTGACGAGGTCCGGGTCACCGTCATCGCGGCGGGCTTCGACGGAGGCACGCCCAAGCGCCGGGAGTTGGGATCGCTGCGCCGCTCGATCACGATCCCGTCGGCCGACACGGCCGACGGACCGCCCGCCCACACCGACGACGGCGCGAGGCCGGCAGGTGCAGCTTCCGAGCTCGACGGAGCCGAGATGCCGCCCCGCGAGGATGCGATGGTCACCACGCCGACCCTGTCGCGGGAGCCCCGGCGTATGGTCCCTCCGTCCGACGACGACCTCGACGTCCCCGACTTCCTCAAGTAGTGCTGCGGCACGACGAGTCGGTCGGTGCTGCCCGGATCGCGCTGACCGACCGGTTCGGTGGTGCCAGCGCGGGGGTGTACGCGGAGCTGAACCTGGGCGGGCACGTCGGCGATGCGCCGGCCGACGTCGCGGAGAACCGTCGGCGGCTGGCGGTCCGCCTCGCGCTGTCGCCCGATCACGTCCTGTACGCCGACCAGGTCCACGGCGCCGGCGTCGCCACCGTCGACGGCCCGTGGGCCGGGCCCGCGCCCCGGGTCGATGCGATGGTCACACGCGTCGCCGGTACAGCGCTGGCCGTCCTGGTGGCCGACTGTGTGCCGGTGCTGTTGGCCGATCCGGTCGCCGGGGTCGTCGGAGTAGCTCACGCCGGACGCAAGGGGATGGTCGCCGGGGTGGTGCCGGCCGTCCTGGCCGCGATGCGCGCGCTCGGGGCGGCCGACATCACCGCCCGGATCGGTCCGTCGGTGTGCGGGCGCTGCTACGAGGTGCCCACCGAGATGCGCGCCGAGGTCGCCGACGAGGAGCCTGCCTCCTGGGCCACCTCCCGCGCGGGGACACCGGCTCTCGACGTGGCGGCCGGCGTGGCGGCCCAGCTCCGGCGGGCGGGCGTCGGCGTGCGCAGGCTCGAAGGCTGCACCGTGGAGGACTCCGGTCTCTACTCCTACCGTCGCGACCACACGACCGGTCGCTTCGCCGCCATCGCCTGGCTACCGAGCCCCGGACCTGAGCCGTGACCCGCCGCGACCAGATCGCCGCCGGGCTGGCGGTCGTCGGGGCCCGGGTCGAGCGGGCATGCGGAAGGGTCGGTCGGGATCCCGCCGAGATCACCGTCGTCGTCGTCACCAAGACGTTCCCCGCGGCCGACGTCCGGTTGTTGGCCGACCTGGGGGTTCGAGACATCGGGGAGAGCCGCGACCAGGAGGCGGCGCCCAAGGCGGCGGCATGCGCCGACCTCGGCCTCACCTGGCACTTCGTCGGCCAGCTCCAGACCAACAAGGCGGTGTCGGTGGCCCGTTATGCCGACGTGGTCCACTCGGTCGACCGGATCCGCCTGGTCGAGGCCCTCGACCAGGCGGCGCGGGCAGCCGGCCGTGAGCTGCGCTGCCTGGTCCAGGTCGCCTTGGCTGACGGACCGCGGGACAGCGCCGGACGCGGCGGTGCCGCCTCGGCTGACGTCTCGGTGCTGGCCGACCGCATCGCGGCCGCGCGCTCGCTACACCTGGCCGGTGTGATGGCCGTGGCGCCGCTGCATGGAGACCCGGACGATGCGTTCAGCCGACTCGCTCGGATCGCCGAGGCGGTACAAAGCAGACACTCTTCTGCAACGTGGGTGTCTGCTGGGATGAGTGATGACCTGGAGGCTGCTGTGGCACATGGCGCGACACACCTGCGTGTCGGAACGGCAATCCTCGGTGCGCGCCCTCCGGCGGGCTAGGGTCGGTGACCAAGGAGATCGACATCCGGTCGGTCCCGGCGCGACGTTCCACCACCAGTGCGGAGGACGTGGAGTATGGCCGGCGCGATGCGCAAGGTTGCGGTCTACCTCGGCCTCGTGGAGGACCAGGACCGCTACGACGACGAGTACGCCGAGGACGCCTACGACGACTACGGCGACGAGTTCGCCGACCAGGCGCCGGCCGAGGCCGAGGGGCGGGAGCGCGAGCGCACCGCCACCGTTGCCACCCTGGCCGACCGACGCCCGGTCGTCGTCGCGAACGCCCGTCGCGTCGACTCGGCGCGGATCGTGACGCTGCACCCGCGCACCTACAACGAGGCCCGCACGCTCGGCGAGCACTTCCGCGACGGCACGCCGGTGATCATGAACCTGTCCGAGATGGACGATGTGGACGCGAAGCGGCTGGTCGACTTCGCCGCCGGCCTGATCTTCGGCCTCCGTGGCGACATCGAGCGGGTCACCGCCAAGGTCTTCCTGCTCTCACCGGCCGATGTCACGGTGACCGCCGAGGACAAGGCCCGAATCGCCAGTGGCGGCTTCTTCAACCAGAGCTAGCGGCCACTCGCACAGCGCGGGCACAGCCCGAAGATCTCGACGGTGTGGGTCACGTCGACGTATCCGTGCGCGCTGGCCACCTCGGCGGCCCACCTCTCCACCGCCGGTCGGGACACCTCGACGGCCGCACCACAGGAGCGGCACACCAGGTGGTGGTGGTGGTCGATCTCGGCGCACCGGCGGTAGACCGCCTCACCGGCGTCCGACCTCAGCACGTCGACGCGACCGTCGTCGGCCATGGCCTGCAGGGCGCGGTAGACCGTCGCGAGCCCGACCTGCGATCCGCGAGAACGGAGCACCTGGTGCAGGTCCTGGGCGCTGATGAAGTCGTCGACCTCATCGAGCACCTCGTTCACCGCGGCGCGCTGGCGCGTCCGGCGGTGCTCCTTGACCGGCTGCTGGCTCATCTGTCTCTCTCGTCGTGCGGGTGTGCTCCGAGGTCGCATCCAGTCTAGGGGCGCGGGCATCAGGTCTCGGGCGGGCGAACGCCGGGCGTCGGGTAGGTTCATCTCCCGTGGTTTCGGTCGTGGCCCAGGTGCTCTACGTGGCGTTGTGGCTGTTCTTCATCGCCATGCTGGCCCGTCTGGTGTCGGACTGGATCCAGGTCTTCGCCCGAGAATGGCAGCCGCGAGGCGTCCTTCTCGTGGTCCTGGAGGCCGTGTACACGGTGACGGATCCGCCGCTCAACCTGATCCGACGGTTCATCCCGCCCCTCCGACTGGGGTCGATCGCACTCGACCTCGCGTTCATCATCCTCATCATCGTGGTCCAGATCCTGCTCTCGGTTGTGGGGTCCCTACGGTGACGGGGTACGGTGACGTCTTGACCGCGCTCTACCCCGAGGTGACGCTATGCCCCTGACGCCCGAGGCCGTCGACAACAAGGAGTTCACGACGGTCCGCCTCCGCGAGGGTTACGACATGCAGGAGGTCGACGAGTTCCTGGACGAGGTCGCCGCCGAGCTCTCGCGCATGTACCGCGAGAACGAGGAGCTGCGCGAGAAGCTGGGTGCAGTGACGCAGGGCGGTGGGATCGCGTCCTCCGTCGACACCCTCGGCGGCCCGCAGCGACAGGCCGAGGGGCCGAAGCCCCCGCCGCAGGGCGGGGCGCCCGCCGCGCCGACCGGCGCGCCCACCGAGGCCGCGGCCAAGGTGCTGGCCCTCGCCCAGAAGACCGCCGACGAGCTGGTCGCCGACGCGAAGCTGGAGGCCGACCGCCTGCTCGCCGACGCCCGCCAGCGCGCGGACAAGATCGACTCCGAGAGCTCGGCGAAGGTCTCCAAGATCGAGAACGACGCCCGCGGCCGCGCCGACGCGCTCGAGCGAGAGGCCCAGCAACGCCACCAGCAGGTGGTGGGCAAGCTCGAGTCCGAGCGCGAGCACCTCGACAGCCAGGTCCAGAACCTCAAGGCCTTCGAGCGCGAGTACCGCAGCCGGCTGAAGGCCTACCTGGAGAGCGAGCTACGCAAGCTCGAGACCTCGGGCGTGTCCGACGGTGCCGTCGCGGCACCGCCGAACGAGAACGCCGCCGGATCGCTCGCGGCATCGGGCGCCGCCACCACGAGTGGCTCGCTCCGGTCGGTGGCGAGTCTGCTCGAGGACGAACAGCGCTGACCGCCTCAGTGCGGTTCCTGGTCGCCGTCGGCCGGCTGCACCCTTCGTAGCCGGAAGGTCAGGCCCAGGTCGGTGTCGACGTGGTCGGGTTGGCCGGCCAGCGCGTCGAGATCGTCGTGCACGCGGACGGCGAGCACGTCATCGGCCACGGCGGCCGCGTGTTCACGCAGGGCGGCGCCGAGTTCGCCGTCGGCCACCCAGGCGAGCTCGATCCGGTCGGACACGTCGTAGCCGGTGGACTTCCGGGCTTCCTGGACGAGCCGGATCACCTCGCGAGCGAGTCCCGCACGTACCAGCGCCGGGGTGAGGTGGAGGTCGAGGGCGACGGTCTCGCCCTCCCGCGCGACCGCCCAGCCCTCCCGCGGGGACTCGGTGAGGACGACGTCCTCGTCGTCGAGCGTGATCTCACCGAGCCCCTCGACGTGCACGGTCGCGGCGCCGTTCGCCCTCAGGTCCGCCGCCAGGGCACCGGCATCGGCGGCGGCCACCGCCGCCGCCACTCGAGGGGTGTCCTTCGCGAAGCGCCTGCCCAGTGACCGGAAGTTGGCCTTCATGCTCACGTCGATCAACTCGCCGCCGGTCGCGCCCAGCGGTGCCACCTCGGCGACGTTGAGCTCGTCGGCGACCTCGGCCCGCAGCTCCGGCGGGAGGTCGTCCCAGCCGCGCGCCCCGACCAGCGCGCGAGACAGCGGCTGGCGGGTGCGCATCTTCGACTCGGCCCGCGCCGCCCGGCCCAGCTCGACCAGCCGCCGGGTCAGCGACACCTGGGCGGCCAGCTCGTCGTCGATCGCGGACTCGTCCGCCGACGGCCACGACGCCATGTGCACCGACTCCGGGGCATCGGGCGTCACAGCGCGGACGACGTCCTGCCAGATCCGCTCCGTGGCGAACGGGACCATGGGAGCCAGCAGGCGCGTCAGCACCTCGACACACTCGTGAAGCGTGGCCAGGGCGGCGGCATCGCCGTCCCAGAACCGCCGCCGGGACCGGCGCACGTACCAGTTCGACAGGTCCTCGACGAAGGCGGTCAGTCGGGCACCGGCCCGCTGGGTGTCGAAGCTGTCCATCGCCGCATCGACGTCGCGGACCAGCCGGTTCAGTTCGGAGAGCACCCAGCGGTCGAGGACCGGCCGGTCCGGCACCGGCGGCGCACCGTGGGCCGGCGTCCAGTCGCCGGTCCGGCCGTAGAGGGACAGGAACGAGGCCGTGTTCCAGTAGGTCAACAGGACCTTGCGGACGCCCTCCTGAATGGTGGCATGGCCGACCCGGCGCGGCAGCCAAGGCGAGCCGCTGGCGAGCATGAACCAGCGCACGCCGTCGGCGCCGTGCTCGTCCATCAATGCCATGGGTTCGAGGATGTTGCCCAGGTGTTTGCTCATGCGTCGCCCGTCGTCGGCGAGGATGAGCCCGAGGCAGAGCACGTTCTCGTACGACGACCGGTCGAACACCAAGGTGCCGACGGCCATCAGGGTGTAGAACCAGCCGCGGGTCTGGTCGAGCGCCTCGCAGATGAACTGAGCCGGGTAAGAGGCGCGGAGGGCCTCGGCGCTGCCGGGTTCGAACGGGTAGCCCCACTGTGCGAACGGCATCGCGCCGGAGTCGTACCAGGCGTCGATGACGTGCGGCTCACGGCGCATGGTGCCGTCGCCGTGCGGGCAGGCGAACGTGACGTCGTCGACGTACGGACGGTGCGGATCGAGCTCGGACAGATCCGCACCGGCGTACTGGGACAGATCGGCGAGGGAACCCACGCAGATCAGATGGGAGGCCTCGGTCTCACATCGCCAGACCGGTAGTGGCGTGCCCCAGTAGCGGCTGCGCGACAGCGCCCAGTCGACATTGTTGCGCAACCACTCGCCGTAGCGCCCCCACTTGATCGTCTCGGGAAACCACGTGGTGCGCTCGTTCTCGCGGAGCATCGCGTCCTTGATGGCCGTCGTGCGGATGTACCAGGACGGCTGTGCGTAGTAGAGAAGCGGCGTGTGGCAGCGCCAGCAGTGTGGGTACGCATGCTCGTACCCGGTGTGCCGGAACAGGACGCCGCGCGCGTCGAGGTCGCGGACCAGCGCGGCGTCGGCGTGCTTGAAGAACTGTCCGCCGACCATCGGGACGTCCTCGTCGAAGCTGCCGTCGGGCCGGATCGGGTTGACGACGGGCAGGCCGTACCGCCTACAGATGCGAAGATCGTCGGCTCCGAAGGCGGGCGCCGCGTGGACCAGGCCGGTGCCGTCCTCGGTGGTGACGTAGTCGTCGACGACGACGTAATGGGCGTCGGGGATGTCGACCAGATCGAACGGCCGCCGGTACCTCCATCGCTCCATCTCGGTGCCGGCGAAGCGCTCCTCCACCGTCCAGCCCTCGCCCAGTGCGGAGGCCAACAGCGGCTCGGCCACGACCACCGTCTCGGTGCCGTCCGTGGCGGCGACGTACTCGACGTCCGGGTGCGCGGCCACGGCGGTGTTGGAGACGAGCGTCCAGGGAGTGGTCGTCCACACCAGGAGCGAGGCGCGGCCGGCCAGCGGTCCGGAGGTCAACGGCAGGCGGACGAACACCGACGGGTCGACGACCGTCTCGTAGCCCTGGGCCAACTCGTGGTCGGACAGGCTGGTGCCGCAGCGCGGACAGTACGGCGCCACCCGGTGGTCCTCGACGAGCAGGCCTGCGTCGAAGATCTGCTTGAGTGACCACCACACGCTCTGCACGTAGGACGGGTCCATCGTGCGATAGGGGCGTTCGGTGTCGACCCAGTAGCCCATCCGCTCGGTCATGGCCTCGAAGGCGTCGACGTGCCGCTCGACGGACTCGCGGCACCGGGCGTTGAACTCCGCCACGCCGTAGGCCTCGATATCCGACTTTCCGGAGAAGCCCAGCTCCTTCTCCACGGCGATCTCGACCGGCAGGCCGTGGCAGTCCCAGCCCGCCTTCCGGGGCACGTGCTGGCCGCGCATGGTCCGGTAGCGCGGGAAGACGTCCTTGAACACGCGTGCCTCGACATGGTGGGTTCCCGGCATGCCGTTGGCCGTCGGCGGGCCCTCGTAGAAGTTCCACTGCGGGCGGCCCGCGGTTGCCTTCAGGGTGCGGGCGAACGTGTCGTGCTCACGCCAGAACGCGAGGATCCCGCGCTCCATCGCGGGCAGGTCGACCTGGGTCGGCACGGTGCGGTACTGCGGCGTGTCCATAGCCTGAGAAGGCCCTCCGTCGCGGGCGGTCGTCGACGGAGGGACGAGCCCACCCGGTTCGTCGACCGGGAGGTGGCGGCCCGCGGTACCACCCTCCTTGGCCGCCTCACGGCGACCCACTTCGTTCACGCGGCCGGGTCTACTCGGGCAGGCACGCCCTTTCTTCCGGCGGCTCCGGGGTGATGTTCGTCACGGCTCGTGCCCCCGGGCTCGCACCGTCCCCGGGTCGCTGCTTGCCGTCGGCCGGACTACTCGTCCCCATCGACACCTCGTCGCGGTGCCCAGTGTACGGCCATGCCCGGGTCGGGAAGACTGCCATGTCGTGGTGCCGACACGTGTGGTGGTCCGGGTCCGGCCCGGTGCGTCGCGGACCCACGTCGGCGGGGAGCACGCCGGTGCCCTGGTCATCGCCGTGACCGAGCCCGCCGTGGACGGACGGGCCACCGAGGCCGCGCTGCGGGCGCTGGCCGACGCTCTCGGGGTGCGGCCCAGACACGTCCGGCTGGTCAGCGGTGCGACCAGCCGGACGAAGGTCGTCGAGGTGGACGGCCCGAACGATATCGGGGCCGATGTGATCAGGCTGCGCTCGGCGGGGAGAATTGAAGCCTAGCCCGTGGGGACCTATCCTCACGGGACCTCAGTGATCACCGAAGGCAGGGGGCCGGGTCATGTCCGAGAGCGGCAAGGGCATCACCGGACGCGTGCGCCGCGTCGTGGCCGGGGCGGCGTCGGCTGCCCGGTCGGTCACGGGGTCGGGCGGCCGAGCCGCCTCGCCGGCTGGAGCTGCGAAGGCGTCCGGGACGACGAAGAAGGCGACCTCTGCCGCGAAGGGTGCTCCCGGCTCGAAGAAGGCCGCGGCGGCGAAGGCCCCCGCCAAGGCCGCGGCCACGACGGCTACGCCGGCGAAGAAGGTTCCGGCGAAGAAGGCTGCGCCGGCGAAGAAGGCTGCGCCAGCGAAGAAGGCTGCGCCCGCGAGGAAGGCTCCGGCGAAGAAGGCTGCGCCCGCGAAGAAGGCTCCGGTGAGGAAGGCTCCGGCGAAGAAGGCTGCGCCCGCGAAGAAGGCCCCGGCGAGGAAGGCGGCTCCTGCCAGGAAGGCCGCGGCGACGAGGGCCGCGACGAAGACGCCTGTGCGGAAGGCGGCTCCCGAAGCCCTCGTCGTCCGTGCCGACGAGCGCCCGTGGACGGCCGCGGAGTTGGCGGAGGTGCGCCACCTGCTCGAGGCCGAGGCCGCCCGGCTGCGCGAGGAGATCAGCGACGCGGAGACCGACATCGCCGACATGCTCCGCGACAGCGCCGACGCCGGCGGCGAGGACCAGGCCGACACCGGGTCGAAGACGTTCGAGCGCGAGCACGAGATGTCACTCGCGGCCAGTCACCGCGACATCCTCGGCCAGACCGAGCGTGCCCTGGCCCGCATCGACGACGGCACCTACGGCGTCTGCGAGAGCTGCGGCAATCCGATCGGCAAGGCGCGGTTGCAGGCCTTTCCCCGTGCGACACTGTGCATGACATGCAAGCAACGGGAGGAGCGTCGCTGACACGCGACGCCGGGCAGAGCATCGCGGGAGGGCGTCGCCGGGTCGGCGTCCTCGCCTCCGTCGCGGTCACGATCCTCGCCCTCGATCAGATCGCCAAGATCATGGCCGTGGCCTGGCTGCGGGACGGGCAGGTCGTCGAGCTGGTCGACGGCATCCTGCGGATGCGGCTGGTGCGCAACCCGGGTGCCGCCTTCAGCTTCGCGACCGACCTCACCATCGTGCTGACGGCCGTCGCGGCTACCGTCGTCGTCGTGATCATGCGGATGAGCCGGCGGCTGACCAGCGCCTGGTGGGCCGTGGCGCTCGGAGGGCTGCTCGGCGGCGCGCTGGGCAACCTGACCGACAGGATCCTCCGGGAGCCCGCACCGCTTCGCGGGCACGTGATCGACTTTCTCGAGCTGCCGAACTGGCCGGTGTTCAACCTTGCTGACTCCGCCATCGTCGGATCGGCCGTTCTGGTGGCCTGGCTCAGCCTGCGCGGCGTCACGTACGACGGGTCGTCGCCCCCCACGCACCGGTCCGACGGTTCGGAGGGGCCGGAGCGCGTGGAACCGTGACCGACCGCCGGAGCCTGCCGGTTCCGGACGGCCTGGAGGGCGAGCGTCTCGACGCCGCCCTGGCACGGTTGTTCGGGTTCTCCCGCAGCCGCGCCGCCGCCCTGGTCGAGGACGGTCACGTCCACCTCGACGGCGGCGCACCCGCGAAGTCCGATCGGCTCCGGGCCGGGGCGTGGCTCGAAGTCGAGTTGCCGGACCCGCCGGGTCCCGTCGTGATCGTGCCGCAGCGCGTCGAGGGCATGAGCATCGTCTACGACGACGACGACATCGTCGTGGTGGACAAGCCGGTGGGTGTTGCTGCGCACCCGAGCCCCGGATGGTCGGGCCCGACCGTCGTCGGCGGCCTCGCGGGTGCGGGCTTCCGGGTGTCGACGAGCGGTGCGGCTGAACGGCAGGGAGTCGTCCACCGCCTCGATGTCGGCACCAGCGGCCTCATGGTCGTAGCCAAGTCCGAGCGGGCCTACACGGTGCTCAAGCGCCAGTTCAGGACCCGCACGGTGGACAAGGTCTACCACGCACTCGTGCAGGGACACCCCGACCCGAGCCGCGGCACCATCGACGCGCCGATCGACCGGCATCCCGGCCACGACGCCCGCTGGGCCGTCGTGGCCGGTGGTCGGCCGAGCGTCACCCATTACGACACGCTCGAAGCCTTCCCGGCCGCCAGCCTGCTCGAGATCCATCTGGAGACCGGGCGTACCCATCAGATCCGCGTGCACATGAGTGCTCTGCGGCATCCGTGCGTCGGCGACCTCGCCTACGGCGCGGACCCCACGCTGGCCGCACGCCTCGGCCTGCAGCGGCAGTGGCTGCACGCAGTGCGGCTCGGCTTCGAGCATCCGGACACGGGCGAGCACGTCGAGTTCGAGTCCCCGTACCCCGCGGACCTCAAGCACGCCCTGGACCTGCTGGCCGCCTGAACACCGGGGCAAGCATCTCGTGATGCGAGACGGCGATCCCGAATGGCTGGACGCCTACGGACGGCCGTCCGTAGAGTCCGGCCCGTGCGACAGGCGTATTTCGCGTTTACGGTGCCGGCCCGGGTGGCCGGCGGCGTTGACGTGACCTGACGCTGCATCCACCCGAGTCGGCACGAGGCTTCAGGCAATCGCCTGGGGCCTTTCGTCATGAGAGCGGCCGACTCGGGCAGCGTCACCCGGTGCCGGCCCCGGCCTCCCGAGGAGCACCCGTGACCACAGCGCCCGAGCAGCAGGCGACCTCCCTTCGCCGTACCGTCCGCATCGGAACCCAGGTGATAGGCGGGACCCGACTGCCCGTTCTCGCCGGTCCGCGGCAGGGGGCCGATGTCGTGCACGTGAGCCTCCGCCGTCAGCACGGCGCGGCCAGCGCCGAGTCCGAGCTCGGCGGGATCCGCGGCCGAACGGCCGCACCGCTGCTCGTCGAGCCGTTCAGCGCCGACGACCTGCCCGCCGTCGCCAGGTACGCCGACGGTGTCGTCGTCGGCGGCGCCTGGATGCAGGACTTCCGCCTGCTCGCCGCAGTCGGGCGCATCGGCCTGCCGGTCGTCCTCCACCGCGGCCACCACTGCACCGTCGACGAGTGGCTGTCGTCGGTCGAGTACCTCGTCGCCGAAGGGAACGACGCCGTCGTGCTCTGTGAGAGCGGCAGCCGGCGGTACTGGGGCGGCCGTACCACCCTCGATCTCGCGCTGGTCACCGAGGTGCGCGACCGCTCCGCCCGGCCCGTGGTCGTCGACGTCGGCGACACCCCGTGGCTCGCGGGCGCGGCGGTGGCGGCTGGAGCGGACGGCGTCTGGCTGGCCGAGGACGCCGCCCCCGCCGACGTCGCCTCGGCCATCGACGCGACGACGACCCTCACCCCGGTCGTCCGCCGGGTCAACCCGCAGTCGTTCGCCGCCTGCCGCGAGGCGATCGACCGCGTGGATGCGGCGCTGGCCAGCCTGCTCGAGTACCGCGTGGCGCTCGTCGGTGCCGTCCAGCAGCACAAGCAGGTGGCCGGCCACGCTGGGCGGGACCGCAGCCGTGAGGCCGAGATCGTGCACGCGATGGCGCACCGGGCGCCGTCCGTGCCCCGCCGGCAGCTTGCGACGATCATGGATGCGGTGATCACCGCGGGACTGGACGCGGTTGAGGCCGCGGGGGCGGGCGACCCGCCGGTCTGGCGCATCTGAACCGCCCACTGGCTCTGGCTGGGCCGATCCGGCGGGGAGAGAATCGCCAGGGGCTGCTTGCGGGGATCTGTCGGCGTGGCCTCCTAGACTCGCCCAGGACGGGCCGCCGACGTTCCCACGGCGCTGCCGTCGAATCGCGAGCTTGCCCGAGGAGGCGTCAGCCGTCGTGCCCGATCCGGACGCGAGCTTCGTGCACCTGCACGTGCACACCGAGTACTCGATGCTCGACGGTGCCGCGCGGATCGACGACCTGTTCCGCGAGACGGCCGGCCAGGGCATGCCCGCCCTGGCGATGACCGACCACGGCAACGTGTTCGGCGCGTACGAGTTCTACACCAAGGCCGGCAGGCACGGCGTCAAGCCGTTGATCGGCATGGAGGCGTACCTGACGCCCGGCACGTCACGGTTCGACAAGACCCGGGTCCGGTGGGGCAACGGTGACGACGACGACGTCTCCGGCGGCGGTGCCTACACCCACCTGACCCTGCTGGCCGAGAACACCGGCGGCATGCACAACCTGTTCCGGCTCTCGTCGCTGGCGTCCCTCGAGGGCTTCTACTTCAAGCCCCGGATGGACCGCGAACTGCTGCAGGCCTACTCCGGCGGCCTGATCGCCACCACCGGATGCCCCGGCGGCGAGGTCCCGACGCTGGTGCGGCTGGGCCGGTACCACGACGCCCTCGCCGCGGCGGCCGAGTTCCGCGACATCCTCGGCGTCGACAACTACTTCGTGGAGTTGATGGACCACGGCCTGCCGGTCGAGCGCCGAGTCCGCGAAGACCTGTTGCGGCTGGCCCGCGACCTGCGGCTCCCGCTCGTCGCCACCAATGATCTCCACTACACCTACCCGCGCGATCACGAGGCGCACGCCGTCCTGCTGTGCGTGCAGTCCGGCTCGACACTGGCCGACCCCAACCGGTTCAGGTTCGAGGCCGACGACTTCTACCTGAAGTCCCCGGAGCAGATGCGCGACATCTGGTCCGAGCTGCCTGAGGCTTGCGACAACACGCTGCGCATCGCCGAGCGGTGTGACGTCCGGTTCGCCGAGGGCGCCAACTTCATGCCGAGGTTCCCCGTACCGGACGGAGAGGACGAGACGTCCTGGTTCGTCAAGGAGGTCGAGCGGGGTCTGCACGTCCGGTACCCCACCGGCGTGCCCGATGTGGTCCGCCGCCAGGCGGGGTACGAGACCGAGGTCGTCTGCGACAAGGGCTACCCCGGGTACTTCCTGGTCGTGGCCGACTTCATCAACTGGGCCAAGAACGAGGGCATCCGGGTCGGACCGGGGCGCGGGTCTGCCGCCGGTGCGATCGTCGCCTACGCCCTGGGCATCACCGACCTCGACCCGCTCGAACACGGCCTCGTCTTCGAGCGGTTCCTCAACCCCGAGCGCGCGTCGATGCCCGACATCGACATCGACTTCGACGAGCGCCGCCGCGGCGACGTCATCCGCTATGTCACCGAGAAATACGGCGCCGACCGGGTCGCCCAGATCGTCACCTACGGCACCATCAAGGCCAAGCAAGCGGTCAAGGACGCGTCGCGGGTGCTCGGCTTCCCGTTCGCAATGGGGGAGCGGATCACCAAGGCGATGCCCCCGTCGGTCATGGGCAAGGACATCTCCCTGTCGGGCATCTTCGATCCCGAGGACAAGCGCTATGCCGAGGCGGTGGAGTTCCGCGAGCTCTACGGTTCCGACCAGGAGGTCGCCAAGGTCGTCGACACGGCCAAGGGCCTGGAGAACCTCAAGCGGCAGTGGGGCGTACACGCAGCCGGCGTGATCATGTCCTCGGAACCGCTCATCGAGCACATCCCGATCATGAAGCGCGAGCAGGACGGCGCGATCATCACGCAGTTCGACTACCCGACCTGTGAAGCGCTCGGCCTGGTCAAGATGGACTTCCTCGGCCTGCGCAACCTCACCGTTCTCGACGACGCCTGCCGGAACATCGTGCGCAACGGGAAGGCGCCCGTCGAGCTCGAGACACTCGCCCTCGACGATCCCGCCACCTACGCGTTGCTCTCACGTGGCGACACGCTGGGCGTGTTCCAACTCGACGGCAGCCCGATGCGCGCGCTGCTGCGGCTGATGAAGCCCGACAGCTTCGAGGACATCTCGGCCGTCGGCGCTCTGTACCGACCGGGGCCGATGGGTGCCCAGTCGCACACCAACTACGCGTTGCGCAAGAACGGCAAGCAGGCGATCACCGCGGTACATCCCGAGCTCGCGGATCCGCTGGCCGAGATCCTGGACGAGACCTACGGGCTGATCGTCTACCAGGAGCAGGTGCTCTCGATCGCCCAGAAGGTGGCCGGGTACACCCTCGGCAAGGCCGACCTGCTGCGCCGCGCGATGGGCAAGAAGAAGCGCGAGGTGCTCGACGCCGAGTTCGTCGGCTTCTCCGACGGGATGAAGGCCAACGGGTTCTCACCGGCCGCGATCAAGACCCTGTGGGACATCCTCGTCCCGTTCTCCGACTACGCCTTCAACAAGGCCCACAGCGCCGCCTACGGGCTGGTGTCCTACTGGACGGCCTACCTCAAGGCCAACTACCCAGCCGAGTACATGGCGGCGCTGCTCACCAGTGTCCGTGACGACAAGGACAAGACCGCGGTCTACCTGGCCGAGTGCCGCCGCATGGGCATCAAGGTCCTGCCGCCCGACGTCAACGAGTCCGAGGGCGACTTCACCCCGGTCGGCACCGACGTCCGCTTCGGCCTGGCCGCCATCCGCAACGTCGGCGGCAACGTGGTCGAGGGCATCGTGGCCGCGCGGACCGTGCACGGCCGCTACGAGTCCTTCCCCGACTTCATGGACAAGGTCCCTGTCGTCGTGTGCAACAAGCGCGTCGTCGAGTCGTTGGTCAAGGCCGGCGCGTTCGACTCCCTCGGCTACTCGCGGCGGTCGCTGGCCGCCATCGGCGAGAACACCGTCGACGCGGTCATCTCCCTCAAGCGGAACGAGGCGATCGGGCAGTTCGACCTCTTCGGTGGCACCGACGGATCTCACCAGGGTCTCGAGGTGGCTGTCCCCGACCTCGCCGAGTGGGACAAGCCGGTCAAGCTGGGTTTCGAGCGCGAGATGCTGGGTCTCTACGTCTCCGACCACCCCCTGTTCGGCCTGGAGCACGTGATCACCCGGGTCACCGACCGCACGATCGCGTCGCTGTCGGACGAGGAGGAGTCGCCACCGGGCCTGACGGTCACCATCGGCGGGCTGGTCACCGGGCTGCAGCGCAAGGTCACCCGGCGCGGAGACACCTGGGCGATCGCCACCGTCGAGGATCTCGAGGGCTCGGTCGACGTCATGCTGTTCCCGGCCACCTACCAGCAGCATGCGCTCCAGCTCGCCGAGGACACCGTCGTCGTGGTCAAGGGCCGGCTCGACCGGCGCGACGACGCGCCGGCGGTGATCGCCAGCGAGCTCACGCTCCCGGACCTGTCGGAGGCGCCGGCCGGCCCGGTCGTCGTCACCGTTGCCGCGGCACGGTGCACGCCGCCCGTGGTCGAGAAGCTCAAGGACGTCCTGGCCACCCATCCGGGTGTCACCGAGGTTCATCTGCGGCTGCAGACCGGCGACCGCACGACGGTGATGCGCCTCGACGACGGCCTGCGCGTCACCCCGTCGACGGCCCTGATGGGCGATCTGAAGGCGCTGCTCGGCCCCGCGTGCCTGGGGTGACCGAACCCCAGCCGGCCGGCGGCACCCGACCCCACGACGCCGACTCGGCAGCACGGCGCGTCGTGGCGCAGACCGTGCTGATCTCGCTGGCACTGGGTCCGGTGGTGGGCCTGGTGTGGTGGCTGGTGGCCCCGGAGGTGTCGGTCGGCGTCCGCGGCGGGCAGTCGGTCCTGAATGCGGCGGAGGCCCGCAAGCTGTTCGGCGTCGACGCGTCGTTCGCTGCCGTCGGCGCCGTGGCCGGACTTCTGCTCGGCGCCGTGACGTTCATCCGCCACCGCGAGCACCCGACCGCCATGCTGGCCGGCCTGGTGCTCGGAGGTGTCGTGGGTTCGCTGGTCGCCTGGCAGGTCGGGTCCACGTTGGGGCCGGGCCCGCTCGGCGAACGCACGGACGGCGCCGCCGACGGTGTCACCCTGGCGGTCCCGCTCGACCTCGAGGCCACCGGAGTCCTGCTGTTCTGGCCGATCGTGGCCGTCGTCGCGACGCTCGTTCTCGGGGCGGCGCTGACACCCCGACTCCCGCCCCGACACCGCTCACACGGCGACGCGGTCAGCCCTGGCGACCGATCCGAGCCGTTGTAGCGCCGGTGAGCCTGATCAGGTCGGCGGGTGCCAGTCCGATGTCGAGTCCGCGGCGACCGGCAGAGACGTAGACCGTTCCGAACTCGGTCGCACTCGCATCGACGACCGTCGGCAGGCGCCGACGTTGCCCGAGCGGGCTGATGCCGCCCACGACATACCCGGTGGCCCGCTCCGCCGCGGCCGAGGCAGCCATGGCCGCTCGCTTGCCACCGGTGGCGGTGGCGAGCGCCTTGAGGTCGAGCGACCCGACCACCGGCACCACCGCGACCACGAGTCGGCCGTCGACATCGGCCAGCAGTGTCTTGAAGACCTGTTCGGCCACCACGCCGATCGCTTCCGCCGCCTCGAGGCCGTAGGACGGTGCGGCCGGGTCGTGCAGGAAGCGATGCATGGTGAACGAGACCCCGGCCCGGTTCAACGCCGTGGTGGCCGGCGTCGAGCCCACCTTGGAGACGCCCATCCCGACATCCTGCCCGAGCACGCATGCGGGCGGCGCGTCCGGTCGGCGGTCGACCGACCTAGACTCGACCGGGTGATGCGCCGCATCGACCTGCGCGGTCGCCTCGCCGCCGGCGACGACCTCGACTATCGCGCGCTCGTGCCGCGGGCGTCAGTCGACGTCGACTCGGCGCTCGACGACGTCCGGGCGATCTGCGACGACGTCCGGCGCCGCGGCCCGGCCGCCGTCCGCGAGTACACGGCCCGCTTCGACGGGGTCGAGACCGCCGACGTGCGGGTCCACCCAGCTGCCGTGTCCGAGGCGCTGGCCGGTCTGGACCCGGCCGTCCGGGCAGCGCTGGAGGAGTCGATTGCCCGCGCGCGCCGCGTCCACGCCGATCAGAGACGATCCGAGGTGACGACCACCGTGGTGACCGGCGGCACCGTCACGCAGCGGTGGGTGCCGGTCGACCGGGTGGGGCTGTACGTGCCGGGCGGCTTGGCCGTCTACCCGAGCAGTGTCGTCATGAACGTCGTGCCCGCGCAGGTGGCCGGGGTCGGCGGCCTGGCCGTCGCCAGTCCGCCCCAGCGCGACCACGGCGGGCTCCCGCACCCTGCCATCCTCGCCGCGTGTGCGCTGCTCGGCGTCCACGAGGTGTACGCGGTCGGTGGCGCGCAGGCGGTTGCGATGTTCGCCTTCGGCCTGCGCGACGGCGACGAGGTGCTGTGCCGGCCGGTCGACCTGGTGACCGGGCCCGGCAACGTGTACGTTGCCGCGGCCAAACGGCTCCTGCGTGGGGTCGTCGGCATCGACGCGGAGGCGGGGCCCACCGAGATCGCGATTCTCGCCGACGACACCGCCGACCCGGTGCACGTGGCCGCCGACCTGCTCAGCCAGGCCGAACACGATCCGCTGGCCGCCAGCGTCCTCGTCACCGACGACGAGGCACTCGCCGACGCGGTGTCGCTCGAACTCGGCATACAGGTCGCGGCGACCAAGCACGTGGACCGGGTGCGGACCGCGCTCAGCGGCGAGCAGTCCGGCGTCGTCCTGGTCGACGATCTCGACCAGGGCCTGGCGGTGGTGGACGCCTACGCGCCGGAGCACCTCGAGATCCACACCGGGGACGCCCGAACCGTCGCCGGGCGGGTCCGGCACGCGGGTGCCGTCTTCGTCGGGACCTGGTCGCCGGTGAGCCTGGGCGACTACGCCGCCGGGTCAAACCACGTCCTCCCGACCGGCGGTTCGGCGCGGCACGCCAGCGGGCTGTCCGTGCCGTCGTTCCTGCGCAGCGTCCAGGTGGTCGAGTACGACCAGGCGGCGCTCGGGCAGGTCGCCGACCAGGTGGCGACGCTGGCCGCCACCGAGGACCTCCCGGCCCACGGCGCGGCCGTCCGCGTCAGGTACCGGTGATGGGCGGCGCCCTGCCGCTGCGCGACGACCTGCGCGGCCTGGAGCCCTACGGCGCGCCGATGGTCGACGTGCCGGTCCGGCTCAACGTCAACGAGAACCCCTACCCGCCGTCGGCGGGCCTGGTCGCCGACGCCGCCGCTGCGGCGGCCGAGGCGGTCCGCGGCCTCAACCGCTATCCCGACCGCGACGCCGTGGACCTGCGCCGCGACCTGGCGGCCTACCTCGGGCACGGGCTGGATGCGTCACGGGTGTGGGCGGCCAACGGGTCCAACGAGGTCATGCTTCAGCTGCTGCAGGCCTTCGGCGGGCCGGGACGCACGGCGCTGTCGTTCGCCCCCACGTACTCCATGTATCCGGAGTACGCCCGCGACACGGCCACCGCCTGGGTGGCGGGCCGACGTGACGACGACTTCGCCATCGACGCCGACCACGCGCTCGACCAGGTGCGCCGTCAC
>Ga0256866_1000008_pt1 | contig 31056 bp, 36 predicted proteins | sample RVTome_16_FD_187338 | JGI IMG/M metagenome (GOLD analysis project Ga0256866, IMG submission 187338) | Soil microbial communities from uranium-contaminated site in the Upper Colorado River Basin, Wyoming, United States - RVT152D67 HiSeq ...
AGGCCAGCCCTGGCGCCACACCGTCGGGGTTGGCGCAGCGACTCGTCGATGAGGGACTCCGCATGATCGAGCATCCGGGGGTGGTGTTCAAGGACGGGCCGAGCGGCCGCCGGGCCGCCATCGCCTTTGGGCCGGACGTGTGGGAGGTCGTGAAGGTCCTGCGTGAGACCGACGAGCGCGGGCCGACTGCGGTCGTTGCCTCAGGCGAGATTCTTGCCCTGCCTGAGGCGAAGGTGCGGGTAGCGATGCACTACTACGCGTCGTTCCCCGAGGAGATCGACGCCGAGGTCGCCCAGGCTGACGAGGAGTCCGAGGCTGCCGAGGCTGCGTGGCATGCCGAGCGGCGTCTGCTCGCGTGAGCGCCAGAGGTCCGCGGTCGTCTCAGGTTGCGCTTCTGCTGGACGAGATGCACGCGCCCGTGGTCGCGGAAACCCTGCGGGATCGGGGCTCCGACGTCACCGCCGTCGCAGACAGCTCGGGCCTGCGCGCGATGACCGACGAGGAGTTGTTCGTGTACGCGGCCGCTCAGGGCCGCCGTATCGTCACCGAGAACATCAATGACTTCCGGCGGCTCCTGCTGCGGGCCGGTGAGTCGGGCATGTCAACGGCGGGCCTGCTGTTCACCAGCAGCCGGACGTTTCCCCGGACTCGGCGAAATCCCGGCCCACTCATCGACGCGCTGGACGCATGGCTGGCTGCCCCTGGCGCGGCCGACCGACCACCGGAGGATTGGCTCGGCCTCGGGTGATTGCGAGCCATGGGACGGAAAATGACGTCCTCAGTCGTGCGCGGGTCGCAGCCCTGATCTGGTTCGCTCGTGGCCAGCGGCCAAGCGGGCCAGCGCGAGGGCACCGATCAGCAGGCCGAAGTCGCGTAGGGCGACGTCGTAGTAGTCACCCAAGATGAGCAGGTTGACGATGATGCCGGCGAGCCAGGCGGCGACGAGGTACCCACCCCACAGCGGACGGACGGCGACGACGAGCCCGGCGATGATCTCGATGACGCCGACCGCGTACATGAACTGCTGCGGGGTTCCCGGGGTGATGTCGGCGACGAACGGGGCCAGGTACTGCGGCCAGTCGGTCATCAGGTTGAAGAACTTGTCCAGCCCGAACAGGATCGGCGCCACGGTGAACCCCGTCCGGAGCAGAGCAAACGCCTGCAGGGTCGGGTCTGTACCCATGGTCGACCCGGTCGCGTGGGCGGGTGACGAACCGGCGGTCATGATGCCTCCAACAACTGACGGTGACAGAGATTTACGCCAACTGGTCTTAGTCTTATTCAGAGCTGAAGTCAAGACATCGGCTTTGGGAGTACGTGCATGGATATAACCTGGCGCAATGGGGGAACGTAGAACGGTTGCCGCCGTGGCGGTGCTCGCGGACGAGTCGCGCCGGGTCATGTACGACTACATCCGCCGACGTGCCCACCCGGTCACACGCGACGAGGCCGCAGCGGAGGCAGGCATCTCGCGGAAGCTGGCCGCGTTCCATCTGGAGAAGCTGGTCGGGGCGGGCCTTCTGCACGCGGAACCGCAGCCTCCGCCCACGGGAGCGCGCCGACGCCCGGGCCGGGTACCGAAGGCCTATCGGCCGACCGGCGCGGAGCTGAGCGTGTCCATTCCCGAGCGCAGGCTCGACCTGCTGGGCGAAGTTCTCGTCGACGCCGTGGCTGCGGTGGCCGACGCTGGCGCCGTCCGCGAGGCCGCGCTGGCCGTGGCCCATCAGCGCGGTACGGAGTTCGGTGTCGCGGAGCGCACCGAGCGGCGACTGAGCCGCACCGGTGCCGAACGTGCCCTACACCTGACCCGTGGTGTGCTCGAGCGCGTGGGGTACGAGCCCTACCGTGAGGAGGACGGGGCGCTGCGGCTACGCAACTGCCCGTTCCATCCCTTGGCCGCTCGCCAGCGCGAACTCGTGTGTGCAATGAACCGCGAACTGATCGACGGACTTCTCCGGGGTCTGGGTAACACCACCGTCAGCGCAACGCTCGCACCCCGGCCGGGTGAGTGCTGCGTGGAACTGCGGCCATGACGATGCCGGCGCAGGGACGGTAACGCCGCGTCGGGCGTTCACCTCATCCACGGCCCCATGCCGCGGCCCATGCCCCAACCTGGCGGTGCGTCCCAGGTGGCATCGAACCAGTCCGTCAGCCATCGACGCATCTGGACGATCTCTGCGTGCTGTTCATCGCGGATGGCCATTGCAAGTCGATCGACCTCTTCATGATCGGCATGTCCGCGAACGAGGAGCTGCTGGGACATCATCACCGCCATCATGTGATGGCCGATCATGTCCTGGAGGAAGGCCCGATCGAGGCTGTCACCGGACAGGCTCGACAGGTCGCGCATCATCGGCTGATAGTCCACGTCGGCGGCCCTGCCCGGGTACCACCGGGAGAGCCACGTGTTCATCTGGTCGATCTGGGCCGTCTGGGTCTCGACGATCGATTCACCGAACGCACGCATCGAAGCCCGATCGGACCGCTGCAACTGTTCGGCAGCCGCCACAGCCTCCTCATGGTGGCGCACCATCGTGGCGAGGTACTCGGACTCGGTGGCCGTGGCGAAGCCGTGCATCGATCCCGGCCAGTCCGATCTCCACCCGGGCTGTCCCCAGGACGAGGACGACATCATCGCGGACATGCCGTACCCGGGCGCGTCCGTCCGCGGCGAACCGGCCATCACGGCCACGGTGCCGGCACTGATGGCTGCCATTGCTGCGATGACGGCGACCACGGCGACGAGCGGTCGTCTCATGGTGACTCCCTGGGCTCGTTACCTCCTGAGCCCAGACTCCCGTGCTCCACACGACGGAAAGAAGTGCCCTTGTGCCCGCGTCGCAGGCCGAAGGTCCCCCGGTCAGGTGAACAGGCTGACGCCCCCCGGACCCACGAGCAGCCCGGCGATGATGACCAGGATGCCGAGCAGGACCGACCTACGGAAGATCAACACGATGCCATAGATGACGAGGATGACCGCGATGATCCACAGGATGAACTCCATGGTCAGGCCGGATACCCATTCGTCGCTGGGTCAAACGCGCCGGCGCCGGCGAGATTGACCTGGGAGATGCAGTTGTCTATGTTCGTCAAGAGAACATGCGTCCGACATGCGAACACAGCGGTGCGCCGTAGGAGTCCGGGAGACTGCTGACCGATGGCTGAACTGGTCTCGCTGGTCGAGGGCATCGCCGAACTCGTCCACGACGGTGACACGGTCGCTCTGGAGGGTTTCACCCACCTGATCCCCTTCGCCGCGGGGCACGAGATCATCCGGCAGGGACGTCGCGATCTCACCCTCGTCAGGATGACCCCGGACATCGTCTACGACCAGCTCATCGGCATGGGATGCGCCCGGCGGCTGGTCTTCTCCTGGGGCGGGAATCCCGGAGTCGGCTCGCTCCACCGTTTCCGCGACGCGGTGCAGAACGGATGGCCGGGCCGGCTCGAGATCGAGGAGCACAGTCACGCAGGCATGGCGAACCGCTACGTGGCCGGAGCCTCGGGCCTCCCGTTCGCCGTCCTGCGCGGCTACGTCGGAACCGACCTGATCGCCCGCTCCGAGCAGATCAGGCCGATCACCTGCCCGTTCACCGGCGAGTTGCTCACCGCGGTGTCCGCGCTACGCCCGGACGTGACGATCGTCCATGCACAGCGGGCGGACCGCTCCGGAAACGTTCAGATGTGGGGGATCACCGGCGTCCAGAAGGAGGCCGTTCTCGCGGCCAGACGCTCACTGGTCACGGTCGAGGAGGTCGTCGACGTGCTCTCGCCGGCACCCGACCAGGTGGTGCTTCCCACCTGGGCGGTCACGGCGGTCGCCGAGGTGCCCGGCGGGGCGCACCCGTCCTACGCGATGGGCTACTCGGTGCGCGACAACGACTTCTACCTGGCGTGGGACGCCATCAGCCGTGACCGGGCGACGTTCGCAGCGTGGATGCAGGACAACGTCGTCACCGGGAGCCGAGTATGACCGCGACCTGGACCGCCGACGAGATGATGACCGTCGCTGCCGCACGGATCCTGCGGGACGGCACCTCCTGCTTCGTCGGCATCGGGTTGCCGAGCACGGCCGCGAACCTGGCCCGCTCGACCCATGCGCCGGGACTCGTGCTGGTGTACGAGTCCGGCTGCCTGGGTGCCAAGCCTGATCGACTCCCGCTGTCGATCGGCGACGGTGTCCTGGCCGAGACGGCCGACGCCGTCGTCGGCGTGCCGGAGGTCTTCAACTACTGGCTGCAGCCGGGGCGCATCGACGTCGGCTTCCTCAGCGCTGCTCAGATCGACCGGTTCGCGAACATCAACACCACGGTGATCGGAGGTGACTACGCCAACCCCGAGGTCCGCCTGCCCGGCGCCGGCGGGGCGCCGGAGATCGCCGCGTCGTGCCGGGAGGTGGTGGTCGTTGTCAGGCAGAACCGGCGCACGTTCTCCGAACGGGTCGACTTCGTCACGTCGGTCGGCTTCGGCGCGGGCACAGGCCATCGGGAGCTGCTCGGCCTGACCGGGTCGGGGCCGCGCGTCGTCATCACCGACCTCGGCATCCTCGAGCCCGATCCAGTCACGTGTGAGCTCACGCTCACCCACGTGCATCCCGGAGTGCGGATCGACCAGGTTCGCGCCGCGACGAGCTGGGACCTCGCGGTGTCCGGCTCCCTTGCCGTGACGCAGCAGCCGCGCGAGGACGAGCTGGCGACCCTTCGAGCGTTGGAGGCGACGACGCATCGGGTCCGGGGCGCGGCGTGAGCACCGTAGCCTGTGCGTCGGGCCGCGAACGAGCGCGCCGTCCGACCCGACCGTTCCGAACGGAGGTGCATTGGTGACCGACCGGGCGGGGGAGCGCCGCACCGACTCCCGAGGCACCGACTTCGTCAAGTCGCTGGAGCGGGGGCTCGCGGTCATCCGTGCCTTCGACGCCGAACACACCGCGTTGACCTTGTCGGAGGTTGCCCGCTCGACGGGCCTGACCAGGGCCGCCGCGCGCCGCTTCCTGCTCACGCTGGTCGAGCTCGGCTACATGCGCACCGACGGGCGGCTGTTCGCGCTGCGCCCGCGGATCCTCGAGCTCGGCTACGCCTACCTGTCCAGCCTGAGCCTCCCCGAGGTCGCGCAGCCGCACATGGAGACGCTGGTCGCCCAGGTCCACGAGTCGTGCTCGGTGTCGGTCCTCGACGGCGACGAGGTCGTTTACGTGGCCCGCGTGCCGACGAAACGGATCATGGCCGTGGCCATCAGCGTCGGAACCCGATTTCCGGCCCACGCGACGTCGATGGGGCGGGTTCTGCTGGCCCACCAGCCGGCGGAATGGCTCGACCGGTATCTCACCACGACGGAGCTGCGGCCCTTCACCCGCCGGACGGTCACCGACCCCGCGAAGCTTCGCGCCATCCTCACCCGGGTCCGGGCCCAGGGGTACGCGCTGGTCGACCAGGAGCTCGAGGAGGGCCTCCGGTCGCTCGCCGTGCCGATCCGCAACGGCAGCGGTCTCCCGGTCGCGGCGATGAACGTCTCGGCGCACGCGAGCAGAGGCACGTCGGAGTCGATCCGAAGGGAGCTGCTCCCGCTGCTGAAGGAGGCGGCCCGCCGGATCGAGGACGACCTCCGCGGCAGTGCCGTGGCCACGGCGTCGATCTGACGTCGCATGACGGACGAGGACGGGACGATGACCGACGGCGATGCGAACTTCGACGACGTCGAGGACGTTCGTGCCCGGCTCGCCGACGCCGGGTACCTGGCCGACGAGGCCATCGCCACCACGGTGTTCCTCGCGGACCGGCTGGGCAAGCCGCTGCTGGTGGAAGGGCCTGCGGGCGTCGGAAAGACCGAGCTGGCCAAGGCCGTCGCGGTCGCCCTCGGGGCGGGTCTGGTCAGACTCCAGTGCTACGAGGGCCTGGACGAGGCCCGTGCACTCTACGAGTGGAACTACAAGCGGCAGCTCCTGCGGATCCAGGCCGCTCAGGCCGCTTCCGACGACGTGCAGTGGGATGCCGTCCAGGACGACATATTCACCGAGGAGTTCCTTCTCGCCCGGCCGCTGTTGACGGCGATCCAGCGTTCCGAGCCCACCGTGCTGCTGGTCGACGAGACCGACAAGGCCGACATCGAGGTGGAAGGACTGCTGCTCGAGGTGCTGTCCGACTTCCAGATCACGGTGCCCGAGCTCGGCACTGTGACAGCCGTGCGGAGGCCGTTCGTCGTCCTCACATCGAACGCGACCCGGGAGCTGTCCGAGGCACTCAAGCGGCGCTGCCTCTATCTCCACATGGACTACCCCGACGCCGACCGCGAGAAGGCGATCGTGCTGGCCAGGGTGCCGGAGGTCGCCGTGCGACTGGCCGAGCAGGTGGTCGCCACGGTCCGAGCGCTGCGGGCCATGGACCTGCGCAAACCGCCGTCGATCGCCGAGACGATCGACTGGGCCCGCACGATGCTCGCGCTCGGTGTGGACACGCTCGACGAGACGGTGGCCGCGGCGACGCTCGGCGTCGTCCTCAAGCACCGTGCCGACCAGGACCGTGCCGTCGGCCAGCTGCATCTGCCGCAGCGGGCCTGACGCGGCGCAGCGCTACGCGATGCGGGCGACGGACTCGGAGAGCTGGCGCAGCGTCGACACCTCGAACACCTCGGTGCAGTACATCTCGTAGAGGGCAAGATCGGAGTCCGCGAGGTTCCACTCGGCGCGCGGCTCCGGATCGAGCCAGTACAGCCGGCGCGACCTGCGGGCGAGCTCGGCCATGGCCGGCGCCGCCGACCTCCGGTCGTGCGAGCGGGCGTCGCCGCAGACGATCACCGTCGTCTTGGGGCCGACGGCGTCGGGCCATGTCCGCAGGAACCGCTCGAAGGCGAGGGCATAGTCGCTGCGACCGTCGTGGGCCATCAAGCCGCGGCGGTCGAGCAGGTGCCGGGGGTCGAGCACGCCGGGCGACGTCTCCAGCACGTCGGTGATCTCGACGATGCCGTCGACGAACACGAACGACCGCACCCGCCGGAACTCCTGGTGCACCGCGTGCAGAAGAGCCAGCGTGAACGGTGCGAACTGGGCCGTCGAGCCCGACACATCGCACAGGACGACAAGGTCGGGCTTGGTGGGGTGCCGACGTTTCAGCACGATGTCGATCGGCACTCCGCCCGAGGCGATCGAACGGCGCAGCGTGCGACGCATCTCCAGGGTGCCGCGGCCACGGCGGCGCGCCCGGTGGCCCAGCCGGGTCGCGAGCCGCCGGGCGAGTGGTCGGACCGCGCTGCGCAACGCCGCCAACTCGTCGGGTCCGGCCCGGAGCAGCGGGGTGTCCTCGAGAGCGTCCGGTTGCGGCGGAGGCGCTCCTACCCGGTCGCCCAGTGAGGCGGCGACCAACGCCTCGATCCGGCGGTGGATCCACTCCATCCGCGCGTTCGCCTCGGCTGCGTCGACGTTGCGCTGCAGGGCGTCGGATCCGGGGTCCGGCTGCAGGATGCGCCGGTACAACCGGCCGAGATCGACGCCGCGGAGAACGCGCTGGACGTGGTGCTCCACGGACCGACCATCGGGCTCGCCCGACCAGCGGTCGACGGCGTCGTCGAGAAGCCGCTCCACGGCAGCGTCATCGCCCTCGGTGATCGCATCGGCCAGCAGACCGGTGGTGTCGGGGCCGGCCGGGTCGGACAACCGTCGGCTCGACGCGGAAGGATCGCTGCCGTGGCCTCGTTGCCGGAGGAACACGGCCTCGAACGCGAGGTCGAAGACATCGTCGTGGGTGGGGTCCTTCACCAGGCTCGCGCGCAAGGCTTCGCGTACCTGGGGCCGACGGCCGAGATCGACCTGGGCGAGCGCGCGGACCGCGTCGATGGACTCGCCGGTCGACACCGGCAGCCCGCCGGCGCGCAGCCGCCGGGTCAGGGCGAGCACAGGGCCGAGCACGGTGGACGGTAACCCGTGGGTGTCGTACGCTTCGCGAACGATAGTCCGCATAACGAACAGCTTAGGGGGCGCTGGATGGCCGCGCCAGAGGTCCTGTTCGACCTCGCGCTGACGCTTCACCCCGAGCACGACGCGTCCGCCCAGGACCGCGCGGCCATCCTGGCCGGCCGCCTGGGATACCGGGAGGTCTGGCTTCCGGTCGGAGAGGGGTACGGGTGGCCCGACCCGGATCGGGTGGATGCCCTGGCCGGGGCCGCCGGCGGCGCACGGGTCGGACTGGTGGTGAGCGGCGTAGCGGCCGAGGTGGCTGCCGCTCTGCGCTCCGGCCAGGGTCGTGGAGCCCTTCTCGAGCTGGAGAGCGCTTCGAACGACCTGGTCGACGCGGTCGGCGGCGGTGCCGCGTGGCGCGAGCGGGTGCGCCTACCCCGCTTCGACCCGGCTGCGGCCGGCACGGTCGTGGTCGGTTCAAGTCGCGCAGAGGTGCTGGACGGCATCCGGGCTGCTGTCGGCAGCCGCTCGGCAGCGGGGGTGTCACACGACCGGCACCGGGTAGTCGCAGCCTTACCGGTGTCGATCGGCAGGACGTTCAGCGAGGCCGACGCGCGGGCCCGGCGTGACCCCCGCCTGTCTGGCGCCCGCGACCCGCGCCGGGGCGGGCTGTTCGGCACACACGAGCAGGCACAGAGCCAGGCCCTCGACCTGGCTGCCGCCGGCGTGGACCTGGTTCGCGTGACGGTGGCGGACGAGGTCGACGTGGCGGATCTGCTCGCCCAGGTGCGTTCTCTCGTGGTCGGGGCGACTCCGGTCCTGCACGCTCGGCGGACCTGACCTCGCCACCGGAACCGCGCGTCCGGGCTGTTGACATCCGATCGGCCCGGCCGGAGGATGAGCGTGTTCACTGGGCGAATGAGTGTTCGCAGATCGCACACCGCCCGGAGATGTGTGGTCTCGGGAGGCAACCGTGACTCAGGGTGTTCGGACGCCGGCAGGGGCCTACGAGGCCGAGTCGTACGTGACCAGGTTCGGATCGCTCGACGGCTACGACAAGGGTGGCGTCGAGATCATCAACGACGACCCGCGCCACTACGCCTTCTCCAACGTGTTCGAGGTCGCGGCCACCTCGAAGCCGTACGAGAAGGTCGCGGTCGCGAAGAACATGGAGTACGTGCTCGAGGCCATCCGGGCCGAAGGCGTCAGTGCCTGGCGCACCGCCGCTCACGACGAGTTCGCACTGGTGCTCGACGGCGAGGTGGTGATCGACCTGGTGAAGCTCGACGAGCCGCCGCTGGCGGCCGACGCAGCCGGCTCGGTCGCTCTCGACGGCGAACCCGACGGTCCACGCATGGGCAGGATCACCTGCCGGCGGGGCCACCAGGCCCTGCTCCCCGCGGGTGCCGCGTACCGCTTCAGCGCGGCGGGACCGTCGGTGATCCTGCAGCAGACGATCGCCGGCCCGGACACGGTGTACCGCTGGGCCGAGATCTGCCAGACCCGTTGACCGACGTCGGACGAACCCGAGGAGCGAGCAGCCGATGAGCGTCGAAACCGCACCCAGCGTCGAAGTCACGTCGACCGAGGCCAACGCCCAGGGCTACCGCGAGTTCGCCCTCGGCGAGTTCCGGTTCCGGCGCGACGAGTTCTTCGCCTACATCTCGTGGCCGACCGGCTCGCACATCATGAGCGTCGACGCGTTCCTGCGCGCGCTGCAGCGGGACGTGGCCTGGGACTTCTTCTACGGCATCGTCAACTTCGACGGCGTCTTCGGGACCATGAACCACTACGGCACGGTCGACATCTTCGCCGGCCGCTACAACGACGCGTACCGGAAGGCGGAGCTCGACTACTACGAGAACATCGAGACGCCGCTGATCCGCGAAACCTTCAAGGCCATGCTCGACGAGTGGACCAACGACGGGTTCGACCCGTTCGCCTCGCCGCACGAGACCGGCTCGGCGTTCGGCATCCGGCACGGCTCCAACACCGAGGCGATCACCCGGCGCAGGGTCGCGGCCCAGCGCATGGTCAATGTGATGGGCGACGAGGAGCTTCGCAACGACGACAACGGGCACCCGATCAACCGCATGTTCGCCGACGTCCCCCAGGACGAGCCCGATGTCGAGGCAGAGCCCGGGTTCGAGGGCGAAGTGGCGGCGTTCAGCCTGTTCGCCTACCTGTCCCGGTCCCAGGTCACCTGGAACCCCTCCGTGGTGAGCGTGTGCAAGGACAGCCTGTTCTGCCCGACGACGGAGGAGTACATCCTCCCCATCATCCACGGCAACGACCGGGTCGAGTGGTTCCTCCAGCTCTCGGACGAGATCTACTGGGAGGTCGAGGACCGCGATGCCGGCGGCGTCCGTGCCCGGGTCGTCATGAAGCCCGGCGACGTGTCGGCGATGCCGGCCGACATCCGTCACCAGGGGTACGCACCCAAGCGGTCCATGCTCCTGGTCTGGGAGAACGGCTCTCCCGACCTCCCGGAACTCATCGCCAGCGGCAAGACGCCGACGTACCCCGTCGAGTTCTGACCTCCCGGCGAGCCCGGGAATGCAGACGAGGCTGTTCGTCGGCGGAACGTTCGTCGACGCGGTGGACGGCTCGACCATCGAGGTCCGTGACCCACACGACGGCAGCCTGCTGGCCGAGATCGCCGAAGCGCGAGCCGCCGACGTCGACCGGGCCGTCCGGGCGGCGGCGGCGGCCTTCGACGACTGGCGTCTGACGCCGGCCGCGGACCGCGGCCGCCTCCTGCTACGGCTGGCCGACGCCATCGAGGCCGACGCCGACGCGCTGGCGCTCCTCGAGACGAGGGACACGGGCCACCCGCTGCGTGACACCCGCGGCCTGGACGTCCCGCGCACCGCGGCGACGTTCCGCTACTTCGGCGGGATGGCCGACAAGTACCAGGGCACGGTCGTCCCCGTCGAGCGTGGCTTTCTCGACTACGTGGTGCGCGAACCGCTCGGCGTGGTCGGGCAGATCGTTCCGTGGAACTTCCCGGTGATGTTCACCAGCTGGAAGATGGGCCCGGCGCTCGCGGCCGGCAACACCGTGGTGCTCAAGCCGTCGGAGCTCACGCCGTTGAGCGCGCTGCGGGTGGCCGAGCTGGTCGCCGACGTGGGCTTCCCCGCCGGCGTCGTCAACGTCGTCCCGGGTTACGGCCGGCTCGCCGGTCAACGAATCCTCGACCATCCCGACGTCGCCAAGGTGTCCTTCACCGGCTCCACCGACATCGGCCGCCGCGTCGTCACATCGAGCGCGGCGAGCCTGAAGCGGGTTCACCTCGAGCTGGGCGGCAAGGGCGCCAATGTGGTGTTCCCCGACGCCGATCTCGCCGCCGCCGTGGCCGGCACCGCCTTCGGCATCTTTCACAACCAGGGTCAGGCCTGTATCGCGGCGAGCCGGCTGATCGTCCACGAGTCGGTCGCCGAGGAGTTCCTCGCCGCGCTGGTGTCCCTTGCCGAGTCGATCCGACTGGGTGACCCGAAGGCAGCGGAGACCGAGATGGGGCCGCTCACCTCGCCTCAGCACCGCGACCGGGTGCTGTCCTACGTCAAGGTCGCGGTCGACGAGGGGGGCGAGATCCTCACCGGCGGAGCGGCGCCCGAGGCGACGGCCCTGGCCGGCGGCTGCTACGTGCGGCCGACCATCGTCCGTACGGAGCCCGGCAGCCGGGTCGCCTCGGAAGAGGTGTTCGGGCCGTTCATGACCGTGCACACGTTCGGCTCCGACGAGCAGGCGCTCGAGCTGGCCAACGGGGTCGACTACGCACTCGGCGCTGGGCTGTGGACCCGCGACCTGTCCCGTGCGCACCGGATCGCCCGTGACCTGAGAGCGGGCATGGTCTGGGTCAACGCGTACAAGCGGGTCAACCCGGGCTCGCCGTTCGGAGGCATGGGCGCGTCCGGCTACGGCCGTGAAATGGGCTTCGAGGCGATGCACGAGTACACCGAGGCGAAGGCCGTATGGATCAACGTCGACGCCCAACTCCCCCCGTTCTACCCACGGGCCTGATCGACACATCTGCCAGATCGCGACCAGGGGCGCCGCAGCCGGTGCCGGCTGAAGGAGGAACCGATGGCTCTCACCCGCCAGACCATGACCGACGAGCAGCGCAAGTCCGTCGCGCTCGAGTACCTCAAGGCCTTCGACAACGCCGGGGTCACCTCGACCGGCGGCAGCATCCTCGACCTGTTCGCGGACGACGCCCAGGTGTACTTCCCGAAGTGGGGTCTGGCCACGGGCAAGGGCGAGATCGGGCAACTGTTCGGCGACGTCGGCGCGACGCTCACGTCGATCGTCCACGACTACGCCGCGTTCACCTGGATCTTCTCCGGCAGCGACCTGGTGGTGTGCGAGGGCACCAGCCACGGCGAGCACCGGGACGGACCGTGGCGGGCCGGCGTGCCGGACTGGGGTGCCGGGCGGTGGTGCGACGTGTTCGAGATCCGTGACTGGCTGATCCATCGGTGCTTCATCTACCTGGACCCCGACTACGCAGGAAAGGACACCGAGCGCTACCCCTGGCTCGCCGAGCGGGACGGCTCCGGGTGAAGGACTTCGTCCATGACGCTCCGGCCATGCGGGTGGTGTTCGGCGCCGGAACGCTGTCGGTGGTCCCGGACGAGGTCGCCCGCCTCGGCGGCGAGCGGGTGCTCCTCATCGGCGACCGGGCCGCGAAGCCGTACGCCGACCAGCTCGCCGCGGGCCTGGGAAGGCGTCTGGCCGGTCGGGTCGACGACGTCGTCATGCACGTACCGGCCGAGACTGCGGCGTCGGCCACCGCCAGGGCGACGGCGTCCGGAGCCGACCTGCTCGTCTGCCTCGGAGGCGGGTCGGCGACCGGCTTGGCCAAGGCGGTCGCCAAGGCGGCGTCGGTGCCGATCCTGGCGGTGCCGACGACCTACGCCGGCAGTGAGATGACTCCGATCTGGGGGCTCACCGAGGGAAATCGCAAGATCACCGAGCGCGATGCGCGGGTTCTTCCCCGCACGGTCGTCTACGACCCGGCATTGACCGTGGGCCTGCCGGTCGACGTCTCGGCGGCCAGCGGCATGAACGCGCTCGCGCACTGCGTGGAGGGTCTGTACTCGTCCGCCGCCGGCCCGGTCACTGCTGTGCTGGCCGAGGAAGGCATCCGCGCCCTCGCCGACGCTCTACCCAGAGTGGTCGCCAACCCGGCGGACATCGACGCGCGGGGCGACGCGCTCTACGGCGCCTGGTTGGCCGGTTGGGTGCTCGGCACGTCCGGCATGGGCATCCACCACAAGATCTGCCATGTTCTCGGCGGTGCCTACGACCTGCCGCATGCGGAGATCCACTCTGCCGTGCTGCCCTATGCAACCGCGTACAACGCGCCGTTCGCAGCCGCGGCGATGACGCGAGCGGCGCGTGCACTCGGCACCGACGACCCGGCGGGCGGCCTGTGGGACCTCGCCGTCACGATCGGCGCCCCGACCTCACTGGCGTCGGTCGGCTTCCGGAGAGCCGAGGCCGGCGAGGTCGCGGCGATCGTCGCACGTGCTGCGCCCGACAATCCGCGCCCGGTCACGACGGAATGGGTCCGGGACCTGCTGCTCGCCGCATACGACGGCCGACGACCCGACACCACGACCATGTCCGACCAGGAGGGGACCAGATGAGACCAGGCAGACGGGCCGTGCTCACCGTGCTCGCCACGACCGCGGCGATGACGCTGGCGGCATGTGGCGGACTCGACGACGAAGGTGATGCCGCCGAGGACGAGGAGGACGGTGCGACCGCGACCGTCCGGATCGGCTACGTGTCACCGAGGACCGGCGCACTGGCGCCGTTCGGCGAAGCCGACACGTACGTGATCGACACCATGACCGCACACTTCGCGGACAACCCGCTGACGATCGGGGACCAGGAGTACGCGGTCGAGGTGGTTGCCAAGGACGCCGCGTCCGACTCCGACCGGGCTGGCGAGGTGGCTGCGGAACTGATCAACGACGACGAGGTCGACCTGATCCTGGCGTCGTCGACGCCCGACATCGTCAACCCGGTCGCCGACCAGTGCGAGGCGAACGCCGTTCCGTGCATCACGACGGTCGCCCCGTGGCAGCCGTACTACTTCGGCCGTGGAGCGACGCCCGACACCCCCTTCACGTGGACCTACCACTTCTTCTGGGGCCTCGAGGACGTCGAGGCCGTGTACCTGGACATGTGGAACCAGGTCGACACCAACATGCAGGCCGGCGCACTGTGGCCGAACGACCCGGACGGCACCGCCTGGGGTGACCCCCAGAACGGCTTCGCGCCGGTGGTGGCGGAACAGGGCTATTCGATCGTCGACCCGGGCTTCTACCCCAACGGCACTCAGGACTTCACCGCGCAGATCTCGGCCTTCAAGGACGGCGACGCCCAGGTGTTGCTCGGCGTCCCGATCCCCCCCGACTTCACCACCTTCTGGACCCAGGCCAAGCAGCAGGACTACAACCCGATCATCGCCACGATCGGCAAGGCGCTGCTGTTCCCCTCGTCGATCGAGGCACTCGGCGACATCGGCGACAACCTGGGCACCGAGGTGTGGTGGACGCCGAGCCACCCCTACGAGAGCAGCGTGACCGGGCAGTCCTCGCAGGAGCTCGCCGAGGCGTACGAGTCCGAGACCGGCAAGCAGTGGACCCAGCCGCTCGGCTTCGCCCACGCGCTGTTCGAGGTGGCGGCCGCCGCTCTGGAGCAGGCCGGTGGCACCGATGCGCAGGGCCTGGCCGACGCACTCGCGGAACTGCAGGTGTCGACGATCGTCGGCGACCTGGACTGGACCAGCGGGCCGGTGCCCAACGTCGCCAAGACCCCGCTCGTCGGCGGGCAGTGGCGAGCGTCCACGGAAGGCGACCACCCGTTCGACCTGGTTGTCGTCAGCAACAGCGAGGCACCCGACATCCCGACCGGTGGAGAGGTCGAGGCGCTGCAGTGAGCCCGCCGGCACCGATGTTGGAGCTTCGCGGTCTGACCAAGCGCTTCGGTCGCCTGGTGGTGGTCGAGGATCTCTCGTTCACGGTCTCCCCGGGTGAGGCGCTCGGCGTCGTGGGGCCCAACGGTGCCGGCAAGTCGACCATGCTCGACCTGGTCAGCGGGGTCCTGCGGGCGGACGCGGGCTCGGTCACGTTCGCCGGCACCGACGTGACCGGGCTCGACCCGGCCGCGCGGTGCCGATCGGGCATCGGGCGTACCTACCAGGTGCCGCGACCCTTCGCGGCGATGAACGTCTTCGAGAACGTTCTGGTCGGCACCACGTTCGGATCCGGGCGCCGCGGACAGCCAGGGTACGAGGCCGCGTACGCGGCGCTCGAGACGACCGGGCTGCTCCCGCACGCCGACCGTCCGGCGGGCACGCTGGGCCTGCTCGACCGCAAGCGCCTGGAGCTGGCCCGGGCCCTGGCCACCGACCCGCGGCTCGTCCTGCTCGACGAGATCGCCGGCGGGTTGTCGGAGGCCGAGCTCCCCGAGCTGGTCGAGGACGTTCGCAGCCTGCGCGACCGGGGTGTGACCGTCATCTGGATCGAGCACATCGTGCATGCCCTGTTGGCCGTGGTCGACCGGCTGCTGTGTCTCACCTTGGGTCGGGCGATTGCGATCGGCGACCCGCAGGAGGTGATCCGCAGTCCCGAGGTGGTAGAGGCCTACCTGGGCAGCACGATCGAGGCCGGCGAGGAGGGGGCCGCGTGACGCTGCTACGAGTCGAGCAGGTCGACGTCCACTACGGCGACTTCCAGGCGCTGTTCGGGGTCTCCCTCAGCGTGGCGGAGGGAGAGACTCTCGCGGTGATCGGTGCGAACGGGGCGGGCAAGTCCACGCTGCTGAAGACCGTGGCGGGCCTCCTTCACCCGACGCGCGGTGAGGTGATCTTCGACGGCCGTGCGGTCGGTCGGCTGCCGGCCTACCGCCGGGTCTCTCTCGGCATCGCCATGGCGCCCGAGGGCCGCCGGCTGTTCCCCGGCCTCACCGTCGAGGAGAACCTGCAGATGGGGACGGTTCGAGCACGCGGCGGGCCGTGGGACCTGCCTGCCGTCTACACGCTGTTCCCGCACCTGGCCGACCTGCGGCGGCGCACGGCCGCCACGCTGTCGGGCGGGGAGCAGCAGGCAGTGGCGATCGGGCGCGCGCTGATGGCCAACCCGCGGCTGCTGCTGCTGGACGAGGTGTCGCTCGGACTCGCGCCGATGATCGTCAGGGACCTCTACGCGGCACTGCCGCAGGTCACGGCCCGAGGGACCACCGCCCTGGTGGTCGAGCAGGACGTGCAGCGGGCTCTGCGGGTGGCCGATCGGGTCCAGTGCCTGCTCGAGGGCCACACGGTGCTCGAGGAGTTGGCGGGATCGGTGAGCCGCGAGCAGGTCGCGGCCGCCTACTTCGGGATCTGACGGGAACCGGCCGGTGACGTACGTGAACGCCGTTGTTCAGGGCGTCCTGCTCGGCGGGCTCTATGCGCTGCTCGCGTCCGGGCTGTCGCTGATGTTCGGTGTCATGCGGCTGGTGAACCTCGCGCACGGCGCGCTCGCGGTGCTCGCGGCGTACGGAGCCTATGAGGTCGTCCGGGTGGCCGGCTGGCACCCGCTGCTCGCTCTGGCCGTCGTCGTTCCGGCGATGGCGGCGCTCGGTTACGCGCTGCAGCGGCTGGTCCTGAACCGGGCGCTGGAGATCGGACCGCTGTCCCCGCTGCTCGCGACCTTCGGGCTCGCGATCGTCGTCGAGAGTCTTCTGCTGGAGCGCTTCTCCGCAGACACCCGCGCGCTGGACATCGGCGCCTTGGGCACGGCCAGCGTCCGTCTCAGCGAACGGGTCTCCGTCGGCCTGCTTCCGCTGCTCACCTTCGCCGTCGGCGTGACCGCGGTTGCCGGGCTCCAGTGGTACCTGTTCCGGACCCGGGGCGGTCGGACGATGCGGGCAACCAGCGAGGACCACGAAGCCGCCCAGCTCATGGGTGTCGACGACCGCCACGTCTACGCCGTGGCAACGGCGACCGCACTGGCCCTGGTCGCCGTCGCCGGCGTGTTCCTCGGCATGCGAACGACGTTCGCGCCGACGGCGGGGGCGGCGACGTTGTTGTTCGCGTTCGAGGCTGTCGTCATCGGCGGGCTCGGTTCCTTGTGGGGCACCCTGGCCGGTGGCATGGTTCTCGGCGTCGCCCAGTTGGTCGGCGCCGCCGTCAGTCCCGGGTACGGAATTCTCACCGGCCACGTGGTCTTCCTGCTGGTACTCGCGTTCCGGCCACGTGGACTCATGCCCCGAGCGGTGACCGCGTGAACGTCCCGGCCCCGGTGCGCGCCGACCTGCACGGCGCCCGGTCGGGGACTCCGGTGCGGGTTCGGCGCGGAACCGCCGCTTCGTACGTGGGCGGAGTCGCACTCGCGGCGGTGGTGGTGGCACTCGGCTTCGGGCCGTACCTCGTCTCGCGCGGCGCTCAGGTCCAGCTCGTGCTGTTGTTCACCTACGTGCTGATGGGCACGATGTGGAACCTGCTCGCCGGCTACGGCGGCATGGTGTCGGTGGGTCAGCAGGCGTTCATCGGGATCGGCGGGTACGGCCTGGTCTATCTCGCCGACATCGTCGGGGTGAGCCCGTTCGTCGCCGTCCCGCTGGCCGCCCTGGTGTGCGGTGGTCTCGCCTGGCTGGCCTCGTTCCTGGTGTTCCGGCTGGTGGGTGGCTACTTCGCGATCGGCACCTGGGTGGTGGCCGAAGTGGTGAGGCTGCTGACCATCCAGGTCGACACCGTCGGAGCGGGCTCGGGGATCTCGCTGCGGGCCTGGTCGGTCTATACGCCCGTCTACCGGATCGCGTACGTGTACTGGCTGTCACTGGTCGCGATGGTCGTCGCGGTCCTGGCCGTCTACCTGCTGATGCGCAGCCGGGTGGGCCTCGGACTCACCGCCGTGCGCGACGAGCCGACAGCGGCGAGCAGCCTCGGTGTCCAGGTGACCCGGGCGAAGCGGATCGTGTTCGTGGTCGCGGCGATCGGTTGCGGCCTGGCCGGCGGGGTGATCGCCAGCAACACGTTGCGGGTCCAACCCGACTCGATCTTCTCGGTGAGCTACTCCGCGATCATGATCTTCATCGTCGTCATCGGCGGCATCGGCACGATCGAGGGGCCGATCCTCGGCGCCGTGGTCTTCTACGTGCTGGAACAGCAACTGGCCGACCTCGGCGCCTGGTACCTGATAATCCTCGGTGCCGTGGCGATCCTGTTCACCGTGACGCTGCCGCGAGGGCTGTGGGGCCTGGTCACGCGGGGCCGGCTGCGCCTGTTCCCCGTGGGGTACGAACTACGACGCTAGGAGCATCGGACATGCCCGGACCGCTCACCGAGGACGAGCTCACCGCCGAGGTCGTCGCCCGCCTGGAGACCACCCCGGATCCCCGGCTGCGCGAGATCACCCAGGCTGCAGTGCGTCATCTGCACGCCTTCGCGTGCGAAGTCGGGTTGACCGAGAGGGAGTGGCTGGCCGGGATCGGGTTCCTCACCGCGGTGGGTCGGATGTGCGACGACAAGCGGCAGGAGTTCATCCTGCTGTCCGACACGCTCGGGCTGTCGTCGCTGGTCGACATCGTCGCTCACGGCGCCGACGAGCACGCCACCGAATCGACCATCCTCGGGCCCTTCTACGTTGCCGGTGCTCCGTGGCGAGAGCTCGGCGACACCGTCGCGGAGTCCGACGACGGTGCCCCGACGCTGGTGACCGGATCGGTGCGATCGCTCGACGGGTCACCCCTCGGCGGCGCCGTGCTCGACGTCTGGCAGACCGCGTCGAACGGGCTGTATGCCGTGCAGGATGACGCCCAGCCCGACGGCAACCTGCGAGGGCGCTTCCGGGCGGACGGCGACGGTCGCTACGCATTCCGGACGGTCCGGCCGGTCAGCTACTCGGTCCCCGACGACGGTCCGGTCGGCCAGTTGTTGCGGGCATGCGGGCGCCATCCGTGGCGCGCCGCTCACATCCACGCGATCGTCAGCGCCGAGGGGCACCGGTCCGTCACCACGCACATCTTCGACCGGGACAACGCCTACCTGGAGTCCGACACGGTCTTCGGCGTCAAGGACAGCCTGATCCAGGACTTCGTGCCACAGGCCGACGGCAGCTACCTCGTCCAGCACGACTTCGTGCTGCGCCCGGTCGGCTAGCCGCGATCTCCGCACGTCGCGAGCGGAGTTGCGCGCCGCCGTTCACGCGACCTCAATGATCAGACTGGCGACAACGCGCCCCCGGGCGCCCGTTACCGCGAATCTGATCATCGAAGTCGGGACAAGCGCCGCTATGAGGGGTCATTCGTGTCCGGGTGGGCGATCGCCAGCATGTCGTCGACGCTGCACACCTTCAGCCGCGGCCGGCCGCGCCTGCTGCCCTCGGCCGTCTCGTGAGCGTCGAGCAGCAGCCAGTGGTCCCAGCGGAGGTACCTTACGCCGCGGCGCTCGAGCAGAGCCGTCACAGCGACGGGATGAGGCTCGGGCGGGGGTCGTAGTCGGGGCGCGTCGGCCAGCAGCGATCGGACCGTCTGCGCCGCATCGCTCTTGTTCGTGCCGATGACGCCCGTGGGTCCTCGCTTGATCCAGCCGGCGACGTAGGTGGCGGAATCGTCGGCTCCCGTGACCCGGCCCTCGTCGTTCGGGACGACGGCCGACTCGTCGTCGAACGGAAGCCCCTGCAGCGACCGTCCGGCGTACCCGACCGCCCGAAAGACGGCCTGTGCCGCCAGGCGGTCCTGCCGGCCATGGCCGACGAGTGCTCCGTTGGGGTCGATGGCCGTCCGCTCGACCGCCACGCCCTCGACGCGCTCGGACCCGAGGATCTCGACCGGTCGGGTCCAGAACCTGAGGTGGACGCGGCGCGGTGCCCCGGACGGCGGCCGGTCCACCCACCCGCGGAGCACGTCGACGTTCCGCCGTGCGACGCGGTTCATGCCGATCGCAAGCTCGCTCGCCGGGTCGAGCTCGAGGTCAGCGGCGTCGACGACGAGGTCGACGCCCTCGAGGTCGGCCATCTCCCGAAGCTCCGGCGTCGTGAACTTGGCGTACGCAGGCCCCCGCCGGGCGAGCAGGTACACGTCGGTCACGGCCGCCGACCGCCAGGCATTGAGCACATGGTCAGGGATGTCGGTCGCCACGAGCGCGTCGGCACCGGTGACGAGCATGCGGGCCACGTCGAGGGCGACGTTGCCGGCGCCGACCACCACCGCCTGCCGAGCGGCCAGGAACTCCTGGTCCCCGGCCCCCGGATAGCCGTTGTACCACGCGACGAAATCGGCCGCGGCGAAGCTTCCCTGGAGACGCTCGCCCGGTATCCCCAGGCTCCGCTCGTTCGCCGAGCCGGTGGCATGGATGACCGCGTGGTAATGGTCGGCGATGTCCTCCGCCGTGAGGTCGGTGCCGTAGGTGACGTTGCCGAAGAACCGCACGTCCGGCGAACTGAGGATGTCGGCGAGCACGGTGGACACCGACTTGATCTTGGGATGGTCGGGTGCGACTCCGTAGCGGACCAGCCCGAACGGCACCGGCAGCGACTCGAACACGTCGACGCTGACCGGCTGTGGCGCGGCCAGCAACGCACCCGTCGCGTAGATCCCGGCCGGACCGGCGCCGACCACCGCGACACGCAGCGGGCCGTTCGATCCGTCCGGTTGGGCCACGGGCGATCCCCTACGCCGGGCGTCCGAGGTCGGCGGTCGACCGGACGTTCTGCAGGCGGACCTGGCCCCGCGCTGCCAGCCGGCCGTCCTCGTCCCAGATCTGGACCGACCACAGTTGCTGGGTACGACCACGGAACACCGGCAGTGCCTCCGCCCGAAGCTCGCCCGAGCGGACCGCACGAAGGAAGTCGGTCTGGTTGGCCACGCCGACGACGTGCCCGTCCTCGCCGAACCAGACCGAGGCGGCGACGCTGGCGAGCGTCTCGACGATGGCGCAGTGGACGCCTCCGTGCAGGATCCCGAAGGGCTGGTAGAGGTCGGGCCGGACCGTCAGGTGCGCGGTGACGCGGTCGGCCGAGACGTCGTCGAGTTCGAGACCGATCAGGTCGATGAAGTCACGCGCGGGCTCTGCGGCAGGCTGCATCTGGTCCTCACCATGGTCGGCGGCCGTCCAGCCTACGTGAGCGGCCGGCCGCCGTGCCGGGTCCCGTGGCTGGTCCAGGCGGTGCGCGAGTCGAGCAATCGCGAATCGGTGACACCGCAGTGCCCCCCGCCTCTAGCGTGACGGAGTGAGTCTTCTCGACCGTGTGTCCGACGGCGCGCTTCTGCTGACCCTGTGGTCGACGGGGATCGGGATCGGCATGTCGCTCGGACTACGTGACGTCCTGGCGCCGCTGCGGCAGACCGGACTCGTGACGCGGGTGGTGTTCCTCGACGCGGCCGTGGTGCCACTGCTCGTGTGGGCTCTCGTCGAGCTTCTGTCGATCCCCGATGAGTATGCGATCGGACTCCTGCTGGTCGGCTTCGCTTCGGCGGGGCCACTGGGGATCAAGGCCGCGCAGATCGCGGGCGCGGACGTAGCCTGCGCGGTGTCCCTGGTGGCTGTTCTCGAGGCGGCCAACGCACTGGTCATCCCGTTGTGGGTCGGCCTGCTGATGCCGTCCGGCGTCGATGTTCCCCTCGGCGGGCTGCTGGGCACCCTGACCGTGCTGGTTCTGCTCCCGCTCACGGTCGGCATGATGGTCCGGCGGCGATCGCCGGGCTCGGCGCGACGTTGGGCACCCAGAGCCATCGTCGTGTCGAACATCTCGCTGATCGTGGTGATCGCGCTGGTCGTCGGCCAGAACGTCTCCACGCTGGCGGATGCGTTCGCCGCGGGGATAGTGCCGGTCATCGTCGTGACCGTGGTCTTCGCGTTGGTGCTCGGTTGGCTCGCCGGTGGACCCGGCCGGCCTACCCGGGCCGCGGTGGCACTCGTCACAGGCGTCCGGGCCAACGCTGTTGCCCTCGGGATCGGTCGCACGTCGTTTCCGTCGATACCCGAGGTCAGCGTGGCGATCGTGGCGTTCGGAGTCGCCTCGGCGCTGGTGCCTCTGGCCGTGGCCCTGGCCGCCCGCCGGGTGGTGTCTCCGTCGGCCCACGAGGCGGGCTTCGGGTAGGGACCTCGGGTCGAGCCGCCTGGCCGGCGTCGCTCTCTTCAGCGGGCGGACGTGGGCCCGGGTCGTCGGGATCACGCTGGCATTCCTGAGCGCCATCGCCAACTTCGCTTCATCCCCTATTACCCGGTCTGGTCACTGCTGATCATCGCCCTCAACGTCTTCGTCATCTGGGCACTGCGGCTCATGGCCGCGAGATGGCGATCGACTGAGAAGCGGCAGGTCCGGCACCCGGCTGTCTATTCCTCGAGCAGCCCGATGTCGCGAGCTCTCATCACCGCATCGGTCCGCGACGAGACCCCGAGCTTGCGGTAGATGGAGATGGCGTGGGTCTTGACGGTGTTCGTCGACACGAACAGGCGTTCGCCGATCTCGCGGAAGGACAGATGCGTCGGCAGGTACGACAGCAGCCGCAGTTCTGCTGCTGTCAGGGCGGTCGGGCCGGGGAGATCGCCGCCCCGGAGGAGTTCGAGCCGGCGTTGAACGTCGCCGAGCTGTTCGCCGAGCGTGCCGGGGTCGGACATCCTGCCGACGATGTCGCGCGCCTCGGAGAGAAGCATCCACGCCCCGGCCCGGTCGGAGAGGGCGAACTGCACGCTTGCGAGCTCCACCAGCGTCTGGACGGACAGCCAGGGGACGGCACGGGTGAGCATCGGCCGGAGTCGTTGGGTCCTGATGACCTCCCGCCGAGCGGCGGCCACGTCGCCATGCTGCAGCGAGGTCCGCGCGACGGTGGCGAACGTGATCGAACTCAGAAGGTACTCCTCCAGATGCCCGGTCTCGACGGCAGCCAGGGCACGATCGGCGAAGCCGCGGGCCGCAGGCCAGTCACGTCGGGCCATGGCCAGCAGGGACCGCTCGGCAAGTGCGACCGACGCTCCCGGAAGGGCGCCGGCCCGCTCGGACTCCTCGGCCGCGTCGGCGAAGATGTCGTCGGCCTGGTCCAGGTCGCCGGCGAGCAGGGTGCCCACACCCAGGAGAACGAGCGCCGGCGGATGCCAGGGGCTGCGCTTGGACTCGAGGCGGACAGCGATCTCGGCGTCCTTCCTCATCTGGTCGACACCGCGCCGGCAGGTCAGGGCATGGAGGAGATGCAGCGCCGACTCGGGGGACGTTCCACCGTCGAGCGGAGCTTCGAGGACTGGGCTTCGCTCGGCGAGGTCGGCCCACCAGGCCGCCCCGATCGCGTCGCCGGCCAACGCCGCGCCCCACCCGGCCAGGACGGCGAGCGACGGATGGCGCTCCATGACGGTCTCGCCGAGACGGTCGAGCCAGGTCTGCATCGTCTTGAGCCTGCCGCTGCGGGTGAGCGGCAGCCCCAGCTGCTCGAGCAGCAGGGCGGCCCGGTCGTGGTCTCCTCCGGCATACGCGTGGTGGACGGCGTCCTCGGGTGACCCGTTCGCCTCGAACCAGTCCGCTGCTCTGTGGTGGAGCATCGGCGCGAGGCCGGGATCCCTGAGGTCAAGTTCGGCGACGAGAACGTCACGGAGCAGATGGTGGTAGCGGTACCACTCGCGGTGGCGATCAAGCGGGACGAGAAGGAGGTTGGACGTCTCGATCGACCTCAGGACCTGCGCCGACCCCGAGCGAAGCAGGACGGCGTCGCAGAGCGATCCGGACATCCGGCCGAGGACGGCGGAGTGGACGAGGAACCGAACGAGGTCGTCGGGCAGCCCGGTGAGAATCTCCGACCGCACGTAGTCGGCGATGAACCGGTCGTCTCCACGGAACGCGATGGCCTGGAGCCCCTCGTCTCCCCGGGCCTGCACGGACAGTGCCGCCAGGTACAGCCCGGTCGGCCAGCCCTCGGTGCGTCGGGTCAGCTCCGCCACGGCGGCGTCAGGTAGGTCGACCCCCGCGTTGCGCAGCAGCGACCGCGTGGAGCCGACATCCAGCGCCAGGTCGGAGGCGCCGACCTCGGCCAGAGCTCCACGCGCCCGCAGCCGGGCCAGGGGGAGGTCCGGCATGACGCGGGAGGACACCGCCAACTGCGAGCCCGGAGGAAGCCGTTCGGCGATCTCGGCGACGACGTCGAGGCATGCCTGGTCGTTCAGCACGTGAAGGTCATCGAGGAGCAGCACCACCGGTCGGGACATGGCCGACAGGGCCGCACCCAGCCGGGGAAGCACAGTGGAGATGGCCGACGCGCCCTGGGACGAGAGGGCGACGAACACGGGAGTGCCGAGAGGTTCGATGCGGTCGAGGGCAACGACCACGTGGGTCATCAACACGACCGGGTCGTTGTCGCCCGCGTCGAGTGAGACCCAGGCGACCGCTCTGGAGTCGGTCTCCGCCCACTCGGCGAGCAGCGTCGTCTTTCCGTATCCCGGCGGGGCGACGATCGCGGCGATGGGTGCGGACGAGGTGATGAGCCGGTCGACCAGGGCACGACGGGACACGGTCCCACCCCGCATCGGCGGTGGTTGGAGCTTGGATTCGATGACGCCGAACGGTGGGCCAGTACGTTGTTCCAGCGTTCCCCCGCGGGTCGGTCTGGTGTGCGGTCGAGGCGAGCCGCCCACGTGGGCACGGTACCAATCGTGTCAGGCAGGGACGGTCCTTTTCACCCGGTCCGGATGATGCGTGGGCGCGGCCTGTGGCGTGCCATGACCACCAACGGCGAATCACGGTGTCGGGCTGATGCGAGGCGACGGGAGTCGGGCGATGGTGTCGAACCACGACCTGCTGCACCATCGCCGGCTGCGGAGTCTGGCGCTGAACGACGAGCAGTTCATCGATTCGGTCCTGGCGATGCGACCGGAGGATGTCGAGGCATCGGGGCTGGACCCGAAGGCACATGCGCTGGTGCGGCTCGGTGCGCTCCTTGCCCTCGACGCGGCGCCGGCGTCGTACCAGTCGGTCGTCGGAGCCGCGCTCGCATCCGGCGCCACCGTGGAGGAGATCGTCGGGGTTCTCATCGCCGTGGCTCCCACAGTGGGCGTCGCGAGGATCGTGTCCGCGGCCCCGGAACTCGCGCTGGCCGTCGGCTACGACATCGACTCGGCGCTCGAACGGTTCGACGAGGGCAACCAGCCGTGATGCACGACGGGAAGATCCGGAGACTGGTTCACCCTGTCCGGGTGATGTGTTCGTGGTGCCCGGCGCATCTCATGTGACGTAGCGGTCCTGTGCCGTGAGCAAGGAGAGGAATGGCGATGATCGGACCAGTGCAGTTGTTGGTGCTCGGCTTCAGCCAGCCCGAGTTCAAAGGTGAGGTCCTGGCTGAGATCGAACGCCTCCGGGAAGACGACACGGTTCGCCTGGTCGACGCCCTCGTCGTGTACAAGGACGCCGAGGGCGATGTCGCAGCATTGGAGGTCAGCAACCTCTCGGCCGACGAGGCGGCGGAGTTCGGCGCCGTCGTCGGAGCCCTCGTCGGCCTCGGCGCCGGGGGCGAGGAGGGCATGGAGGCGGGGGCCGTGGTCGGCGCGGAGGCTGCCGCGGACGGCGTGGACGTCTTCTCCGAGCAGGATGCTTGGGACGTCCTCGACGAGCTTCCGAACGACACTGCTGCCGCCCTCGTCCTGCTGGAGCACCGCTGGGCGATCCCGCTGCGCGACGCGATCGCCCGGGCCGGCGGGTTCCGGATCAGTGACGGCTTCATCAGCCCGCTCGACCTCGTGGCCATCGGCCTCGTGTCGGCAGCGGAGGCGGAAGCCGTGGCGGGCACCACCGAGACGAAGGAGAGCTGACCATGTTCGGACCCAGCAGGCGGGTGGCCCGCAGGACGAGCCGGCGGGTTTCGCGCCGGCAGCAGGCGATGGCACCGCCGGAGCCGGAGTACGCACCGCCGCCGCAACCGGAGTACGCGCCGCCGGCCGCACCCGCCCAACCAGCTGAGCCGGGCTACGTCGCCGAGTTGGAACAACTCGGCCGGCTCAAGGAGCAGGGCCTGATCACCGACGACGAGTTCGAGGCGAAGAAGAAGCAGATTCTCGGGATCTGAAGCACGAAACCATCACCCTGCGGAGGTCACCGTCATGCCACTTCTCGATCTGTTCTGGACGATGCTCTGGTTCTTCCTGTTCATAGCCTGGATCTGGCTGTTGATCTCGATCGTCACCGACATCTTCCGCAGTGACGATCTGTCCGGCTGGGGGAAGGCTCTGTGGATCCTGTTCGTGATCGTCGTGCCGTGGCTGGGCGCGCTCATCTACCTGATCGCCCGGGGCGGCTCGATGCAGGAGCGTTCGATGCGGGACGCAACCGAGCGTGCGAAGGCGCAGCGGCAGTACATCCAGGAGGTCGCGTCGACCAGCGGTACGTCCTCGGCCGAGGAGCTGACCAAGCTGGCCCAGCTGCGCGACTCCGGTGTCATCACCGCCGACGAGTTCGAGGCGCAGAAGGCGAAGCTGCTCGCCTGATCCGACATCGCTGCGTGCTCAGGCGGCACCGGTGTCGTCGGGATCGAGTGCGGTCGTCAGTTCATCGGTGAGGAGAAGGTCTTCGCGAACCTGTCCCGTCCGGTAGGCCGCCCGGCCCACCATGTGTGCGGCGACAGGGGTCGTCAGCAGTTGCATCGCGGCGACGAGCACGAGCATGCCGACCGCGCCGGGATCGCGCAGGCGCAGCCCCACGCCGAGCACGACGAACAGCAGGCCGAGAACCTGCGGCTTTGTCGCCGCATGCATGCGGCTCAGCAGGTCCGGGAAGCGGACCAGGCCGATCGCCGCGGCCAGCCCCAGCAGCGCTCCCGCGACCAGGCAGCACGCCGAAGCGATGTCGAAGGCGGTGTCCCACGTCACAGCGGCCCCTCCTCCGACTCGGGAACCGGCGGCCGGGCCTCGCCGGCGGCGAAGCGGGCGACGCTGACTGCGCCGACGAACCCCACGAGGGAGAGGACCACGAGAATGGGCAGGGTGGTCGTGTGCCGGTTCACCGCCGCCTCGAGCCCGAGGGCGCCCACGACCACGGCGATGAGGACGTCGACGGCGATCATCCGGTCGAGCATCCGCGGCCCTTGGTTCATTCGCCACACGGCCAGCACCGCTGCCGAGCCGAACGCGGCCCCGCACACCCACAGGACGACCGTCATGACGGCGACCCGCCCACTTCGGCCGACCGGATCCGCCGGAACTCCGCCAGCTCGGTCGAGGACGCGAGTGCCCGGACCACCCGCTCCTCCACGGCGAGGGCGTGTGCCCTCGCGCGGTCGACGTCGGAGTCGTCGCGGACCCCGAGCAGGTGCATGTACAGAGTCGAGGTGGAGCGCCGGACCTCGATGACCATGCTGCCCGGTACGAGTGTGAGCAGTTCAGCGGTGATGGTGAGGTACAGGTCGGATCGGCTGCGGAGATCGACGTGGACCACCGCGTTGCGCGGCTGATGCCCGAAGCGCAGTGCCAAGGCGGTCACCTGCACGCTCGCCCGAACGAGGTCCACGACGAACAAGCCGAGCAGGCGGGCCACCGCGACCGGGTGCACGCGGCCTTCGAAGATGATCGGCGGCAGCGGGAAGACGGCGGTCACGACGATGCCGATCAGTGCGCCCGACACGACGTTGGCGATCGAGAGATCGCCCCACAGGAGGACCCAGGCGATCGTGAGCCACACAACCATGGGGGAGCGCAGTGCGTGACCCATCCGCGAGCGGGGAGCAGCAGGGGTCACGGCACACCGCCGGGCAGGACCGACTCCACGTACGGTGAGCGCTCCCGCAGGTCGACCGCGGCCCGGTCGGCAACGCCGAACAGCGGACCGGCGACGACGCTGAGGGCGACGCCGACGAGCACCAGCCCGGCGGTCGGTGCGACCATCGCGGCCGGTAGGGCGACCGGTGTCGCCGGGGGTGGGCCGGGCTCGTCCGCGGATCCCCTGGGAGCTGTGCCGGCCGGCTCGAGGATCTCGGCCGGTGCCGCCCTCCAGAACGCGAGGTTCCACGCCTTGGCGACCGCGTACAACGTCAGCAGGCTCGTGACCACACCTCCCGCCACCAGGAGGTACGCGAGCGGCCGGTCGGCGGCGACTCCTGCCTGGAGCAGTCCCGCCTTGCCGAGGAAGCCCGAGAACGGCGGGATCCCGCCCAGGTTCATGGCCGGGACGAAGAACAGCACTCCCAGGATCGGCGACGCCGTGGCGAGACCGCCCAGCCGGTTGAGCGACGTGGAACCGCCACGCCGCTCGACCAGGCCGGCGACGAGGAACAGTGTGGTCTGGATGGTGATGTGGTGGACCACGTAGAAGATCGCTCCGGCCAGGCCGGCGGTGGTCGCCAGAGCGACGCCGAACACCATGTAGCCGATGTGGCTCACCAGCGTGAACGACAGCATCCGCTTGATCTCCGACTGCGCGACCGCACCGAGGATGCCGACGATCATCGTCAGCAGCGCCGCCCACATGAGCAGATCGGTCAACGGGCTGTCCGGGAACAGCAGCGTCTGGGTGCGGATGATCGCATAGACGCCGACCTTGGTGAGCAGTCCGGCGAACACGGCGGTCACCGGGGCCGGAGCGGTCGGGTAACTGTCGGGCAGCCATGCCGACAACGGGAACACCGCCGCCTTGATGGAGAAGGTGGTGAGCAGCAGGAGTTGGAGGATCAGGGAGACGCCGTCGGGCAGGTCCGCCAGCCGTCCGGAGAGCTGGGCGAGATTGACCGTGCCCGTGGCCGCGTAGACCAGCGCGATGGCTGTGAGGAACAGCAGCGATGACAGCAGGCTGACCACGACGTACGTCGTGCCGGCCCGGATGCGCTCGCCGGTGCCGGTCAGGGTCATCAGGACGTAGCTGGCGGCGAGCAACACCTCGAAGCCGACGAAGAGGTTGAACAGGTCGCCGGCCAGGAACGCGTTCGCGACGCCCGCGGAGAGCACGAGGTAGGTGGGGTGATAGATCGACAGCGGGGTGTCGCGGGTGCCGTCGGCGACGCCCTGGCCGAGCGAGTACACGAGGACGGCGAGTGTCACCGTTGCCGACACCAGCAGCATCAATGCCGACAGCCGGTCGGCGACGAGTGAGATACCCAACGGTTCGGGCCAACCGCCGATCCAGACCACGAGCGGTCCCTGCGAGTCGGCGCTGACCAGCAGGATCGCGGCGATCGCCACCGATGCCGACAGTGCGACCACGCTTACGGCCCGCTGTGCGTGGGCCCAGCGGCCGAGCGCAAGGGCAACGCCGGCTCCCAGCAGCGGCAACACGACCGGGAGTGGGACGAGGCTGGCGGCGGTCACGGCCGGGCCTCCGGCATCGGGGCCCGTTCGTCGTCGTCGCCGTCGTCGTAACTCCGCGACTCGGCGTCGGCCACGGCCAGCCGGCGGATCGCGGCGTCCTCGACGTCGTCCTGGACCTCGTCGTGACCGGTCAGCTGCCAGCTCCGGTAGGCCATCGCCAGCAGGAACGCGGTGATCCCGAGCGTGATCACGATCGCGGTCAACACCATCGCCTGCGGCAGCGAGTCGCTCATCCGTGCGGGCTCCGTGACCCCGACGATGGGGGCACCGCCGGCCGGGCCACCGGCGACGAGGAACGCGATGTTGACCCCGTTGCTGATGAGGATGATGCCGATCAGGACCCTGGTGAGGCTGCGTTCGAGCACCAGGTAGACACCGGCGGCGACCAGGACCGAGGCGGTGAGGACCAGCGCGAGGTTGGCGGTCATCCGGCACCTCCGACGACCTCGGGCTCCCGGGCCGCGGGCTCGTCCTCCTCGTCGCCGTTCTGTGCCGCCTGCCGGTCGACACCGGACCCCAGGCTTCGGAGCACGTCGAGCATCAGGCCGACGACCACGAGGTAGACCCCGATGTCGAAGAAGATCGAGGTCACCAGGTGGATCTCACCGAGCAGCGGCACGGTGACGTCGATCACTGCGCTCTGCAGGACCTCGCCACCGAACAGCAGCGACATCAGCCCGGTGCCGGTGGCCATCACGAGTCCCAGCCCGAGCACGAGTCCGGCGTCGACCGGCGCCGCTTCGTCGAGTTCGTAACGGCCGGCGGCCAGGTATCGGACCATCAGGGCCAGGCCGGCGACCAGCCCTCCGGCGAACCCGCCGCCGGGGTTGTTGTGACCGGAGAACAGCAGGAACAGCGAGAAGGCGATCATGGTGTGGAAGGCCAGCCGGACCACGACCTCGAAGATGATCGACCTCCGCTCGGGAGCGAGTGTCCGCCCCCCTCGTAGCCAGGTGTTGCGGTAGTCGTCTCCGGTGGCTCGCCGGCGTGCCGCGATCATCGGCCCCGCGGCCGGGCGGGCGATACCGCCTCGCCGGGTGTGCACGAAGACCATGCTGGCGACCCCTGTCGCGGCGACCGCCAGCACCGAGATCTCACCCAGGGTGTCCCAGGCGCGGATGTCGACGAGGATGACGTTGACGATGTTCTTGCCGCCACCGAAGCTGACCGCCTCGGCCGGGAAGTCGTCCGACACGGGGTCGGCCGTCCGAGCCGACGTGGCTGCGAGCACGAAGCCCGCGAACGCCGTCCCCACCAGCACACCGATACCGAGCCGGCCCCACCTGCTCGAGGTCAGCGGACGGTCGGAGAAGTAGATCGGCAAGCGGCGCATCACGAGCACGAAGACCACGATCGTCACGGTCTCGACGAGGACCTGGGTGAGCGCGAGGTCAGGGGCACCGTGAAGGAGGAAGAGCAGTGCCGTGCCGTAGCCGGTGACACCGACGAGGACGACCGCCTTGAGCCGGCGGCGGGCCCGGGCGGCCAGAACGGCGGCGACGGCGACGAGCCCACCGACCACCGCCTGCGCCGGAACGTCCCACGCCTGGAGGTCGACCTCCCACGGGCCGCCGAACACCAGGGCGCCACCTGGCAGCACGACGACGACGACCAGGACGACAGCCAGGTAGATCGGCAGGGAGCCGCGCTGCGTCGTTCCGGTGACCTCGACGGCGAGCCGGTCGAGGCCGCGCATCAGGGAGTGGTACGTGCGCCCGGCGTCAAGCAGGGGGACGGCCCGTGCCTGCAGGCGTTCGACCCGGCCCCGAAGTCCGAACAGGGCGAGGCCGCCGAGCACCGCGACCGCCGACAGCGCCAGGGCCGGCTCGAGGCCGTGCCAGAGAGCGAGGTCGGGCTCGTGGGCGCCGGGCGGGAAAGCAGTGGCGTAGGGCTCGATGAGCACGGT
>Ga0256866_1000010_pt1 | contig 27506 bp, 23 predicted proteins | sample RVTome_16_FD_187338 | JGI IMG/M metagenome (GOLD analysis project Ga0256866, IMG submission 187338) | Soil microbial communities from uranium-contaminated site in the Upper Colorado River Basin, Wyoming, United States - RVT152D67 HiSeq ...
CAGGGCACGGTAGAGCGCTTCCGGCATGCCGACGCTCGTGCCGGAGAGGAGCGTCACGTCACCGGCGGGGAACAGCACGACGCCGGCGAGGATGCCAACCCCGACCACCGTGACCGCACAGGCGAGCGCGAACGCCGCCACCCCGGCGTACTTGACCGCGAGCAGGCGGGTCCGCCCTGCCGGGACCACGAGCAGGTTGCGCAGCGACCCGGTGCTGGCCTCGCCGGCCACCGACTCGCCGGCCACCACGGAGACGGCCAGCGGCAGGAACAGCGGCAGTGCGACCAGCACCGAGGCCAACCCGAGGAACAGCCCGTTCTGCGTGACCTGGCCCAGGAACGGCGGACCCTGGCCGGGTGCCGGTGCCGCAGCCCGGATGACGATGCCCAGCAGGATCGGGCCGGACGCCAGCACCGCCAGCATCGCGATGTTGCGGCGGCGCTTGAACACCAGCCCGAGCTCGGACCGCAGCAGCCGGCTGCTGACGCGGCGCGCGGGCGTGGCGAGAGCCGGCTGCGCCGTCGTCGCATCCAGGGTGAGCTCACTGGTCGACATCGAAGCCCTCCCCGGTCAGCTCGACGAACAACTCCTCGAGATCGGGCTGCTCGACGACCAACTGCCGGACCGGCACGCCGGCCCGGACCAGTGCCTCGGTGACGTCCTCGCTGGGGACGGAGCCGAGCTCGGCGACGACCCCGCCCACGCGGATGTCCGGCTCGGGTGTGCCGAGCTGGTGCAGAACCGCGGCGGCAGCGGCCGGACGCGACGTGTCGACCCGCACCCGGGTGCCGGACGCGGCGCGCAGAGCCTGCAGCGAACCGGAGAACACCAGTCGCCCATGGCTCATGACGCCGACATGGCTGCACACCTGCTCGACCTCGGAGAGCAGGTGCGACGACACGAACACGGTCGTACCCCCGGTGCCGACGTCGCGGACGATCGCGCGCACCTCGCGGGTCCCTTGCGGGTCCAGCCCGTTCGTGGGCTCGTCGAGCACGAGCAGCTCCCGGGGGCGGATGAGGGCGGCGGCCAGGCCGAGACGCTGCCGCATCCCCAGCGAGTAGGCGCGGTAGCGCTTGGCCGCCGCGGCGGCCAGGCCGACCCGCTCGAGCGCCTCGCTCACCCGCTGCCGCGCACCGGAGGACGTCACGGTCCGGTCGGCGGCGTCCAGGCGCATCAGGTTGTCACGGCCGGACAGGTACGGGTGGAACGCCGGCCCTTCGACCAGCGCACCCACCCGAGGCAGGACTCCCGGTGCCGCATCGGGCATCGGCCGTCCGAGCAGGTCGATCTGGCCGCCGGTCGGCGCGATGAGGCCGAGCAGCATGCGGATCGTGGTGGTCTTCCCCGATCCGTTCGGCCCGAGGAACCCGAACACCGAGCCTGCGGGCACGTCGAGGTCGAGTGAGTCGACCGCGACCTGGCCGCCGGGGAAGCGCTTGGTGAGGCCTCGGGTGCTGATGGCGGCGCCGACCAGCGGCTGGGGTTTGCCGTCGCGGCGGACGTCGTCGACGATCTCGACACCGGTCACGAGTCGAGCCCTCCCGCAGCCTGTTCGAGGACCTCGGGCGTCACGGCACCGAGGAGCAGCCGCCCGTCGTCGAGCAGCAGTGCGGAGACCAGGCCGGTCTCGAGCAACCGGCCGGAGCCGTACGACCCGCTGACCCTGGACGCCGATCCGAGCAGGGCGTCGATCACGCCGGTCTCGTCGGAGCCCGCCAGGCTCACGTCGGGGATCACGATCACGGAGGTCCAGCCCTCGCCGATCACCGTCGGCGGTGTCGCGGCCGGGTGCGGAGACGTCAGGTCGCCGGACTTCTCGTCGTCGTGCCTGCGCAGGTCGGACAGGTCGTGCTCCTCCACGGTGGCACCCGGCGGTGGGTTGAACCGGAAGACGTCGTCGGAGGGCTCAGCCATGGTCACCGACGTGAATCCCACCTCGAAGGCGGGCTCGTCGGCACCGTCGGAGTTGACCTGTACGCGCAGGGGCATCGACGTCTCGCTGTCGACGGCCAACCGGACGTCGTCGATCAGGGAGCCGTCGTCACGGGGTGCCAGGACGAGCTCGTACGCGGCCCGCCCGGCCACCTCCGCCGTGCCGTCGACGGTGACCTCGGTGGTCGGGTCGACGGCGGCCAACAGCGCTTCGGCGGCCACCTGTGGCGAGACCGCCTCCGGCACCGGCGCCGGGTCGTCCCTGCCGCCGTGGGGAGGGACGACGGCATGCTCGGCCGTGTTCGTCGAGCTGGACCAGACCCAGAGGTCGTCACCGTCGCGGATGATGTTGGTCTCGTCGAGGTCTCCGGTCAGCGCGAACCGCGCCTGGTCGGGTGACGAGTACCAGATGCGCGCCGTGTGCGAGCCGGTGAGCAGGGCGATCGGCCCGACACCGTCGGTGACGGCCTCGGGCAGATCGGGCAGACCGAGACGGGAGGTCTGGACGACGGTCCCGGAGAAGGGCTGTTCGGAGCCGGCCACCGAGGCCAGCAAGTCGGCCGCGGTGCGCTCGGGCAGGTCCGGGGACGATGCGCCGGCCAGGACCGAACCGAAGCCGACCGCGGCTCCCACCGCGGTGATGGCGACGGCGGGCACAGCCCACCGGCTCGCCGGGGATCGCAGCAGGGATGGCATCGGAGTCCTCCGGTCTCGACACTCGATCGACGGGTACGCGGTCTCCACTGTGCACCGCCCTGGCTGTGAGGGCGCTGAGAGCCGCTGAGCGACCTCTCAGCCCCGGTACCGCATCGGCACGGCAGGCTAGGGGTGTGCGGATCCTGGTGGTCGAGGACGAGGTGCGGCTCGCGCAGGCGCTGCAGCGCGGGCTGCGGGCCGAGGGCTTCGCCGTCGACCTCGCCCACGACGGCGAGACCGGCCTGCACCTGGCCCGCGAGGGGGGGTACGACGCGCTCGTCCTCGACGTGATGCTGCCCAGGCTGTCCGGGTACCGGGTCTGCCGGGCGCTGCGCGCCGAGGAGAACTGGGTGCCGGTGCTCATGCTCTCGGCGAAGGACGGCGAGTACGACCAGGCCGACGGCCTGGACGTGGGTGCCGACGACTACCTGACCAAGCCGTTCTCCTACGTCGTCCTGGTGGCGAGACTCCGGGCGCTGCTCAGGCGCAGCGCGCCGCCCCGGCCGCCCGTGCTCGCGGCCGGTGACCTCACCCTCGACCCGGCCGGCCACCGGGTCTCGCGTGGTGAGACCCAGATCGCGCTGACACCCAAGGAGTTCGCGCTGCTCGAGCTGTTCATGCGCCGCCCCGACGAGGTGCTGTCGAAGTCGGAGATCCTGACCCACGTGTGGGACGCGCACTACGACGGCGCCCCCAACGTCGTCGAGGTCTACGTGGGATACCTGCGCCGCAAGATCGACGTACCGTTCGGGCGGCAGGCGCTGCAGACCGTCCGGGGTGCCGGCTACCGGCTGGCCGGGAACGGCGGCTGAGCGGTGACGTCCGATGCCGGGCCAGTACCGCCCGCCCCGGTCCGGAGCAACCGGCGCCCCTGGCCCGCGCTGAGCCTGCGGGCCCGCCTGACGGTCCTCGCCACGGCCTTGGTCGCGCTGGCCCTGCTGGCCGGCACGGTCTTGCTGCTCGTGGCCCTGCAGCGGTCGCTGGTGGCCGCACTCGACCAGTCGGCCCGCCAACGCGCCGGCGACGTCGCCGCCTTGGTCGACAGCCTGCAGTTGCCCGACCCCATCCCGGTGGCCGCGGGAACGCCGCTGGTCCAGGTGGTCGACGCCGAGGACCGCGTCCGTGCGGCGTCGCCCGGTGCTGATCGGCTCGTCCCGATCCTCCGGCCCGACGACGTCGCAGCCGTCCGCGGAGGCCAGGTCCGCACGATCGACGGTGCTCGGCTCGGCCTGTCCGGCCAGCTCCGCGTCGTGGGTGAGCCCGCAGGTGGCGACGATCCGCAGACCGTCCTGGTCGCGATGTCGCTGAGCGAGGTCGAGGGCAGCCTCCAGGTGGTCCGCACGGCCATGCTGGTCGGTGCGCCGATCCTGGTGGCGGGTTTCGCGGTGATCTGCTGGCTGCTGGTCGGTTCGGCCCTGCGTCCGGTCGGTGCGCTGCGCCGGGGGGCCGAGGAGATCACCTCGGCGCGGGCGGCCGGTCGCCTACCGGTGCCCGAGGCCCACGACGAGGTGCGGCGGTTGGCCGTCACCCTCAACGACATGCTCGACCGGCTCGAGCGGTCGAACGCCCGTCAGCGTTCCTTCGTCGCCGACGCCGCGCACGAACTACGCAGCCCGCTGACCGCGATCCGCACCCAGTTGGAGGTGGCGCGTGCCCATCCGCACCAGGCGGACTGGGAGCAGACGGCCGCGGACGCCCTGGCCGACGTCCACCGGCTCTCCCGGCTGGTCGACGACCTGCTCGTTCTCGCCCGGGTCGAGGACGGTGCGCCCCGCTCGGAGAGCACACAGGTGGATCTCGTGGAGGTGGTCGACGGCACCATCGGACGTACCGTGTCGACCGCGTCGTTGCGGCGAACCGGCGACGACCGCGCCCTGGTGTGGGGAGACGCCGACGCCTTGACCCGGGTCGTCGCGAATCTCGTCGACAACGCGGCACTGCATGCGCGGGCCGAGGTCACCGTCGACGTGCACGCGACACCGGGCGACGGCGTCACGCTCACGGTCGCGGACGACGGTCCGGGTATACCGGCAGCGGCGCGGGACCGCGTCTTCGAGCGGTTCACGCGGCTGGACGAGGCGCGCGACCGCGACGCCGGCGGCACCGGCCTGGGCCTGCCCATCGTGCGCGAGCTCGTACGGGCGCACGGTGGGGAGGTCCGGCTCGAGGACAACGCACCCGGTGTTCGCGCCGTCGTCCGCCTGCCGGCCTCGACCGCGGATTCAGCCGGCCGCGACGAGCCCCCACGTCCACAGGACGGCGGTAGAGGTTGACGCCCCGGCGATCTTCGCGGGAACGTCGTCGGCGTGAAGGGTCGGGCCACGTGTCCCCGGTGCGGCGGTGAGGTCCGCCCGCCGGGAGTGTGGTCGAGCCGGTGGAGCTGCCGGATCCACGGCGACGTGTACCCCCTTCAGCCGATCACCGCGCCCAGTGCCCGGCTGGCCCGCCAGCTCGGCGAGCGGTCGGCCGTTCCGTTGTGGCTGTCCTGGCCGATGCCCAGGGGGTGGGTGGTCGGCGCCATCCTGCACGCGGGCGACGAGGTGTCGGGAGTGCGGGCGACCGGTGTCGTCACCAGCGGACCCAACCCGATGGGTGGCCCGGCGGACCTGATGTTGGTCGCCGAGGAGCCTGGTGTCGGCCTCGGTGCCCGCTTCGCCGGCGTCGAGGGCGCCGACCCCGGCGCAGCGGTCCAGCAGGAGCCGCACGCCAAGCTCGAGGTCGAGAGCCGGCCGGTCCCGCTGTGGTGGGTCGACTGCCCCGGCGACCGCGCCGTCTACGTCGGGCAGTGGCGCGGGCGATGGCTGTGGGCGGTGCTCCGCCCCCAGAGCGCGGGGGTCATGCTGGTCGAGGATCTTCCCATCGCCGATCTGCGAGACCTCGGGCACGAGGCCGATCTCCTGCCTTACGGCACGCCGCCGCCCTGGCTGACCAGGGAGACACCCCGGTGACCACGTCGATGCCTCCACCGCAGATGGGGGCGCGGTCGACGTGACCACCGGCGCTGGTCTCTACGATCGCTGACGTCCGGCATCGCAACGTGACAGGGATGGACGCAGGGTGCGCATCGACCTCCACACCCACAGCAGTGTTTCCGACGGCACCGACTCCCCGGCCGAGCTCGTCGCCAACGCCGCCGCTGCCGGGCTGGACGTCGTCGCCCTGACCGACCACGACACCTTCGACGGCTGGCCGGCCGCGACCAGGGCAGCGGTGGCTGCCGGCGTCGTCGTGGTGCCGGGTGTCGAGATGTCGACCAGGCTGCACGGCGCCGGCGTCCACGTACTCGCCTACCTTCCCGATCCCGGGTACGCGCCGCTGGCCGATGAGCTGGCCAGGGTCCGGGACGGCCGCGCGACGCGGCTGATGGAGATGACCCACCTGCTGACCGACGCAGGCCTGCCCATCGACCTCGACGACGTCCTGGCCGTTGCCGGCCGGGCCTCGACGCTCGGTCGTCCGCACGTGGCCGACGCGATGGTGGCCAAGGGTTACGTGGCCGACCGGTCCGAGGCGTTCGCCGCCTGGCTGTGGGAGGGCGGACCGGCCTATGTCCCCAAGTACGCCCCTGCCGCCGTGGACGCCGTCAGGATGGTCGGCGACGCCGGAGGCGTGGCCGTCCTGGCGCATCCGTGGGGCCGGGGTTCGCGGCGTGTGCTCGACGCAGAAGGTATCCGCAGGCTGGCAGAGGCCGGACTGGCCGGCATCGAGGTCGACCACGAGGATCACGACCGGTCCGATCGGGCGACACTGTTCGAGGTCGCGACAGCCCTCGACCTGGTTGTCACGGGGTCGAGCGACTATCACGGCACCGGCAAGGTCGGCCATGTGCTCGGGGTCAACACGACCGCGAGGGACGAGTACGAGCGCCTGCTCGACCTGGCCCGGCGGGCCGCGACGGCCGCGGGCCGCCAGGCTCCCCGGCTGGGCGTCGCATGAACGGCGCGGTCCGGCTGGTCGCCGAGGCCGTCCGGACGGTCGTGGCGGGCATATGAGCGAGCAGGCGCCGCTGGCGGGAATGCCGCGCCGCCTGTACCGCGCCACGCCGACCCGGCTGACCACGTGGCTGGACTGCCCGCGGCGCTACCGCTTCGCCTACCTGGACCGGCCGGCGCCACCAAAGGGCCCACCCTGGGCGCACAACACGCTCGGAGCCGCCGTTCACCTGGCTCTGGCCGCGTGGTGGCGGCTGCCGCCGGCGCGCCGAAGCGTCGGTGCGGCCGGCGCATTGACGGAGCGGGCGTGGCGGTCGGAGGGCTTCCGCGACGCAGCTCAGTCTGCGGAGTGGGCCACCACGTCGCGGGCGATGGTGGAGCGTTACGTCGCCCACCTCGACCGCGATGACGAGCCGCGCGGCATCGAGCGGACGGTGGCGATGATCTACGGTGGCATGGCGCTCTCGGGTCGGGTGGACCGGATCGACGAGCGCGGTGACGAGCTCGTCGTCGTCGACTACAAGACCGGCCGGCACCTGCTGTCCGTCGACGACGCCCGATCGTCGCTGGCGCTTGCGGTCTACGCCGCGGCGACTGCTCGCACGCTCCGGGCGACCTGCCGTCGGGTCGAGCTGCACCACCTGCCGTCCGGCGAGATCCACGTCTGGGAACACGACGGCAGCACCGTGGAACGGCACCTGGGCCGGGCCGACGACATCGCCACCGAGTGCGCAGCGGCCGACGCCGCCTTCGCGATCGGGCAGACCGGGGACGACGTGTTCCCGCCGCGCCCCTCGAGCGCGTGCAGCTGGTGCGACTTCCGCCGCCTCTGTCCGCAGGGAAGGGCACATTCGGCCGAGCGGCCACCATGGGCGGGCCTCGGACCCCAGTGACGCGGGCCGATCTGTGGCGGCGGTCAGCGGCCGCTGGCGGGGTCGACCTCGAACCAGACCACCTTGCCCGTCGGCGCGGCCGCGCTGCCCCATCGGCTGGCCAGGGCTGCCACGATCTCGATGCCCCGCCCGCGGGCGGCGTCCAGCGGTGCGAACTGGCGCGCCGGGCGGTGGTCGCCGGCGGCGTCGAAGACCTCGACCCGCACGCGGCCGCCGTCAGCGCTGAGTCGCAACTCGAGTGGCGGGAGACCATGGAGGAGCGCATTGGTGACGAGTTCGCTGACGAGCAGCAGGGTGACGTCCTCCGAGTCCGCCAACCCCCAGGAGTGCAGGGTTGCGCGGACCATTTGGCGCACGCGGGGAACCTCGCCGGGTTCGGTGGACAGCGGTACCCGCATCTCCATCGAGCCACGACGACCACGGCCCCGGCGCGTCATCACTGCACCGACGCCCGATCGGTCCGACCCTCACTCTCGGGTCTACCCCGCCGGAGGGCGGCCCAGAACCGTGCCAGCGCCGCGACGGTCTGCTCCGGCCGTTCGGCCGCGGGGGAGTGACCGGCCCCGTCGATGACGGCCAATGGTGCACCGAGCCGGGCGGCCATGTCGCGCTGAACGGCGGTCGGCCACCCGTCGTCGGCGGCACCGAAGGCTACGAGCACCGGAACACCGGTGGCCACCAGGGCTTCGAGGTCGTCCGACGCGCGAGTGAGGTGAAGTGTCATCTCCCGCAGGGAGACCGGATGGTTGTTCAGGAACCGGAGCTGCATGAACCGTTCGATCTCCGGCAGCGGCTCAGGGACGCCCTGAGACCGTTCATAAGCTCGCTTGGCCTGCCACGTGGCCGGCAGACCGATGGCGGGAATGGCGTCGGCCATCGCCTGCAGCAGGAAATGGCGCTCGTCCGGCTGCGGACCGGGTCCTGAACAGAGCAGGGTGAGCGACGCGACCGCATGCGGCTCGGCGATCGTCGCGGCCCGGGCCACCAACCCGCCGAGGGAGTGCCCGACCAGGTGCACCGGGCCCTCGCCGACCTCGGCGGCAATGGCGAGCAGGTCGTCGGCCAGCGCCGACAGGCTGTAGTCGCCCTCGCGATCGGACCCCGGGGTCTCGTGCTGGCCGCGCTGATCGATCGCCAGTGCATGCCAACCGTCCTCGGCCAGTGGTGCGAGGAGCGCGACGAAATCCTCTTTGCTACCCGTCCAGCCCGGCACGAGGACGACGGTGGGGTCCGCCGCCGACGTGCCCGCGACGAGGGCGGCGGTCTGGGTCCGGTGGGTACGTATCCGCACAGGACGAACACCCTCCGGTAACGACAGGAAGGGCGGTGTGCTCACAGCGTCACGGTACCCAAATGACGGTCCTCGGCGTACGCGGCGCACGTGTGAGTCCGGCGTTGACCGGTCGGCGACCCTGGCGCGTACCCTCGGATGTCACCCATGGGACTACGGTGCCGGCAGGACGAAGGACGGTGGAATGCGGGGGCCCAGCAGCGCTTCCCGGCGTGATGCGCGGCTTCTCGCGCGGCGCCGGGTGCGTCTGCGGCGTCTTGCCGTCGTCACCGTCGCGGCCGTCACCGCCGTTGCGACGCTCCTCGCCCTCGACGCCCTTCAGGCACCGGACCGCGCCGCCGGGACGACGATCCGCGTCCTGCCCGACCTGCCTCCCCATCGGTCCGAGGTGCCCGATGTCACGCTCGCCCGGGCACCGTGGGCCGATGACACACCGCCCGATGAGGTCGCGGCTGCCGCACGCGCTGCCCCCGCACCGCCGACGACACCGCCGGAGGACGCGAAGCCTGCGGAGACCGCGACGCTGCCGGCCGACAGCGGTTCCGGAACGCGGGTGGTCTACGCCATCGGGGCCCAGCAGGTGTGGCTCGTCACCGACTCGACGGTGGTCCGGACGTACAAGGTGTCCGGCAGCCGGTACGACCAGCTCGATCCGGGTGGCTACAGGGTCTTCTCGAGGTCCCGGCACGCCACGAGCTGGCACGGCACCGAGACGATGGAGTACATGGTCCGGTTCCACCGCGGAGCCCGGTCGAACATCGGCTTCCACGACATCCCGGTGGACACGGCGAGCGGGACGGAGGTGCAGACGCTGTCCGACCTCGGAACGCCGCTGTCCGACGGTTGCATCCGTCAGGACGTCGTGGACGCCGCGGCCCTGTGGGAGTTCGCTCCGGTCGGGACCCGCGTGGTGGTCGTCCGCTAGAGAATGATCACGTTAAGAGGGTCTCTCCCCCGGATGCCAGGTCTGCGCACCCGGTAACGGGGGGAGAGACCTGGCATCGGCGCGGCTAGCCCGCTTCGGACGTCGTGGACGTGCGGCGTCGACGACGGCGGCGTCGGGTGCCGCTCGATGTTTCCGCGAACTCCGATGGCGGTTGGCCGGCGGCCGTGGTGCCGGCCGGCTCGGTGACCGGTACGCCGCCACGCGTGCGCTGTCGCGTTCGGCTGCGGCGTGGCCGCCGCTCCGCTGCCACATCGCCGGCCCGTGGGTCGTGCTCGGTGCGGCTCTGGTCGCGTCTGCCTGCGGACCCGCCGTCACGCTGGGCGGATCGGCCTCCGGCGTCGCGGCGACCACGCGAGGAGCCGCCTCCCGCGCGCGTCCGGCCGACCCGACCGCTCGCGCGTCTGCCCGTCTCGCCCAGGTCCTCGACCTCCTCGGCGTCCAGGCCGGCCCGGGTCCGGGCGGCCTCCGGCAGCCGGCCGGTCGTGCCGGGCGGTATACCGAGATCGTGGAAGAGGTGCTCGCTGGACGAGTAGGTCTCGGCCGGGTCGTCGTAGGGCAGGTCGAGCATGCGGTTGATCATCTTCCAGCGTGCGACGTCCTCCCAGTCGACCAGCGTGACCGCGACGCCGGATGCGCCGGCCCGGCCGGTCCGGCCGATCCGGTGGAGGTAGGTCTTCTCGTCCTCCGGGCAGGCGAGGTTGACGACGTGGGTGACCCCTTCGACATCGATGCCGCGAGCGGCGACGTCGGTGGCCACGAGGACGTCCACCTTGCCGTTGCGGAAGGCCCGCAGCGCCTGTTCCCGGGCTCCCTGACCGAGGTCACCATGGACCGCGGCAGCTGCGAAACCGCGGGACCCGAGGTCGTCGGCAAGCCGCTGGGCCTGCCGCCTGGTCTTACAGAAGATCATCGTGAGGCCCCTGCCCTCGGCCTGCAGTAGGCGGGCGATGATCTCCTCCTTGTCCAGCGAGTGCGCGCGGTAGACGAACTGCGCGGTGGTCGGCACGGTCTGGGCCTGGTCCGGTGACTCCGCCCGGATGTTGAGGGGGTGGCGCATGTACCGCCGGGCCAGGCTCACCACCGCGGCGGGCATGGTCGCGGAGAACAGCATCGTCTGCCGTAACTCCGGGGTCAGTCCGACGATCTTCTCGACGTCGGGCAGGAACCCGAGGTCGAGCATCTCGTCGGCTTCGTCGAGCACGAGAACCTTGACATGTCTGAGGTCGAGGTGACCCTGTCCGGCCAGGTCGAGCAGCCGCCCGGGCGTGCCGACGACGACGTCGACGCCCGTGCGCAGCGCCTCCACCTGGGGTTCGTATGCGCGGCCGCCGTACACGGTGAGGATCCGCACGGCACGCACACTCGAGAAGGTGACCAGGTCGGACGTCACCTGGACGGCCAGCTCACGGGTCGGGACGACCACGAGCGCCTGGGGCTTCCCGGGGTCGGCCGCCAGGTCGTAGTCGCGGTCGCCAGGTGCGACGATGCGCTGCAGTAGCGGCACGCCGAAGGCGATGGTCTTGCCGGTGCCGGTACGGGCCTGGCCGATCAGGTCGCTGCCCATGAGCGCGACGGGGAGGGCCATCTCCTGGATCGGGAACGGTTCGGTGATGCCGACGCGCTCGAGGGCGTCGGCGATGGGGTGCAGGACCCCGAGGTCGGTGAATGTGGTCAGGGCGTTTCGCCTCTTCGGTCGTCGGGTCTCGAGGCGAGGACCGCCGTTCGTCGTGGCACCACGGGGCACGTCTCCGCGTCGGCGGAGGGCCGCGGCGTGGTGCTGGGCGGACGCCAGGGCTGTCTCGAGGGGCGCCCGTTTCGCCCGGACGCCGTGGATACGTACTCAACAGTACAGGTCATGCCCCGATTCCACCCGTTGATCATGTCGGTGCACGAGAGGGTCAGGGGTCGAACTACTTGCGGAAGCGCGCCTCGACCAGCATGGCCATGGCGTGCCAGCACGGCCTCGAGCGCTCGCGTCGAGTCCAACAGCGTATCCGGATTGATCGTTGAACTGTTGCTGGGCGTCGAGGCCCAGTAACGGTTCAACCACACCCGTCGGCGCGCTGACGGCGGGCGTCGCATGGCGACGGAGGCGGGGTGGAGCCGCCTGCGGACGGCGGGCGTCCAGAGAGCGAGTGGTGGCATGCTTCACCTGCCCCGATCTTCCTGTTGATCATGGCGAAGTGGGGGCGAACTCGGCTCTCGAAGCCCCGTTCCGCCATGATCAACAGGAAGATGGGGGGCGCGACCAGGGGGAGGCGTGGCCGGTCGCGGGCTCGACCGGGCGCTCTGCGGGCTGGTGCGGCAGCCGCACCACGAGCGGCCTGGAGAGCCGGCCGGGCAGGTGGCTCCGCCCCCCAGCCGAGTCCATGCCAAGCCCTGCGCCGGCACCGACAACGGATATCGTGCCGCCATGACCACAGCGGCGGCACTGGACGACCCGGAGTACCGGGCGGCGGTGGTGGACCTGCTGGGTGTCCTCGGCCTGGGCGAGCTGACCGCCTTCGAGCGCCTGGCCGCCGACGCCGAGATGGCGCCGACGTTGGGCGACAAGGCGGCGCTCGCAAGAATGGCCGTGGCCGAGTTTCACCACTTCGAGCGGTTGCGGGAGCGCCTGGCGGCACTCGGTGTCGACGCCGACATGGCGATGGCGCCGTTCCGGGAGCCGCTGGAGGCCTTCCACGACCACACGACACCGGCGGACTGGCTCGAGGGCCTCGTCAAGGCGTACGTGGGTGACGGGATCGCCACCGACTTCTACCGCGAGGTGGCCGCCTATCTCGACGACGAGACCCGCTCGCTGGTTCTCGACGTGCTGGCCGACACCGGCCATTCCGGGTTTGCGGTCGACCGCGTACGTGCGGCGATCGAGGCGGACCCCCGCATCGGTGGACGGCTGGCGCTGTGGGGGCGCCGGCTGGTCGGCGAGGCGTTGTCGCAGGCGCAACGGGTCGCCGCCGAACGGGATTCGCTCTCGGCGCTGGCCGCCGGCGGGGTGGACCGGCCGGGCATGGATCTGGCCGCCATCGGGCGCGTCTTCGCCCGACTGACCGAGAACCACGCCAAGCGGATGGAGGCGCTGGGGCTCACCGCGTAGGAGCTACGACGGGCCGGCGCCGCTCTGGCGGTGCGTCAAGTGACGGACCTCCGAGCACCGAGCCTGGCAACCAGGTACACGGCGACGGCGGCGACCACGATGCTGATGATCCAGCGGATCCAGTCGATGCCATCCGTCTCGTCGACGCCGAGCAGTGCGGCGATCCAGTAGCCGACCAGGACAGCGACGACGCCGACGATCAGGTGTATCCAGATCGGCATGTTCTGCTTGCCCGGAACGGCGAGGCGGCCGAGCGCTCCGATGACGAGCCCGGCGATGATCAGACCGATGATGTCGACGATATCCACGGTTGCTCCTCTCCTACGCCGCGCCGTTCGGAACGGCGGTCGACGGAGCGATCATCGCGCGCCCACGACTGCACGGCAAGCACAGCGGGCGGTGCGCCGTCGAGTGTCGCCTAGAGCGCGCCGAAGCCCACCCGGCGCTCGATCGGCTCGCCGATCTCGACGTAGGTCAGGTGAGCGGTGACGACGATGACGCGCCGGCCGCGCTCGTCGGTGAGGTCGAGCACGCCGCTCTTGCCGCCCAGCGCGTCGAAGACGGCCTTCTGGACCTCGTCCGGAGTCTGTGCACTCTCGAGCACGAGCTCGCGCGTGGCGTTGTGAACGCCGATCTTGACCTCCACGGTCACCCCTTCCGGTGCTCGGTGGGCGCCTGCGTCGCGCCCGGACTCCCGCTTCGCCAGGCTAGTCGAGGACGGGAGCCGTCGGCCGTATACCGGCATGTGCCGTCGGCGAACGCTCAGCCACCCTCGCGCTTGGGGAACCCGCGGATCCCCCGCCACCCCAGGGTGGCGACCAGACCGGCCGCGGAGTCGCGGGGGATGGAGCCGTCGGCGTCGAGCCAGTAACGGGCCGTCACCTGGGCGATGCCGACGAGGCCGATCGCCAGCAGGGTGGACTCCTCGACCGGCAGGCCGGTGTCCTCGGCGATGATCTTGGCGATCTCGTCCGCGCAGGCCGCGTTGAGCCGGTCGAGACGCTCCCGGACCGCCGCCTCGTTGGTGAGGTCGGACTCGAACAGCAGCCGGTAGCTGCCCGCCGGGTCGTCGACGAACGCGAAATAGGCGGTGATCGTCGCCGTGACGCGCTCCTTGTTGTCATCGGTCGATCGCAGTGCGGCGTGCAGGCGCCGGAGCAGTTCCTCGCTGCTGTCGTCGAGGAGCGCGAGGTAGAGGTCGAGCTTGCCCGGGAAGTGCTGGTAGAGCACCGGCTTGCTGACACCGGCTCGCTCGGCGATCTCGTCCATGGCCGCCGCGTGGTAACCGTTCGCGACGAACACGTAGCGCGCGGCTCGCAGGAGCTGGGCGCGGCGTGCCGTCCGAGGCAGGCGCACGCCGCGCGCGGGCAGGTCGGGCAGGCTCGTCACGGTGCTCCTCGCGGCGTCGGCTGGCCGGATCGTACCTCCGGGCAGACCCGGCCTCGGGGCGACGCGATCAGCGGTAGTCGTCCTCGTCGAAGCCGACGGGACGTCCTTGCTCGACCGCATCGGCCGGGTTGACGTCGTCGGGAAGGCTCTCGGGACGGTCGGGTTCGTGGTCGACGACGTCCTGCCGTTGCTCGACCGCGTCGGCCTCGGGCGCCTCGACGGTGCCGGGATCGGGAGAGCCCTCGGGCGACCAGATGTCCTCGCTGTCGTCGGCTCTGATGTCGCTGTCGGACATGGCCAGCCTCCTGTGCGATCGGCGAGATCGTCAGACTACTCGGGTCAGCGGCTGCACCATCTTGCCCCGTGGAAACCCGCGTCTCAGGGGATGGAACCGAGGGCGTGGAATGCGCGGCCGCGTGACACCGTTGGCGAGGTCGAGACCGGAACCACGCTACGGAGAGACGACGTGTCGCTGCCACCCCTGGTCGAGCCTGCCGACGACCTGAGCGTCGACGAGGTCCGCCGATACTCCCGGCATCTGATCATCCCCGATGTGGGGATGGCGGGGCAGAAGCGGCTGAAGAACTCCCGGGTGCTCGTGATCGGCGCCGGTGGGCTGGGATCCCCCGCGCTGATGTACCTCGCCGCGGCCGGCGTCGGCACGCTGGGCGTCGTCGACTTCGACGTGGTCGACGAGTCGAACCTGCAGCGCCAGGTGATCCACGGCCAGTCCGACGTCGGGCTTCCGAAGGCGCTGTCTGCCAAGGCGAGCGTCGCGGAGATCAACCCGTACGTCACGGTGGTCGTCCACGAGGAGCGTCTCGACAACGACAACGTCATGCGCATCTTCACCGACTACGACCTCATCATCGACGGGACCGACAACTTCGCCACCCGTTACCTGGTCAACGACGCCGCTGTGCTGCTCGGCAAGCCGTACGTCTGGGGGTCGATCTACCGCTTCGACGGGCAGGCAAGTGTGTTTTGGGCGTCTGCCCCCGGAGGGACGGCGCCCTGCTATCGGTGCCTGTACCCGGAACCCCCGCCGCCCGGCATGGTGCCGTCGTGCGCCGAGGGCGGCGTGCTCGGCGTGCTGTGCGCGTCCGTGGGTTCGATCCAGGTCACCGAGGCCCTCAAGCTCCTGACCGGTGTCGGCGATCCGCTGATCGGCCGGCTCATGGTCTACGACGCGTTGGAGATGTCGTACCGCACGGTCAACGTCCGCAAGGACCCTGAGTGCGTGATCTGCGGCGAGAACCCGACCGTCACCGAGCTGATCGACTACGACGCGTTCTGCGGTGCCATCAGCGAGGAGGCCGCGGAGGCTGCGGTCGACGCGACCATCTCGGTTCGCACGCTGGCCGACTGGCTGACGGCGCGCGATCGCGGCGAGCGCGAGTTCGTGCTGGTCGATGTCCGCGAGCCGAACGAGTACGAGATCAACCGCATCCCCGGTGCGGTGTTGATCCCCAAGGGCGAGTTCCTCACCGGCGACGCCCTGGAGAAGCTCCCGTCCGACCGCCAGATCGTCCTGCACTGCAAGACGGGGCAGCGGTCGGCGGAGGCACTGGCCGTGGTGAAGGGCGCCGGGTACGCCGACGCGGTCCACGTCGGTGGAGGGGTCGCGGCCTGGGTCAACCAGATCGACCCCAGCCAGCCTTCCTACTGAGCCCGGCCCGCGCCGGCGGGCGATGGCTCAGAGCAGGCCGCGCTTCTGCATCTGCGTCCAGCAGATCCAGCCAGGCGCGATCGGCAGCCAGAACGAGACGATCCGGAACAGCAGCACACCGGAGACGGCGACGCCGCTGCTGACGCCGATCGCGGTGAGGCCGGCGGTCAGGGCCGCCTCGACCGCACCGAGACCACCCGGGGTCGGAACGGCCGTTCCGACCGTGTTGCCGACCAGCTGCACCACGGCGAGTGCCGCGATGTTGACGTCGATGCCGAGCGCCTGCAGCGATGCATAGAAGCAGAAGACCAGCGCGGCGACCTGGAGCAGGATGCCGCCTGCCGCCTCGGCCAGCTTGCGGGGTTTGGCGAGCACGTCGAGCAGCCGGGGCAACCCGCGTGCGGCGAAATCCAGCCACAGCACCCTGGCCCTGCTCCGGATCGGCGGCATGAGCAGGAGGAGGGCGGCGAGCAGGACGGCCCCGCCGATGATCGCGAGCGTCGTGGGTGAGGGCTCGAGGCTCGCGGCTGCGGACGATCCGGTCGCGATTCCCAGCACGATGATCAGCGGGATGGAGACGGCGACGTTGCCCACCTGGTTGGCCGCGACGCTCGCGGCGGCCAGCGGACCCGACACGCCGGCCCGGGCCAGCAGCCTGATGTTGATCGCGGCGTTGCCCACGGTGGCCGGGGCGATGAGGCGGACGAAGCCGAGCGACACCTGGGCACCGAACGTGCGCCAGAACGGCACCCGTTCCGGAACGAACCCGAGCAGTGCCCAGGTGGCCCCGACGAAGCTCACGGCCATCGACGCGACAGCGACCCCGACCCAGATCCATTCGACCTCGGCGATCAGCGAGGTGAGCGGAGCCTCGGTGAGCTGGGTGCCGACGAGGTAGACGGCGACGACGGCGCCCAGCCCGGTCAGCAGTGACAGCGGGCGGAGCCGCTCGACCCGGATGACCTCGGACTCCGTCACGTCCGCCCGTGCGACCACGCCGTCGCGCAACTGGCTGAGCAGCGAACGCCTGCCCTTGAGCCCGCGGCGGGTCAGGCGGGCGAGCGCGATCGGCTGCAGCAGCGGGACGGCGGAAGCCACCCGATCGGGGCCGAGCACGTCGAACGCCGTGGGGACCGCACGCTCGGCACCGACCACCAGGCCGACGGCGACCAGTGCCTGCGCCAGGTCGACCCGGGACGCAAGGTCGGGTGCGGCGATCTCACCACCGGACGGGTTGAGCAGCCAGATGTGGCCGTCGTCGCCGACGAGGATCGATCGTCCGGACACCCGACGATGGGCGATCTGGTTCTCGTGCAGGCGCTTCAGCTGCCTCCACAGGTCGTGGAGCATGTCGTCGGTGATCTCGTCCGCCGGCACATCGGAGAGCGGCCGGCCCGGAACGTGGTCGTACACGAGAGCGACCGCATCGGAGCCGACCTTGAGTGCCTTGCGCAGGCACGGCGTGCGCGCACCGGCCTGGCTGACGGCCAGCGAGAGCAGCGCCGTCTGGTCGAGCGCGGCGCGCATGGCGACGGCCTCGCGAGGCAGCACCTCCTCTCGCGTGCGGACCTGCGCGATCAGCCGGCCCAGCATCCCGGCACCCTCGTTCTCCCGGTCGAGTACGAGCACCCCGAGCGGGCCGTGGCTGGTCTCGACGACATAGCGCCGGTGCTGGTCGACCTGGTCGGCGCGGACGCTTCGCACGTCGTAGCCCTCGGCATGAAGCATGGCCGCGACCGCTCGCCCGTCCGGCGCGGTCGAGGGCCGGCCGCTGACCAGCCGCACGCCGAGTCCCACGAGGTGGCCGATGCCGACCGCGAGCGCTGTGCCCGCAACCGACGCGGTGCCGTTGAGCAGGCCGACCGCGAGGCTCGCACTGATCGCGAACAACGCCGCCTGGCGGACGAGCTTCATGTCCAGCCACGCGGTGACCGTGGTGATCGCGACGAGCAGCGCGGGATACGGGGGCACCGGTCCGGCCTGCTCGTCGGTCACCACCTCGGCCGGGTCGGTGGGCATGAACGACGCGGTGCCGAAGGCGTCGGCGAGCACGTCAGGTGCCGAGTTGATCAACCAGAGCGAGACCAGTGCGGCGACGACTGCAGCCAGGACGCCGGCGACGAGGACCTCCACCGTGGTCCGCACCCGGCCGCGCACCATGAGCAGGACGACCAACAGCGGCGGGAGCACCGTGCCGACCAGGCTGGCCGCCCACGCCAGGATCTGGATGAGCCCACCCGGCACGCGACTGCCGAGCTCCTCGAGGTCGTCGCCGAGCCCGGAGAGCGTCTGAGCCGCGACGACCGCCAGTCCCACGATCGCGGCCACTCCGACAGCCGTGAGGACGAGCCGGGCGATGTCCATCGGCCTGCGGGCGCGGCGAGGCAGCGGAGGCTCCTCGACCGGGATCTCCCGGATCGGTATCCGCGGTTCCGCCACGTCGGTGTCCGCCATCGACCTCGATCGTTCCATGCCGGGCCGCGTCGAGCACCGACCATGGCGCAGCCGGAGCGCGCGCGGCGTGATCCCACGCGGCACGATAGCCGCGTGGACGACGAGTACGTCGAGGCCGTGCTGAGCCTGGTCGAGCGGATACCGGCCGGACGGGTGATGGCGTACGGCACGGTCGCGGAGGTCGTCGGGGAGTCGTTGGCGCGGGGCGGTCCACGGCTGGTCGGCGCCGTCATGGCCAGTTACGGCGGCGCGGTGCCGTGGTGGCGAGTCGTGACGGCCTCCGGACGCCTCCCGCCCGGCCACGAGGTCGCCGCGCTGCGGGAGCTGGTCGCGGAGGGCTGTCCGTTGAGCCCCGACGGGACCCGTGTGGACGTCCGACGCGCCGCGTGGCGACCCCGTCCGACCCACGATCGTTGATCGACCCTATGCGTCAAGCACGTCAGGGCCGTGGTTGTCCGCCGGTCGTGATGGGATGTCGGCGTTCCGACGACGCTTGGGGGAGTAGTGGGGCGGCCGGACGTCCGACTGGTGAGAACGCCGCGCGAAGAGGTGTCCGCTCCCACGCTCGACGCTGCGCAGCGCGCGGTCGTCGAGCATCGCGGCGGTCCGCTGCTCGTGCTCGCCGGACCGGGCACCGGGAAGACGACCACGCTGGTGGAGGCGGTCGTCGACCGGATCGAGCGCGACGGTGTGGATCCCGAGCACGTTCTCGCCCTCACGTTCAGCCGTCGCGCCGCCGACGAGCTTCGGCAGCGGATCGCCGGACGGTTGGCCCGCACCGTACGCGAGCCGCTGGCCCGCACCTTCCACTCCTATGCCTTCGGCCTCCTGCGCCGAGAGGCGGTCCTCCGCGGTGAACCCGCGCCCCGGCTGCTCACCGGCGCCGAGCAGGACCTGCTGATCCGCGAGCTGCTCCGCGGCGACGTGGAAGAGCTCGGTGCCGAGTACTGGCCCCCACACCTGCGTCCGGCGCTGACCACGCGCGGGTTCGCAGAACAGCTGCGCGACCTGCTCATGCGGGCGGCCGAACGCCGGATCGGCCCGGACGAGCTGGCCATGCTCGGTCACCGGTACCGACATGAGGGCTGGACCGCCGTAGCCCGCTTCGCCCGCCAGTACGCAGGGGTCACGGGCCTTCGGCAGCCCCCGGCGTACGACCCGGCCGAGCTGGTCCGGGCGGCTGTCGACCTGCTCCGCGGTGACGCCGGGCTGCTCGCCCGCGAGCGCGACGCCCGCGCCCTCGTGGTCGTCGACGAGTACCAGGACTCCGATCCGGCGCAGGAGGAGCTGCTTGTGCTGCTCGCCGGCGGCGGCCGCGACCTGGTCGTCGTCGGCGACCCGGACCAGTCCATCTACGCGTTCCGGGGCGCCGAGGTCGAGGGCATCCGGCGTTTCCCCGACCGCTTCCCTGCGGCCGACGGCTCACCCGCACGGGTCGTTGCGCTCGACGTGTCACGCCGATCCGGGCCGGTGCTGCTCGCAGCCACCCGGCGGGTCGCCGCCCGGATGGGCGGCCCGCGCGGGCACCGCGTCCTGACACCGGGCGAGGCGGACCCGCCCGGCGAGGTGTCCGGGCACGTCCTGTCCAGCGCGAGCCAGGAGGCGGCGTTCGTCGCCGGCCGGCTACGGGAGGCCCACCTGCTCGGTGGCGTGCCCTGGGGGTCGATGGCGGTCCTGGTCCGCACGGCAGGGGCACTGCCCGTGCTGCGCCGCGGGCTTGCCGGCGCCGGCGTCCCGGTCGCCGTGCGCATCGACGAGGTGCCGCTGGTCGACCAGCCACCGGTCCGGGCGTTGCTCGACCTGCTGGCGGTGGCCACCGGCCGGCCGCTCGATCCCGACCTCGCGTTCTCGCTGATCACAGGCCCGTTGGGAGAAGCCGATCCGCTCGCACTGCGGCGCCTGCGGCAGGAGTTGCGATCCCACGAGCTCGCGACCGGTGGTGTCCGCTCATCGGCCGAACTGCTCGTCGAGGCGCTCGACCGCCCCGAGGTGCTGACGCCGCTGCACCCTGCAGCGGTCGCACCGGCCGTCTCCTTGGCCCGGCTGATCCGCGCCGCCCGGGCGGCGGCGGGCAGGGCCGGTGCCACGGCAGAGGACGTGCTGTGGGCGGTGTGGTCCGCCACCGGCCTGTCTGCGCGGTGGTCGGCGGCGGCGTTGGCCGGTGGCCCGGCCGCTGCGGCTGCCGACCGTGACCTCGACGCGGTGGTGGCCCTGTTCGAGGCCGTCGCCCGGTACGTCGACCGCCTGCCGGGCGAGGGGCCGGCCGGCTTTCTCGGGCATCTGCGTGGTCAGCAGATCCCGGCCGACACCTTGTCAGTCGCTGCGCCCGCGGGCCCGGCCGTCCAGCTCATGACCGCACATGCGGCCAAGGGACTGGAGTGGGACGTGGTCGCGGTGACCGGCGTGCACGAGGGCGTATGGCCCGATCTCCGCGTGCGCGGCGGCCTGCTCGGTACCGAGACCCTCGTCGACCTCGTCGCCGGCCGGCCCGACTCCCCGGTGGCGCGACAGAGCGCGCGGCTGGCCGAGGAACGGCGGTTGTTCTATGTCGCGACGTCGCGGGCGCGGCGGACGCTGCTCGTCACGGCCGTCGCCGACGAGGACACGCAGCCCTCCCGCTTCCTCGACGATCTCGAACCGCCCGCCCCGCAATCGGCCGCCGATCGACCGATCGAGCGGGTGCCCCGGGGGCTCGACCTGCCGTCCGTCGTCGCGGAGCTCCGCCGCGTGGTGTGCGACCCCCTGCAGGGTCTCGCCCGGCGGCGGGGCGCGGCGCGGCAGCTGGCGCGACTGTCGGCGGCCGGCGTCCGCGGCGCTGCCCCGAGCCAGTGGTACGGCCTGGGAACGGTTTCCGACCCTGCCCCGTTGCGTGCTCCGGGCGAACCCGTGCGGATCTCGCCGTCGAAGGTCGACGAGTTCGACCGCTGCGAGCTGCGCTGGCTGCTCAAGGCGTGCGGTGCCACCGACACCGACACCACCCGCGTCGGCGTCGGCGCACTGGTCCACGACCTGGCCGAGCAGGCGGCCACGCACGACTGGTCCGAGGCGCGGCTGGTCGAGGAGTTCGAGCGTCGCTGGCCCGGCCTCGGCCTCGGTGCGGGCTGGGTGGGCCGCCGCGAGCACGACCGGGTCCGGCCCATGGTCGAACGGCTGGGGCGATGGCTGGCCGACAACCCGAGGAAGGTCGTCGCCGTCGAGGCGCCGTTCGACGTGGAGATCGGCCGGGCCCGCCTGGTCGGGCGGGTCGACCGGCTCGAGCGCGACGAGCAGGGTCGACTGGTCGTCGTCGACCTCAAGACCGGCAGGTCCGCGGTCAGGGACGACGACCTCGCTGTGCACCCTCAGCTCGCCGCCTACCAGCTCGCCGTCGAGCACGGGGCATTCGACGAGCTGGCCGCACCCGAGCGCCGGTCCGGTGGTGCGAGCCTGGTCCAGTTGGGAGCCGCCAAGGCCGGCGCGCGCGAGCAGGTCCAGCCCCCACTGGCCGAGGCCGACGATCCCGGCTGGGCGGGCTCGCTGCTCGCCCGAACGGCCGAGGGCATGGCCGGCGCGGTCTTCCGGGCCGAGCGCACCACCTGGTGTGGCTACTGTCCCGCCCGGCCCTCGTGCCCGGCCCATCCCGAAGGCGCGCAGGTGACGCCGTGACGCTCACACCGGCGCAGCTGGCCGCACGGCTGGGGCAGCCGCCGCCGACGGCCGACCAGGCGGCCGTCATCGCGGCGCCGCTCGCCCCGGGCGTCGTCGTCGCCGGGGCGGGGTCGGGCAAGACCGAGACGATGGCTGCCCGGGTGGTCTGGCTGGTCGCGTCCGGCCAGGTGCGGCCCGAGCAGGTGCTGGGGCTGACGTTCACCCGCAAGGCCGCCCGCGAGCTCGCCGCCAGGATCCGCCGGCGCCTGGGGCAGCTCGCCGCGCGCGGCGTGCTCGACGCCGCGCTCACGGCCGACCCGACGGTGCTCGAGGGTGAGCCCACGGTCGTCACCTACGACGCGCTGGCCGGCCGGATCGTGGCCGAGCACGCGCTGCGGCTCGGCCGCGAACCCACGGCCAGGCTGGTCACGGAGGCCGTGGCGTGGCAGTACGCGACGCGGGTGGTCGAGGCGTACGCCGGCGAGATGGACCACGTCACCCACGCACCGTCCACGGTGGCCGAGCAGGTGCTCTCGCTGCACGGCGACCTGTCGGGGCACCTGGTCGACCCGTCCCGCCTGGTCGACGTCGCCCGGGAGCTGCGAGCAGAGGTCGACGCGCTGCGCACCGTGCCCCGGATGCGTGGGCCCTACTACCAGGAGGTCCGCGACGCCCTGGCGGTCCAGGACGCCAGGGCGCAGCTCGTGCCGCTCGTCGAGGCGTTCCGCTCCCTCAAGCGCGCCAACGAGGTCGTCGACTTCGGCGACCAGGCGGAACTGGCGGCGCGGCTCGCGGTCGACTTCCCCGAGGTCGGTGCGGGTGAACGGGAGCGGTTCTCCGTCGTCCTGCTCGACGAGTACCAGGACACCAGCCATGCCCAGCTGGTGCTGCTCCGTGCGCTGTTCGGCGGCGGGCACGCGGTCACCGCGGTCGGCGACCCCTGCCAGTCGATCTACGGGTGGCGGGGAGCCAGCGCGGGCACGCTGACGGCCTTCCGTCGGGAGTTCCGAACCGGCACCGGCGCCGACGCCGGGCAGAGCGCCCTGACGACGAGCTTCCGCAACGGCGAGCGGATCCTCTCGGTGGCCAACCGGCTGGCCGAGCCGTTGCGGGCCGAGGGCCTCGACGTTCCGGTGCTCGGCTCGTTCGAGGGTCGGGCCGGTGGCGATGTCGTCGTGTCGCTCCACCTCACCGCCGACGACGAGGCCGCCGACGTCGCCCGCCGGGCCCGGGCGTTCTGGGACGGGTCAGCCGAAGGGCGCTCAGCCGCGGTGCTGGTCCGCAACCGGTCGCAGATCCCGCGGATCGAGACCGCGCTGCGCGCGGCCGGCCTGCCGGTGCAGGTCGTCGGCGTCGGCGGGCTGCTCGCGACGCCGGAGGTCGGCGACGTCGTCGCCACGCTGCGCGTGATCGCCGATCCTGCCCGCGGCGACGCCCTGATGCGCCTGCTGACCGGTGCGCGGTGGCGCATCGGTCCACGCGATCTCGACGCCCTCGCCCGCTGGTCGCGCGTCCTCGTCCGCGGCGACCACGCGCCGGACGCCGACCCTGACGAGGTCGACGACCGCAGCATCGTCGACGCGCTCGACTCCCTGCCGCGGGAGGGCTGGTTCTCCGCCGACGGCGGCCGCCGGCTCGCCGGCCTGTCCGGCGAGCTTCGCGCCCTGCGCAGACGGTCCGGCCAGCCCCTGCCCGATCTCGTCCACGACGTCGAGCGGACCCTCGGCCTGGACGTGGAGGTCGCGGCCGGGGTCCGTGCCGGTGGTCGCACCAACCTGGATCGCTTCCTCGACGTCGTGACCGAGTTCGCCGCCTCCGGTGAGGCGCCGACGCTGTCGGCCTTCCTGGCCTATCTCGACGCCGCGGAGACCGCGGAGCGCGGCCTGCGTCCCGGGGAGGTGGAGGTGGTGGGCGACCAGGTCCAGGTGCTGACCGTGCACGGTGCCAAGGGCCTCGAGTGGGACGGCGTGTTCGTCGCCGGACTCGTCGACGGCGTGTTCCCGGCCGGTCATGCCACCGACCGCGCGTGGCTCGGCAGGCCGGGGGAGCTGCCGTACCCGTTGCGCGGCGACCTCGCCGCACTGCCGGTCTTCGGCCTCGACGGTGCCCGCGACCAGCAGGACGCCCGTGACGCCGTCCGTCACTTCGTCCAGGAGTGCGGCCGGGCCGGCCGGCTCGAAGAGCGCCGGCTCGCCTATGTCGCAGCCACCCGCGCGCGCGGTCTGCTCGTCTGCAGCGGCTACCGGTGGGGCGACGGCAAGCTGGCCCGGGTGCCGTCGGCGTTCCTCACGGAGATCCGCGAGGCGTGTGCGGCCGGCGCAGGCGCGGTCGGGGTCTGGGTCGACGACCCCGGCGAGGTCAATCCGCTCGCCGACCTCGTCGACGACCTCCACTGGCCCTACGACCCGCTCGCCGGCCGGCGACCGGCGGTCGAGGAGGGTGCCGCGCTGATCCGCGCGGCCGGCACCGGCGACGATGCCGCCGACCTGCTGGCAGAGGCCGAGATCGCGGCGGCGGCGGCCGAGTGGGACGACGAGGTCGCCACGCTTCTCGCCGAACGGGACCGGTCTGCCACGGAACGGCCGGTCGAGGTGCCGTTGCCCGAGCACCTGTCGGTGTCCCGGCTGGTCCAACTGCGCGACGACCCACGGGGGCTGGCGCGTGACATCCGCCGGCCGGTCCCTCGGGCACCGGCGCCGCTGGCGCGGCGCGGGACCCTGTTCCATGCCTGGCTCGAGTCGCGGTGGGGGAATCCGCGGTTGCTCGACGTCGACGAGCTGCCCGGATCGGCCGACGAAGGAGCCGCACACGACCGTGAGCTGGCCTCCCTGCAGGGCTTGTTCCTCGCCTCCGAGTGGGCCGGCCGCACCCCCGTCGAGGTCGAGGCTCCGTTCGAGCTGCTGATCGCCGGCGTGCTCGTCCGGGGCCGCGCCGACGCCGTCTTCCCTGCCGACGGCGACGGCGTCGAGGTGGTCGACTGGAAGACCGGCCGCCCGCCCGGCAGCCCGGCCGAGGAGACGGTGCGTGCGATTCAGCTGGCCGCTTACCGGCTGGCCTTCGCCCGCCTCCGCGGGCTCCCGCTCACGTGCGTCAAGGCGGCGTTCCACCACGTCCGTGAGAACCTCACGATCCGACCGGTCGACCTGCTCGACGAGACGGCGCTCGAGGCGCTGATCCGATCCGTTCCGGTGGTACGAACCGCCTGATCGCGGATCACCAGTCGATCTCGACCGTCAGGGCGGTGTGATCCGAGACCACCAGCCGCCGCGCGGCGACGGCCCGCACGGCGTTGGGCCCGATGCCGTGGCCGAGAACGTGGTCCCACTGGACCCGCGGCCGCCATGCCGGGTACGTGGGCGCTCGGCCCAGCTCGGCCCAGCGGGTCAGCTCGCCCGGCAGCCGTCCGGGCAGGTTGAGGTCGCCGAGCAGCAGCCTCGGCCCCGGCAGCGTCGAGAGCCACCGGGTCACGCTCAGCAACTGCCGCACGTTCCAGCCCGGCACGAACGAGAGGTGGGCGGTCGCGACCGTGAAGGGTCCGTCGGGTCCGACGACGATCGCGGCGAGGGCGACCCTCGGCTCGTCGGCCACGCGGGTGAGCCCACGCCGTCCCGCGACGTTCAATGGGAGCCTGACCGGCGCCGGAGGGAAACGACGGGCCGCCCACTGCAGGACCCGCAGCCGCGACACCAGGGCGACGCCGTAGGCCGGCCCGGGCGTGTCGCCGAGCGGGTCGGCCTGTGTCCAGCGGCCCTGCGGCGTGCCCGTCAGCGCCGGCGCGAACCGCCACCACGGCGCGTCCAGTTCGTCCGCGACGACACCCGCCTGGTCGGACTTGCCGCTTCGCGGTTGACCCCGATCCACCTCCTGGAGCCCGAGCACGTCGGCGTCCACCGCGGCCGCCGCCGTTCGCAGGTCGGACTCCAGGACCTGTCCGGTCTCGACGGCAAGGCCGTGCAGCAGGTTCAGCGTGCCGAACCGCAACCGCGCCACGGTCACGAGGCTAGCCGTCGGGCTTGGTGGGGACCGCCGTGCCCGCCCCCACCGCCCGGTCGTGAAGATCGTCGTGCAGACCAGGCACGCTCACCGCCCTGTCCAGGGCTGCACGACGATCTTCACGGCGCCGAGGCGTGGACCCAAGGCGCCAGCGCCGAGGCGTGGACCTAAGGCGCGAGCGCCGAGGCGTGGACCAAGGCACGCGGCGAGACGAGGAGCCGCCTGGGCCGCGGTAAGGGGGCCGCTAGCGCGACACCGTGGCCAGTGCGAGCTCGGCCATCGTGGAGAACGTGCGCTCCCGCTCGTCGGCGGAGGTCTCCTCGCCGGTGACGAGGCTGTCGCTGGCCGTGCAGAGCGTGAGCGCACGGGCGCCGTGTTTGGCGGCCAGCGTGTAGAGGGCCGCGGTCTCCATCTCGACCGCGAGGACGCCGTACTCACCGAGGCGCCTCAACAGTTCCGGCCGGTCTGAGTAGAAGGAGTCCCAGGCCGCGACCGAGCCCACGTGGTGGGGCAGGCCGGCGCGCTCGGCCTCGTCGACGCATGCTCTGAGCAGATCGAAGTCGGCGGTGGGTGCGTAGTCGACGCCCTCGAAGCGCAGTCGATTCATCGACGAGTCGGTGCAGGCGCTCATCGCGATCACCAGGTCACGCACGGCCACCTTCGCCGCCAGAGCACCGCACGAGCCGACTCGGAGCAGCGTGCGAGCGCCGTAGTCGGTCAACAACTCGTGGACGTAGATCGCCAGCGATGGCTGCCCCATCCCGGTGCCCTGGACCGACAGCCGCCTGCCCTTGTAGGTACCGGTGAACCCCAGCATGTTGCGGGTGCGGGAGTAGCAGGTGATGTCGTCGAGATAGGTCTCGGCGATCCACCGGGCGCGCAGCGGATCACCGGGCAGCAGGACGGTCTCGGCTATCTCGCCCGGCTGGGCCCCGATGTGGATGCTCACGAGCGACGACGGTAGCGGCAGCCGTCGGGCGCACGGTGCGGACCGGCTCGCGCGAGCCCGGCGGCGTGCACCTAGGGTCGGGAGCCGTGGAGGACGACGCCGGGCCGACGCATTCCCTGCTGGCGCCGCTCGCGCTGGCACACGCCGAGGTCGACCGCGCGGCGCACCGCCGCACCGACGACGCCTGGCTCGCCGCGGCCTGGGCGGACCCGGCGAGCCGCGGGTTCGTCGTCGGCGACGGCCGGGCACCGGTGCGCGACGGGAGGCTCGTCACGGTGTCGCCGGCTGACCTCCCGGCGGGGGAGCGCTTCTTCCTCGGCGTCGACGGCGCCGGACTCGCGTACTTCGCGGTCCACGTCGACGGAGCCCACCCCGACCCGGACGCGGTGACGTTGCGGCACGCGTCGATGGTGCTCGACGTCCATGACGGCGGGCTCATGGTCCATGCCGTCGCGCTCTCCAACTGGCATCGGGCGCACGGCCACTGCTCCCGATGCGGTGCGGTCACCGAGGTGACGTTCGCGGGCCACGTCCGCCGGTGTCCGGTCGACGGGTCCGAGCACTTCCCCCGAACGGATCCTGCGGTGATCGTGCTGGTGACCGACCAGGACGACCGGTGCCTGCTGGCAAGGACG
>Ga0256866_1000011_pt1 | contig 27028 bp, 28 predicted proteins | sample RVTome_16_FD_187338 | JGI IMG/M metagenome (GOLD analysis project Ga0256866, IMG submission 187338) | Soil microbial communities from uranium-contaminated site in the Upper Colorado River Basin, Wyoming, United States - RVT152D67 HiSeq ...
GTGCCATTCCCTGTCGGACACCGAGGTCGGTCGCCATGAACACGTCCGGGTCGGACAGGGCCCGCATCCGCAGGTAGCCAACCGTCCACGGACCGATGCCCGGCACCGCGAGCAGCTCGTGCTCGACCTCGCCACGGTCGGCGCCCGGGTCCAGCCGGATCCGACCGTCTGCAAGCCGTGCGCACAACGCGTGCAGCGTCGCCTGGCGCCGGGCTGGCATCGGAAGTGCGCCGGGATCCGCGGCGGCCAGTGCGGCAGCGGTCGGGAACACGTGGGTGACGCCGCCGATCGGGGCGTCCAGCGGCTTGCCGTAGGTCTTCACCAGCCGGCCCGCGAGCGAACGTGCGGCCGCCACCGAGATCTGCTGCCCGACGACAGCACGCACCGCCAGTTCGTCACCGTCGACCGCGCCGGGCACTCGACGTCCGGGCTCGGCGGCCACCAGGGGCGCGAGGGCCGGATCGGTGGCCAGCGCCTCGTCCACGGCAGCACTGTCGGCGTCGAGGTCGAACAGCCGCCGGCACCGTGCTACCGCGGCGGCGAGGTCGCGCGGGTCGGCGAGCCGCAACGTACCCCGGAGGAACCCGTCGGCCGGCGTCAGTTCGGCGATGCCGGCGCCGTGTGGGAGCACGAGGCTGCGCCGGTAGGAGCGACCGTCGACCTCTTCGATCCCCGGTACGGCCCTGGCTGCGAGGAACCCCAGCACGCCGTCGAGGTCGGCGGGCCGGCGGAAGGCAAGCCTGAGCTCGATCGTGCCGGCAACCGGGTCGCGCCCGCTACGGCCGGTGCGCGACCGCCGGCGCAGGTCGCTCGGTGTCGTCGCGAAGACCTCGCGGACGGTGTCGTTGAACTGCCGGATGCTCGTGAACCCGGCTGCGTACGCCACCTCGGTCACCGGCAGATCGGTGGTCTCCAGCAGGATCCGCGCCGTGTGCGCGCGCTGAGCTCGGGCCAGCCGCAGCGGTCCGGCGCCGAGCTCCTCGACCAGAGTCCGGTGCACCTGGCGTTCGCTGTAGCCGAGGCGGGCCGCCAGGCCGGCGACCCCGTCGCGGTCGACGACGCCGTCGGTGACGAGCCGCATCGCGCGGCCGGCGAGATCGGCCCTGATGTTCCATTCCGGAGAACCGGGCGTCACGTCCGGCCGGCACCGGCGGCAGGCCCGGAAGCCGGCGACCTGAGCTTCGGCCGCCGAGCGGTAGAAGCGGATGTTCTCGCGCTTGGCCGGCCCCGCCGGGCAGCTCGGGCGGCAGTAGATGCCGGTCGAGGTCACGCCGATGAAGAAGACCCCATCGAAGCGTGGATCGCGGCTGCGCAGGGCGCGGAAGCAGGACTCGATGTCGAGCACGGACCCACTCTGGCCGTTCCGGCCGATCCCTACTAGCGGAAATCGGACGACGACGTGCGTCGCGTCAGCCTTCCTTCTTCGCGAGCTTCCGGGCCTGCTTGAGCGACACGCCCTTCGCCTCCTCGGGAAGTCGCCACACGTCGATGCCGCCCATCAGGGAGTACGCCAGGATGCGGATCCGCGGCGCCCCAGGGCGGGGGGGCCGGGTGCTTCCCCGTTCGCCATTGCCCCCCATGAACGCGAAGCCGCCGACCTGCACGTCGACAGTGTCCGGAAGATAGATGTCCATACCACCCATCACGGCGACGGCCACGATCGTCACGTCGTCGGCGTCGATCTCGGCATGGCGAAGGTCGATGTCGTTGCCACCCATCACGGTGACGGTCGTCAACCGCTCGCCCACGCGCCACCGACCCGTCTTCTCGGCACCGCCCATCACGGAGAGCACCCACTTGGTCGGCTTCAGCCGCCCACGGGTCGCCCGAGGCTGGCCGGCGGGCAGGTCGGCGATCAGCGGCGTCAGCTCGGCCCTCGTCGTGGCGGCGTAGGCCAGCCGGACCCGCTCCTCGAGCTCGGCCAGCGTGAGCCGACCGGCGGCCGCGTTCTCGGACAGTCGCTGGACGATCAGTTCACGCTCGGAGTCGGAGGCGCGGATGTCAGGAGTGATCGACACCGCCGGCTCGGGCGGCTGCGCGGGACGGACTGCCGGCGGCTCCGGCGGGACCGCGGTCGACTCAGACACGACGCCAGGTTACTGGGCGGAGGCGACACACCCGCCGGGTGCCTCCATCGTCATGATCGACTGGATGCATCACGCACAGACACGCCGCGCGTGTCGTGTCGCCTGCGTCCAGTCTGCGCCACGGCAGGCGGTCAGAGATCGAGATGCCAGTGCTGGCCGACGAGGTCGTGGCCGAAGCTGTGGTGGGCCTCTTCGCGGATCAGCCGGAATCCCGCCCGCTCGTAGACGCGCCGTGCCGCCGTCAGGACGTCATTCGTCCACAGCGTCATCGATGCGTAGCCGGCACTGCGGGCGAAGCGGACGCACTCGTCGACCAGCCGGCTACCCAGGCCTCGCCCACGTGCGGTCGGCTCGACCAGCAGCAGCCGCAGTCGTGCCGTCGACGCGTCGTCGTCGGCCACGAGGAACACCGAGCCCACGCGCCGCCCGTCGATCTCCGCGACCCAGGCGTTCTCACGGGTCGGGTCGGCGGTCTCGGCGTAGTCCGCGACGATCCGGGCCACCAGACCCTCGAACGTCCGGTCCCAGCCGTACTCCTGCGCGTAGAGCGCGCCGTGGCATTGAACGACCCAGCCGAGATCACCCGGCTGCACGGGCCGGACGACGGGCTCCGACGGCGTCGCCGGCCGTTGGCCGAGAACGGAGCGTACGGTCTCCATCGCGTCGACCAGCCGGCGTTGCTCGGACTCGGCCAGGCCGCCGAGCAGCGTCGCGACCTGCACCGACGACCGCGCGTCGAGTACCGCGAATGCATCGCGGCCGGCCCCGGTGAGCCGGATCCGTTGGCGGCGCGCGTCGGTACCCGACCGGTTGCGGGTCACCAGACCGGTGGCCTCGAAGCGAGTCAGGATACGGCTCAGGTAGCCCGCGTCCAGCCCCAGTGACCGCCGGAGATCGGCGACCTCGGTCACGTCGCGCTGCGCGAGCTCGTAGACGACACGGGCCTCGGTGAGCGAGAACGGCGAACTCAGCAGATGCTCGTCGAGGACGCCGAGCGCGGCGGTGTAGGAGCGGGTGAACGCCCGGACGGCCGCGATCCGGCCCGCGTCGACCACCATCCACCGAGCGTCGCGTAATTCTTTGACTCAGTCAATGATTATCCGCACTGTGGAATGTCGCCGTCCCGATCCGTGATCGGGTGCGACCCTGGGCGCATGCAACTCAGCCAGTCGCGCAAGCTCGCCAACGTCTGCTACGACATCCGGGGGCCAGTGCTCGAGCACGCCCAGCGCCTGGAGGACGAGGGTCACCGGATCCTCAAGCTCAACATCGGCAACCCGGCACCCTTCGGATTCGACGCACCTGAGGAGATCCTCCAGGACGTCATCCACAACCTGCCCGCAGCGCAGGGATACTGCGACTCCAAGGGCCTGCTGTCGGCGCGCCGGGCGGTCGTCCAGTACCACCAGGGCAAGGGCGTCGAGGACATCGACGTCGCCGACGTCTACCTGGGCAACGGCGTCTCCGAACTCATCGTCATGGCGATGCAGGCGATGCTGGACGACGGCGACGAGGTGCTGATCCCTGCCCCGGACTACCCGCTGTGGACCGCCGCGGTGAGCCTGTCCGGCGGCACACCGGTCCACTACCTGTGCGACGAGAGCGCCGACTGGTCACCGGACCTCGACGACCTGGCGGCCAAGATCGGCCCACGGACCAAGGCCGTCGTCGTCATCAACCCGAACAACCCGACCGGCGCGGTCTACTCGCGCGAGGTGCTCGACGGCATCGTCGAACTGGCCCGCGAGCGGAACCTCGTCCTGCTCGCCGACGAGATCTACGACAAGATCCTCTACGACGACGCCGAGCACGTCGCGATGGCCTCGCGAGCGCCCGACCTCCTCTGCCTGACGTTCAACGGGCTGTCCAAGGCGTACCGGGTGGCCGGCTTCCGGGCCGGCTGGATGGTGGTGTCCGGCCCGCGCCGACACGCACGCGACTACATCGAGGGGCTCGACGTGCTGGCCAACATGCGGTTGTGCGCGAACGTGCCCGCACAGCACGCGATCCAGGCGGCGCTCGGCGGACGGCAGAGCATCAACGACCTCGTGCTGCCAGGCGGCCGACTGCACGAGCAACGCGACCGGGCATGGAAGCTGCTGACCGACATCCCCGGGGTGACCTGCACCATGCCGAAGGGCGCCCTGTACGTCTTCCCGCGACTGGACCCCGAGGTCTATCCCCTGCACGACGACGAGCAGTTGGTGCTCGACCTGCTGCTGCAGGAGCACATGCTCATCGTCCAGGGCACGGGGTTCAACTGGCCCCGGCCCGACCACGTGCGGATCGTCACGTTGCCGCACGTGGACGACCTGGAGGCGGCCATCGGCCGGTTCGGCACATTCCTCGAGGGTTACCGCCAATGAGCTAGGCCGCTTCCCTCCCCCCAACGTGTGGCGGGTTCGAAACGTCTCACCGGGGTTGCAGACGTGCCCAACCAGCCACATGTAGGGAAGGGCGTGCGGCTAGAAGATCTCGATGGACAGTGGCGCGGGTGACCAGCTGAAGGCGGTCGACGCGGCGGCGAGTGCCCCCGCCCGGCTCTCCGTCACCAGGCCGGCCGCTCCTAGCGACAGCAACGACGTGCCCCCGAGGTAGGCCGCACCGAGGTGCCCGATGTCGAGGGCCAGGTCGGGTTCGTCGTCGGTGGCCTCGCACCGTGCCGCGGTCGCGTCGCCGACCAGGCGCCACCGGCCCGCGTTGCCCGGCAGCATGGTGTCGGTGACGTCCAGCACCACGTCCACCGGCGTGGTGTACCGCCGCTCGGCCAGGGCGCGCGGCAGGTCGACGATTCGCACCCACAGGCCGGGACCCGCGGAAGCGTCGAGGCCGCTGGGGTTCGTGACCAGCTGGGCCAGCGGCTCGTCCGGCGCGGCGAAGTAGTACTTGACCGTACGGGTGAGGTCGATCGAGAGCAGGAAGCGCCACAGCGCCCGGTAGGCGTCGGCGGTCGATGCGACCACCTCGATGACGCCCACCTCGCCGTCGGGTCCGGTGCTCGACCAGTCGCTCTTGACCCGCCACAGCGCGTAGCCCTCGACGTCGTCTCCCGAGTCGTAGAGCACCGCTCGCTGCGCCGACCGGCCCCGCCGCCAGGACCGCGGATCCGCGGTGTGGTACTTCCACCACCGCTCGTCACGTCCCGACCGGCCGGGACGAGTGGCCTGGACGCGCTCGAAGACGGCGCTGAGATCCCCGATCACGTCCTTGGGCACGGTCTGCCGCAGCCGGCCAGGCGGTGCCGGCACGGTCAGGGCGGTATCCCTGGTGGCGATCGTGTACTCCATCTGCCACGAGGCCACGCCGTACCCGAACCGGCCGTAGATGGCGCCCTCGCTGGCCCACAGGACCGCGACCGGTTCGGTGCCGCGGTCACGGACGGCCTCGAGCTGGGCGGTCATGATGCGGGTCAAAAGGCCCTGCCGTCGATGTGTCGACGCGACGGCGACACCGGTGACGTGCGCGGCCGGGACGACCGCGCCCGGCACGGTTAGGTCGCGAGTGAGGATCATGCCGGTGCCGACGATCGCGGCGCCGTCGGTGATCACATGCGTTCGGTCGGGCTCGGCGATCAGCCGCTGGACGTCGAGCTCGTCGTCCTCGGGGTCGCGCAGAAACGCACCGAGGATGAACTCGACGAGTGCGGGCATGTCGGCGTCGGTCGCGGCACGCATCGGAAGCTGGTCGGTCACCTCTCGTGTCTAGCCGACGCCGACCTTCGCTGCCAGCCCTTTCTGACGGCCGGCGGTGCGCCGACTCCGTGGGCCGGTTGAGGCGGTCGCCTGCGGGGTAGACATCCACCGATCGTCCTCGCCGTCTGGATCGAGGACGACGAAACGAGAGAGGTTCGAGACATGGGTATCGGTAGCGGTGTCTTCCTGCTGGCGGTTGGCGCCATCCTCGCCTTCGCCGTCGAGTACGACGTCGCCGGCATCGAACTGTCCGTCGTCGGCTGGATCCTGATGATCGCCGGGGCGCTGGGCATCATTCTCTTCCTGACCGTGTGGGGGCCGCGGCGCCGCGCTGTCGACGGCGGTACCGTCGTCGAGGAGCGTCGGTCCTACGACGACCGCCCACCCGCGCCCTGATCCCGGCATAGACCGGCGCGGCAGTCGACCATCACATCGACGTTCGCGCCGGTCGAAGGACGGCCTCGCCGACGTCGGAACACCCGTCGCCGGTGTCAGGCATCGCCGCCTCCGACCACGGAGCTCTCGACGTCTGCCGTTTCAACCTCAGCGTCGACCGGCGCGCTCTGCCCGGCCTCGCCGCCGGCGCGGACATGACGCAGCGCAGCCGCCGCCGTGACGGCCAGCCACAGGAAGATCGCGGCGCCGACGCCACCGACGACATTGAGGCCGGCGGTGAACGCCGCTCGGGCCGCATCGAGAAGGTCGGCGCTCAGCGGGCCGGGCAACTGCTGAGCCGCGGCCCACGGCGGCCGTGATGCCTTCACCGGCGGCATCGACCGCCTGGTCGGGAACGCCGGTCGGCACAGTGCCCGCCAGCTGGTTTCGGTAGACGACAGTGCCCAGGCTGCCTGGGGTGGCTATACCCAGCGCGATTCCGAACTCGCCGCCGGTCTCCTGTATCGATGCTGCTGAACCCGCCTTCTCAGCGGGAGCGGCGGCGAGGATCAGGCCCATCGTCAGCGCCATCGGCAGCGAGATGCCGAACGGGGCGAGAGTGAGTCCGGTCACCAACAGCCCGAGCCCGCCCACGCTCTCGACCTGCGTGTGGAGGAGTAGACCGATTGCGGCGAGGGCCAGCCCGCCGGCGCAGACGTACGCCGCGCGGACCCGGTGCGCCAAGGCGGGGGCCAGTATGAAGCCGATGATCATCGCGACGTTCTGGGGTACAGCCAGAGCCCGGCGTCCAGCGGGGACAGCCCGTGGACCATCTGCACGTACATCGTGAACAGCAGTGAGATCCCCGCCATGACGACGCCACCGAGCAGCATGATGCTCAGCGCCGAACTGAAGGTGCGGCTGGCGAACAGGCGCAGGTCCAACAACGGGCTGGTCAGTGCGCGCTGCCGATGCACGAATACGACGCCGACCACCAGGCCGACCACGACGGACGCGACAGGCAACGGCTGCCCGCCGTTACGGGAGCCCCGCGAAGCACGAGAAGACGGTCAGTGCACCGATGCCGAGGCGCTCGGCAGGAGCGCCAGTCGATGCGGCGTCCTCAGGCGAACAGTCGGGTGAGCCAGGACTGCCAGGCACGCTCGGCCTCCGCCTGGTCCATCGGCGCGAAGATGTGGTGTCCCACCCCGGCCAGGCCGCCTCCGCCCACGAACCGGTACAGCCCGTCGTCCGTGCGTACGCCCAGGAAGCTCGGAACGAGGACGGAGTCCACGACTCCTTCGACCGGGGTGGACCCGTCCAGGGTGAACCTAGCCGTGTCGCCCTCGGCGACAGTGCCGGACAGTCCGAGGCCGCGCTTGAACCCCTCCCACACCTCGTCCTGGTTCGGCTGCTGCGGCCCCCAGGCCGAAACGGGTGTGGCGGTCCGGCCGGGGAAGTACGTCAGGTAGATGCCCAGCGAGCGCAGGTACATGGGGTCGCCCTTGCGCAGCGCGTCGTACTCCGCCTCCCAGTCGTCACCGCCGAGGAAGCCGTTGTGCACGAGCCGGACCACGGTGCTGCCCTGGTCGCGTCCCTCGACGAGGAACTCGAACGCCATGAACGACCCGTCCTCGGCCTCGGGGCTCCGGTAGGCCAGTCGGTTCGGTGGATCCCAGGCGGTGATCGTGGACTCCGCCGTGAAGTAGTCGCTGACCGCCATCCGTACCTGACCGCCCGCGCGCGGTTCGACCTCGTTGCGTCCCATGAACCAGGAGTCGATTCCCGGCCCGGTGGCGATCGCCTCCCACACCTGCTCGGGGGTCGCGTCCACCGTGATCTCGTTGTCGGTCTCGAACTCGTGGCCCATCTCAGGACTCCCTCGTGGTCTCGATCGGCTTCGTCTTCACACTCGGGTGGACGGCGACGACGACGCGGTGGTCGCGCCCGCCTTTCGCGCTCTCGTCGTGGTACTTGCCCACCAGCGCGGTGACCGCACCCGCCAACTCCTCCGCGAACGCGGCACGATCGGCGGCCGACGCGAAGCGGACCTCGCCGTCGATCGCGAACGTCGCCACCGGCCTCCGGGCCTTGGCCGCCCCGGTGATCAGCGCACCGACATCGCGCACGAGCCGTGCGGCGACCGCGAGCAGCCATTGCGCCGAGAGCCGGTCCGGCGAGCGGGACGGATCCGGCGCCACTGCAGCCAGGGCAGCGGGGGAGATCACATACGACTTCGCCGTCGCGCGGAGCATCCGCTCGGTGACGTTGCCCTTCCGACGTTCCTCCACCAGCTCGACCAGCCCGTGCCGCTCCAGCGCGCGCAGATGGTAGTTCACCTTCTGCCGCGCCAGGCCGACCCGTGCGGCAAGCATCGTCGCCGAAGCGGGCTCGGCCAACTCGGCCAGCAACCGGATGCGCACCGGATCCAGCGAGACCTCGGCCGCAGCCGGGTCCTCGATCACTGCCACCTCGAACATGCCGGCCACCCTGGCACCGACAATAGTTTTCGTCAAGACTTCCTGTCTTGTCAGTGTTGCCCGTCGACGCTGCAGGCCGGCGGGGGACCGTAGGCTGACGTCGAGGGATCGGTCGTATCGCGCGATCGGAAGCGGCCGGAGGGCCGACGTTCCGGGGCTGGTGGACATGGTCACGGCAGACGACGTACGACGGGTTGCGCTGTCCCTGCCGCGGACCGAGGAACGAATGGTTCGGGACCGGATCAAGTTCCGGGTCGGCAGGTTGGTCTACATCTCGATCTCCGCGGACGAGGCGTCGATGGGCTTCGCATTCCCGAAGGAGGAGCGCGCCGCACTCATCGCGGCCGAGCCTGAGAAGTTCCACCCACCCGTCAGGTCCGATGAACGGTACAACTGGGTGCAGGTGTGGCTGGACGCCGTCGACCAGGACGAGATGCGCGAACTCGTCGTCGACGCCTGGCGCATGGTTGTGCCGAAACAGGTAGCAGCGGCCTATGACCCGCGGTGACACCGTCAGCTGTCGGGCAGCCAGACGTCGTCGTACGGCACGCTCAACTCCTTCTGGGTCTCGTCGTGCAGGGTCGACCCCGTCCACGAGCGCCACTTCCCGGGGATGACCTCGATCGCGACGTCGTCGAACCGGTTCCATGCAGAATCGATCTCGTCCAGTGCGTCCGGGCGTATGTACTTCGCCCGGATCAGATGGTTGATGCGCCGGGCGTCGGCTCCGGTCAGAATCTGCCCGATCCCTTCGGCGCTCACCATCAGACTGCGGCCGGTCGTGGCGCGGCCCTGGACGATCATCGAAACCTGCGGCCGTCGCTCGACGTTGCGGGCCTTGCGGGTCACCGACGACGTCTCGAAGTACAGCCGTCCGTCCCGGTGCAGGAAGATCACGAACGCGAGATGCACGGAGCCGTCCTCGTTGAGGGTGCCCACCGTGGCCGTCGCCCGCAGGGACAGCACGTCCTCGATCTCGTCGGGCGTCGGCTGCGCCCGGTAGACCTGCTTCGCGTCAGCCATGCGAGTCTTCCTCCGCTGCCCCGTGGCGCCGGCGCCGCCACCCTTTCACGCCGCGTGACGCGGCGACACCCGTCACGGCGCAGGCAGCGGCGGGTGCAGGGGCGGCGGCTCGTACCCGCCGGTGACGTCGGCGAGAAGCTCGGCGAAGGTGACTGCCGTGTCGTCTTCGTAGAGAGGCCCGATGATCTGCGCGCCTACCGGCAGACCCGCGGGAGTAACCCCGATTGGCGCGCTCAGCGCCGGCAGGCCGGCCAGCGATGCCGGCGCGATCCAGAACGACTGGTTGAGGTAGGGCCGGTCCCCTTCGGCCGTGGAGATGGTGCGTTCGTCGAAGGGTCGGCTGTCGTTCGCCGTCTGCCCGAAGTCGGCCAGCATGAAGTGCACGTTGGTCTTTCCGACGATGACTGCGCCGGCATCCCTCAGGCGCTGCACGACGGTGGCGTCCCGGTCGGCCACGTGGTCCTTGAAGGCGGGGTTGCCCCACGTCGTTTGCATGCCCTCGACGTAGAAGCTGTCCTTGACGGTCATGGGGACGCCGTGCCACGGCCCCAGGTCGCGTCCGCGCGCCACTGCCTCGTCCGCGGCGGCGCCCTGTCCGAGCACGGCCTCCACCGTCACCTCGACCACCGCGTTCAGCGCCGGGTTCAGTGCGTCGATCCTGGCCAGCACGAGCTCAGCCAGCTCACGGGCCGATATCAGCTTGCGCCGGACCAGGTCCGCTGCCGCATTGGCAGGAGGAACGCCAACTCGTCCATCATCACGCCTTCTCTCGAGGATGGGACCGGCCGTCGGCGGGCCATGATCGTTGAACCGTTGCTCGGCCTGGAACCCCACCAACGGTTCACCGTGGACCGTCGAGGGTCGCCCGGGTGACGCCATGTCGTCAGCGGGTGCGCGAGGGGGGAGTTGAACCCCCACGTCCTTACGGACACACGGACCTGAACCGTGCGCGTCTGCCTATTCCGCCACTCGCGCGCTGGCTACCGAGGTGGACGGCGTCGCGCCGTCTCGGAGCCGCACAAGGCTAACACGGTGGGGCCAACCACCCGGACCACGCGAATACGTCCGCAGCCTGCCACGTGGTTACGATCGGGTCGGTCGCCGACCGACGGCGTCGCTTGGGGGAAGGAGGTGGCCGTGGGCGTACTCCAGCGTTTCGAGCGTCGTCTCGAAGGCATGGTCACGGGCGCGTTCTCCAAGGCGTTCCGCGCCGAGGTCCAGCCGGTCGAGATCGCGGCGGCGCTGCAACGAGAGCTCGACAACAACGCTCAGATCGTCTCGCGGGAGCGCTCGCTGGTGCCCAACGACTTCGTCATCGAGCTCGGCTCACACGATCACGGCCGGCTGGCCCCGTACTCGGGCACGCTCGCGACCGAGCTTGTGGAGCTGGTCCGCGAGCACGCCGAACTTCAGCACTACGCCTTCACCGGACCGGTCACGGTCGTCTTCGAGGAGCACGACGAGCTCGGGACCGGACAGTTCCGAGTCCGCAGCACCGTCCGGGCCGGAGTCGATCGGGGGGCCACCTACACGCCCACGGAAACCACCGAACGAAGCGCCGCTGCCTACCTGGTCATCAACGGCACCCAGCACCCGGTGGTCGCCCCGGGGCTCGTGCTCGGCCGCGGCAGCGAGTGCGACCTCCGGATCGACGACCCCGGCGTCTCGCGCCGACATGCCGAGATCCGCGTCCACGGCAGCGGGCCCGAGGCGCAGCTCGTCGTCGTCGACCTCGGCTCCACCAACGGCACTGTCGTCGACGGCGTCCGCGCCGCCCAGGCACCACTCTCCGACGGTTCCCGTATCGTGCTCGGCTCCACGATCGTCGACGTGCACCGCCGGGTATCGCGGAGGTGAGCTGGTGTCGGAGCTGACGCTCACGGTCATCAGGCTGGGTTTTCTCGCCGTCCTCTGGCTCCTCATCCTCTCGGTGACCTCGGCGATGCGCGCCGACCTGTTCGGAGTCCGTCCGACCAAGCCGACGAAGGAGCGGGCGGCCGCGAAGCCGGCCAGGCAGGTCAAGCCGTCCCGGAGCGCACCGACGCGGGTCGTCATCGTCGACGGACCCGAGAAGGGGCGCAGCGTCGCCCTGGGGGGTGCGCCGGTCACCTTCGGGCGCGGTCCCGACTGCACGATGCCGCTGGGTGACGAATACGTGTCCACGCAACACGCGAGACTTGTGCTGCACGACGGGCAGTGGTACGTCGAGGACCTCGGCTCCACGAACGGCACCTACGTCGGCAACGAGCGGCTCACCCGGCCCAGTCCCGTCGGTGCCAGGAGCCGAGTACGGCTGGGCAAGACCGTCCTGGAGCTCCGGAAGTAGGCCGCGGCGATGCCATTGACGCTCCGGTACGTCGCCCGGTCCGACGTCGGCCTCCTGCGCGAAGGCAACGAGGACTCCGGTTACGCGGGCCCGCGTCTGCTCGCGATCGCCGACGGCATGGGCGGGCACGCGGCCGGCGAGGTCGCCAGCTCCGCGACGATCGAGGAGCTCGTCCAGATCGAGAACGCGGGCGGCGATAGCGACCCGCTCCGGGCGCTGCAGGCGGCGGTGAAGGCGGCCAACGACCGCATCCGGACGATCGTCGATGCCGATCCCGAGCGGCGCGGCATGGGGACGACGCTCACCGCACTGCTCTGGACCGGCGAGGCGTTGGCGCTGGCCCACATCGGCGACTCCCGCGCCTACCTGCTGCGCGACGGGATATTGCGCCGGATCACCCACGACCACACGTTCGTCCAGTCCCTCGTCGACGAAGGGCGCATCACCGAAGACGAGGCCAGCGTCCACCCCGCCCGGGCGATGATCCTGCGAGCGCTGCAGGGCGACGGCGATCCGGACGTCGATCTCGAGATGATCGAGGTGCGAGGCGGCGACCGCGTCCTGGTGTGTAGCGACGGCCTGTCCGGTGTCGTCCGTGACACGACTCTCCGCGACACGCTCGTCCAGCACGAGGAGCTCGCGGAGACCGCGGAGGCCCTCGTCGGACTGGCACTCAAGGGCGGCGCCCCCGACAACATCACCTGCGTGGTCGCCGACGTGATCGAGACCGATGCGCCGCCCTCGGCCGACGACACCGCAGAGATCTTCCTCGTCGGCGCGGCATCGGGGGATGCCCCGCAGGCCCATCCGGAACGACGTGCCCGGCGTGGCCCGGGTGCGGCGATGCGCGGGTTGCTGGGAAGTTCCGACGGCGCCCGGCGATCCGTCGACGAGGTCCACGAGGACGAGGATCTGCGCTATGCACCACGACCGCCGCGCCGGTTCCGCTGGCTGCGCCGGTTGGCGGTCCTCGCCGTGGTCGCCGCCGTGGCCTGGGCCGGCATCCGGCTGGCCGACGACTACGTGAACGACCAGTACTACGTCGGCGACCAGGCCGGCGAGGTGGCGATCTTCCGCGGCGTGTCCCAGGAGGTCGGCCCGCTGCGGTTGTCGTCGGTCCACGAGATCGCCGCGGACCTGCCGATCGGCGCGTTACCCACCTTGTACCGCAACCGAGTGGCCGACACCATTCCCGCCGCGGACCTGCCCGAGGCCGAACAGATCGTCGGCAGCCTGCGCCGTGAGGCCTGCCGAGCGCACGCTCCCGCCGTCGATCCCACGCCGAGCCCGAGCCCGACTCCGACTCCGACTCCCGGGGTCGTCACGACGCCGACGCCCACCCCGAGCCGTGCCGTACCGGGACAGCCGACGACGCCCACGCCGACCATCACGCCCCGCCCGTTGCCCACGGCACCGCCGGGTTACCCCGGGCTGGATTGTGCGGACCGGCCGTGACCGACGCCACCACGCCGGCGCCCCGGAGAGGTCGCGGTACCGAACTCGCGCTGCTGCTCTTCGCGGTCGGCATCGCGACGATGGCGTACGTCGCCGTCGACCTCGGGGCCCTCGGCCGGGTCCCTCCGAACGCCCTGGCCTACCTCACCGGACTCAGCGTGATCACCGGAATCGCCCACGTCACGGTGCGCACCTGGGCGCCGTTCGCCGACCCGGTCATCCTGCCGCTCGTGGTCACGCTCAACGGGCTGGGCCTGGCCATGATCCACCGCCTCGATCTGGCCGACGCGGAGGCGGCGGCGCAGGCGGGCGAGACCGGCCCTCCGGTCGACGCCCCGATCCAGCTCACCTGGATGGTCGTCGGAGTCGCGCTGTTCGTCCTCGTGCTCGTGCTCGTCCGCGACTACCGGATTCTCTCCCGGTTCACCTACACGGCAGCCCTGCTCGGGATCGTCCTGCTGCTGTTGCCGCTCGTGCCGGGCCTCGGCTACGCCGTGAGAGGGGCGCAGATCTGGATCCAGATCGGTCCCATGACCTTCCAGCCGGGTGAAGCCGCGAAGATCGTCCTGATCATCGCGTTCGCCGGATACCTGGTCAGGACCAAGGACGCGCTCGCCCTCGCCGGACGACGGGTACTCGGGGTCGACCTGCCCCGGGCCCGCGACCTCGGCCCGATCCTGATCGTCTGGGTCACCGCGCTGGGCATCCTCGCCTTCCAGCGCGACCTCGGCCCGTCGCTGCTCCTGTTCGGCATCTTCGTGCTGATGATCTACGTGGCGACCGAGCGGATCTCGTGGATCGTCGTCGGTGCGGCGCTCGGCCTGCTCGGCGGTCTCGCCGCCAACGCCGCTTTCGGCCACGTCCAGACCCGCATCGAGGGGTGGCTCGATCCGTTCGTCGACACCGACCGGTTCGGCCAGATCGTCCAGTCGCTGTACGGCCTGGCCTACGGAGGACAGATCGGCACCGGGCTCGGCCGGGGTCGGCCCGACCTCGTCCCGTTCGCGGAGAGCGACTTCATCGCGGCCGCGTTCGGCGAGGAGTTGGGCCTGGCGGGCCTGATGGCGATCATCCTCATCTATGCCTTGCTGGCCTCGCGCGGGCTGCGAGCCGCCCTGGTGCTGCGCGACCCGTTCGGCAAGCTGCTCGCGACCGGACTGGCAGCCGGTCTGCTCCTCCAGGTCTTCATCGTCGTCGGCGGCGTCACCAAGCTGATACCGCTGACCGGCCTCACCACACCGTTCCTGTCCCTCGGGGGCTCGTCGCTGGTCATGAACTGGGTGCTGGTGGCCCTGCTCATGCGCCTGTCCGACGCCGCCCGGCGGCCCGCGCCACCCATCCAGCGGATGACGGTCGACGATGCGGTGACCCAGGTGGTGAAGCTGCCGTGAACTCCCCGATCCGCAGGGTCGCCGCCGGGTGCATGCTGCTCGTTCTCGCCCTACTGGCGAACATCACCTACGTCCAGGCCTTCCAGGCAGACGACCTCAACGCCCGATCGGACAACCGCAGGGTGCTCCTCGACGAGTACGCCCGTGAACGCGGGCCGATCCTGGTCGCCGACGTACCGGTCGCGCAGTCGGTGCCGACCGAGGGCGAGTTCGCCTACCTGCGCCAGTACCCGCAGGCGCTCCTCTACGCCCATGCCACGGGGTACTACTCGTTCGTGTTCGGTCGCAGCGCCGTCGAGCGCTCCCAGAACGAGATCCTCTCAGGGAACGACGACCGGCTGTTCGTACGGCGGCTGGTCGACCTGGTGACCAACCGCGAGCCGCAGGGCGGCACCGTCAGGCTCACGCTCGACCCGGCGGCCCAGGAGGCGGCCTACGAGGCACTCGGCGACAACAAGGGTGCCGTCGTCGCGCTCGACCCCTCGACCGGAGCGATCCTGGCGATGGTCAGCAAGCCCTCGTACGACCCCAACCCGCTGGCCAGCCACTCCGTCGCCGAGCAGCAGGAGGCGTGGGACGCGCTCCTGGCCGACCCGAACAAGCCCGACCGCAACCGCGCCATCGCCCAGACGCTGCCACCGGGTTCGGTGTTCAAGGTCGTGACGGCGGCTGCAGCGCTGGAGTCGGGCCGGTACGAGCCCGACTCCGAGGTACCCGGCCCGGCGTCCTACGACCTCCCGCAGTCGACCCGCGAACTCCCCAACCAGAGCGGCCAGCCCTGCGGCTCCGGCCCCGAGCAGCTCACGACCCTCGCCAATGCGCTGCGCGTGTCGTGCAACACCGCATTCGCCTACCTCGGCAACGACCTCGGGGACGATGCGCTGCGCGACCAGGCCGAGCGCTTCGGCTTCAACAGCGAGCCGCTGACCGACGAGAACCTCAACGCCGCGACCAGCGTGTTCCCCGCCGAGCTCGACCCTCCGCAGACGGCGCTGTCCGCGATCGGCCAGTTCGACGTGCGGGCCACACCGCTACAGATCGCGATGGTCTCGGCGGCGGTCGCCAACGGCGGCGTGCTCATGAACCCGTACCTCATCGCCGAGGTCCGTGGGCCCGACGCCGTCACCGTGCTCGAGCAGACCGACCCCGAGGAACTGTCCCGTGCGGTCACCACGGACTCGGCACGCGAACTCACCGACATGATGGTCGAGGTCGTCGAGAACGGCACCGGCGAGAACGCGCAGATGGACGGCGTGCGGGTCGCCGGCAAGACCGGCACGGCGCAGACCACCGCGGACCGCCCGCCGTACGCATGGTTCACCTCGTTCGCACCGGCGGACGACGCACAGGTCGCGGTCGCCGTGGTCATCGAGGAGGCTCCAGACACCGCGCGTGACGACATCGGCGGTGGTCGCCTGGCCGCACCGATAGCCCGGGCCGTCATGGAGGCGGTGCTCGGGACGTGACCACGCTGACGGCGACCGGCCAGGTACTCGCCGGACGATACGCGCTGACCCGGTTCGTGGCCGGGGGGTCGATGGGCGAGGTATGGGAAGCCACCGACACCCGCATGGAGCGGGTCGTCGCCGTCAAGGTGCTGCGCCCCGATTTCGCCCGCGACCCCGTCGCCGTCGAGCGTTTCCGCACCGAGGCCCGGCTGGCCGCCCGGCTCATGCATCCGGGCATCGCCCGCGTGCACGACGTCGACGACGGCCTGTCCACGGCCGACCCGCCGTGGATGGTGCAGGAGTACGTTCCCGGCCGACCACTGTCCGACCTGCTGAAGCGCTTGGGCCGGCTCGCACCCCAGGATGCGGCCGAGCTCATCGGCCAGGCAGCGGTGGCCGTGCACGCCGCGCACCAGGCCGGGGTCGTCCACCGCGACCTGACACCCGGCAACCTGCTCGTCACCGACGACGACGTCGTCAAGATCACAGACTTCGGCATCGCCCGCGCCGCCGGCCTGGTGCCGCTGACCGCCACGGGTCAGGTACTCGGCGCGGCGGCCTACCTGTCGCCCGAGCAGGTGCAGGGGCGTCCGGCGACCCCAGCCAGCGACATCTACTCCCTCGGCGTGGTCCTGTACGAGTGCCTTGCCGGAGCGCGTCCGTTCACCGGAGCCAACGCGGTCGAGGTGGCGCGGGCCCACCTGGACGAGGCGCCGGTGCCCCTGCCGGCTTCCGTTCCCGAGACCTTCCGGGCCGTGACGGCGGCCGCGATGGCCAAGGAGCCGGCCGACCGTCCCCGGACCGCGGCCGAGCTCGCCGACCTGCTGCGGGCTGCCCGCACCGACCTGGTCACGGGCCGGTCCACCTCCGTACCGGCCGCCTCGGGCGCCGACGACCAGACGTCGCGCACGTCCGAGAAGCGCCACACGAGGCCACTCCCGCGCGTCCACCGCGCCGCACCACCGCCGACGGCAACCCTGGCGACAACCGCTTCCACCACGCTGGCGGCTGCGACGGACCAGGCACGGACGCTCTGGCGCACGTGGTCACCCGTCGTCACGCGGCAGCTTCGGTCGGCCCGGGAGCGGTATCCCGTGTCGCGGCTCGGCATAGCCGGGATCGTGATGCTCCTGCTGGTCGTGCTCGCCGTGATCTGGGGTGGCCCCCGGGCAACCGGCGCCCCCTCGCCGGGCACGGCGGAGCCCGGGACGGGTACCGTGCGCGTCGTCGACGAACCAGGAAAGGGCCACGGATGAGCGAGCCGCGCCTCCTCGGAGACCGCTACGAGCTGGGTGAGGTACTCGGCCGTGGCGGCATGGCGGAGGTCCGCAGCGGGCGAGACCGCCGCCTGGGTCGCATCGTCGCGATCAAGATGCTGCGGGTCGACTACGCGGCCGATGCCACGTTCCAGGCCCGGTTCCGGCGGGAGGCCCAGTCCGCGGCCTCGCTGAACCATCGGAACGTCGTCGCCGTCTACGACACCGGCGAGGACGTGGTCGACGGTCACCGGATTCCCTACATCGTCATGGAGCACGTCGAGGGCCGGACGTTGCGCGAGCTCCTGCGCGAACGTGCGCGCTTCACCCCGGAGCGCTCGATCGAGGTCATCGTCGGTGTGCTCGACGCCCTCGAGTACAGCCACCGCGCCGGTATCGTCCACCGTGACATCAAGCCGGGCAACGTGATGATCACGGGGTCCGGCGAGGTCAAGGTCATGGACTTCGGGATCGCCCGGTCTCTGGCCGACACCGGGGTGACCCTCACCCAGACCGCTGCGGTCGTCGGCACCGCACAGTACATCTCACCCGAGCAAGCCCGCGGCGAACAGGCCGACGCCCGCAGCGATCTCTACTCGACCGGCTGCGTGCTCTACGAGCTGCTGACCGGACGGCCGCCGTTCGTCGGTGAGTCAGTGGTCTCCGTCGCGGTGTCACACGTGCGGGAGATGCCGACCCCACCGTCCGCGCTCGACCCGGGGATCACCCGCGACCTGGACGCGATCGTCATGAAGTCGCTCGCCAAGGACCGGCTCGATCGCTACCAGAGCGCGTACGAGATGCGCACCGATCTCGAGCGTGCGGCCGCTGGACTGCCGGTGGCCGCGATGCACGACACGTCGGCGGCGACGCAGCTCATCGCCCCTGCGGCTGCGGGCTACGACGGGTACGCCACCGCCACGGCGCTCGACCAGGTGCCCGACGAGGAGGAGTTCGAACCCGAGCCGCGCGGCATGACGTGGCGCAAGCTCGCGCTCGCCGCTCTGGCCATCCTTGCGGTGGCTGCACTGATCGGATACCTCGCGTTCCGGGACGACGGAGGTGCCCAACAGGCCCGCGTCCCCGACATCGTCGGCTCGACCCTGGAGGAGGCCCAGGCCCTCATCGAGGGGCGTGGGCTGGTCATGGGGACACCGGTCGAGCAGCCGACCACCAACCAGGACGAGATCGGCATTGTCTTGTCCCAGGACCCCGCCTTCAACACGACGGTGGAGCCGGGATCGACCGTGATCCCGACGGTGGGCGTCGAACCCGAGCCGGTCACGGTGCCGGCCAACCTCGTCGGGATGACGCAGGAGGAGGCCGAGGCGGCGATCGTCGAAGCGGGACTGACCGTGGGCGATGTGACCCCGGACGAGGACAGCGACGAGGAACCCGGCACGGTGACGGCAACGGCCCCGGCTTCCGGCGAGCAGGTCCCCCCGGGGACCGCCGTCAACCTCACGGTTGCCAGGGCACCCGAGCAGGTCGCGGTGCCGTCGGTCGTCGGCCGGTCCCTCGAGGACGCCCAGGAAGCGATCGAGGACGCGGGCCTGGTGCTCGGCAACGTCGAGAGCCGCGAGAGCGACCGGCCCCAGAACGAGGTGCTCGAGACCGACCCCGCCGGCGGCACCGAGGTCGACCCCGGGTCGACGGTCAACGTCGCCATCTCCGCCGGCCAGGCCACCGTGGAGGTGCCCGACGTGACCGGACAGCAACAGGGTGCCGCCGAGGCGACCCTGAGGCAGCAGGGGTTCACCGTCATCGCACAGCCGGAGGCCACCTGCGACGAGGATCAGGGCGTCGTCTTCGCGCAGAACCCGGAGGGGGGCACCGACGTGAGCCCGGGTGCCAACGTCGTGATCCGCGTGGCGGAGCCGCCACCCGAAGGCTGCGACGACTGACCGACCCACCTCCCGAGCTCCGTTCACCCACCGCGCCGCTCGAACTTGTGGCGGGTAGGACACCTCTCCTCGCCCAGACACACGTGTCGAACCCGCCACAAGTGGAGGCGAGGAGACGGGCCGGCGGCGCCGGGACAACTCCTAGGACGGGCGCGGGCCCGACACGACGGGGGCGAGGCCCGCAGAGCGGGCCACGGCGCCCGGATCGCCGCACACGGCCAGCCAGTTGGCCAGCAGACGGTGTCCACCCTCCGTGAGCACCGACTCCGGGTGGAACTGAACGCCTTCGACATCGACCTCGCGGTGCCGGGCCGCCATGAGCACGCCGCCGGCGGTACGTCCGGTCACCTGCAGCACATGGGGCACGGTCGACGGATCGATGGCGAGCGAGTGGTAACGCGTGGCCGTGAACGGATCGGGCAGTCCGGCCAGCACGCCGACGCCGTCGTGGTGGACCTCACTGGTCTTGCCGTGCAGCAGTTCCGGTGCCCTGCCTACCGTGGCGCCGTACGCGACGCCGATCGCCTGCAGTCCCAGGCACACCCCGAAGACCGGAACGCGACCGGCGCAGCGGCGGACCAGGTCGACGCAGACGCCGGCGCGTTCAGGTGTGCCAGGGCCCGGCGAGAGCAGCACGCCGTCGAACGCGAGCGCATCGTCCGGGCCGATGTCGTCGTTACGGCGCACATCGCACTCCGCCCCGAGCTGGGAGAGGTACTGCACCAGGTTGAAGACGAAGCTGTCGTAGTTGTCGACGACCAGGATCCGGCGCGCATTCACGGGGCGATGTCTCCGGAGACGTCGATGGCGCCGTCGTAGGCGGGCAGCGTCACGGAGTCCTCGCGCTCGACCCGGTACCCCAGGCCGATGAACTCGGCGTACTCGCGGTAGTTGGTGACGTCCTCCGAATCGTCCAAGGCGTCCTCCATCGCCTCGGTGTCGCCGACCGCGGTGATCGTGTAGGGCGGCGCGTACCGGCGGCCCTGCAGAAGCAGCACCGGACCCACACAGCGGATGGCGCTGGTTGCCACGATCCGCTGGTCCATGACCATCATCGCCTCGGCGCCACCCGCCCACAGAGCGTTGATCACGCCCTCGAGATCCTGTTGGTGGACGAGATAGTCGTCGAGCTGGGTACCGGGCGCCAGCTCGTCGTCGGTCGCGGGAAGCGGGGCGTCGTCGAGCCGGACGGTCAGCCCCGGGCCCTGCACGGCCGTGAATCCCGCCGCCAACTCGAGCTCGTCGATCTGCTGCTGGAGCTCTCCGACGCCGGCATCGGCCTTCTCGGCCGTGAGCTCGTCGACCTCGTCGGACAACTCCTCGACCTCGACGACGAGTTCCGCGGTGCGGCGCTCCTCTGCTCGTACCAGGTCGGCGAGCTCGGTGTGCTGGCCAGGGCGCAGGTCGTTGCCGTCGGCCGCGAGCGCGCTGGTGGCCAGCAGGGCCCCGCACAGCGCCAGCGCGACAGGCGCGACGAACCGCCACGCCCGGCTGCTGCGGTCGGAGCCGGCCACCGGCGCACCTCCTCACGGTTCTCACGCCCGATGCAGTGACTACGCTATCTGCCAGGTCGTGCGGCCGAGCCGGGCGCGCACGTCCCTCGAACCGGGAGGACAAGCGAGTGCCCAGGAGCCGCATCCGCCGCAAGGCAGACTTCACGCCTCCGTCGGAGCGCCAGGCCCGCGGAGCCGGCGTCGCCGGCCGCTGGGTTGCGCCGACGATGGTCACCCTGCTGGTGCTCGGGCTGGCCTGGATCGTCGTCTACTACGTGACCGAGGCCGACCTTCCGCTCATGCGCCAGCTCGGCGGCTGGAACCTCGTGATCGGCATGGGTCTGATCACCGGAGGCTTCATCGCAGCCACCAGGTGGAAGTAGCTGTTCCACAACGCCGGTCCGGCGCCGTGTTACACCGGTGTGATTCGTCCCCACTGTGGACAACTGCTGTGGACAAGTTCCGTGACAACTCCGCGGACCGTCAGGCGACCAACAGAACCATCAATGCCACGATCCCGCCGACGACCACCAGGCATGCCGCGATCGAGTAGAGGGTGCGATGCCGACGGGGGGCATGGGTGAACGCGAATGCGAGCAGCGCCCCGGTGACCAGGCCCCCCAGGTGCGCGCGCCAGTCGATGCCGGAGACGACGAAGCCGAAGACGACGTTGATGCCCAGGATCACCAGAACCGCGGACACGTCGCGGCCGAACCGGCGCATCACGACGAACAGCGCACCCATCAGGCCGAACACGGCACCGGATGCTCCGTAGGAGATGCCGCCATCGGCCAGCCCGAGCAGCGACGCCGCGCTTCCGCCCAGTGCCGACACGAGATACAGCGAGAGGAAGCGCCACCTGCCGAGTACTGGTTCCAGCAGGCCGCCGAGGATCCACAGGGCGTACATGTTGAGCCCGATGTGCCAGAACTGCTCGTGGACGAAGGCTGCCGTGATCATGCGGTACCACTCGCCGTCGAGCACGCCGATCGGCTCGCCCTGAAAGCTCATAAGCGTCGCCAACGCGAACCGGCCGACCACCTCGATCGAGCCCACGAGCATGCCGATCAGCCACACGCCGCCGTTGATCCCGATAAGGATCTTTGTGACCAGGTCGCTGCGCTCGCGGACCTGGCCGCCGACGGCGGTCGTGGGCTGCCGGACGGACTTGCCGCCCTCGGCGACGCACTCGGGGCACTGGAAGCCGACCGGTGCCGCAGTCATGCAGTCCGGGCAGATGTACCGCTCGCAGCGGGAACAGCGGATGTAGGTCTCGCGGCCGGGGTGCCGGTAGCACGCGGGCGCGCTGCTCCCCGGCGCCTCCGGCTGGGTGCCGTCGACGCCGCCGGGAGAGCCGGACATCGTCACCGGGTCTAGGCCGGACGGCGCTCGACCGTGACGGTGTCGACCGTGACCGGCGTGGTGGGACGCTCCGTTCGGTCGGTCTCGACCGTGGCGATGGCGTCGACCACCTCGCGGCTCGACGCGTCGGCGACCTCACCGAAGATCGTGTGCTTGAAGTTCAACCAGGTCGTGGGGCCGACGGTGATGAAGAACTGCGACCCGTTGGTGTCGGCGCCAGCGTTGGCCATGGCCAACAGGTAAGGCCGGTCGAAGGAGAGCTCCGGGTGGAACTCGTCGGCGAACTGGTAGCCCGGACCGCCCCGGCCGGTGCCCAACGGATCACCGCCCTGGATCATGAAGCCGGAGATGACGCGGTGGAACGTGGTGCCGTCGAACAGCTTCGCCGCGGTCTTCTGCCCGGTGCGCGGATCGACCCACTCCCGGCTCCCCTCGGCCAGTTCGACGAAGTTGCGCACGGTCTTGGGTGCGTGATCCGGAAACAGCTTCACGGTGATGTCGCCGCGGTTGGTGGACATGGTGGCGTACAGCTCGTCGGCCACGGTGTGCCTTTCACGTCGGAGTCGAACCCGCCCATCCTCGCACGGACCAGAACCGCTGGGCATTCGGGTTCAGACGCGGCATGATCGTGCTCTGTATGGGGAAGGGGCCTGTCACGAGACCCGAGGAGGCCCGCGTGTCTGCACTGTCCGATTTACGGCACCGTCTGAGCAACGGTGGCACCCAACGCTCGGCCTCGGAGGCCGTCGAATCCACCCGGCATGCGGCCGACGCGGCGCGCGACGCGGCCGTCGCGGCACAGAAAGCGGCCAAGCGTGCCGCAAAGAAGGCCCGGCGCGCCAGCACCGAGGGGGTGGAGCTGGCCATGACGAAGATCCCGCCCGCGGTCGAGTCCGCCAAGGAGCGGATGACGCCGGCGGCGTTGAGCGCGCGCGACACCTTCCTCGAGGACATTGTTCCCAAGGTCGCCGCCGCGATCGTCGCGGCCGCCGACCGGCTTGCCGCGGGAGCAACCGAGGTGTCCGAGCGCTCGGTCGCCGTCGTCGAGAAGCCGCGCAAGCGGCGCCGACGGAGGAGGTTGCTGCTGATCATGGCCGGGTTCACGGCGGCGGGTGCCGGCGCCGCCGCTGTGCTCCGCCGCAGGGGTGGCGAAGCACAGCAATGGACCACCTACGACCCGGCCGCCGCGCCATGGGCGCCGACACCGCCCGAGAGCGACCTCGCCCGTGGCACGGCCGACGACGCAGCCGGCGCCTCGCCGACCGAGGCTGTGGCCGACGCCGAGGACCGGCCGCACGAGCCGACCACGCCACAGGCGCCAGCCGCCCAGACCGTGCTGGACGGACAGCCGTCCGCAACGTCCGCTCCCGCCAAGAAGGCGGCGAAGAAGGCCCCACCCACCAAGCGATCGGCGGCGAAGAAGACCGCACCGCCGAGAAGGGACGTGCCGCCGGAGACCTGAGTCCTTGGCGGCGTCCGCCTCACTCGAGGATGATGGTGACCTCGCGGATGACCTGGAAGGCCGTCACCGGCGCCACCGTTCTGCCGTAGGTGAAGCCGGTACCCGGGAGGATCTGCGGCGTCGGAGAATCGCACCCGTGCGCATCCTGGTGATCGGTGGCTCCGTCTTCCTCGGGCGCGCCTTCGTGTCCGAGGCCATGCGACGCGGCGACGACGTCACCACGTTCAACCGCGGCATCACCGGAGTCGACGCGCCCGGCGTCGAGGCGGTGCGCGGCGACCGGACGGTGACCGCCGACCTCGAGGGTCTCGCCCATGGACGCCGTTGGGACGCCGTGATCGACGTGTGCGGCTTCGTACCCCGGGTGGTCGGCGAGTCGGCGCGCATCCTGTCCGGTCATTCCGACACGTACGCCTTCGTCTCCAGCATCTCCGTATTCCGCGACTGGCCGGCTCACCCCGTGGACGAGAGTTCGGCGACGCATCGATGCAGTCCAGATGCCGGCCCCGACGACGGCGACTACGGCGAGCTCAAGGCCGGCTGCGAGCGTGCGGTCCAGGAGGGTTTCGACGGCCGGGTGCTGCTGCTCGGTCCGGGTCTGATCCTCGGGCCGCACGAGAACGTGGGCCGGTTGCCGTGGTGGCTGCGCCGGGTCGCCCGCGGCGGCGCGGTGCTCGCGCCCGGCGACCCCGCCGTCGAGATGCAGGTCATCGACGCGCGCGACATCGCGGCCTTCGGGTTGAACCAGCTGCATGCGGGCACCGAGGGCCGCTTCCTCACCAGCGGCCCGCCCGGCAACACGACGTTCGGTGGCTGGCTCGCGGACTGCGTGGCCGTGACCCGATCGGACGCCGAGTTGGTGTGGGTACCGGACGACGTCCTGGCCGAGCATCACGTCGAGATGTGGACCGAGCTACCGCTGTGGCTACCCGCAAGCCCGGACACCGCCGGCGCCTGGCGTGCATCGGTCGACAAGGCCCTGGCTGCGGGCCTGAGCTGTCGCCCGGTCGTCGACACCGTTCGCGACACCTGGTCGTGGATGACCGCGGACGGCGTCGACACCCTCGCCACCTATCGCGACACACCCGACCACGGCATCGACCCCGGCAAGGAGCAGGAGATCCTCGCCGCCTGGGCAGCCACCCGTCGGTAGCACCGCCGCGCCGGACGTCCCCGCCGTACTCAGGGCAGGAAGAGGGTGGAGTCGCCGAACTCGTGCCAGAGGTACCGGTGCTCGACGGCGGCGCCGTACGCGGCGGCCACCAGGTCGGGCCTCGCGATCGCCTCGAGCAGGAGCAGGTGGCTGGCCTGCGGGGCGTGCAGCCCGGTCACCAGACCCGTGACCACGCGGGCGGGCCGGTCTGGACCCAGCACCAGGTCGGTCCAGCCGCTGGCCGGGTGCACGGCCCCATCCGGCGTGGCCGCCGATTCCAGTGCGCGGGCGACGGTCGTCCCGACCGCTACCACGCGGCCGCCCGCGGCGCGGGCGCTCGCCACCAGGCGTGCCGTGGCGGGCGGCACGTCGAAGCGTTCCGGCGTCGGAGGCTCGGGCAGTTCGGGACTCGAGACTCCGGCGTGCAGGACGATCGGCGCGACCGTCACGCCGCGGGCAACCAACCGGACCACCAACGGCGTCGTGAAGGGCCGCGCGGCGCTGGCCATCTCGGCGCTGCCGGGATGCGTCCCGAACACCGTCTGGTGATCCGCCAACGGGAAGCGACCTGCGAGGTAGGCGTACCCGATCGGGCGGCCGTGTCGAGCCAGGTAGCGCGGCAGGTCCGTGGCCGGTGAGACGGTGGCGCGCCACAGCCGCGATGAGCTGGCGGAAGGATCGGGGTAGGCCGCACCGAGCCGAACGGTGTATCCGCCGGGTAGCCGAAGCCGGTCACCGGCGGTCATGCCGAGGTGCGGGCCGCTTCCGTCCTGACGCCGCACCTCCACGACCCATTCGCCGTCGTCCAGCACCGTCGACACGTGCACTGGCGTCGGCCGACCGTCGGGCAAGCCTGCGTCGAGGGCGGCCGGAAGTGTCGCCGACGTGTTGACGACGACCAGGTCTCCCGGCTCCAACAGGTCGGGCAGGTCGTGGAAGTGCCGGTGCTCGACGCGGGAGGTCGACGACGATGGCCGACGCGCCACCAGCAGTCGGACACCGTCGCGCGCGATCCCGCGGCGCTCGGGGGGCGCCACGGCGTCGCTGCCGGGCGGTAGCGCAAAGCGCGTCGCGGGAGCGACGACCTGCTCCGTGGTCATCGCGTCGCCACCAGGTCGGACGCCCGGTAGCGGCCACTGGGCAGGGTGCGGCTCACCAGGACGAGCATCGCCGGCACCACGGCCTCCGGCGCTGCCCGGTCGCTGACGTCCTCATCTGGAAAGGCCTGCTGCTGCAGATCGGTCGCCATGTCGCCGGGGTCGAATGCGTAGACGCACAGCCGCGGATGCTCGGCGGCGAGCACGGCGCTGAGGTGATCAAGCGCCGCCTTCGCCGACCCGTACCCGCCCCAACCCTCGTACGCCTCGACCGCCGCGTCGGAGGTCACGTTGACGACGACGCCGGCGCTCTTCTCCAGGTAGGGCAGCACGAGCTGGGCCAGTCCGAGCGGGGCGATCGTGTTGACCGCGTACACCTGCTCGAGGTCGTCCAGCGGGTAGTCGGCGAGGCGGGGTTGCGGGCTGGGACCGAGCACACTGGCGTTGTTCACGAGCAGGTCGAGTCGTCCCATGGTGGCGACGGTGTCGGCCAGCCGGCCCCGGTGTTCCGGGTCTGCGACGTCCCCGGTGACGGCGATCAGTGTGCCGGGGGCGGGAACCAACGCGTCGACGGCATCGGCCAGGCGCCGACCGTCGCGTCCGTCGACGACGACGTGCCAGCCACGGCTGACGAGCTCAGCTGTCAATGCGCGGCCGAGGCCGCGTGAGGCACCGGTGACGAGGGCGACCCGCGTGAGATCGGTTGTGGTCATGCTTCCAGCGTGCAAGTTCACGTAAGCATGAAGTCAAGTGCGCGGGTGCTCCCGGCTGACCTCCCCATGATCATGTCGACTTTGCTGCCTGATGGGGCCGCAAAGTCGACATGATCACCAGACGGGTGCCGCCGGTCAGGACGGGGCGAGGTCGCGGCGGCGGAAGAAGGTCATGCCGAATGCGGTGAAGGCAACGGCGACGAGCAGGAGGACCAGTAGCGGCAATGCCGTCACCTCCGCCGCCGGAGCACCCGGCAGGTGGGTGAATGGCGACAGGTTCATGACAGCCTGCGGCAGACCGAAGAGCTGGC
>Ga0256866_1000017_pt1 | contig 25055 bp, 27 predicted proteins | sample RVTome_16_FD_187338 | JGI IMG/M metagenome (GOLD analysis project Ga0256866, IMG submission 187338) | Soil microbial communities from uranium-contaminated site in the Upper Colorado River Basin, Wyoming, United States - RVT152D67 HiSeq ...
GTTCTTTTTAATGGTAATAAATTCAATATCATTAATATCTAATTCTCTTGAAATTAATATTGCAGGAATTATGCCCCCATTTTTTATACCAATAATCAGATCGTATTTCTTGTTATTTTTTTTTATTTTTAGGGAAGTCTTCTTTACAAGATTTTCAATATCATTCCAATCTAAATAATCCTTCTTTAGATTTACATCGGTAGTAGTAGTAACTTTTTTCAAACAATCAAAATATAAAAATTAAATATTTATTTATTTTTTTAATAATTGATTTTATCAGCTATTATTAGATGTATATCAACCATTTTTCACTATATCTATGATTTCCTCTTATCGCTTTTTCAAATAATTTCTTCATTCTTTTTGTTATTGCTCCAGTTTTTCCATTTCCTATCATTCTATTATCAATTTCACCGACTGACTTTATTTCTGCCGCTGTACCAGTTAAAAAAATTTCATCTGCTAAATACAATTCATCTTTGGATATATCACGAATTTCTGTAAGAATACTATCTTCCTTTGCCAATGCTAATACTGTATCTCGGGTTATTCCTTCCAGTGACCCAGATGATATTGGAGGAGTTATCAATATCTTATTTTTTACGATAAAAATATTTTCTGCACTTGCTTCCACTACTTTTCCTGCAGTATTTAACAGTATAGCTTCATCAAACCCAGATTTGATTGCTTCAATTCTAGCTAATGCTGAATTAGCATAATTAGCTGTAGCTTTTGCATGAACAGGCATGGTTCGTCCATCAATTCTCATCCATCCTGATACCATGAGTCTTATTCCTTGTTCATCACTTTCTTTTTTTAAATATTCATCCCATTTCCAAACAGCTATTGAGACTGAAACTTTATTATTTAATGGATAAACTCCCATTTTTCCGTGACCAAAATAAACTAAAGGTCTTACGTAACATTCATCTAATCCATTTTTTTTAATTGTATTAATTATTGCATCTTCTAATTCCTTCATTGAATATTCAATATTCATAAAATATATTTTTGCACTTTCAAATAACCTCTTCAAATGATCTTCTAATCTAAATATTGCTAGTCCTTTCTGGGTTTTATAACATCTTATTCCTTCAAATACAGCAGTACCATAATGCAAAGAATGTGTTAAAATATGTATTTTAGCATTTTCATTTTCATATAAAAAACCATCAATCCAAATAATATTTCTCTCGTCCATTTGATTTTCATTCTTTAATACTAATAAAGTTTAATTGTTGTGAGTAATTTTTAAATCGGTTTTATTTCTTTGTAAATGTATTGCTCTTATAGCATTTGCAACATTGTTATCTATGTCATCTACTATTATAAGAATTCTTGATGTTTCCTCTTGTGCATCCAAATTCAATATATTTATATCATAATCACCTAAAGTTCTACTTGCAGTAGAAACAATTTTTGGCATTTTCCACATCATATCTCCAATTAGCGTAACTACACCTTTTCCATAAGCAAATTCGACTTTTGGATAAAAAGCCTTAAAATGACGTTCATGACGCTTGACATACTCTGCATCGAGAAATAACAATCTTGTAATTTCCATATCATCAACTTTAAATGGTGATAATTTTAAGAAATTATAGTATTGTTTATCCTTTTCAAGTGATGCAATTAAATAAGAAGCAGCAATACTTTCCATTCTTACAATAGCACAATTTCTTTTTCCCGTTACAATCTTGATTAATGAACTATCATCATCATTATTTTCTACATTATCTAAAAAGTCATATTTTCTATTAATCAAAGATTTCTCAATTATAGTAATATCAGAAGGATTTAGTAGTGATGTAATTACTATAGGGATATCAAAATTATTGTCATCAATTTCTTTAATTGCAATAGGATCTAAAATCTTCATACCAAACATACCAGCTAATCTTGCCTCATTATACGATAAATATCGTATAGATTCCAATTCTTCTTTTACTATTTTTGGATCTGCGCTTAGTACAATATTATCTTTTTCGAAATCTATTTGTACTTTAAATTCATCATATAGAATTATTGCAATATCTGCTGCAGTTCTATCAGACCCTCCCCTTTCATATGTTGTTTCCAGTCCATCAACTGTTTTTCCAATGAATCCTCCAATAGATATTACTTCATTTTCTTCTAGTAATTTAAGAAAATGTTTTTTATGTTCTTTAGATTCCTCTAACATGAAATTAGCTGCTTCAAAATTATCATCCGTAATGATGGGCCATTTCTCAATATCAACATGGTCACATTTTAACCCATTACTTCTCATTATGTAATCCATAAGATATGACATGGTAATCTCTCCTCCATATGCAAGTATTCTTGATCTAGTAACATCAATAAACCTTTTATTTTCAGTAACATGATTTAACGAAGATGTAACATAATTATAAAATTTATTAAGGTGAAATTCAAATTCTTCAAAATATTTTTGAGATAAATATTTTTTGGCTATATTTAAATATGTTCTATACAAAATATCGGTATCTACTTTTTGACCAGAAGCATATTTTCTACCAATATTTATGGCAATATCTGTCATAGATTTGACTTTTCCTTCATGTTCCATTAATGGCGCAGAAAAAACAGCTACAATTTTTTTATCTTCTTTTCTCATAGCCTTTATTCTTTCTATCACAGTAGGTATTTGATCACCATTCTGGCCAATAGTACTTCCTCCAAACTTTGCAACAATAACTTCAGTCATATGTTATATCTATCCTATTGTAATTTTTGTTATATTATTAATGTATAACATCTAAATAAAACTTGATATGATCTCAGCCGCTTTTTTTGCTCCATTGCTCACATTATTTTTTCTCATATCAGAATTTGAGCTAAGTTTTTCTTCAATTAATTTATCAAGTCTTAATATATCTTTATATTCAAAGCCCAGCCTTTTGGCACATTCTTCTTGTTCATAATGATTTTTAAGAGGTATAAATATTCCCGGAATGTTATAAACTATGGATTCGTCCATTGTAGATCTACCCGCTAATGATATTATTAGATCAGAAGCATAAATATATTCATTCAAATTAGGTACATATCCTAACAAATGAAAATCTTCAGCTGGGTTTATTTCCAGAGTGGGCCCAGTTACAACAATAAGGTCTATATCTAATTTTGCCTTTAATCTTCTAAAAGAATCAATAACTTTTTCTATTAGATATTTGCCAGCCTCAGTTCCACCAACGCTTACAATAATTGTTTTTTTAGTAAAATTAAATCTTTTACGTAATGTTTCCCTACTTTCGAGAATTTCTCTTACAATTGGTCCAACGTATCTAAAATTTTCTGTATCATATCCATAATCGGGTATTATGACACAATCACATTTCTTTATAATTTGGCATAATTTCTTGTTCATTTTTTTTTCTATTATTGATGTTATACCTTTGGTAAAACTAGTGTAAATTATATCTGTAATTAGAATTCTTCTTAAATTTTTTTCCTCCGCTATAGAAATTGATGCAAAGTCTTCGTCACTGACTATTAGTTTTTCAAGATTCGCATCTATAATTTTTGTTGCAATTTTTTTGCACTTTTTATAATATAACAAATACTTTATTAGCCATCTAAAGGAATGATTTAGTTTTCCAGACTCGATTTCAAACTTAGGTGGGTCGTATAAATTGAAGGCTTTCCATCCATAACTTTTTAAAAATGTATATGCGGCAGATCCGGTAACAAAATTTACTTTATTATCATTTTTAAACTTTAAATTATTAATTATTGCTACATCTCTTGCTGCATGTCCAAGACCTATAGGGCTTATAAAAAAAAACATTTATCTATACAATTGTTTCCTTCTTTTTGTATTTTACTGTTTAAAATTAATAATTTCTCTATTAGTTAGTTTTATATTCTAATTTGGCCTTGTAAATTATAATTGTTTTACTAGATAAAGTTAATAATGTCTAATTGTTCCAATTAAATAAAAACTTTAACTTGATAATGACGTCTGACAATCCAATATTTGGACATAGTAAGATTGAGATAAATATTTTGATATTTGAGGGTTATATTATATTATATTATGTTAAATTAGATTATATTAGATTATAGAAAATCGTTTAAAATATACATCAGGTATTCTATATTTACTCTCGTAAAGAAAAAACATTTGTAGTTAGACACAAATATTTTATAGATTTTAAAGATGATTGAAATAAATAAAAATTATAATAGGATATTATACATTATTGCTTAGATTGATCTCCTATCAATATTTAATTCTTAATATGTAGATCAAATGAAAGATATGAGACTCTACTATCGTATAATTAATGGAAAAAATTTCTATAAATTTGAATTGTATTCTTAAAAACAGTTATTTCCATGTTTCCGAAAGTGCTAAATAACACAATATTATTCAAATTAATCAATTTATCATGTTTAATAAAAAGAAAAAGAATAATAAAAATGACAATAATAAAAAGAAAAAGAGCTATTTCGATGTAACAAGAAAAAAAAGGAGTAAAAACTTGAAAACAGTTTTTCTTCCAATTATAGCTGCACTTGTTATTATTTCTGGAATTTCAATATATTTTTATTCTCAAAAGCTTCCGCCTTCAAGTTTTGGAGCTTTAGGTTCTGCACATCAACATGCAGCATTTTTAGTTAAAGTAAATGGCGAGAATATCGATTTTAGTCAACCACAATATCAAGTAGTATCTGATTTTATTCATGTTGAGAATGGAGATGGTACTACTTTACATAGACATGCAACAAATGTTACATTTGCTGACTTTCTAGAAAGTGTCAAAATGGATATAGATGAGGAAAATAATTGCCTAATATTTACTAATGGGACACAATATTGTAATAATAATGATAATCAACTAAGAACATTTGTCAATGGGAATTCAGCTGAGTCTATTTCAGATTATGTTATTAATGATAGCGATCGTTTGTTAGTAATTTATGGAAATGAAACCGAAGAACAGCTTACTGAAGCATTAGACGAATTAAATAGGATTGAAATTCAATTCACTTAAATTTTCTTTTTAACTATCCTTAATCTTTCTAATATTACTTTAATTATTTTTTATAGAATTCCCTACTAAATATACAAATATATCATCAAGTGTTATAGGTGATATATTAAAGGATATATTATTTTTTATAGCTAGGTTAGATAATTCACCTATGTTAGATTCGAAGGTGAATAATCTAATAATATCTGTGCCTATTTCTACTACATTTCCATAACCTTTCAATTGTTCAATATCGAGATTTTTTTTAGATATATCCATACGAATATTTTGGGGAATTATTTTTCGTAAATCATTAATATTTCCCTCTTTTACAATTTTACCATTATCTATTATAACTATTTTATCAGATAATATTTCTGCTTCATCCATATAATGAGTTGTAAGTAATATAGTTTTACCTTCTTTTTTCAAATCCTGCATTAAGTTCCAAACTTGCCGTCTTGAAACTGGATCGAGACCAATTGTAGGTTCATCCAGAAATAATAAATCTGCATCAACAGCAGTAGCCATTGCTACTAAAATTTTTTGTTTCATTCCTCCAGACAAATTCATTGCAGGTTTATCTTTTACTTTAATCAATTCAAATCTTTCTAATATTTTTTCAGTTTTTATTTTTGCGATAGACTTCTCTTCTCCTCTAATCTTGAGCCAATTATAAACATGATCCCAAGGAGTAAGTGCTCGTAATGGTCTTCCTTCTTGAGGAACCACAGAGATAAATTTCCTTATATGTTCTGCTTGGCTTATTACATCATAACCTGAAACTTTTAAAGTACCAGATGTTGGTAACAATTGAGTTGCACATATTCTTACAAACGTAGTTTTTCCAGCACCGTTTCTTCCTAATAAAGTAAAAATTTGCTTTTTATCGATCTTTAATGATATATTATCTAAAGCTGGCACGCGTGTACCTTTATAAATTTTAGATAAATTATATGCTTCAATTGCCTGCATTATTTTTGGTATTTACTCTCAATCAATATATTTATTTTATCAGAATTTCCATCAAAGATTTAGAGATACTTAAGGGAATATGCAAAGAATAACAGAAAATTTTTGAAAAATATTAGAAGTCTAACTAATTGACTATAAAGATCCGAAATTCAAATCATTAGATAACCTGAAAAAATGGATTTGATAAATAGTTTATTTTGTAAACATTTCCAAGATATACAAAAGAAAATTTAAAAAAGAAGAAGATAACATGGATTAGAAATTAAGATGTTAGATCCAAAAAATGTCGTTATAGTATAAAAGAATCAGAGGCTAAGTATCCAAGGAAATAGGATTTAATATCAATCATAGTAAGGCCTTTTTTTATCAAGGTTGATATTATTAGAAAATTAGAATGCAGAACAGGGAGTTGACCTTCAGGTGTATAGCATACAACGTTCACAGAATGGTGAAGTTGGTTGTTATGGTGATGGTTTCTACACAGCCAACAATTCAAATAATCTAAATAATAGTAATTCGTCATAAACTTATGGTAGAATTTACTGATATGAAAGGGCAAGAACTTGTGGATATAAAAGAAACAGAAGACAAACTTGAATTATTTTTTAAAAATAATAAATACATTATTCAAATTGTTGACGGAAATTTCAAAATAACACAAACAGGATAATAAGAATTTTTAAATCTTATTTTCACTATTATAATCATATAGTATTTTGTCAAATTAATTTAACATCAATGTTATTCTAAAGATATTAATCCAAATAATGGACTATGAATTATTTCACTATTCTAAACCGATTCAATAAAAATTTTATTGTATTTTTTATATTGTTATCTATTTCATCAATTTGTCTCTTTCAATCATTTTCCCTAGAGAATAAAAATAATTTAATAAAAGAATCTTATGGAATTATACAAACGTTTCCTATGGAGATAGATTATGCTCATTTTATATCTCCTCTAAATCAAGATAATCAGGTAAAAGTGCTTCTAAAATCTCTAACTACAAATGATACTACTGGATTGAATAATAAAACAATTAATGCTGTAATGAAAATATACTCTATAAACGGAACGTTGCTAAAAACATCATCCTATCCACAGGGTTTTAATTATAATAGTACTGAATCTATAAAACTAGCGACCAATATTGCAGATAAATCTATTGACACAGTTACAGCAGTTATACAATTAACTAATTTAGAAAAAACACAGCCATTGTCGGATCCATTAACAATCAAACTTGGTCTTGGACAAGTTATAGATAGATGAACTTAATTCTCTCTTTTTTATATGTATTATAATATTCCAATAAGTTCATATTAATATTTATAATAATTGTTAGATCTTGGGAATTTACAAATATGCATTTTATAAAAGTCCAAATATTGGAATTTTTGTAAAATGTAATGATCATTTTATAGTACTTCCATTAGGATTTGCTCCAACAAAAACTACTATATTATCAAAATATTTAGAAGTTACAGATAATATTTATGTTTCAATTGCTGACACACGATTATTAGGGCCGATGATGGTTATGAATAATAATGGAATATTAGTATCTTATATTACTTCAGACGAAGAGATTAATATATTAAAAGAAAAAAGTCAATTAAATGTTGAACGCTTGAAAAGTAAGTATACTGCAATAGGTAATTTAATAGCTACAAATGATCATGGAGCTATAGTGTCACCTTTATGTAATGATGTAAAAACTCAAATACAAGATATTTTGGGTGTATCCGTTATCTCTATGAGTATTTCTGGATTTATTCAAACAGGAGCATTGATAGTTGCCACAAATAAGGGTGCTGCAGCTTATCCCAATGCATCAGATGATGAAATTAAGACAATTTCTGATATATTAAATGTTAATGTTGAGCCAGTAACAATTAATGGTGGAATCCCTTTTTTGGCATCAGGTATTATTGCTAATTCTAAGTCAGTTGTAGTTGGAAATATGACTAGTGGTCCAGAATTAATAATGTTAAGTAGAGCTTTTAATGTTTAGACAATTTAATAATTAATTAATTATTTATTTCTTATTCACTTTTGTGAAGGATTTTTAAATGAAAAATTTATTATTTCACTTAGGAATTACATTATAGAAAGCGGGAGTTGCCAAGCATGGTCAAAGGCGTGAGATCAGATTTAATCTGACATGATGCTCAGAAGTTTAGCATTTGACTAAGATACCTCATCTCTTAGGGGTTCGTGGGTTCAAATCCCACCTCCCGCATCTATAAGCCTGAGGTTTTTTTAATATTATTGATAAAACTTTTTGATTTAGTGCTCTAAAATAGAACAAATTATTATAAATAATTAAACGATTAAAATTTTTATTATAAATATTATATATTATTAAATAATATATTGAAAAATTATCGAAAAATATTTTAAATTTCAATAGACAGAGATATATAGTTGTAAAATCAAAAAAGGAATCAGCGGGGTGGGGAAGCCAGATATAATAGGCGAAGTTATCCCGGCGGGCTCATAACCCGCAGAGCGGTTTCTACCAGAGTAAATATTGCTACACGGTAGCCGTAAGTTCAAATCAACCCCCCGCTATTTGTTTTTTAGTTATCTAAATCTTTCAAACCATTTCGAATACAATTCTACATTTCCAAATTCAAAAAATTTAGTCTTTTCCTTTCCATATCTGTGGAAAGGTTTGGTTAAATGTCTATGTGCTTTTAATGTAGGAATGTATAATCCTGCCTTAATTGATCTTGTTTTTAATACGAGTACTTTTTTACAGTTTTTATCGATTATTTTGCATTTTTTGCATTGGTACCCTTTATTTTTCCCTTCTGATTTCATTCTCTTTTTACAATTTTTACAAACTGGATTAACAGTAATATAAATTTGTGCGAGTTGTTGGATAAAAATATATTCAATATTTAATACCTTTGAATGTTTTGATGTAGCTTTTCTAACACCAAATCCGATCTTTATTTGATCTCCTCTATGTAATTGCGAAGCAATTTTAGTTAATCCAGTTGGTTCATATACTACTGCCAAACAAATATTTTTTAATTTGTCTTCAACGGTAAATAATACATGTCCACCTTGAATAATTTGTGGATTTGTTACTATTACACAGTTAGAATATCCAGAAGTAAAAGATTTTATCATGGACAATTTCAATTCATTCTGTAAATGCATCCCAGTTCCTTGATTAGAACGATAAATCATATATCCTGCTAGATCTTCTTTGATTTCCAGAATTTTTAAACTATTATGTAATACCTGAGGATCTTCTCCTCTAATTCCACAAAACACGGGATCAGGTCCATGTGGTAATATAAGAACTCGTTTATGTATGTAATCATAACTGTTAAATGTAGAGGGGAATGTTGTATCGTGGAGACGAATAACATTTATTGGATCGATTATTCTAAGAGTTCCACAATTTTTATTTTTTCTATATGTTAATATCTCAAATGTATGATCTGAATTTAATAAACATCCAATAGCAGCTATAGCTCCAACCAATCCTTGACCATTTCCAAAACTAAAATATTTTAAATTATATTTTTGTGCTAGTTTTGTTGCTTTTTGTTTACTAAGTATATCAAACATTGCAAGTCTATGGAATTCCTTAATTTCATCAGGAATCTCTTTGCTTTGCAAACAAACCAATCCGGGATTAGCACCTTTACCAATTTCAGAATTTTTTTCTAGCTCATTTTTAATAAAATCAATTATATTTTCATTATTTTTAGCTTTAGTCATTATTCTCAAACAAACAGCGCCATTTCCACGAGTTTTCCACGGAATGTTGGGATTTAATCTAATTAACAAAGGATAATCTAAAAATTTCACATTTTTTTTGTTAAGATAAGATGTAACTTTGAAAGCTAAATGAGTAGTACATTTTCCCAATGTTGAGTCGGTATCATCGAATCCTATATGCAAAATATTATTGTCATTTGTATCTGTGTTCATCAACATTTCTAACTAATATTAAATCATTAAATAAATTTAATTTCTTTTTTAAAATAATGATAAGAAAATTAAATTATATTAAATATTTTGTATAATTACTTTTTTATATTGAACATGAAATAAAAGATATTATGCAATTTAAAGTGTTGGAAGATCTTGATTTTACAAAACGTGGGGGTTTATTACCAGTAATAGTTCAAGATCAAATGACTAAAGATATTCTTATGCTTGCATATGTGAATAGAGAGGCTCTTGAAAATACTATCAAGACTGGCAATGCATGGTTTTGGAGTACCTCTCATAAAAAATTATGGATGAAAGGTGAAGAATCAGGAAATATCCAACCTATAGAGAAAATCCTAGTTGATTGTGATGCTGATGCATTAGTATATGTTGTAAATTCCAATAAACCTATATGTCATACTGGAAGTAATTCTTGTTTTCATAATTTTCTAAAAGATAAAAATTATTAAAAAGTGTATTATAATTATAATATTTTTTATATAATTAGCATAGTTAAGAATAATATTGTATTATTTCGTTTTAATATTCTATTTTTTTTATAATATCAAATTATAGTAATACTAAATTTCTGTTTAGAGAACCTTATTTATCATGTATTTTAACTGCATTATTATAAATGGGAATAATACAGTCTTTGATATGCAGAGAATGCAAAAAAGAATATAAACCTCAATTTAGATACATTTGCGAAGATTGTTTTGGACCTCTAGATGTTAAATATATCTATCCTAATAATATAAAAAGAGAATTATTTGAATCTAGGAAAGAAAAAACCTATTGGAGGTATTTTGAATTCTTACCAATAAGAGATAAAAATAACATAGTTAGCATTAATTCAGGTTTTACTCCTTTACAAAAATCTACAAATCTTAGTAAAGATTTGCGATTAAAATCTTTATACATTAAAAATGATTCTGTTAATCCAACCTTCTCTTTCAAAGATAGGCCTGCAGGTGTTGCTGTATCTAGAGCAAAAGAAATTAATCTAAAAGCAGTAGGTTGCGCTTCTACAGGAAATCTTGCATCTGCTACTGCTGCGCATGCTGCAGTAGCTAGACTTCCTTGCTATATATTTGCGCCTGTGGATTTAGAACCTGTAAAAATCTCTCAGGCATTAGCTTATGGTGCAGAGTTTGTTGCTGTGGAAGGAACTTATGACGACGCCAATAGGGTAGCATCGGTAATTGGAGACTCAAAAGGAATAGGTATAGTGAATATTAATATGAGACCATATTATGTTGAAGGATCAAAAACCCTTGCTTATGAAGTAGCAGAGCAACTTAATTGGCAAGTGCCAGACTATCTAGTAATTCCTGTTGGTAGTGGTGCAATGTTAAATGCAATTTGTAAAGGCTTTGAGGAATTATGTGAAATAGGGTTGGTTAATGATGTTTCTAATTTAAAGATTATTGCTGCACAACCTCATGGATGTTCACCGATAGTAGATGCCTTTAAATCAAATAGCAACGAAATATTCCCTGTAGAAAAACCAAATACTATTGCAAAAAGCCTTGCTATAGGTGATCCAGGAGATGGAATTTATGTTTTAAAAAGGTTAAAACAATATCACGGTATTGCTGAATCAGCTACAAATCAAGAAATCGTGAATGGGATACTTAAATTATCTAAGACTGAAGGTATTTTCACAGAACCCGCTGGTGGTGTATCTGTAGCTGTTCTTCAAAAATTAGTTGAAAGTGGTAAGATAGACCGAGATGCAAATATAGTTTGTTATGTTACTGGTAATGGTCTCAAATCTACTGAAGCTCTAGTAGGTATGTTGCCAAAACCCTCTACTGTTAAACCCGATGTCCAAATGGTTTCTACAATAATTAGATAATAAAAAATAATATGAATAATATATGTGGAAATAAAAGTGAAGATATAAATGGCAAAAATTGAATTTATAATTCCATCTGTTTTAAATAAAGGTTCTGGAGAAAAAAAAATATTATTAGACGTACAAGATTTACACGATGCATTTAATAAAGCATCTGATAATTTAGGCGATGATTTTAAACGTAGAGTATTAGATCTTAACGGCAAACCTCGAGCTCTTATAAATATCTATATAAATGGAAAAAATATGCGCTTTAACAAAGATGGAATGACAACATCACTTAAAGATGGTGATTCAATTTATATACTGCCTGCAGTAGCTGGAGGAGCAAATGAAACAAAAATTGAACGTATAGAACTTAGTAGTCAAGATCTCCAACGTTATTCTAGACAAATAATGTTAGAAGAAATAGGATTTATTGGAATGGAAAAACTTAGAAACTCCAAAGTTTGTGTTGTTGGAGTCGGTGGAATTGGAAATCCAGTTGTAACTCAATTAACTGCTATGGGTGTTGGAAAGATCCGTATTGTAGATAGAGATGTAGTTGAAATATCTAATTTACATCGACAACATTTGTATACTGAACAAGATATTGGAAAAGTCAAAGTTGAAGCAGCAATAGAACATTTGAAAAGGAGGAATACTGATGTAGAGATTGAAGCGCTTCCTATTTCAATTACTACTTACACCGCAGAAAATATAGTAAAAGGATTTGATGTTGTTATAGATGCACTTGATAGTATTGATGCAAGATATGCTTTAAACGATGCCTGCATTAAGCAACATATTCCACTCATTTATGCAGGTGCATTAGGAATGCTTGGTTCAGTATGCACAATTCTTCCAAATGAATCTGCATGTCTTCGTTGTATATTTCCTGCTTTATCTGAGGATGATATGCCTACATGTAGTACAGAAGGTGTTCATCCTTCTATATTGTATTTGGTTGGTGGTATCCAAGTATCTGAAGCGATAAAAATATTGTTGGGACAAAAACCTTCATTGGTAAATACTTTACTGTACATTGATTTAAATGAGCTATCATTTGAACGCATTAAAATGTTAAGGCATGATGAATGCTCAGCATGTGGTGGAAAAGAAAAAATAATAAAAGATATACAACAAGAAAAAGAACTTATTATTGAAGAACTATGTGGTAGAGATAGAGGCAAAAGAACTTATACTGTGACACCCTCAAAAATAACTTCTATAGTTAATTTAAATAAAGTAATAAACAATGCAGAATTATTAGGATATAATATAAAATCTAGAGGGTCTTTGGGAATAACTGTAACAACTAATAATAGTAATCCATCACAACAACTATCTATAAGTTTTATGACTAGTGGTACAGCAACTATAGTCGGAGCAAAAGACGAGAATGATGCGCTTTCTATTTATAATGAATTTTTAAATTTTAAAATTAGTAATAAAAAATAAATTATTTTTAGAATACTACTTTAACAGCATCTTTTACTTCTTTTGATAGTTCTCTATAGCCGTTTTTATCTATTATAACAACATTTATTCCATCTCCTGTACCAGCATTTCTTCTAATTGCTGCGGCTATTGCCTGCAAAGCTACTTTATATGCTTCATCTACACTCATATTTTCTTTAAATTCACTTTCTAAATAACCATAAGCTACAGGAGATCCGCTACCTGTAGAAATAAATTTTTCTTCAGTTAATGATCCAAACAAATCAATATTATAAATCTGACCAGCACCTTTGCCTTCGTATCCTGCCATGATAATCTGAACATAATATGGAAAATATCTTTGATTAAACAAAATATTTGAACATAATCTGGCAGCTGATTGAACGGGAATGATCCTTTTGTTACCTATTCTATATAGGGTGGCATTATATCGCATTGTATCCACAAGGTTCTGAGCATCAGCTACTCCTCCTGCAATAGTCATTCCTAAATGCTTATCAACATTTTGAATTTTCATTACACGTCTATCAGCTATAAACATACCCGCACTAGCACGGGTATCAGCAGCTAATACAACACCATCAGAACATGTAAGAGCACAAGTAGTTGTTCCTTTTTTAATTTGATTTGCTATATACTCAGAATATCTATTATCTTGTACGTGCATCTTAATCAAAGTTAATCAGTTCAATACTACATAAGTATTTTTTCATTCTTTAGGATGTTATATGATTATATTTTACTATTATGTAATATATAACATAATGTCACATACTATCTTTGAAAAAATTTGGGATAATCATATAGTATATCCTAATTCTAAAAGTATTAACGAATTGATAAATCCTGATTCATACTTACTTTATATAGATCGGCACTTGATCCATGAAGTTACTTCACCACAAGCATTTAATGGTCTAAGAACAAATAATAGAAAAATTAGAAGACCGGATTTGACTTTTGCTACTATGGACCATAATGTTCCTACTACAAACAGAAGTCTTCCAATAGTTGATCAAATCTCTGCTATACAGATTAATACATTAGTAGAAAATTGTAAAGAATTTGGTATACGTTTATTTGATTTGGATAGTCCTAATCAAGGTATTGTCCATGTTATAGGTCCTGAACTAGGAATAACTCTTCCAGGTGCTACTATAGTTTGTGGAGATAGTCATACTTCTACGCACGGAGCTTTTGGAGCCTTTGCTTTCGGAATTGGTACTAGTGAAGTAGAACATGTACTTGCAACTCAATGCCTTTGGCTAACTAAACCAAAAACCATGGAAGTAAATTTTTTTGGTTTACCAAAAAATTCACTGGCAATATCAGCTAAAGATATTATATTAGCACTCATTCGTAAAATAGGTGTAGGCGGAGGTATTGGAGCAGTAGTTGAGTACCGTGGAGACATTATAAAGAAATTTTCAATGGAAAAAAGGATGACCATTTGTAATATGTCAATAGAAGCTGGAGCTAGAGCAGGATTAATTGCTCCAGATGAAACAACCTTTGAATATATACGTAACCGAGAATACTCCCCTAAGGGCGAAAAGTTTGAAAAAATGGTTACATATTGGAAAGAGAATTTGAAAACTGATAATAATTCTATTTTTGATAAAAAAGTAGAAATAGACATATCCAATCTTTCTCCACAAGTGAGTTGGGGAACAAATCCTTCAATGGTTGTTGATGTGACTGGCATAATTCCATATGCTGATGAATACGCTATGGGTAATGAAGATGAAAAAAAGGCTGCAACTAGAGCACTTGAATATATGAATTTAAAATCAGGTACTCCAATTACTGATATCTATATTGATCGAGTGTTTATAGGTTCATGTACAAATTCTAGATTAGAAGATCTTATTGAAGCATCTGTTATTGTAAAAGGAAGAAAAGTTTCACCAAAAGTTCATGCTATGGTTGTACCAGGATCTCAATCGGTCAAGTTAAAAGCAGAAAAATTAGGATTAGATAAAATCTTTATAGAGAGTGGATTTGAATGGAGAGAATCTGGATGCAGTATGTGTTTGGGAATGAATCCGGATATTCTTTCCCCTGGTGAACGGTGTGCTAGTACATCAAATCGAAACTTTGAAGGAAGGCAAGGAGTTGGAGGTAGAACTCATTTGGTAAGTCCAGTTATGGCGGCAGCAGCAGCGATAGAAGGACATTTTGTTGATGTTCGAGAATGGATATAAATATTCAACACACCCTCTAAATCTAATTATTATGGAACCATTTCGAAATTTTGAAAGTAAAGCAACACCTTTTCCATATGTTAATGTTGATACAGATCAGATAATTCCAAAACAATTTCTTAAATTGACACAAAAAATTGGATTTGGAAAATACTTATTTTATGATTGGCGTTACAATAAGAACGGTGAACCTAAAAAAGACTTTGTATTAAACAATCCCATGTATTCAGGATATTCTATTCTTCTTACATTAGATAATTTTGGAAGTGGAAGCTCTAGAGAACATGCAGTATGGGCAATAATGGATTATGGTTTTAGAGTTATTATTTCTCCTTCATTTGCTGATATTTTCTATAGTAACTGTATAAAAAATGGTATATTACCAATAATATTGCCAAAAAAAGAGATAGAAGATCTTTTTGATAATCCTGATTGTATTATTAAAGTAGATTTAAATAAACAGCAGATAGAATTAAAACCAATTTCAAGACAATTAAAATTTCAAATAGACCCATCTAAGAAAAAGATGTTATTAGAAGGTTTAGATGAAATTGGAATGACATTGCAACTAGAACCACATATTTCAGATTATGAAAATAAAGTACATACAGATTTTAGTATAAATGTGCTACAAAAGAGTAAATTTATTTAAAAGATCTTATTGTATCTCAGATATTTCATCAAATAGGATATTTTCTTTGTAATCTACGATTTTAATATTTGAGTTAAAAATTTTAATGATATTTTCTTGACTATAAAAAAAATAATGGATAATTTGTTTCATAAATTCATTTGCTATAATTATTATATTTTTACCCTGGTTAACTTTTAAAAAAAACTTCATTGCATCAACGAATGTCGAATAATTTGCTGCAAAACTTTGAGAATCATTTTCTATCGATATGATATTGTGTGATGCTGGAAATATATCTGATATCTCAGCAGGAATAACTCCTAAAAATGGATTATATGAAAAAACTTCCCCATCAGAGAATAGTTCTTTAATTTTAATGAAATTTTTTGAGGAATAAAATGGATGTATTTTTGTTTCAGGATATAAAATTAGTTTATTTTTATTGTTAATAATATATTTTGTTACCATTTTTCTGAATCTTTTTGCTTCTGGTCTATATTGATCATATGGTTCATTAAAATAAATGGCTTTATCTTTATAGATTGGTGTACCATCTTCCAGATAATCAAAGTTTTTAAATAACCTAACAGCATCCATTAATTTTGGATGATTGTGAGCTTTGCTCATTATATACTCCCAGAGCCTTCCATCCAGTATTGATTGCTTTACCGAATTTACTTCTTTTTTTAAGACATATAAATTATGTAAGGATAATTGAATAATTCGTTCAATTTCAGTGGTTTCTAATAACTCATGTGGAGTATAAGAATTACAAATCGAGCAAGAGCAAGGGAAATATGTAATTTCTTCTAATCTTGTAGTTCCGTTTGAATGCATATATCTATTATCTTTAGCATATAAAATATATGATGCAGAATCAAACATATCACATCCTAATGCAACTGCTAATGGAATGGTTAATGGATGCCCAGCTCCAAAAAGATGAATAGGTTTAGACGGGATCGTTTTTTTTAAAGTACAAATTATTTCAGAAAGTTTAGCAAATTCATAGGCTTCCATCAACTCAACTGGGCTTCCTAAGGCCATTAATTTAAAATTCATATTATCAAAGAGTTTTGCTGACTGTTCTACTAAATCTAAGTGTTCTGCACCTTGAACAGGCGCTGCCCATATTGTATTTATTTCATTGGTATTACAACTATTATTTTTAATTACTTCAACAGTTTCTTTAACATTACTGATTGTTTGATTAACATATTTAATTGCTTTACTATATTCAAGTCCGAAACCTGTTGGTTTATCTAAAGGAACCGCTATGTCAGTTTTTATGTCTATTTCAAATTTTGCCATTTCAATAGGTCCTATATCAATATTTCCATATTCTAGCACTTGATAACCTCCAGAATCTGTCATCACAATACCATCAAAATCAATTATTCTATGAATTCCTTTCTTCCGAGCGTTATCTCCATAATGTTTTAGAGTGATATATGCATTAGTAATAATTGCTCCAAATCCCATTTTTTTGAGCAATTTTACATCTACTATTTGATTTATGGGATGAACAACTGGAATAAATGCGGGCGTATCTATGATTCCATGTGCTGTATTTAATTTTCCTATTCGTCCGCCTAGGTCACTATATCGGACCTCAAACGACAATGTTATTTCTTTGTCTCCCTAATAAATTCATCATAAATTGCTTTTATTCTATCGGCTGCAAGTCCTGTACCTTCTTCAATGCCATTCTGCGTAACTTTGATTTTATCCATAACTACAATAGCTCCAACATCTTCTCTAACTTTTACCAAACCTGGAAAAACCCTTGAAAATCTCTCTGCAAGAGCTTTTAAATCAAATGGTTTTTCCATTAGTCGAATTTCCTTTATAAATGAACCATTTATGATTATTTTTATTATTCCACTAGTGTCTAAATCTTCTAATATTATATCTAATCTTTCATTTATTCCAATTAATGTTCCACTATATGTTTTTTTATCTGATGTTTCTATAGATACCTTCTTTCCTAAAAATTGAATTGATTCCTCTCCAAATTTTCTAAATGCTACAGACAAGCTAATTCTATTGTGGTTATAATAGAAGCTATATATAATTTCAATATCTACCGTTTTTTTCGATATTCTAATTTAACATTCTTATTTAGTTAATAGATAAAAATTTTCGATTATCTCCATTTTTATATATTACATCTAACCAATCAACTAAACCTATTTGTCTCTTTGACTTGTGATCATAATGATAAATAATTTTCTTCACCGATTCTTCCGGATCATTACAAGTTGTATCTATTTCTGAAATTTTCAGTTTACCAAATACCTTTAAAGTATCATAAAAACATATCCCTAAAATTTCACAGAGTATATTTTCTTGTAATTTTTTATTGGAATATTTTCTTTTCTCATATACATCTATCAAAGAATATGGAGATTTTCTTAGTATAGCTATAAAATCTAATTCATTTCTTTTTATTACGTATGGTAAAAGATGTCCAACTACTATTACATTATCATTAATTAATTCTTTTAATAAGAATAATCTAGTTTTTTTTAAATCAACTTCGAATGGTCTATAATTGAAAGCTTGATTTGATATAATTATTTTGTTTATATCAATTATTTTACTATTTTTTATTTTTTTAGAAAGCAAATCAGTTATTGTATGTTTACCAACACCAGGATTACCTGTAATTCCTATTCTTATCATTCTATATAATAAAATATAAAATCTAACTTAACCTAATCTAAATACAAATAGATAAAAAAAGTCTACAACAAAAATATAAAAAATGAGTTGAAATTTTCTATTTAATTGTAGTGTATTGTGTTTTTTAACCTTCTTCCCAGCCCTTGTCAAATACACCGTTTTTGTGTAATGGGACTGGTTGTCCTGGTGTGTATTCCATTGGTCTCATCCAGAATATTGCATGTGTTGGACAAACTCCTACGCAAGCACCATCAGAAATGCATCTTTCTGGATAAAATACAAAGGCTTTACCTCTTTTCCAACCTTCTACAGGTTTTACTCTGAGAACGTCTGGACCAAGAGCAGTACAAATTTCTACACAAAGTGCACATCCAATACATCTTTGTTCATCAACATCTGGAAGTATTGCAATTGTCATTCAATATTTCACTAATGGTCCGATGTTGGCGAAACTATTTAAACCCTATGTCGATACCAAAACAGCGTTATAATCTATATGTTAAGGTTAAATGATGTCGAGTAATATTAATATAAAAAATTTTATGTAATAAAAAAGGTTAAAAGTATAATTTTAATTTATTTTTTAGCCGCCATTCTCAATACGTCTACTTGTCCGCTATGGAGCCAATCTTTTAGTTCATCATGTGATGGCTTTGCATCATGTTTTCCTGCTAAATGCAAATGAAGAAGAACATAATTAACTTGGTTCAATAATGGTTTATTATTTTCGTCTCCTCTACGTGCTTTTTCTTTTAAATCTGCTGGAACTGTATTCCACCAGTCATTAAAACTTCTACCCACAGTAACAGTTAATGATATAGATTAATAAGTTTTTTGGGATTTTTAATACTGTTATAATAAAGTTTTTTCTAATCGATAAAGGGATCTTTAACTAATTTTTAACAATAATCCAAATTAATTATAAATATATTCTCATTATTATTTTGTTAATCTATGTCTTTTTCATTTGATGAAATTCTTAAAGCATATAAATTTTACAAACAATATCAACTACAAAAACCATCTTCTTGTCATCATGAACGATTTATATTCCCATTATTTTCTGGAACCTATTTTTGTTATAGAAAAATAGATGTTCTACGTGTAATATCAATTGCCAAAGCTCTTTCTGAGAATGCAGAATATATCGATATTGGATGTGGTAATGGAGATTTCCTACGAAGAATAAGAAAATATCTACCACAATCTATAGGTATAGAACAAAATCTATTGCCTTTTTATTTATTAAAAAATACTAAACCAGATTACATATATTCAATTCCCATTGAATTGTTCACAAATAAATACACATTTGATTTAGCCTTTGTTGGATGGATGCAACCTGGTGTTGATTTTCGTAAATATGTTGCTAAACTAGCAAATTGTATAATAACAACATTTGACTCTGGAGGTCAATGTGGTATAAACGGAGGTTGTGAGTATGAAGAATTTGGTTTCCAAAAAATTGCTTCTTGGAGAACTCCATCGTGGATCGACATAAATATTGAACTGATGAACAATTACTATACTGGTTCATTAACAAATAAAGCAAATTTAAGGCAGCATTTATCGAGATTACGAACAGCTAATAATTTCTGGTATGTCTATTCTATTAATAGTATATCCAATAAGATCACTACTGCTTTAAAATCGCAAATTCAAAAAGAAGAAAATGATCATTTATTTTCCAGAGAAAAATTTGATTTTGAAGTTGTTTTAGATGAATGTGGCTTTGGTTATTATGAGAAATTGTCATCTTTACTTTCTACAGAAAAACATTTATGGAAAGTACATTTTCATTAAGTATATAATGAGTTAAATATGTTAAATCCTAAGAAAACTTATTATATTTGATATAGCAGCATTAACAACCAACAAGAATTAATCAGTTCAACTTCTTCAAAAATTGCTTTTAGTAATTTTATAAACTCAATAAAAAGTCCAGAAACTAAAGAAAAATACAGTTACAACTTTTTGAAATATACCGAATATTTGAAAATAGAATTAGATTATATAATTTTATAAAACAGATTCTTTTTATTAAAATTTTAAATTATCTAAAGAATTTTTACGTCCTGCTTCTGTAATCTTATATTCTCCATATTTATCTACTGATAACCATTCCATGTCTTTTAGAAATTCTTGTATGGAGTGTACAAATTTATTATTATTATCAAATTGTTTTGAACCAAGATTAATATCGAGAATTCTATTATTATTTAATTCTCTTAAAATATACCTTGCTAAACCTAAACCATTGTTCCTACTAGGATTGTAGGAATTCCTTTCTAACGTACTTGTTCAACTTACCCGTCATTATCATAACATACATACACCTAACTACATATAAGTTACCGATGTATTTAAATGCCGGCGCATGATTGTTTCAGATCTTTATTAACATTATTCCAATATCTTGATAATAATCTATTACTCTAACGATATAAATAAACCCTGATCCAAGGAACAAATTATATGATGAAACAATTTATTGTAATTATTTCAAAATATAGAATGAGAATTTCAAGAAGTAATAAATACATTTATCACTATTTGATCATACTTCTAACCAAAAAAATGGCAAACCAAGTCAAAGAAAGTCATAGTCTGAATGTATCTATAAACCTAGATTGAGTTCAGGCTATGATTACAATTAGTAAAATCTTAGCAAATAATTATATCAAATTATTAAATATCATAATATCGATTGATTTACAATCTTATAGGAGTATAAGATTGAGTCCTAATCGTCATAGCCTTCTATTGTTATGAATATTCCTTGGAGGGTTATGACAATTAAATTATCTCCAATTAATATATAGAATATTAACTCTATTATATCTAGTCATTATGACAAGTGATTCTACTATCTACAAACCACAAGATGTATTAAAAAAAGAAGCAAGAGGAACAGGAGATGCCGATCTAGGTGAAGTTAAAGAAGTTTCAGATGAATATGTGATTACAGAAAAAGGTGTTATTGATAAAGATAGATTCTATATTCCAAAATCTTCTATAATACATATTGATGGACAATTTGTATGGTTTGGAATTACAGAAAAAGAAGCAAAACAATACAAAAGGGATTAATTTCTTTCACACCTACAATATTATTTTTAATTAATAATTTTTTTGGTCCAGATTAGCAGCCATAGCCTACTACGCATAAGATACGAGGCATAGTGCTATTCAAATTTTCTTTTATAATATCTTTCTTTTAGTATTATTAATTGAGTATACTTGTTGTATTGTATGATATTCAAAATAAATAGTAAAATCAATCAATCAATCAATCATTCAATCATTCAATCATTCAATCATTCAATCATTCAATCATTCAATCATTCAATATAGTATATAGATAGATATTGTTATAATTGTAAATAATTTTGTAATAAATTGGTCTTTTATATATTATCAGTATCATAGTATAATATTTGAGATGAATGAAAAAGAGAACCAGAAGAGAGAAGAAGTAAAAGATGATATTGTTAAGGATTTTGATAGTGTAGTTAGAGAAGGTAGCGTTTTATCTTCTGTATCTGGAATAATATTTGGTTTTCTGCTAAATATTTCTATAAACTCTCCAACTGGATTTACAACAGAGGATAGTATTATACTCATGATTTCTCTTTATTCTATAACTTTTGCTGTATCATTTTTTGTCATGCCTGTAGTTTATCACCATCTACAATATCCATATAGAGATATTGACAAGTTCAAAATCAGATCTCATCAATTTATAAAATTTGGTATGATTCCAGGAGCAATTACCATGTATTTAGGTTTAGTACTTGGTTTAAAATTTGGTTTACATAATGGTATTGGACCAAGTTATGAACACTTTTCATATATACTTGCAATAGTTCCTTTTGTTTTGGTTTATATTTTCTTCAGAAAAAGAAAATAAATTAATAGAATTAGAAAAATTGAAAAAAGAAAATACGTGTCAATAAAACCCAGGAATCAATCCGCTGTAATAAAAGGAGAAAAGTTACATATGTTGTTGATGGAGATACATTAGATATTAACGATATTCGAATAAGGTTGTCACTAGTGGACACACCAGAACGTGGAGAGGAAGGATACAAAGAAGCCAAAAACTTTGTTAAAGATTTATGTCGACAAAAAAGGTGAAGTTGACATTGATGACGGTCAACGTAGAGGAGATAGATATGGAAGAGATATTGGTGTTGTTTACTGTGATGGGACAAATCTCAATAAAGCACTAATGGAAAATAATTTGGCAAGAATCTACACAGAATATTGTGATATTTCTGAATTTAAAAATGAGAATTGGGCTAAACCATATTGTTAATCTATACCTATTAATTGCATAATATTATTGGTTAAATAATTGAATATCTAAATTATGCTTTGAAGAATTCTGAAATATCAGTCTATCTTGGCTTGGAATAATGTTATTGTTTATATAATTTATAATTTGTTTATTTTCATTTCACTAATCTCATTAGAGGTATTTTATACTCTAAATAGGAAATCACCTTTTATTCAATATATTCCAATGATTTGTTAACGTTGATAAATTATTTAATAACGTTTATTTCTAAGGTTATGTTTTGATAACGAATTTCTCTTTTTCTTTTTTAATTAAAGGAATAATTTTTTCCGTTATTATTTTATCAAAATTATATTGATCAAAATCCATAGTTAAAATCAAATAATAATACTGATTATTTTCTTCATTATTGATAGGAATCAAACACCTACTCATTCTTGTATACCTTCTAAACGTATAAGTTAATTCACCCATTTTTGGTTCGAATTTTAATCTCGTTTTATGTCTATTTATTGTATTAATTGCAAATTCGTGATTTTCTTCTATAGTAAGAAAGGGTTTTAGTCCTTCTCTATCTCGTTCATTTATAATAATACCGTTTTGATCAGTTATTCCTACCCATCTTATAGATCTGTCAGAATTCAATATACTTTGGGTAAAACCATAAAAGAATTTAGTATTATCAATATCATCATTTTTAGACATATTTATTTGTATTAGTAAGTAATTTCGATTGTAATAAAAAAGTTATTTTACTATTATAGAGTTAGTTAAAAAATTAACTAGAAAGAAATAAAATTTAATTCGCTAATATTATTTGTTGTTTCTCTTTGTATTTACAATTTCTCGAACATTATTTCTTAACTGTGTCGTTCCCTAGTTTGTAATTGTTGATGATGATAATGATGATCTGAATCCTGGACATTTACAAGAACTTTTATCAAAATTATTAACAAAACTACATCTATTAGTAGGAATATCATTATGAAGATCTTTCTTACTTTCAATACTACTACCTTCTTGAATATTTTTATCAGGAGAAAAAGAGGAATGGAAAGTGTATATATGTGAACAATAAAAACATTCATCTTTTGGATTATTGTTATATGGTAAATCACTCATTTTAACTCATAATAAGTTATTATTAGTAGAAGTAAAAAGATTATTATCGTTGTTATTATATTTTCTAGATACAATCAAACAAAATAGAACAATGTTCTAGAAGAAAAGATTGTAACGTTACAATCTAATGTTATAGAAGATTCTTCGCTTGGTTATGTTAGATATAAACAAAATTTATTATGAATTTCTTTTAGAAAATTCACTTCGTTAGACCATTTCCCAGTTTCCAGTCTTACCACAATTACTACATTTTTTTGTATTCAAATAATCATCAATAGATTGATTGGGATTATTTAGAAAATTAATACAGATATTCAAAGAAAGTAAACAATGAGATCAAGAAATCAATATATGAAACATTTCTCATTAAATTATACCTTCAATCACAAAGAATTTAGGCAAACAAAAACCTTAAGTTGTTGTCATAGCCTGATTCATCTATAAACCAGTTTACCCTGCTTACTACTATTTCAGGCTATGACTTTTGCAACAATTTATCTCAAATTGTTAAATTATATTATTACTAATATTATGTACAATAGGCTTTAAGCCGTTGTACTCTTGTTGGCATAATCTTCTCGATTGTAATAATGGGGCCACATCTAATACAATTGTAAGGTTATGGCAATAAATTAACGAAATAATTTGTCTCAAATTATTGAATATTATGTATTATAAAATCCATTACGGTCCAAAGAATAATGTTCTGGCCTTCTATTGTTATGATATAAATTTCTTAGAAGGCTTAACAATTTATTTATTTAATTAAATTATCTCCAATTATTAAATACTATAATATCATTTTAAAAATACCTATAAACCAATCAAGAATTTAATCTTCACTGTAGCCTTCAATGATTTATTCTTAGAAGGCTATGGCTTTACAATTAATTCT
>Ga0256866_1000018_pt1 | contig 24971 bp, 26 predicted proteins | sample RVTome_16_FD_187338 | JGI IMG/M metagenome (GOLD analysis project Ga0256866, IMG submission 187338) | Soil microbial communities from uranium-contaminated site in the Upper Colorado River Basin, Wyoming, United States - RVT152D67 HiSeq ...
AATCCCCTGTAGGCCGGGCAGCAGGATGAAACGAGTGGGAAGACGTGCAGAAGGAGTCACTGGCCGCGGGCCCGACACCGACAACTGCGGCTGTGACCTCAACCGGCCGTCCAAGCCGTCACTCGGTCACACATCCATGCCCGAGATCTGCGCTGATCGTCGCAGTGGACGGTTTTTGCAGCCGTGAGCGGGGGTAGGGCCACTTCGTCCCCTCCGGAAGAGGCAGGCCGATGACTCCCAAACGCATCCTCCGATCACTGTTTATCGGCCTCATCGCGTTCCTCATTCCTGCCACCACGGCCGTCACCGTGCCGGCGTCCGCGGCGGCTACGCCTGTTCCAGATTCCATGGCCTCTCTCGGCGACTCCATCACCCGCGGCTTCAACGCGTGCGGTTGGTACGTCGACTGTACGAGCCGCTCGTGGTCGACCGGTAGCTACGGCCCGGTCAGCAGTCACTACCTGCGCATTGTCGCCGCGAATCCCGCGATGAGCGGTCATGCCTACAACGATGCGAGGAGCGGTGCCAGGGTCTCCGATCTGAACCGCCAGGCTCAGCTCGCGGTCTCGCAGAACGTCGAGTACGTCACGATCCTCATAGGCGCCAACGACGCCTGCACCTCGTCCGAATCGACGATGACGACGGTGGCCGCATTCGAGTCCCGCTTCCGCACAGCGATGACGACCCTGGACAGCGGCCTGCCCCGCGCCCGCATCTTCGTGGCCAGCATCCCGGACATCAAGCGGCTATGGATCATCGGCAAGGACTCATTCGCAGCCCGCACGGCCTGGTACCTCGGAAGCATCTGTCAATCGATGCTCGCGAACCCTCGGTCGACCGCTTCCGCGGACGTTGCCCGGCGGGATCGTGTACAGCAGCGGGTGGTCGAGTTCAACGCCGTCCTCGCCAAGGTGTGCGGTGAGTACAAGCAATGTCGGTTCGACGGCAACGCGGTCTTCTCCTATCCGTTCACACTGAGCCTGGTGAGCAAGTGGGACTACTTCCACCCGAACACGGCCGGTGAGACCGTTCTCGCGGACGTGACCTACCGAGCCGGATACGGGTGGTGAGCCCGGCAGCGGCATGATGGCCGAGTGACGCCGGCAGCCAGCGCGCGCGTGAGGCGCGGACCAGACCGACATCACGACGACGGCCATGACGATACGCGCTCGGGCGAGAGGTGCCGCCAGGTCTAGGACAGGGACGATTCGACGACCAGTGCCGCCTCGACGAGATCCTCGCCGAGATAGATGCCGCGGACGTCTCTCCTGGCCGTCGGCGCGACGAAGGCATCGCCAGCGTAGAACCCTCGTACACCGGGGAGGGCGTCGGCGGCTGCGATCGCCTCGACCGCAGATCGACGCGTCACGCTCCGCTGCGCCGTCACGACGGCACCGATCGCTCCCAGGGCCTCGACCGTAGAGACAAGCGCCTCCGTTGGCGTCCTCGCCCCGAGCACCCGGCACGGCCAACCGCGCCGGGCCAGGATCACAGCGAATGATTCCAGCCCGATCGTGTGAAGGTCCTGAGGACCGCATGCGAGGACGATCGGGCGGGGGCGGAACGGCGGCGGTGCCAGGAACGCTTGCCGAGCCAGCCAGGAGCGCACGCCCTCGGTGGCGAGGTGCTCGCGCCCGACGTCGCACCGGCCGGCCTTCCACCGCGAGCCGATCTCCCGCATCGCCGGCAGGATTGCTCGGCGGATGGTCTCCTCGACGCCCAGCCGCTCGGTTGACGCGTCGAGGGCAGCTCGAAGTCGCGCGGTGTCGAGCGCCAGCGCAGCGTCGACGACCGGCTCAGCAGGGGACGCGTCCCCGGACCGAATCACGGCGTTCCGTACCAGTGCCACCGCATCTCTTGTGCTATGCCCCTTGGTCACCAGATCGCGCAGCGCGCGGAGCTGCTCGAACTCGATGTCGCCGTAGCGGCGGTGCAGGCCGTCGGTTCTCGGCGGCGCAGGAAACTCGTAGCGCCGCTCCCACGAGCGAATCGTGGGAACCGGGACACCCAGCAGCTTCGACACTGTTGCGATGCGCATCCCATCGGGATCGTCGCGGCTCGACCGTCTCGGCATGCGCCGATCATATGTGACCGTCGTACAGGAAGCAATGCAAACTGCATAGGTTTACGCATGGCTTTAAGTGCTGCGCCGACGCAGTCTTGTGGTGTCCGGAACGACCGGACAGGAGTGACCCGACCCAAGGAGTCCAGATGCGCAGAGCACCAATCCTCATCGCGACCGCAGCGGCATCCGTGCTGTTGCTCGCCGCGTGCGGCGATGACGACGAAGCGACGTCGTCCTCGTCCAGTCCAGCGACCGCAGAGGCGACGCCGCCGGCGGACGAAAGCCCCGCGAGCTCCGAGACGATCACCGACATCGTCGCGGGCAACCCCGAGTTCTCGACCCTGCTTGCGGCGGTCGAGGCCGCGGGGCTCGCCGAGACGCTCTCGGGCGATGGCCCGTTCACCGTGTTCGCCCCAACCGACGCGGCGTTCGCCGAGCTGCCCGCGGAAACCCTCGAGGCGCTGCTTCAGCCGGCCAACCAGGACCAGCTGACCGCGATCCTGACCTACCATGTCGTGCCGGCCGAAGTCATGGCTGCCGACGTGGAGGCGGGCGAGGTGCCTACAGTCAACAGCGCGCCGTTCACCGTCGCGCTCGACGGGGGTGGGGTGGAGATCACTGACGGCCAGGGCAACCAGGCCAACGTGACCGAAACAGACATCGATGCGTCGAACGGCGTTGTCCACGTCATCGATTCCGTGCTCCTGCCGGCGGCGTAAGGACCATGGACGCCGCATCCCTGCACAGCACGCTGTTTGCCGGTGCGACCGAGGCTGAGGTCAGCCGGCGGATCGGACGCCTCCGACTGTTCAACATTGCCATGGGAGTTGTCCACGCTGTGCAGGGAGCGGCGATCCTGGTGCTGGCCACCAGCTTCACCCTTCCGATCGTCACCCACGCGCTTACCGGCCCGCCAGGCTCACCCTCGGAGACGATCACGCTCTTCGATCTGCGGATCGCCTGGGCCGTTGCCGCGTTCCTGTTCATCTCAGCCATCGCTCACCTGGTGATCGCGTCGCCCGTGGCCTTCTCGAAGTACCAGCGCATGCTTCTGAATGGACGGAACTATTACCGCTGGGTCGAGTACTCGCTGAGCGCTTCTCTCATGGCGGTCCTGATCGCACTCTTGTCGGGCATCAGCGATGCGGCAGCGTTGATCGCCATCTTCGGCGTGAATGCTGCGATGATCTTTTTCGGTCTCCTTCAGGAGCGTTACGAGCGACCCGGTGGGAGCATGCTGCCTTTCTGGCTGGGCTGCGTGGTGGGTGTCTTCCCTTGGCTCTCGATCGGGATTTACCTGGCCGGCATAGGCACCGATGTCCAGGCCCCAGGATTTGTCTACGCGATCTTCATCTCGCTGTTTCTCTTCTTCATGTCCTTCGCCGTGGTTCAGTGGCTGCAGTACCGGCAGGTCGGGCCCTGGAGGGACTATCTGGTGGGTGAGAGAAGCTATGTCGTACTCAGCCTGGTCGCGAAATCAGCCCTTGCCTGGCAGGTCTTCGCCGGAACCCTTGCCAGTACCTGAAGGACTCAACGCTGGTTCCAGCGGTGTAATGCGATGAGCAGGTTCTGTATTCGATCCCAGTAGTCCGGCGCTCGGCGAGGTTGGCTCGGCTGCCAATAGACGGGACCTGCCTGGATGGGCGGTTCAGTGGTGCGGGCAGCCGGTGACCGGGGCGGACGAGTGCGTGCTGCTCGTACCGGCCCTCGCACCTGCGTGGCTTGTTCGTCGTAGGCCGCGCGCCGCTCAGGGTCGCGCAGCACGGCGTAGGCGGCGATGATCTGCTGCAGGGTCGCATCGGATCGAGCGGACTGGACGACCAGGCTGGTGCGGGTGTCCGGGTGGTGGCGGCGCAGCAGGACTCGGTAGGCGTGGCTGATCTCGGCCTGGGTCGCGTCGCGGCTCAGCCCCAGGACGGCGTAGAGGTCTGTTCCCGGTCGGCTCATGAATCACATCGGTCGTCAGTAGTGGTGGTGGTCCCAGCACCCGCAGCACCGGGACCACGTGTTCACACCACCTGTAGCCCACCCCTACCTGTCGGCGGATGGCCGGCGCCGAGGTGTCAGGTCTCTATGGCCTGCCGGTCCTCGCCCTTGCTGCTGATCTGGATCTTGTGGGGCTTGGCTCGCTCGGCCACCGGAATGCGCAGGGTGAGGACGCCGGCGTCGTAGGCGGCGGCGATGTTGTCGGTGTCGAGGTTGTCACCGAGGATCAGCTGGCGGCTGAAGACTCCGCGGGGCCGCTCGGCGGCGATCATTTCTGTATCGCCTTCACGAGCTGAGCGTTCGGCTTTGACAGTGACCACGTTGCGTTCGACGTCGAGGTCGATCGAGTCGGCGTTGACGCCGGGCAGGTCGAACTCGACCACAAAGGTGTCTTCCTCGCGCCAGGCGTCCATCGGCATGACGGCCGGGCGGGCAACGGTGCCACTGGTGCCGAAGACCTGCTGGGTGAGCCGGTCCAGTTCACGGAACGGGTCGGAGCGCATCAGCATCCTTCCACCTCCATCGTCATTAGTGCTGCTCCTTTCGGGCCACGAGACCACCGCGTGATCTGTGGCATGCGCCATAGATTTCATATAGCACTTGTGGCATCTTGGTGCAAGGGGTCAGGCCCGAACAGGAAGGGATGTGCCGCCGGTGCTTCCGTCCAACCCCGACCACGACCATGGCGTCTACGGCATCTCCGTCGCCGCGGAGCTGGTCGGCATGGGCATACAGACGCTGCGGCTGTACGAGGCCCGCGGCCTGCTCGAGCCGGCGCGCACCGAGGGCGGCACTCGGCGCTACAGCGCACGTGACCTCGACCGCCTTCGCCGCATCGGCGACCTGCTCGCGGCCGGGCTCAACCTCGCCGGCGTTGCCATGGTCCTGGACCTGGAGACGGAGAACACTCAGCTTCGCGCCGAGAAGCGGCAGCAGTGGCTGAAGACCGCACCGATCCGAGCGCGGAGATCACCCGGGCAGACCACCTCGGACACTGAATGAGGCCCAGGCGACATCAGGCCGGGTAGCCCGACCACTGCCGCCACCATCGCCGAGGTCAGATGGTTGCGACTTCGTCCGTTGGTCGGCCACTGATCGCGATCAGTGCTGCCCCGCCGATGAGCAGGGCGGCGAGCGAGAGCAGCAGGCCGGCGAATCCGAGCGGGAGTTCGGCTGCGAGCGGGCCCAAGGAGGCGCCGACGAATATCGCCAGGCCAGAAAGGCCGAGCGCACCGGCGCGCGTCGAGCCGCCGCGGCCACCGATCAGCGCAATCACCGAGGGCACGATGGTGGCGATGCCCGCGACGAAGACCACGCTGGTGATGACGAGGGCCCACAGCACAGATGCGGTCATGGCCTGTGCGGCGAGGCCCGCCGCCGCGAGTACGAAGCCGGCCACGGCGACTCGTGCGGCGCCGAGACGCCCCACGAGCCATCCGGCGACAGGGGCCAGCGCTATCGCTGGGAGCCCGGCGAGTCGCACCAGCAGCACGCTCGACTCGTCGAGTCCGAACTGGGTCTCCAACAGCGGACCGAGAGCGGCATACATGGCGACGAAGCTCAGCAGCACGGTGCAACATGCCGCGTAAGGCAGTGCGAGCTCGCGTCGGACGGCCAGTGCGCCGAGCTCCCGGTACTTCCGAGCCAAGCTCGCGGGCGGGCCGCTGCGGGCAGGTTCTACCAGAACCGTGGCCAGAGCGACCGTGGCCAAGGCGAACGCGGGTGCGGCCAGCGCAAACACCCAGCGCCAGCCGAGCGTCAGCGCCACCGCCTGTGCATAGACCTGCCCGACGATGCCGGCCACGAGGAAGGCGGTCGAGATGGCACCGATTCCGACCGACCGCCATCGCGGCGGGAGCGCCTCGCCCACGTACGCCAGCGCTGCCGCGGCGAAGCTTGCAGCCAACAACCCCTGCATGCTTCGCAGGAGCGCCATCATGGGCAGCGATGACGCGGCGGCCAGCGCGGCGGTGGCGATCGCCAGTGCCGCCATCCCGGGCACCAAGATCGCCTTGCGTCCGTAACGATCGGACAGCGGCCCGAAGACCAGAAATCCCAGCGCGTAGGCGAGGCTGTAGGCCGTGACCAGAGCAGCCGGGGCGCCGTCACCGCCGAGCGCCTCGCCCACCACGGGCGCGAGTGGAATGGCCAGGTAGAGCTGCATCAGAACCAGGAGGGCACAGCTCACCAGAACGGTGAGCGGGGCGAGGACGGGCGCTCGCACGCCACCGACCTCAGTATCGGCACGCCACATCGGCTCGATCACCGCGAAGATCGCATCCGCCGTCGCCCCCCGTCGATCATCGCAGCCGTACCGGCTCGTGAAAGACGGCAGAAACAGGCGACCTCGGGACGAAGCTCCAGGTCAGGCGGTTCCGTACAGCTGCTCGAAGTTGCCGTGGAAGACGCGTTCCTTGAGTTCCTGGCTGACGTCCGCCCCCGCGATCTTGTAGTACTCGCCCCAGAAGTCGCTCCACGGCTCGTCGGAGGCGAACAACACCCGGTCCGCACCGACGCCTCGCTTCTCGATCTCGGTCAGCAACCACCGTGCACCGAAGCCGATCGCCCAGGTCGTGTCGGCGTACACCTGGTAGCCCTGTTCCACCCAGTCGAGGAAACGGGGAACAAGCTTGATGTGACCGCTGACACCGCCGCCGAAATGCACGATGTAGATCTTCACCCGCTTCCCGAACTCCTCGATCATCGGGACGAAGTTGTTGATGTCCGAGGTTCCGCCGGCGCTGGTGTGGAAATGGAACACCAGGTCGTGTTCCTCTGCGGCGTTGAAGCATGCCTCGGCGACATCGCGGGTCTCGGCGTCCCAGGTCCCCGGGTCGGGGTTGCCGCCGAGCAGGAAGGTGGTCTTCAACGCCACGACACCCGACGCCCCGGCGCTTTCCAGGGTGCGCATCGTCATGTCGCGGTTCGGAGGCAGGAACGAGACCCACAGGCCACCACGCAGGCGGTCGTCTCGACCGACGGAGTCCAATACCAGGTCGTTGAGCGAGAACGGCTGTTCCTGAACCGGTATGCCGTAGTTGGGCAGGATCAGGCCACGCTCGAGGCCACGAGCGTCGAGGTGATCCCTGATGTAGTCGTCATGGCCCGCGAAGTCGTACACCGTGGGCTTGACCGGTTCGGCGAGGTTGTAGAACTTCCAGGCGGCAAGCTCGCCGATGTGGCTGTGGGCGTCGATGACGTGACCCTTGACGCGTTCGACCGAAGCCATCCTCAATTCCTCTCCGCGCACGACGACACTGCGCTGCCGGCCGGCGGTCGACAGGCAACGAACAGATGGCGGGCACGCGACCGAGGCCCTGTCCCCGGTCGCCTGCCGCCGCATCAGGATCTGGTCACACCGTCCAGGTCTGCATGATCAGCGCACCTGCGCGACGCGCGGTCAAGACAGAGTCGAGTACGTCGAGCGGGTTGATCGGCTTGACGCCCTCCATCATGTCGATCTCGCGCATCCCGTACAGGGCCGCTGCGGAGAATCGGCAGGCGTACACGTGGCCGCCCTCGTCCATGAACGTCTGCAGTTGCTTGTTGTATCCCAGGTTTCCTGGGAACGCCTCGTCGCCCACCTTGGGATATCCGCGGGTCGCGGCGGCCATCAGCGAGCCGGGGCCGTAGAGCACCAGGTGGGTGTCGAATCCTTTGCGGTTGATCCTGGTGGCGGTGAGCATGTTGACCAGGCCGACCGAGCCCTCGAAGGGCACCGTGTGCATCAGGATGAACGCCTTCTCACCCGGCTCGGCCTGGATGTCCTCGAAGACCTTGTCTTCGTAGTCGACGATCGCGTCGCCCTTCGTGACCCGCTCTCCAACGATCTGTGCCATGGTGCCGCTCCCTTTCTCGGGGTTCCCGTTTGTCGGATCTCGTGCGTGTGGCGACCTCGGCCCGGCTACACCCCCGGCTCCCGGCGCGAGGGCGGCTGGGCCCAGGACGCCCACTGCTGTCGATGGCTGCCGGGCATCGCGCGGAGCACTCGGCTCCGCAGCGTCCAGGGAAGAAGGCGGTACACGGGTGCGAACAGCCGCAGCCAGAAGAGCTCCTTGAGCCCTCGTGGTCGGAGCGGCAGGGGCGCTGCGTACCGCCGGCCGACCCGGTCCTGCGCGGCGACGAGCAGGTAGTGCTCGGCGTTGTCGCGCAGCCAGCGGGCAGCGGGCATCTCAGCCCGCCCGGGATGCGTTCTGGACGCCGTCCTGCGCCGCCAGCGCGATCGGTTCGTTGAGCGCGCCGATGGCCGGGGAGTACACGTTCTCCATGGCCGCGAGGTCGTTGAGGGTGAGGCCGAACTTCACCGCCGTGGCAAGGAAGTCCGCGCGCTCCTTGATGCCCTCCTGGCCGACCATCTGAGCGCCGATCAGGCGGAGTTGCCCTGGCTCGGCGAGTAGCTTGATCTTGATCGGTTTCACGCCCGGGTAGTAGCGGGCTCGGGAGATGCCCTCGGCCCGGCCGACGACGAAGGGCATACCCAGAGCCGTCGCGAGCGTCTCACCCAGGGAGGCCCCGCCGATGACCCACTTGCCGGCGGGCGTGCCCCACGGTACGTAGACCGGTTGGTACCGCTTGGTCCCGCCACCGGCGTTGAACCCGGCAACCTTTCCCTGCGCGTAAGCGTGGCTGCCGGTCAGCCCGGAGACGCCGACCCGGGTCAGCCCGTGGGGCAGTTCGGCACAGTCGCCGGCGGCGTACACGTCGGGAACGGACGTGGCCATGCGCTCGTCGACGATGAGGCCGCCCGTGGGGCCGGAGTTGAGCCCGGCCTGGGCGGCGAGTCTGATGTTCGGCTGCTTGTGGGTGCAGATCACGGCGAGGTCGGCGGGGATCTCACCGTCCGACGTGCCGACGCTGGACAGCGTCCGATCGCCGTTGAAGGACTTCAGGGTGGTGTTGAAGTGCAGGTTGACGCCCATCTCCAGCCAGGACTCCTGCACGGGAGCGATGATGTCGGGGTCCACCACGTCGGCCAGCGCCCATGGCTGCGGATCGACGAGGTGGGTCTCGATGCCCCGGTGTGCGAGCGCCGTGGTCATCTCCAGGCCGAGCGGCGTCGCGTGCACGACGACGGCGGACTTCACCGTGTCGAGGACCTTGTCCCACGTCATGGCCCGACGGATGTTCTTGACGTAGTACAGGCCGGCGAGGTCGCTTCCGGGCACACCGGGATCGCCGTAGTCGAATCCGGTCGCGATCACGAGCCGGTCCCAACGGACCTCGCCCTCGCCCACGACGTCGATCACCTTGCGTTTCAGGTCGATCGAGTTGACCCGTGTCTCGTAGTGGACGTCGATGCCCGCCTGGACGTAGGCCTCCTTCTGGGCCAGGAAGAGCCGCTCGAAGCTGTCGATCTCCTTGCCGTGCACGTACGGAATGCCGCATGGGCTGTATCCGACGTCCTCGAACTCTGTGTAGACGACGACCTCGTTGCGCGGATCCGCTGCCTTGACCCCGCCCGCCGCCCCGATCCCGGCGGCTCCGCCACCGACGACCAGGATCTTGTGCGGCACGAGCGCTCCCCTCAGGAACGAGTCGCTGCGAGGTCATTTAGTATCGGCAACGCCTAGTCACCATAGTATGACGCGAGGCAAAGTCAAGATTCCCTCCCACTGGGCGCAGCACAGGGATGTCGGCCTGTGGACGGGCGGACGCATTGTGTCGGTGACCGGCACTAGAATCGTACACATGTTCGAGATGCCGGGCTCTGAGTCTGACGGCCGTGATCGCACGGTCGGCGTACCGGATCTGGCTGGGCTGGAGCGGATGGTGCCGGGCGTCGAATTGGCGGGCGTGCTCGGGACCGTGGAACCGTCCGCCGTTACGGATGCGTATGACCTGGTCGAGCTGGTCGCCGCCTGCCGGCGGATCAAGGCGTGGGCGGATGGGATCGAGGTGCAGGCGGCGGCCGCGTTGGCCCGGCATCCGGTGTGTCATGCCCCGGAGGCGGCTCGGCATGGTTTCACCGCGGTTCGTGCCGCGGGCCAGTTGATCGCCCCACGGATCGGCGTGGCACCTTCCACCGGCGCGGACCGGGTGGCCACCGCCGTCCAGCTCGTCGACGAGCTGCCCGACACGGTCACGGCGTTGCACCGGGGTGAGATCGACTACCCGAAGGCGGCTGCGCTGGCGGTCGGGGTCCGGGAATTGGACCCGCCGGACGGGATGTCCGACCGCATCACCGGCGAGTCGATCACCCTGGACGGCATCCGCCGCGGTCTGGTCGCGTTGGTCGAGTCCCGGGTGTTGCCCAAGGCGGGTCGCCGGTCGCTGCGGCAGCACCGCGATGCGGTCGCCCGCGCCGTCGCCTCGGTGGCCCCCCGAACCGCCGAGCAGCGGCATGAGGAGGCGCGCTCGGAACGCCACGTCGCATTCTCGCCCGCGCCCGATGCGATGGCGTGGCTGAACATCTACGGGCCGGCAGAGGACGTCACTGCCATCCGGACCATGCTCGACGCCGCCGCCGACACGGCCGCCACCGAACCGGGCGAGGAGCGCACGACCGATCAACGACGGTTCGATGTGCTGGCCGCGCTGGCCTGGGCGTCGCTCGACAGCGGGCACCTGGGCGGCTGCGAGCACGGTCCCAAGCTCGGGCAGCGGCACGGGCGCGCCGCGGCCGTCGCGGTGACTGTGCCGCTGTCCACGCTGATCGGCATCGACGACACCCCCGGCGAGCTCGACGGTTACGGGCCGATCCCGGCGTCGGTGGCGCGGCGGATCGCCGCGGCCGGCATCTGGCGGCGGATCCTCACCGACCCCGCTTCGGGTGCGCTGCTCGACTACGGGCAGACCCGCTACACCCCGCCGCCGGATCTGATCGACCACGTCATCGCCCGCGATGGCAGCTGCAGGTTTCCGACCTGCTCGCAGCCGGCGCGACGCTGTCAGATCGACCACACCATCGCCGCCGGGACCCCCGGCTGGTCCACCAGCGCCGCCAACGCCGGACCACTGTCCGCGAGCTGCCACAACGGCAAAACCCACGCTGGCTGGCAACTCGACCAACCACAACCCGGCCACTTCCACTGGCGCGCACCCACCGGCCACCGATACCAGGTCCAACCCGAACCCGTCGGCCCCGTCATTGTGGGCCCGGAACCCGAACCACGAGGCGAGCCCCCACCCGACGACCCGCCGCCACACGATCCCGACATCCCGCCCTTCTGAATCTGGAGTCGGCGTCTGCCGTGCAATGCCGAGCGCGACGGAACGGCTGCTAGCCCACGACGAACTGGAGCTCGGTCGCCTGACGCAGAGTGTTGGTCACGTAGCAGACCCGCTGGGCGTCGGGGATCAGCTCGTCGAGCACGGTTGAAGGCCCGTCGGACGCGATCCGGAGATCGATGCGCGTGAACTTCAGCCCTTCATAGGTGCCCACGACGCGTACCCGCAGCCCCGGCAGCTCGAGGCCGCGTTTGCGGGCCGCATGCGCCATCGACAGCGTGAAACAGGAGGCGATCGATGCCAGGAACAGGTCTGTCGGCTGCGGCCCGCTGTCCGTCCCGCCTGCCGACTCCGGCTCGTCTACGACGATCTCGAAGTCGCCGGCCTGGACCGAGGACTTCATACCGCCCTCCCAGCGGGCGTCCACGATCCGTTCCACCGCTTCGGACACGGCGGCTAGCCCTCGGCCAGGGTGAGAACGGCGGCCCGGAAGCACGCGGCCGGGGCCGCTGCCACGCCGGCTCCGATCTGCCCAACGCCCGAGCTCGCATGCAGGATGCCGGTGGTGACCTTGGGCGTGGTGTTCAGCTCCACCACGGACCGTGCGTCGACACCCAGCGGCGTCCCCGTGTTGTTCCAGGTGGGCAGCTTGAAGCGGGAGCTCTGCCCGACACAGATGGTCTGCATCTCCTCGGTGACCGCCACTGCGTCGGACATGCTGCCGCCGAGGAAGCCGGCGACTGCCGGGGACCCCGCCGCGGCCGCGCCACCCAGGCCGACGAGTTCGAGGATGGCGCTGTCCCCGATGTCCCGTGCGCTGGTCTCCGGTCCGTAGTCCGGGTAGTACATCGCATCGGACACCGGCGGCGCGGGAGCGAGGAACAGCTCGTCCGAACCCGCCAGCCGCACTCCGTACGATGTGCCGTTGCGGCACATCATGGTCACGATGCTGGACCCCTCGACCTGCTCGGCCCATAGAGCCACCGACTTGGCTCCCGCCATGGCCAGGTTGAGGAAGAACAGGTGGTTGCCGGACAGGAACCGCGCGAGCTCGACCCGCCCGTCGTCGGGCAGGGACACGAGATGCGGGAGCAGGTTGCGGATCAGCAGGCTGGTCGTCCCCTGCGTACGCATGTGCACGTCGTCGCCGATCTGCACCCCCTGCGCCGCCAGCCCGAACACGTCGATCGGGCCGGAGCGGTCGAGTACCTCGCGGAGCATCGGCCCGGCGACGTCTCGCAGGAACACCAGACGTTCGATCGCGGCCGGCGTCTCACGGCCGAACCATGCCGTCTCGCCGGGACCCTGGTTGATGGGAGAGAAAGCGCGAGTGCCTCCCTGCCGGTTGTCCACGACGAAGACCGGAGCAGAGGGTCCGATGGCGGTGGCCATCGGTACGACGACGTCATGCCGGTATGCGGGCTCGAGGCGGACGGTGCCTGCGGCCAGGACGCGGTCGGCCTCGTCCACGTCGCCGGCCCATCCCTCTGCCACGGTCGCCGCACGCATCGACCGACGAAGCGGATCGCACACGTCCGGCCACGCGATGGCGGGGCCGCAGTGGAGCAGCACCTGCGCGGACAGGTCGGGCACGAGGGTGTGAACGGCCCCGATGTCGACCAGTAGTGGCACGCCCTGGTCCAGCCGGCGCACCACTTCCGCGTTGGACCGGTCGATCGATTCGGCGCGGGTGCCGGACAACCGTTCCAATGCCTCGATCACGTCCATGTCGCCGTCTGCCGGTATCCGCCAGTCCACCTGCTGGACGGGGACGGCCTGGTCCCGGACGGCATCGGCGAACAGCGGTAGGCCGATGTTCACCACCGACACCTCGTCGGGCAGCACAACCTCCGGTGGTCCGGACGTCGTCATGGGCTCTCCTCCGTCGCCGCCATTCGGCGCGCGCTCTCGAGCAACTGGTCTTCGGCATCGTCCAGGTCCTGCCGTCTCCGGCGAACCGTGTCCGTCAGATCTCGTGCCGACTGCAGACACTGCGCGATCATGCCCTCGACGGCTGAAGGGGCGGCACCGCCGGTGCCGACCCGGGAATCGACGATCGCCCGGGGATCGAGTACGGCGTCGAGGTTGCGGTCGATCAGTCCCCAGGCCTGTCCGGTCTCCGCCAGAGCGACCTCGTCGAGCATCGCGCCGGTGATGTCCTTGCCGGCGATCCCGCGGCGGCTGGCCTCACGGACGGTCTTGCCGACGACGACGTAGGCGCTGCGGTAGTCGACCCCGCAGGCCTGCACGATGAACTCGCAGAGATCGGTGGCCTGGGTATAGCCGCCGTCGAGCTCCTCCGCCATCCGAGCGGCATTGACGCGGAGCGTGCGAACCACTCCGCTCATCAGCCGCGTGACGCGGATCGACAGGTCCAGCGCCCGCGGCACCTCGCCGTAGGCGAAGATCAGGTTGTCGCTGCGCGCGGACGGGCTCTTGGCGACGGCGAGGAACCCGGTCAGCCGGCCGATCACCACTCCCGAGGCACCGCGCACGATCGACAGCGCGTAGGGGTTGCGCTTCTGTGGCATCAGGATGCTGGAGCGGGTGTAACCGTCGTCGAGGTCAACGAAGTCGAACTCGGTGCTCGACCAGATCTCCAGGTCCTCGGCCAGCTTGCTCTGCGTCGAGAGCAGGCTGGCCGCCGTCGCCAGCACGTGGATCAGGCCGTCGATCTGCCACATCGCGTCCCGCGTGTGCTCGATGACGTCGTCGAAGCCCAGTGCGGCCGCGATGACCGTGCGGTCGTCCAGCAGCCGGGTGCCGTTGACGCATCCGGCGCCGCCGGGGCTGCGGTTGACCCAGTCGACCGCGTCGAGCAGCCGGCGGGCGTCGCGGATCGCCGGGTACACGAACGACATCGTGTAATGCCCGAACGTCGACGGTTGCGCCTGCTGAAGGTAGGTCTGGTCGGGCATCAGCGTGCCGACATGGCGGCCGGCCAGGTCGGTCGCGTGGCGTGCGAACGAGGCGACCTCGTCGACCAACTCGAGAAGTTGGCGCCGGATGTACAGACGCAACGCGATCCTGGCGGCCTCTCGCCGGGGTCGTCCGGCGTGGAGCCAGCCGGCGACGTCGCCGAGCCGTTCGACGAAGAACCGTTCCCGTGAGTTGTACGGCTCGCCGAAAGCCGGGTCGTAGGGGAACGACGCGGCATCGGTGGCGTAAGCCTCCAGCAGGAGGCGTTGCAGGTCGCGGGCGGCGGTCGCGGGGATGAGGTTGCGGCGACGCAGGTCCAGCACGTGCGCGATGTCGGCGAGGTTCAGGCCGTCGTGCAGGAAGGGCGCATCGGCGTTCTCGAGCGCAAAGCCGCTCTCGACCAGTTCGGGGGCGGCCGAGCCGCGAGGCGGACCGCTCAGCCGCGGTGTGGTGGTCACGTATGGGCTCCAGAAGAGAGGGCGGACAGGGCGGCAGCGATACCGCCCGTGTGCCAGAAGACGACCGGTGTCGGGCATCCGTCGGCAAGCTCCCTGCGGAGCAGGGTCATGGCCTTGGCCCCGTAGTAGTCATCCAGGAGCAGTGCCTCGTGGAGGAGAGCGAGACGTGCGCTGCGCCGGTCGTCGTCCGAGGCGACGCCGAAGCCCGGGCCGCGGCAGTCGCGGATCTCGACGGCGGCGGACACCGCAGGGGTCAGGGAGAGCAGCTTCGCGCAGTCACGCGCCGCGCGCAGCACCTGGGCAGCCGCCTCGTCCGGGGGCCGGCTCACCGAGGCGCCGATCACACGCCAGGGCAACCCGAAGCCGACCTGACCGGCCACGAGCCCTGCCTGGGTGCCGCCGGAGCCGGTGGCCACGACGACCAGCGCGGGCGTGACCCCCGAAGCGGCGCACTGGTCGGCGAGCTCGGTCGAGGCACAGGCGTAACCGGCGGCGCCCACCCCGGTCGCGCCGCCGCGCGGCACGGCATACGGTCGCCGGCCTTGGGCGCGCAACCTCTCGGCGTGGGCGAGCACCGCGTCGTCCAACTGCTCACGCACCGCAGCGCTGTCGAAGTACAACTGTGCGCCGCACGCCCTGGCCAGCTCGACGGTCACCGACGGCGTCTCGGGAGGCGGGCCGCTGAACAGGAGGTGGCAGGCCAGCCCGGCAGTGCGGGCAGCCATGGCCGCTGCGGCGCAGAAGTTCGAACTGGGACTCCCGGCTGCGACCAGGATGTCCGCCCGCCGCTCCACGGCGTCGCCGACCAGGAACTCCAGGGCCCGTGCCTTGTTGCCGGCGATGCCGAAGCCGGTCAGGTCATCGCGCTTGAGATAGATCGGCCCGGCCGACAGCGCGGACTCCAGGCGGCGCGCCCGGACCAGCGGTGTCGGCAGCATGGCCAGCCGGATCCGCGGAAGGGTCACTGCCATGTGTCCGGCTCCGCGGCCCGCGCCGCCCGGGCTCGGCCGACCACGGTGTCGACCATCACGCCTGCGGCACCCGCTGCGGGCCGGGCGAGCCAGCCGCGGCACTCCTCCTCGGTGGCTGCGCTCACGGCCACCAACGCGTCCACGAGTGGTCGTGTGTCGCTGCTTCCAGGCCTGAGCGCCTCGTGCATCACCTGCTGCGCGGCGTGCTTGCCGAGTCGCTGCGACAGGCCGGCGAGCAGCCGCTCGGACGCCAGCCGGTCGCCGTGCCGATCCACGTTTGCCTGCATTGTGTCGACGTCGACGACCAGACCGGCGAGCAGTCGGCGGGCCAGGTCGAGTGCGGTCCCGGTCAGCAGGCAGACCTCCGGTAGCGCGGACCATTCCGCCTTCCAGCCCCGGCCGTCGCGTTCGTGGCCGACCACCATGCCCTCCACGAGGACGGCCGCATTGGCCCGCACCAGCCGGGCAAGGGTGTCCAGATGCTCGCTGCCCTCCGGGTTGCGTTTGTGGGGCATGGTGATGCTCCCGACCACGTCGGATGTGGTCGGCTCACGCAGCTCCCCGATCTCCGGACGCTGCAGTTCGTAGACCTCGTTGCCGATGCGCGCCAGCGTCCCGCAGATCATGGACAGCACGGCGCCGAACTCGGCGACCCGGTCGCGTGAGGTCAGCCACGAGATCCCGGGATCGCCCAACCCCAGCTCGGCACAGAACTCGGCCCGCAGAGCCGGGCCCGCCGGCTCGAAGTAGCCGAGCACGCCGACCGCCCCGGCCAGTTGGCCCACCAGCCAGCGCGGCCGTCCCTCCCGCAGACGGTCCAGGTGACGGCGCACCTCGTCGGCCCAGGAGGCCACCTTGAAGCCGAAGGTGATCGGCGCACCCGGCTGACCGTGAGTGCGACCGACCATCACCGTGTCGCGATGAGCCGCGGCGATCTCGACGAGGGACTCCTCTATGGCGCGCAGGTCGCGCCAGACGAGGGCCCCGACGTCGCGCATGACCAGGGCGAACCAGGTGTCGGTGACGTCTTGCACGGTGGCGCCCACGTAGACGTGTTCGCGGGCCGACTCCGGCAGGACCTGTTGCAGCCCTCGGATCAGGCCCAGCATCGAGTGGCCGGTGCGTCGGGTCTGCTCGGCGACGAAGTCGAGGTCGAGTGACTCGGCGCGCGCGTGGCTGGTGATCGCAGCGGCCGCCTCGGCCGGGATGATCCCGAGGCGGGCCTGCGCGGCTGCGAGAGCGGCGAGGATGTCCAGCCAACTCTGGAGCCGCGCGCGCTCATCGAAGACCTGCGCCAGCTCAGCAGTTCCCCACAGGTGGGCATACTGGCGGGAGTCGGTCAGGCGGGAGCCCACGACGGCTCCCATGCGCCGGCGATCACCGTCAACGCCTCGGAGATCTGGGCGAGCGAGGCGCCCCACGGTACGACGACCTGGTCGGTTTCGGTGACGACCTCCCCCTCGAACAGGCAGCACTTGGTCAGCACCGCCCCCGCGGTCGGTCCGGCCGTGCGTGGGCAGATGTCCACCTGGTCCGCCCGCTCGCCGTAGAACCACTGGTGGATCTGCTGCGAGCGCTCGCAGCCGATGAGGGTCCAGGCTCGGCGCTCGGGTCGCTCGTCGAGATAGGAGGTGCTGACGCCCTCGACGGAGACGCCGCCGCCACGGCAGGGCAGCAGGTAGGCGTTCGACGGACGAGAGCGCGCGAGGTCGGTCAGATCCACCACCTCGGGGACCACCTCGATCGGCGGCAGGTGCTCGGCGACCTCCAGGAGACGTCGGGTCTGGTCGTAGAGCTTCGGAGGGTAGGGAGGGACCACCTCACGGACGGTGAGCCGTAGAGGTGTGGGGTCCACGATGAAGCTGACGTGCCCGTAGCGGCCCTGAACCGCCACCCCGCGCTTGCCGGGTGCGTCCTCGAAGGCGGCGCGACCCAGTGCGGTGGGCACGGCCGTGTCCAGGTCGGGGCGGACCACGAAGGCGCAGTCGTCGGGCCCGGCCAGGAGGGTGACCGCAGTGATCGGAGCGAACAGCGGGTCCTCGCCGTCAGCCGCGAGGCGCTTCTCGACAGCGATGATGGCCGTGCCCTGTCCTCGGCGGACGACGACGAAGCGGGTTCGGCGATAGGCCTCCAGGCCGACGAAGTGCGCGGCCAGTGATTCCTCGTCGAGTTCGCAGGCGACCTCGGTGACGGCGACGCCACGGTATGCGGAAGGCACCAGGTTCGGCCGCGCAAGCACCGCCGTCGACCTCACGTCGTCACCAGGCCGGCACTCATCTCGAAGGTGTCCGCGCGCAGGCCGCGGCGTAGCGTCTCGAGACCGAGTGCCTCGTCGAGGACGATGTTGGCGAGGTTGACCTCGGGCCCGTACTCGCGGATGAACCAGGCCTGCTGGTCCTTGCGCGGGGCCTCGAACACCACGGTGTCCAGGTCGGCGCCCTCGAGCACGGCCGTCACGACGTCGGCTCGAACGCTGCCGTCGGCGCGGTAGAGGCCGACGGTTCCACTCTCGCGCCCCTCGATGATCACCCATCTGGCGCCGGCGGCCAGGTCGCCGGCGACCTCGGCCGTCCACTGAGCGGGAGTGAGGTCCTGGTGCGGGTCCTTGCTGCCGACCTCGGAGATGACGACGAACCGCTCGGCCGCCCGGCGGATCAGATCGTGCTTGTCCGCCACGGGCATGCTGGCGACGCCACGGGAGACCTCGACGCAGCCGAAGCCCACGTCGTCGGCCCAGTCCAGATACTCGCGATCCTTGCGTTGGGACCAGGCGATCTCCATCAGCGTCCCACCGACGCAGGCGCGGACGTCGGCCGCCGCGAGCAGGGACAGCTTGGCCGCGAGTGCGGGATCGACGTAGGCGGTCCCCCAGCCGAACTTCCAGAGATCGACGTACGGCGCGGCCGACGCGAGGACCGACTCCGTGACGACGACGCTCGCCCCTTTGTCGAGGACGTGGGTCAGGCCGGTGACCCTGGGCTTACCGCTCCGTTCCGGCAGACTGAGGAATGTGGGCAGCGGCACGTCCTCTATAATAAAGGATTCATACACTTTCCGACAGATTGCCGGCCGGCCGGCCGCTGGTAGCCAGGGGCCGTTGATCACGTTCACCACCCTGGGGGACGGTTCACCAGGCTCCTGCGCCTGGTGAACCATCCGCGACCATGGTGAACGTGATCAACGGACGGGCGACAGGGACTCGTGGAGGAGGCGAGGGCTCGTCATGGAGGCCAGCGCCGACGGCGTCGACGACCTGGACGCACTCGCGGCACAACTGCGATCACACGCGGCACTGCGGGCCAAGGGCGAGATCGGGCTGGTCAGCGAGGTCGTCGGTGCGGCGAGCTGGCTGCATGGCCCGGGGGACGACGGGGCGGTCGTGCGGTTCGGTTCCGGCGTGGGCGACGGTGTCACCGGACATGTCGTCGCCTGCGGCGAGGCCCTGCTGCCCGCGTTCGTCGCCCGGGACCCGTACGGGGCCGGCATCGCCGCCGTCCTGGCCAACGTCAACGACCTGGCGGCCATGGGCGCGCGGCCGTACGGCATCGTCGACACCATCGTCGGGTCCGCCGATCTCGCCCGGGAGATGTTGCGCGGCATGCAGGCGGCCGGCCTTCTCTACGACGTGCCGCTCGTCGGCGGTCATCTGACGGTGCACGACGGCCCGCCCGCTCTGTCCGCCTTCGGCATCGGACATGCGGACGCGGTGCTCTCCGTGACCCATGTCGCCGTCGGCCAGTCACTGGTCGTCGCGAGCTGCACGCACGGGACCATGCGCGCTGACTTCCCGTTCTTCCGCTCGTTCGACGAACGCGGCAGTGACCTGGCCGGTGACGTCCGGGTCCTGGCGGAGATCGCCCGGTCCGGAGCCTGCGTCGCGGCGAAGGACGTGAGCATGGCCGGGATGGTCGGCTCCCTGGCGATGCTGCTCGAGTGGAGCCGGCTGGGGGTGCGGCTGGACCTCGACCTGCTCCCGCGTCCGCCGGATGTCGCCATGGCCGCGTGGCTCACCTGCTTCCCGGCGTTCTCCTTCCTGCTCTGCTCGCCGCCTGGGCGCGAGGACGAGTGTGTGAGGGCTTTTCGTGCGCGAGGCCTCGAGGCCGCGGTCGTCGGCACCATCGACGACACGGGTCTGCTGTCTCTGGCGTCACATGGCCGGCAGGCCGTCGTGCTCGACCTGGCATCCACCGCAGTGACGGGGCTGCAGCGCTGACGTGGTTGCCGCCGAACCGGCCACGACCTCAGGCCGGCCTGCCAGCAGCGAGGGAGCGCGCGATCGATGCGCCGAGGCCCGGAGCCGGCAAGGAGATGCTCATCTGCTGGTGCGGCAGGCCGACGTAGATCTCGGGCTCGCCCTCCGACGACCATCCCAGTCGGGTGAAGAACGTGACGTTCGACGGCTGGATGTGCGCGACCATCGTCCGTCCGCCGCGGGCACCGGCGATGGCGACGGCGCAGCGGACCAGCGGAGCGCCGAGGCCACCGACCCGGTACGGAGGCAGGACCGCAAGCCGATCCCCCTGCCAGAGGCCGATCGAGCGATCGAGCTCGTACAGGCGGACACTGCCGGCGACGATCCCGTCGCAGTACCCGACCAGGTGGACCGCGGACCCGTCCTCGTCGTGCACGTCGCGGTCGGACCCGACGAAGACCGACTGCTCGACAACGAACACCTCGTGCCGAACCAGGAAGTGCTCGGCCAACTCCTTGCGGGTTCGCGCCTCGCGGCACACGGCCGTCGCCGAGCGGAGCGAGCCGGACCGGGCACGGTCCGCCGGCCGCGGATCGACTGCGGAAGCCTCGGCTGCGGTCCCGCTCGCTGGTCGAGTTGTCACGCCGTGCCGGCCAGGTGCTCCGGACGGCGGCCGATCTGCAGCAGTGGCGACGAGCCGGCCCGCAGCGCCGACTCCACCGCGCTCAGACCCGAGCACGCCTGACACCGTGCACAGCCCGCCTTGGGGAGGCTCGAGTCCATTCCGCGCAGCGCCATGTATCCGGCGACCGAGCGGTAGATGCGCTCGGTGTAGGTGGGATCAGGCGGCCGGACGTCCTCCATCAGGCTTCCTGCGACCGGACGGAACGGCACGACGAACGGGAAGACACCCATGTCGACCGCACGCCGGCAGCCCTCGAGGGTCAGCTCGGGGTCCTCACCCATGCCGAGAATGACGTAGGTGGAGACCTGCCCCTCGCCGAACACGGCAACGGCGCGCTCCCACGAGTCGAAATAGCGGTCGATCCCGGTCCGGGCCTTGGCGGGCGCCACGTGCGCGAGCACCGCCGGGTCGAACGACTCCACGTGGATGCCCACCGCGTCGACGCCCATGTCGCCGACCTCGTCGATGACGTCGAGCTCGAGCGGCGGCTCGAACTGGATCTCGACCGGCAACCCGGAGGCCGTCTTGACGGCCTGGGCACAGCGGGCGACGTAGCGGGCGCCGCGGTCGATCCCGTTGGAGCTTCCGGTCGTGAGGGTGGCGTCGACCGCACCGTCGAGCTCCTTGGCCGCGCAGGCCACCTCGGCCAGCTGTTCGGGGCTCTTCTTGACGATGGTCCGACCGGAGTCGAGGGACACCCCGATGCCACAGAACGTGCACTGGTTGTCGTTGCCCCAGTACGCACAGGTCTGGACGACCGTGCTCGCGAACGAGTCCAGGTGCAGCAGTCCGATCTTCCAGTACGGGATGCCGTCGGTCGTGGTGAGGTCGTAGAACCGGGGCCGGCGTTGGGTGGATGCACCCGCCAGTCGCGTACCGGCCCGGAAGATGGCGAAGCCCTCGTCCTCCGCCTTCAGCACGTACGGTGAGTCCGCCGCTGCCGCGTTGTCGGTCGGGGCCGTGACCGGCAGGCCGCCGACCCACAGCATTCCCGAGTCGGTGGGACCGGCGCCGCCGTGTCGCCGTTCGAGGGGAGCCTCGACCCGCAGCCCCCGGGCTTGAAGATCCACAACGAGGGAGGCGAGCTCCTCCGCAGTGGTCGGCCGGGTCATGACCCTCCCAGTCGTTTACTTATCGACACGATCTGTGTCCCATAGCAAACGTTGCCCCCGTTTTTGTCAAGGGTCTGCCTGCAGTTCCCGACATCGCAGGGCGGAGGCCGCATCCACCAAGGTCTCGGGGTTGAGCCCGTCGAGGGAGGGGCGCGTCTGGTCCGTCGGCTCGGTCAGAAGCGGCAGCAGTGCCGTCCGGCGCCGCAGCACCGCATCGACGTCCGCGCAGGTCGAGCGCAGGTCCTCCAGCAGCATCCCGGTGAGGGTCACCGCGCGCTCGTACGCATCGGGATCCACCATGACCAGCGGATAGAGCCGCGCCTCGGCGGCGGTGAACCGGGCCTCCACATCGGGCGGGATGCGCGTGTGCGGAGCAGGGTCGGCCATCGCGTCACCTCGTGCCGGGTCGGCGTTCCTTGTCGCAGTATGCACTGTTCACTATTGTCTACGAACCGATCGTATGATGAACGAATCGGCCTAGGCACAGGCCCGACACCACCTCCAGGAATCGAGGGATCGTGACGGGAACCGCGGTGGTCGCCCTGGGCGGCAACGCCATCACCGCCGAGGGCGAGGCCGGTACGTACGAGCAGCAACGCGCGAATGCCGACGCCATGGCCCGCTCCATCTGTGAGCTGCTCGACGACGGATGGCGGGTGGTCATCGTTCATGGCAACGGCCCGCAGGTCGGCAACCTGGCGATCCAGCAGGACCGGGGTCGCGACACCGTCCCGCAGATGCCGCTGTTCGCCCTCGGGGCCATGACGCAGGGCCAGCTCGGGTCGCTGATCGCGATCGCGCTGCACCAGGCCGGGGGCGGGCGTCATCACGTCGTGGGCATGCTCAGTCACGTCATCGTCGATCCGGACGACCCTGCGTTCAACCGACCCACGAAGCCGATCGGGCCGTTCTTCTCCAGAGAGGAGGCAACGCGGCTTGCTGCGAGCAACGGATGGGAGATCGTCGAGGACAGCGGCCGTGGATACCGCCGTGTCGTCCCTTCACCGCGGCCCCGAGGTCTGGTGGAGATCGAGGCGCTTCGAAGCCTGCTGGACGCCGGGCATGTCGTGGTGGCGGACGGTGGCGGAGGGATCCCGGTCACATGTCAGGCAGGCATCTGGACCGGCGTGGATGCGGTCATCGACAAGGACTACGCCGCCGCGGAGCTGGCCGGCCAGATCGACGCCGACGTCCTGGTGCTCGTCACCGGTGTCGACTCGGTGATGGTGGACTTCGGAACCGACGCTCAACGCCGGCTGGGTCGCGTCGACGTCGCCGAGGCCGAACGCCACCTTGCCGTCGGGCAGTTCCCGGAGGGAAGCATGGGCCCGAAGATGCGCGCGGCTACGCGATTCCTCCGCCAGGGCGGGCGGCTGGCCGTCGTCACCACCGCGGCGTTGGCGGCGGCCACGCTGCGCGCCCAGGGCGACGACGACACGTCGGTCGGTACCCGGATCGTGCCGACGCTCGACCTCGAGGACGTCACGGCGTGAATGTCGCGATCAAGGTGTTCCCCGACACCTACGTGGACTCGGTCGCACAGCTGGGTGCCATCCGGGCGATGCGCGAGGTCGACGGCGTCGATTGGGCCAGCGCCGCCATGGGCACACCGGCCAACGTGGAGATCCTCCGCAAACGGGGCGTGGACCCCGGCGAGGTCGCTGACACGGGTGCCAACGACTTCGTCGTCGTCGTCACGGCAATCTCCGAGGACAGGGCGAACGAGGCCCTGTCCGCCGGAGAGAGCGCCGTCTTCTCGGCGCGGCCCCAGGGCGACGAACGGGACCGGGCCCAGCCCAGGTCGCTGCGCCAGGCCGTCGAGCGGCAACCGGAGTCCAACGTGGCCGTGATCTCCGTTCCCGGTGAGTATGCGGCGCTGGCCGCCTACGAGGCGTTGACCGAGGGTCTCCACGTGCTGCTGTTCAGCGACAACGTTCCGCTGGAGAAGGAGATCGCGCTCAAGGACTACGCGAGGGACCGAGGTCTGCTCGTCATGGGACCGGGTGCCGGCACGGCGATGATCGCCGGAGTCGGCCTCGGCTTCGCCAACGTCGTGAAGCCCGGCCGGGTCGGCGTCGTGGCGGCCGCCGGCACCGGGGCTCAGGAGGTCATGTCCCTGCTCGACCGATGGGGAGTGGGCGTGAGCCAGGTTCTCGGCCTCGGCGGGAGAGACCTGGCCGACGACGTCGGTGGCCGGATGGCCTTGCCGGCGATCAGCGCCCTGCGCGACGACCCCGGCACCGACCTCATCCTGCTCGTGTCGAAGCCGCCCGCGGCCGCCATCGCCGCGAAGGTCCTCGCCGCGGCCGGGGACACTCCGCTGGTCGCAGCGTTGATCGGACTGGACCCGGCGTTCGTCGCCCCCGACGGTGTGGTGCTCGCCAACACCCTGGAGGGCGCCGTGGTCGCCACGTTGCGCGTCCTGGGCCGTCCCGCTCCCGACACCGTCTCGACGATCGGACCGACGGCGGCACAGGCGCGGCACCGACTGTCCGAGCGGAGAACGCTGGTCCGCGGCCTGTTCTCCGGCGGGACGTTGTGCTACGAGTCACAGGTGATCCTCGGGCCCATCCTCGGGGAGGTGCGGTCGAACGCGCCGATCAAGAAGTCGTGGGGGGTACCGGCGCCGCCCGGTTCCCACCAGTGCCTCGATCTCGGCGAGGAGGAGTACACCAGGGGCAGGCCGCACCCGATGATCGACGCTGAGGCTCGCCTGGATCTGCTGCACGAGCACGGGGCCGATCCGCAGGTTGCGGCGATCATCGTGGATGTGGTTCTCGGGCACGGCGCCAATCCCGATCCCGCCGCGGTCCTGGCGCCCGCATGCGAAGCGGTGATGGCGGACGGCGGTCCGCAGGTCGTGGCCTATGTGCTGGGAACGGAGCAGGATCCGCAGGGCTTTGCCGCACAGCGGGATCGGCTCGTGCAGGCGGGGTGCATCGTCACCGAGACCGCGGCTCGAGCGTCGCTGGTGGCCGCTGCCGTCGCGACCGGTGAGGTCGCCCTGGCGGACCGACGACCATGACGACGTCGAAAAAACAGTCGGACAGACCCCGAGTCGCTCTGGTCAGCTACTCGACCAGACCGCGGGGAGGCGTCGTTCACACGCTGTCCCTGGCCGAGGCCATGGTCCGGATCGGCATGCCGACCCGGGTCGTCTCGCTGGGAGATGCGAACCAGGGCTTCTACCGGCCGGTACGGGCGCCGTACACGCTCGTGCCCGCACCGGAACCACGGGCAACGTTGGAGGAGCGGGTCTTCACGTCGATCGACGCGCTCGAGGAGGGGCTCGCGGCGATCGCCGACGAGGTCGACGTCCTTCACACGCAGGACTGCATCTCCGCCCGTGCGGCTGCTCGCGTTCGCGATGCCGGAGCCGACGTCTTGGTGGTGCGGACGGTCCACCACATCGACGA
>Ga0256866_1000024_pt1 | contig 22486 bp, 21 predicted proteins | sample RVTome_16_FD_187338 | JGI IMG/M metagenome (GOLD analysis project Ga0256866, IMG submission 187338) | Soil microbial communities from uranium-contaminated site in the Upper Colorado River Basin, Wyoming, United States - RVT152D67 HiSeq ...
CCCACTTCGACCTCCCCGCCGAGCTCGAGGAAGCGAGCCGCCAGCGCGCCCGCGATCGTTTGCGAGCCTCCTCTCGCCATCGGCCAGCCGTGGGAGTGGGCGATCGCTCCGAGCATCAACCCAACCGCCGCGGTCGCCGGTGCATGGAAAGGTGCAATTGCATGAGCTGAGATGCCTGCGATCAACGCCTTGCCCTCGTCGGTGCTGAAACGCTTGGCCAGCACCGCCGCGGGGAGTCCTCCGATGAGGGCGATACGTGCGAAGGCTGCTTTGTGTTCGGGGACCAGGGTCACCGGTCCCAACGCCACGTCGACCATCTCCTCGATGTTCTCGACGAGAGGTCTCATAAGGCCCTGATAACGATCTCCGTCCTCCCCGAGCCCCGCGGTCGTCTCGTCGACAGACCGATGGAGTGCGGCCACCCTGCCGTCATCGAGAGGGTGGGTGAATGGGATGGGCGACTGCACCCAGTCGATCTCCAGGCCGATCTCTTTGAGGAATGGCGACGCTATGGCGGAGGGGTGAATCGCCGAGCAAATGTCGTGTTTGAACCCGGGAAGAGTCAGCTCGCCGGTACGGGTGCCTCCACCGATCTCTTCAGCCGCTTCGACGAGCAATGTGTTGCGGCCGGAGCGCGCCAACTCCACGGCCGCGGCGAGACCGTTGGGCCCGGCGCCGACGATCGCGGCATCGAATCGAGTCATCCCCTTGATTGTGGCGCGTTGGCGTTACGAGAGGGTGCCCAATCGTCCGTAACGGTTGCGGAACGCTCTCCTCGTAAAACCGTCCTGAAAGGAGTTGGAATGGAACCGAGAGACGCAGAGAGTTGGGCCAAGCCGGTTGATGCCTTCCACGTCGACCAGAGCATCGAGGGGGCATACAAGGGCAACGTCGAGGGGCGAAGGCCGACAGGGCCGCTTCAGGGGTTTGGCCAGTTGTGGCGGAAGAGCTACCAGGTCTCGATTCCAGGCCACAGCCCCGAGGAGGTCATCAAGACCTGGAAGGAACATTTCGGAGACTTCTGGTACCCGTCGAACAAGTTCTACGCCCCTGCGGCCGGGATAGCACCGGGAGAGATCGCAGTGATAGCCGGGGGCAGAGGCCCAGCGAAGGTCACGACAGGTGTCCGTGTCATATACGCCGATGACACGTCGTGGTCGTACATGACGCCCGAGGGCCACCCATGGGCGGCGATCATCACCTTCAGCGCGTACGAGGAAGACACCGTCACCACTGCGCGGGTCCACCTCCTGGTCCGGGCCAACGACCCGCTCTACGAAGCCAGTTTCAGGCTCTACACGAGTCGTCTCGAGGACAAGATCTGGACCTACACCCTCACCAACCTCGCCGCCCACTTCGACAGTGCGGAGCCTGTCGAGATGCAAGCTGTCCTGATCGACAAGAAGCGCCAGTGGGCTCAGTTTGGCAACATCTGGAAGAACTCGGCGGTCCGGACCTTGTTGCGTCAGGATCGACGCTAGCCGGCACCGTCGTTGTGCCGTAAAAGAGAACCGGGCCCCGTAGCGGGGCCCGGTTCCTCTAGGCAGGGTGTCGTTAGAGGAGTACTGCCTTGCGCCGGATCTGCAGGAACACATATCCGACGACGATCAAGGTGATCCCAACCACGATGGCGAAGGCCGCCAGTGCGTAGGACAGGACACCCAAGCTAAGGGCCGTGGTCAGCGTTGTTGCGGTCAGCCACGAGGCCCGAGCCTCGTTGGGGACCATCAGGGCCTCACCGTTCTCGTCGAGGACGGCTTCGCCATTCTCATCGACTTGCGGGACCGTGCGATCCATCTCCGAGTAGTAGAGACCTTCGGAGCCCTCGAGCTGGTGCTGGGTGATGATGTCGGCCTGCGCCCACATCGTGAAGGGGCCTCGCACCGGGGTCTCGGGGATAGCGGCGTCATCTGGGGTGACGACGTTTTGGGCAACGGCCTGATCCCATGTGTACCAGGCTCCGAAAATCCCACCGGCCGTGGCACCGAATCCGACGACGAGGGCAAGGATCCCGGCCATCAGAAGCACGAAACTCTTCTTGTGAGTGGTTTCCGCCTGGATGCGGTCTTGGTTGACTATGGCAGTCATTTCAATCCTCCAATCAACAGGTCTACTGCCTATGTGCACAGAGTCGCCATTTGTGAGGAATTTCACGAGTGCCGAAGGTCCCGGTTCCCGGGCCGGAAGTCCCGCCAACCAGGGGACCTATGCTCTCGCCGTGTGATCCACAAACTCAGAGTGGACGAGGCGCGGAAGATGGCGGTGAGCGCTCAAGCTCTCAGTCGATATCGACCAGCCGACCTCCTCGGTCTGGTCAACCAACTCACCCTCATCCAGATCGATCCCACGGCAGCCATCGCCCCAAGTGCAGACCTGGTGATGTGGAGTCGTCTCGGCTCCGCCTACCAACCAGAACATCTCCAGCAAGCGGTCGAAACCGATCGGACACTCTATGAGCACCGCGCCCTGATTCGCCCGATGTCCGATCTCGGGCTCCATCTGGCCGAGATGAGGGTCTGGCCTCGGTCCCAGGACGTTCGTGAATGGCTGTCTGCCAATGACAGTTTTCGGTTGGATATCCTCGAACTCCTCGCCGCGTCGGGTCCTCTGCTGTCTCGCGACATCCCGGATACGTGCATCCAGCCATGGCGGTCCTCAGGTTGGACCAACGCCCGCAACGTCACTCAGATGCTTGAGTGCATGATGAAGCGTGGCGAGGTTGCCATTGCCGGTCGGCAGGAGAGACAGAGGCTGTGGGACCTCGCCGAGCGCGTCTACCCGGCAAACATCGAGGCTGTCCCTCTCGAAGAAGCAACACGGCTACGTGACCAGCGTCGTCTCCGGGCTTTGGGCATAGCGCGAGCGGAGATGCCGGCGCAATCAATCGAGCCTTACCACGTGGGCTACGCCGGTGAGGCTGCGGTCGTGGACGGGGTCCCCGGTGAGTGGCGGGTCGACCCAGAGATCTTCGACCTCCCTTTCGAGCCTCGAGTTGCTTTGCTTTCACCTTTCGACCGCCTCATCCACGACCGGAAACGCACCGAAGAGCTGTTCGGGTACGAATACGTGCTCGAGATGTACAAGCCGAAGGACCAGCGCCGCTGGGGTTACTTCGCCTTGCCCATCCTGTCCGGGGATCGTCTCGTGGGAAAGCTCGATGCTAAAGCCGACCGGAAGGGCGGCGTCTTCGAGGTGAATGCGATTCACGAGGACATTCCCTTCGATTCGGACACCAAGGCGGGTGTGCGGAACGAGATCGAGGGCTTGGCCGATTGGTTGGGATTGGAGTTGGCGGGGGTCTGAGACCAATGTGCACGAGGTCTCGGATTCCACGACCTCTTGCTATAGCAACGCCTTCAGGTGCCGGTGAAGTCGGGATCCCGTTTCTCGTTGAAGGCACTGATTGCCTCCAACAGGTCGTTGGAGATCAGGAACGACGAGTTCCATTGCGCCATGTAGTCGAGCGCCTGGTCCACGGTCCGCCCATCGTTGGCCTGAAGGATCCGCTTGATCCCCTGGGTGACCAGGGGAGAGTTGGCTGCGATCTCTCCTGCGATATCTCGGGCGCCTTCCATCAACGTCTCCGGGTTGTGGAACACCCGGCTCACCAGGCCTCTTTCGAGTGCCCAGTCTGCCGGGTAGTCGGCCCCGGTCATTGCCATCTCCGCGGTGACCGCGTTGCCGACTATTGCGGGCAGCCGTTGCAGAGCTCCAATATCGGCGACGAGACCCATCTTCGTCTCTCGGACCGAGAAGGTGGCGTCCGCTGACGCCAACCGCAGGTCACATGCCGAGATCAAGTTGGCGCCGGCACCCAGGCAATAGCCGTGTATGGCGGCAATCACCGGCTTGGCGGTTTCGGAGAGACAGCTCACGGTCCGCTGCAGCCGTTTGATCTCTGTGTAGAGCCCGAAGTTGCCCTCCGCCGGGGAAACCCCCATGGGCTGAAGACCGGCCAACATGCCGACATCGATCCCGACTGTGAACGCCGTCCCTCTCCCGGCGAGGACGATCACCCGAATCACGCGGTCTTCGTCGAGGTCGGCAACCGCTTTCGGGATGTCTTGCCACATGTCCTCCGAGAGGGCGTTGAGCTTCTCCGGACGGTTCAGCCACAACGTTGCGACGTGTCCATCACTGGTGATTTCCAGGTGTTGGTAGGCCATGCCGCGAGGCTATCCAGCGGCGGAACGCCACGCTTCGCGAAGACGAACCCGGCTGCCGTAGCGGAGCAGTCCGCCCGAGTAGATCCTGCCGGCGAGAACAGTGAAGAGAACGAGCGCCGCGATCGAGATGACGATGGCGACCAGGAATTGCCAAACAGGGATCGCTTCTAGTGCGCTTCGCACCGGGACCACGAACGGCGCGGTCAACGGGATGAACGTGAACACGGTGGCCACGATCCCATCGGGGTCGTTGAGCGCCGTTATCGAGACGAAGAACCCGACAACTGCGGTCATCGACATTGGCATGGCAATGGTGTTGGCGTCCTCCATACGACTGACCAGAGACCCGGCGGCGCCGAACAGCACTGCGAAAATCAGGAACCCGATCACGAACCACAAGAGGAGGATGAGCACAGCCCCGATTTCAATCGGCGGAAGGTCGAACGCTCCGGTGACCCGCAAGGCGACGAGCGCCACGATGATGGTCCCGAGGAATTGGGCCAAGGCGAGAGTGCCGATGCCGAGGATCTTCCCACCGAGGATTTGCCACGGTCGAATGCTCGACAGGAGAACCTCAACTACTCGGTTCGACTTCTCCTCGGTCACTCCCGTGAGAATCCACGTCCCGTAGAGAAGGACGGCGAGGTAGAGGAGAAGCAACCCGAAGTAGGCGACGATGGTGCGACTTTCGCTCTCTTCTGGGTCGCCCCGGGAGAGAGTTGTGATCTCGAGCGGGTCCGAGGCGAGGATTTCGATGATGTTGGACGCGGTTTCGCCCTCTTCCCGGACGACGGCCTGGATCTGAACGGTCCCGGCAGCGCGTTGTAGCCCGTCTACGAACGAGGAACCGGCAAACCCCCCAACGCTCTCCACCACTATCTCCTCACCGTCCACGAGCACCGCGTCGACCTCACCACTCTCCAGGCCAGCAATCGCCGTCTCCCGGTCGTCGAAAGGGACCGTCTCCAGAGCGATCGAGGGTGGGTCTTCGGGGTCGTCGCCGGCGTTGCCGAGCTCGACTGCGGTCGAGATGATGGCTTCGTTGCCGCCCCCCACCGACCCGACCTTCCTTTCGGTTGTGCCTCCTCCGAAGAGATCGGGCAGGATGATGAGACCGAGGATGATGAGGATGGTCAATCCGGTGGTGATGAGATACGCCTTCGACCTCGCTCTCTCTGTGATCTCTCGCAGGGCCACCTGCCATAGCGTCCCGAGCCCGGTCATCTCACCGCCTCCCGGAATAGATCGGACAGCGATGGCGTGGTGTATGTGAAATGTCTGAGATTGCTGGCCTCCTGGGCCCGGGCGATGAAACCCCGGACATCGGTTGTGGCGTTGATGATTGCGGTCAGGCGCTCACCATTCATCTGCGTGGTCTGCACGCCTTCGAGGAGTTCCACAAGGGCCGACGGGTCGCCATCGACTTCGACCTCAAGATGCCGAATCGGGGCGGAGTCTTTGAGGGTTTGCACTCGACCCTCCAACACGATGGTCCCGGCGTTGATGATTGCCACGTATTCGCAGATGTCCTCGACGAGGTCGAGCTGATGGGAACTGAATACGACGGCCTTGCCTGCGGCGGCCTGTTCGAGGAGGACTTCGGACATGGTCTCCACTGCAATAGGGTCGAGACCGCTGAATGGCTCGTCGAGGACCAGAAGGTCGGGGTCGTGCACCAGGGCAGCGGCGAGCTGGACCCTCTGCTGGTTTCCGTGTGAGAGGGATTCGACCGGGTCGTCGATCCGTTCCCTGAGACCGAATCGCTCCAACCACGTCTCGGCGGACCCATGCGCCTCCGTCTTCGACATGCCATGAAGCCGACCCAGGTAGGCGAGTTGGTCACCAGCTCTCATCTTTGGGTAGAGACCTCGTTGCTCGGGCATATAGCCGCAGCGGAGCAGGTCATCGGCAGTGATCGGGTTCTCGTCCCAGGTCACCGACCCCGAATCTGGATTGATGAGTCGAAAGACGGTTCGCATTGCGGTGGTCTTGCCGGCCCCGTTGGGGCCGAGGAATCCCAGCATCTGTCCCCGTTCGACCTGGAAGCTGCAACCTGCCAGGGCGCTGATGTCTCCGAACGATTTGTGTAAGTCCTGGACTCTGAGCACAGGGCGGGCAGGTTAGAAGGTCGATGGTGAGCACACGAAGTCGCTGTGCCACATCGTCTGCGGGACGCACTCCGCAAACCTCAGGTAGTGGGACCCGTATACGGGTCCCACCGCCTCGAGAAGCGTGGGTCTGTCCGCCTCGAGAAACTTCTCGAGGCGGACAGACCCACATCCGGGTCGTACTTCCTGAGGAAAGCAGGTCCGGGTCAGTCGAGGAGGGTGGGGCGGAACAGCCGGTCGTGGGAGTGCAGCGCGTATCGATCGGTCATACCCGCCACATAGTCCACCGCTCTGGTGAGGGGGTCGGCGTCGGCGACGGTGTAGGAGTCGGGTACCTCATAGGGGTGGGCCTGGTAGTAGCCGACCAGGTCCTGGATGACGATTATCGCCTTCACCTTCTGCGCTTCCGATTCCGGGCGCAGATAGACCCGTTCGAACATGAACTCCCGGAGGCGTTCCATCACCTCCAGGTGATCTTCCTGCATTTTGACCTCGCCTGCTTCGTACGACGCCTCGACGACGGCGGTGATCATGGATCCGATCCACTCTCGGGAGGTGGCTCCAAAGGTGCTCAAGGCCTTCACAGGGAGATCGTGATAATCGAGGACGCCGGCGCGGAGGGCGTCGGAGACGTCGTGGGTGAGATAGGCGATGCGGTCTGCGAATCGGCACAGCCAGCCTTCCGGAGTCTCCGGTGGTGGATTGATTCTCCATGAGTGGGCGCGGACCCCGTCCAGGACCTCATGGGTGAGATTCTGGGGTTCGAGCAATTCGAGGGTCCGCACGCCATGGGCTGAATGGAGCCAATCGTCCCCGATCATCGGTGTCAGTGCATCCTCCCCGGTGTGCCCGAACGGAGAATGCCCCACATCGTGTGCCAGGCAGATCGCCTCGGTCAGATCCTCGTTGAGACCGAGGGCGCTCGCGATGGCTCGACCCACCTGTGTGACCTGGATGGTGTGGGTCATGCGGGTGACGAAGTGGTCTCCGTCGGGGTTGAGGAACACCTGTGTCTTGTGCTTGAGCCGACGGAACGCCTTGGAGTGGATGATGCGGTCGCGGTCCCGCTCAAAGGCGGTGCGGAACTCGTCGGCCTCCTCCGGCTCCCTCCGCCCCCGACTCTGGTCAGCCATCGTGGCGATAGGAGCGAGGAGCTCGTGTTCTAGTCGCTCCCGTTCCCGTCTCGTCCGGCGCAGCATCTCGGTCATATGAGCGCGTTCTCCCTGCGTGCTGAGTCAAATGGCGATCAGAACCTTAGGTCTGACCTGGATCAGGTGAATCGCTCGCGGAGACGGCTGGAGACATAGTCCATCGTTGCTACGACGATCGCGATGGCCAGCATCTGGGCTGCGGCGGCCCGGTAGTTCAACAGACCGATGTTCTGCTGCAACAGGAAGCCGATGCCGCCACCACCGACGAAGCCAATGATCGTCGACATACGAACGTTGATGTCCCACCGATACATGGTGAAAGAGATGTACGGCGCCACGATCTGGGGAACCACGCCGTAGACGACGGTCTGCAACCGTGTCGCTCCCGTGGCTCTGACGGCTTCCAACGGCCCCTGGTTGATGCTCTCCACTTGTTCTGAGTAGAGCTTGGCGAGGGCGGCGACGGTGTGGAGGCCGAGCGCCAGCGCGCCTGCGAATGGACCCAGGCCGACCCAGATCACGAAGACGATGGCCATGACCAACGGTTCGATCGAGCGAAGGGTGTTGAATACCGTTCGGGAGATGTAGTAGACGCTCAGCCCCGCTCCGAGTTGGCGCTTGACCAGCCCGCGCCAGGCGATGAAGGCGCCAAGCAGCCCACCAACGACGGCCGGGATGACCACGGTCGTGCGTGTGTTGACAATCTGATAGAGCCAGGCGATCACCTGTCCGAAGCCGAGAGCCACCAGGGAGCCTGCTGCCGCCATGCTCAGGATCGTGAGGGCGTTGCGTAACCCGCCTGCAACGCGTCCACCGATCACGTAACCGAGGCGGCTACCCACGAGCGCGACGATGACGGCGCCCGTGAGCGCGGCGAGGATCGTGAAGACCGTGGCGAAAATGGTGCCGCTGGTGGCCACGAATCGGCCCAGGAAGGCCAGAGCGTCAGGCATTACATCCGCGAACCATGCCCCACCGACCTGGGCGAACCGGGCCAGGCTCTGTCCGGCGAGGAGAACGGAGATTCCGGCGGCGACCCCGACCGCGATGCGCGTCGTGCGGGCCGTAGACTTCCCTGGAACAGGCACGGCGACCCGGAGGAGTCGGGTCGTGACCCACGTCAGGATGACGGTCGACGCCCCATAGAGAAGCGCCGAGGCGGGGAGCATCGCCACAAGGTCTGCGCTGGCGTTGGCGGCGATGACACCGATCACAATCCCGATGGGTATCCCGAGGATGGCGAGACCGACCTGGAGGGCGGGTATTCGTACGTCACGCATAAGATTCTTGGCGGCGATAAACGACAGGGGCACGGCGATGATCGTGCCGGCGGTGGTGGCGAGGAAGGCGAGGAAGACTGTCTCGATGATCTTGTCGAGGGTCTGCTCTGCGTTCACGGACCAGCGCGGTGATCGGAGGGTCTCCCCCGCCTCCGTCTCCACCATCACGGGATTGAACACTGAGCCCACGTTCTGACGGCTGAGCACCCGGATGGTCTGAACCTCTTCGTCGGGTCGGTCACGCAGCCGGACCACCTCCTCGAATCCTCCCTCTGGTGTGGTGCGGACCTGGGCAAGACGTAGCTCGGTGCCGTTGGGCGGGACGAAGTAGATGTTGATGTTGGTGTTGGCCGGGAAGCCGGTGCCGGTGACGGTCACCTGGGATCGGGGCTCGGAACAGACTGGATCGACCGTGAACGTTCCTCCCCCGTCGCTCTCGATCACGTCGGGAGTGAACCCCCCGGCGGGGCATGGCGACATGAAGTCGAGGTCGGTCCTGGTGTCGACCGCCTCGTAGGTGAGGATGTCGGGATCGCCGAGTGCCCGTAGGACCCGGAAAAGACTCTCCTGACGGGTCTCATTGGTTATCGCGTCCAGGCTGACCTGTGTCTTCTCGAAAGCATATGCGTAGACGACGAAGCCGGCGAGCAAACCGATGACTATCCAGAGGAGACGTCGCCGTCTCCGCCCTCTTGACTTCGAGTCGGGCGGTGATTCACCATGGGTGGCCCTGACGTCGCTCTCTTTGGTGTCAGCCAACGCGTTCGGCCTCCTGACCGTAGATGTCTTTGAACATCGCGTCGTCGATCTCGGCGGGCAGCCCTTGGAAGACGAGTCTGCCCTCGTTGAGGGCGATCACCCTTTGCCCATAGCGGTGGACCAGGTCGAGGAAGTGCAAGCTGCACAGCACCGTCACTTTGTCCTCTTTGTTGATCTGCTCCAGGTACTGCATGATCGAGTGCGCCAGCACCGGATCGAGGCTGGCCACCGGCTCGTCGGCGAGGATGATCTCCGGCTGTTGCACCATGGCCCGGGCGATTCCCACCCGTTGTTGTTGGCCACCGCTCAGCTCCTGAGCCCGGTTGTTCGCCTTGGCCTCGAGCCCCACTCGAGCGAGTTGTTCCATCGCACTGGCGCGATCGGCCTTGGAGAAACGATTCACAACGGCGAGGGCGGGGCTGGTGTACCCGAGCCGCCCGGCAAGGACGTTGGTGATCACCTTGGATCGGTTCACCAGGTTGAAATGCTGGAAGACCATCCCGATCCGGCGACGTATCCGTCTGATGTCTTCCTGGGAGGCGGCGGTGATGTCCTCGTCATTCAGGAGGATCCGTCCCTCTGTCGGGTCGATGAGCCGGTTGATGCACCTCAACAACGTGGACTTGCCCGAACCCGACAGCCCGATGATTGCGAGGAACTCGCCGTCCGGCACTTCGAAGGACACGTCGCGAAGAGCGACCGTCCCATCGTCGTACACCTTGGTCAGATGCTCAACACGGAGCATTTCTCTCCCCTGCGAGGGTGGGGGAAGGGCTCCGAAGAGCCCTTCCCCAAACCCGGGTCATTTCGACTTACAGGTCGTCCAACTCGATGCCGGCGACGTCGACCACTGCGCGCAGTGCGTCGTATTCGGCATCGGCGGCCGGCTCGATGCCGGTCCAGCCGTAGAAGTCCTGATTGCCGATCGAGTCGTTCCAGGCGCAGTTTTCATCGTCCTCGCACTCGGCGGCGAAAGCGGCGAGCGCGTTCTCGATCTGAGTCCGGATGTTCTCCGGGAACTCGGGGCCGAACGACAGCGTGTCGTTCGGGATCTCGGGCGAGATCTCGAGGATTCGCAACTGCTGGATGATGTCCGGAGCGTCCGTGATGGCACTGGCGCGGGCATCGAGTACCCGGAAGTTATCCCCACAGAACAGGTCGGGATCTTCGTCGTCAGTCGGCGCGCACTGATCGATGAGATCGTCGGGGACCTCCGGAGGATCACCGAAGACCCAGGGGTCGCCCTCGAGGACGAGCGGCGGGCTGAAGAAAGTGGTGGCGAAGTCCGCATCACCGCGGTAAACGGCCAAGGCGGCATTGGGGTGGCCACCGGTCTCGACGATCTCGGCGGCCTCGACGCCTGCCTCGGTCAGCTGTACCAACGGGACGAGGTACCCGGATGTGGAGCCGAGGTCGGGAACCGCCCAGGTCAGTCCGTCCAGGTCTTCGATCGACTCGATCTCGCTGTCACGCGGGACGAGGATCTGCGACCAGTAGACGCCGAACCCGAAGCGCACCGCCTTGAACGCCACATCCACACCGCAGAGATTCGACGCCAGCACGTAGCCGAAGCCCGGGATGAACCCCATGGTATCGGCCGGTGCGGCACACATCTCTTCGATGGTCGCCGCATATGAGGTCGGCACGCTGACCTCGAACTCGAGGCCGGTCGCCTCGGTGAGCGCCTGATCCATGATCTCGCCACCCGACACGATCACCTGGGCATCGACCGACGGCACGAAGAGGACCTGCACCGGTCTTTCCGCAGAGCCGAGTTCAGCTTCCATCACTTCGGTCGTGGTCGTCTCTTCGGCACCGGCAGTGGTGGTTGTTTCATCGGCGGGTGCTGCGGTGGTTGTCGTGGCGTCACCTCCACCGTCGCCGCCACAGGCAGCAACTATGAGAGCGAGTACGGCGAGCAGTGCCCAAAGGGCTCTTCTCTTCATCTGTTCTTCCTCCTAATGATTGATGTCGACGCTCCCTCGGTGGGCCATTCTCCACTCAGCCCGGCTGAGGACGCACGACCGCGTGCGAGGGTAGCTATCCCGGGCGGTTTACTGCCAGGCGGTTGACGAGTTCGCGAAACTCGTCGAAGTCGGCGATGTCGACTGCACCGGGCACACTGTGGTTCCAGGGACGGACATAGCGACACACGGTCGCCTCAGGGCGATTTGCCACGAGCCCCGGGAGTACGTGGGGCCCGTCGTCCAGGTACACGTCACACTTCACCAGCCACTTGTCCTCGAGGATGTGGATTTCTGTTGTCGGGATCCCGTGTTTGTCGATCCATTCGTGGGTGTCCGCCACTGCGAAGTCAGGCTTTGTGGTGATGACGACGATCTGATGGCCCGCCCCGGCCAGCGATCGGACAGCGTCGATCGCACCCGGGAAGGGCTCGAGGTGCCAGAACAGTGAGCGACCGTCCAGGTCTGAGGACCACCTCCAGAACTCGCCGATGTTGCTGAAATGGGTGAGGTCGACCAGGTCGTTCCACCGTTTTGAGTCCGTTACTTCCAGCTCGGTTCCGAATTCCCTGTTGTAGAAGCTCATCCAACCGAGAGTGAAGTTGGCCACCACTCCGTCGAGATCGATCCCTAACCGCATCGCCGCGAGGTTAAGCGCCTCGGGTTCCGCCTCACTCGTCATCGAGATCGAGCGCCTTGGACTTCTTGTAGAAGTCGAGACGATCGACCGGCATCACCACCGACGACAGGATGTTGGAGAGATGCTTGCTCAGCCGTTTTATGTATCGGTAGAACAAGGCCCGCGGCGCGGCGTATCTGCTGGGCAGGTCTGTTTGCACGAATTGGAGGACGTGGCTGTCGTAATGGCCGGCATCGTCATCGATCGTCGATATGAGCTCATGGACCTTCTGGGCATCCTCTGCGGTGAAGGCATCGAGGGTCCATTCGATCAGTTGGGCGACGTGACGGCGATGCTTCAACAACTCTTCGGTGTCGTCCCCCACGCTGAGGTTGGCCCCCATCCCGGTCAGCTCCCAGATATCTTTGCACTTGTCGCCGATGCGCTCGATGTCCTTGGCCACCGACATGTAGGTGAGCATGAGCCCCTGGTCCACCTCCGCACCCCGAACCGTCCCGTGTACGAGCAACTCTCTGCGTATAGCACGCTCGGTGCGATTGATCTCCTGGTCGAGTGCGAGTAGCTCCTCACCCGCTGCGGTCGGGTTGCTCTCTCCGAACACGGCCTCCGTGGCGATGCGGTAGGCGTCCTGGCACTGAGCCAGCATCGCGGCGAGTTGCTGCTCGACGTTTTCGAGCTGATCGGAGTCGCGGAATATCGAGAACATGACTTTCTCCTATGAGATCAAGAGTACGACCAATGGAGCGATGACAAACAGACCTACTACGTAGGCGACCACCAGAGACTTTCGCCGTACCGCGGCGTTGGCCGTGACGGTGGCGAGACGTAGGGGGATGCGTCGCAGTGGCGCCCAGGGGTAGAAGATGAGGATTCCCAACAAATTGAAGGTGAGGTGAGCGATCGCGATCGTCAACGCGTCCGGGGATTCGGCCGCGATCGAGGCCAGGAGGGCAGTGACCGTCGTACCGACATTCGCACCGAGGGTCACCGGGAACGCGTTTTGAAGCGTAAGCACCCCGGCCGCGACCAGTGGGACCAGGATCGACGTCGTGATGCTCGAACTCTGTACGGCAACGGTCATGAAAAGACCGACCATCAGTGCGCCTATACCGGCGCCCTTCGCCAAGATCCCGTTGATGGCGTTCTCGATACGACCCGACATGACGGCCTTCATCTGCCGGGTGATCATCCATAGGGCGAGGAAGATGGCTGCGATACCGACAGCGAGAAGGATCCCCCCGCGGGCGCTCTCCCATCCCAATGATCGGATGACCCCCTCGAACCAGTGAACCGGGGTAGCGATCGCATCCTTTATGGGGCTGTCTCCCGTGTCGACTGAGGGCAGCAACCCGTCGAACAGCGATTCGAGAGCTTGGGCGATACGGGAGATGAGCCCGAAGGCGATCTCAAGTGGGAGGAGGATCGCCACGGTGAGGATGTTGAAGTAGTCGTGGATTGTGGCCGCCGCCAAGGCTCGCTCGAAGTAGGCGCTCTGACGGACGTGACCCAGTGAGGCCAGCGTGTTGGTGACGGTGGTTCCAATGTTGGCACCCATGACCATCGGCACGGCTGCCTCCACCGGAAGCACTCCAGAGCCGACGAGGCCGACGATTGTGGCCGTGGTCACTGATGACGATTGGACCAACACGGTGGCGAGGACACCCGCGGCGAGACCGGCGATCGGGTTGGCGACAGAGGAGAAGACCTGGTCGACGAAGTCACTTCCAAAGGCGCTGATCCCTGCTTCCAGCGACTTGACCCCGGCGAGGAACACATAGAGGAAGGCGAGGGCGGTGCCGAGACGGAGCGCGGTCTCGGTCCACGCCATGAATGGCGTGCGCGCGTCAGTCTCCTCGCGTTTGACGCTTTCTCCCATGGGCCGTCGGCAGGGTACGGGACCGGGAGCCGCTACGCCGAACGAAGCCCGTGAAACCGTTCTGTGCGGGTCTGTCGCGCGTCACGCGTAACGAACCCGCACGGAACGGGTCAGGTCACCGGTATTCGGGGTTGGGGAAGTCGAAGCGACAGCCGGCGTCCCATTTCGAGCGCTGGTTGCCGTGCATCGGGACGCCGCCGGCGTCTTTGAGCATGCGAGCCAGGTGGAGGGCATTCCAGGTCATGAATGTCGTATTGCGGTTGGTGAAGTCGTTCTCGGGTCCACCCGAGCCCTCGTCGAGGTAAGACGGTCCCGGTCCCGCTTCCCCGATCCAGCCGGCGTCGGCCTGGGGCGGGATGGTGTACCCGAGATGTTGGAGTGAGTAGAGGATTCCCATCGAGCAGTGCTTGATCCCGTCCTCGTTGCCGGTGACGATGCACCCGGCCACTCTGCCGTAGTAGGCATACTGGCCATGCTCGTTCAGCAGAGAGGAATTCCCGTAGAGCCGCTCGATGACCCGGCCGCATACGGAGGATTGCTGACCAAGCCAGATGGGCGTTCCGATCACGAGAATGTCGGCTGCCATCACCTTTTCGTAGAGGCCGGGCCACGCATCGTTCTCCCATCCATGCTCCGTCATGTCGGGCCAGATTCCGGTGGCGATGTCGTGGTCGACTGCTCGAATCGTCTCGATCTCGACTCCTTGGCGCCGCATGATCTCCGCCGACAGATCCATGAGACCCTGGGTGTTGGAGACCTCGGGCGATTTCTTCAACGTGGTGTTGATGAAGATCGCAGCCAGGTCGCTGAAATCCCAGGTGGTCTGTGCGGACATCGCCTCCTGCATCGGAGTGGGTGTGGTCATTTGTTAGCTCCTTGCCTCGGTCGAATTGAGGCGAAAGCTACGCGGCGGCGGATAAAGAACTCGTTTAGACGACCTGTACCCAGGCCATCACCTCGGGGAGACGTCGCCGTAGCAATGCCGACGACATCCACAGGGAGACTCCGTAGATGACGACCCCCCACAAGATGGCACCTGCAGCCGCCATCCAGGGGGGAATCACCTGGCCGAAGCTGACGGTCAGGGCCACTACCGAGGCCGGGATGACCAGAAGGAACCCGATGGTGAAAAAGGACACCGTCTGGCTCACGATGGCCAGACAACCCTGCTCGGTCGATTGAGCGAACACGTCGGTGCCTTCCCTGGGAAGACGGAGTGGAGTCAGGACGGAGACCAGGTTGCCCACCGCAAGCTGGCAGCCGACTGCCGACACGGCCAGAGGCGCCGCCAGCCATGTCCATTGCCAATAGCCGGTGAACACGGAGAGAAGGACCGTCAACAGTGCTGTCTCGACGGCTAGGGCGGTGGCTACTGCCAGATTCTTCCCGAGCAGCATCTGCTTGGGTGTTGGGGGCAACACGAAGAGGTAGCTGGCTGCATTCCGCTCCCATCCAAAGAGATTCAGCGCGATTGGCAGTCCCACGAAGAGGACGAGCACGGGTGCCATCAGGGGCGCCCATTCGTTGTCCCGTATGTCGAAGAAACCGGTGGAACCCATGATGGTCCCCGCCACGGCGAGCCCCACGAAGATCACCGTGCCCGTCCAGACGAGGCGCTGCCGGGGGTCACGTATGTAGAACCGGAGCTCCTTCCGGGCGAGGGTGGGGATCACGCCCCACGGCCCCGAGGTGAAACCGGACCGGCGCGCCCGGGCTGCTGGTCGGCTCCCTTCCTGAGGAGTGGACAGCATCCACCCGAGTAGCCGCCGCCACGCAGAAGCCAGGACGAGCAGCCCCAGGACTGCTGCAAGAAGGAAGACGACAGATGCAGCCGGGTTGCCAGCGGCTGCTTCCACGATGGCTCGCTGCGCCGCCACCGGAGGGATCAAAAGCGCCCAGTCGATGATCGGGTTGGCCGTCACGGCCTCACTGAGACCCTGTCGGTCGATAGTGGTCGAGATCGATCGGTACACAAAGAACGAGCCAGCCGCCAGACCGAGGATGAGGAAGGTGGCGACGTCACGTCCCCGCCTGGTCCTCAGGATCGCCGAGATCGCAGACGAGAAGAGTTGAGAACTTACGGCGAGAAGTCCGACATAGACCAGTGAGGCGGGGACGACCATCCACCAGCCGTTTCTGAGCACGACTGTGTTGGCCCCGAGCACAAGCAAAGGCACGACGGTCGCAGGGGCCACGAAACTCGCCGCGGCGAGACCGGTGACCATGTTCCGGTGACTGATCGGCAGAACGGCGAGCTGCTGTGGGTCGAGGTTCTCGTCGAGGGGAAAGATGATCACCGGGAGCGTGACCCAGGCCGCAAAAAACAGCAGAGCTCCCCACCCGGCCACATTTGCCAGAGCCTCGGCTTCCAGACCTCGCGTGGCTCCGGCATATCCGGAGGCGAGATACCAGCCGACCCAACCGAGCAGAAGGGTCGCAATCGGAAAACCGAAACGACGCTGAGTGTCGTGTCGGACCCCGTTCCAGGTGAGACGGGCCTTCAGCCCGACGAGGTTTCGTACCACGAGAGTTGGTCGACTCCTCCACCACCGACGGCGGCGATGAACGCATCCTCGACATTCTGGGTGTCGGTCAGACGGCACAGCCCTTCCGGTGTCTCCTCGATGGTCAATGCCCCATCGACCATGATCCCGATCCGGGTGCATAGCTTCTCGACCAGGTGCATCTCATGTGAGGAGAACACGATGGTCGTCCCGCCGGCGGCTGCCTGCTGCAGGAGATTGCGAATGAGCCGGGCCGAGACGGCGTCGACTCCTTCGAACGGCTCGTCGAGAAACAGGACGGGTGGACGATGGATTATGGCCGCACCCAGGGCGACCTTCTTGCGCATCCCGCGTGAGTAGTCACCGATTAGCTTCGACCCCGCGCCGAGGAGATCGAGCATGTCGAGCAGCTCGTTGCGACGTTTGAGAGCCTCGTCCCGATCGAGTCCATGCATGGCCGCGGTGAAATCGAGCAGCTCGGCTCCAGTGAGACGCTCGTAGAGATTGAACTCCTCCGGCAGCACCCCGATCCGCGCCTTGACCTCGGTTGGCGATTTCCATGAGTCGAACTCGCCGATGCCAACAGTTCCTGCGGTGGGTCGGAGCAGACCCACGATGCACTTGATCGTCGTGGTCTTGCCGGCGCCGTTCTGGCCGAGGAGACCGTAGAACTCCCCGGGCATGATGCTCAGGTCGACGTCATCGACAGCCGTTGTCTTTCCAAATTTGCGGACCAGCCCGCGTGCCCAGATGGCGGGTCGGGTGGGGGCGACGTCGATGGCTGGCTCGTCGGTAAGGGAGCGGGTCACTGCTGGGAAGTATCGACTGGATGCGCGAGTAAATGAACACTTGAGTTGAAAGGACCCGTCCGGCGGTGCCCTGAAAGCTCGACCATCCGCTCACGGTATCCGATTTGACTGTATGCCACGACCGGGGTGAATCAGTCACCGGATGGCTGTACGGTGGGGTGACCAGGAATGCAGTACCAGGCGCTCTACCGCAAATACCGTCCGCAGACTTTCGACGACGTCATCGGGCAGGCTCATGTGACGACCACGCTCGCCCGGGAAGTCGCCGATGAGAAGGTTGCGCATGCCTATCTCTTCACCGGTCCGCGGGGGACTGGCAAGACCACGACGGCCCGAATCCTCGCCAAGGCGTTGAACTGCGAGAACCGCAACGCCGATGGTTCGCCGTGTGGCAAATGCGGGAGTTGTGTCGCCATCACGGATGGCAACAGCCTTGACGTCATGGAGCTCGACGCCGCCTCTCACAACTCGGTCGACGACATCCGTGACATCAAGCTCAGCGTCACCACTGTTGCCTCAGCGGCCACTTCGAAGCGGGTGTTCGTGCTCGACGAGGCGCACATGCTCTCCAAGGCGGCCGGCAACGCATTGCTCAAGACCCTGGAAGAGCCGCCGGAGCATGTCCACTTCGTCCTTGCCACCACCGAGCCCTACAAACTCCTCGACACCATCCGGAGCCGGACGCAACGGTTCGATTTCCATCCGGTACCGGTGGAAGAACTCGCCGGCTATCTGAGCTCGATAGCCGACAGGGAGTCTTACAAGACCGATCCCTCCGCACTCATCGCCATCGCCCGTCATGCCGGGGGATCGGTGCGCGACTCGTTGTCCCTCCTCGAACAGGTGGCGGCATTGGGCTCCGGCACCGCCGATGTCGCTGGTGTTCGACGGGCGCTGGGTCTCGCCGGGTCGGAGGCTTTCCAGCAGCTCGCCGAGGCCATCGCCTCCCACGACGCCAAGTCGGCCCTTGAGCTTGTCGCCGAGCTGGCCGCCGCCGGTGTGGACCTGCGTCGTTTTGTCTCCGAGTCAATCGGGTTCTTCCGCGGCGTCTTCCTCGCCCACTACGCACCCAACCTCGCCGAGATCGCCGACGAGCCTCCCGAAATCTACGAGTCGTGGAAGAAGGCGGCCGAGATCGTGCCGCCATCCGACGTGCTTCGTGCCGTCGATCTCCTCGCCGAGGCGCTGGTGCGATTACGAGAGGGTCGCGAGGAACGGCTCATGGCAGAGCTCGCTCTCATCAAACTGACCAGACCGGAAACTGCCACCGATCCGGAAGCTCTGCTTTCCCGAATGGACCGTCTCGAACGGCGTCTCGTCAAGCCTGGCGATGGGTCTGAGGCATCGGCATCCTCTCCGGCTCCCCGGTCTGATCCCGTGGAGCCGACATCGACGAAGATGGCCGCGACACCAAGTCCCGATGACGAGCTAGCACGCGCCGCCGCTCCTCTCGTGACGGACGAGCCGAACGGAATGGAGAACGAGGATCAGCCTCTGATCGATATCAGCTTCGAGCAGTTGCAGCGGGTCTGGCCCGGCTTGTTTGGTGGTCTGCGGGATCTTCTGGGAGCAAGGCGTTGGGCCTTTTTCCGGGAAGCGGTTCCGGCTGCAGTGGAGCGCAACACGATCATCCTCGAAGTCGCCCACGACTTCCATCTGAGCTCTCTCGAGCAAGACGACGCCGTGGCTCCAATCGTCGCCGCCAAAGCCGGTGACCTGCTGGGCGGGGCGGTCAAGGTCAAGTTCCGGCTCAAGAGTCATAGCGACCAGGACCAGGAAGACGATCACGTCGACCTGAGCAAGCTCGAGGAGCGGCCCGGCGCCGAAACCGACCCCGCTGCCCTCTTGGAGTCGGAGCTCGGGGCCAAGGTCGTCGACGAATAACCGTTCTGTGCGGGTTTTCCGCGCGTGACGCGCGAAAAACCCGCACAGAACGGTTGCAAAACGGCTGCAGCCCCCCACGACAGTTACCCTTGGGGTCATGAATCGTCAGCCGGACATGCGTCAGCTCATGAAACAGGCGCAGCAGATGCAGGAGCAGCTCGCCAAGACTCAAGCCGATCTGGCCGAACGACGCTTCGAGGGCTCGGCGGGGGGCGGCATGGTGAAGGCAGTGGTCACAGGTAGGCCAGAGCTGGTAGAGATCGAGATCTCCCCTGATGTCGTCGACCCCGACGACATCGAAATGCTCCAGGATCTGGTGGTCGCCGCGGTGCGACAGGCAATGGATGAGGCGGCGCAGACCAGCAGCGACGAGCTTGGAGGGCTCACCGGCGGTCTCGGCGGTCTGCTCGGTTGATGTTCGAGGGTCCGGTACAACGGCTGATCGACGAGCTCGGTCGCCTCCCGGGAATCGGTGGCAAATCAGCGCAGCGTCTCGCCTTTCACCTGCTGACCGTCGAAGAGGCCGACGCCCGGCGGCTGTCCGCCGCGATCAGCGACATGCGTGATCAGGTGACGTTGTGCCAGCGTTGCTACAACGTTGCCGCCGGAGAGCTCTGTGCGATCTGTCGTGATACCCGTCGTGACGACACCGTGGTGTGTGTCATCGAGAGACCCCAAGACATCGTGGTGGTGGAGCGAACACAGGAGTTTCGAGGGCGGTATCACGTGCTCGGTGGCTCGTTGTCGCCGATCAACGGCATCGGCCCCAGTCAGCTTCGTTTCGAGGAGCTGCGGCGTCGTCTCGAGCCAGAGGGCATCAAGGAGCTGATCGTCGCCACCAACCCCACCGTTGAAGGCGACACCACGGCAATGTACATCGCACGTGAGTTCAAACCTTTGGGTCTTCGCGTCACCCGTCTCGCTTCGGGTCTGCCGGTTGGCGGAGACCTCGACTATGCCGACGAGCTGACTCTGGGACGAGCCCTGATCGGACGGTCCGAGCTGTAGCCCGGAACGCGCCAGTTCTAGGCGCCCCAGCGATAGATCATCGCAACTACAACTGCCACGAGCAGTATGTACTGCACCAACAGAAATCGGTTGAGAGCGCCCGTGGTCTCTCGACGTGTGGGCTCGTCCCCTTCTTCGGAGGCCTTCAGGAGCTTCTTCTCCTGACGTCCGGCATAGGCACCGTTGGCGATCGCGAGCACGATCCACACCGTCATGCCCAGGATGACGAAGACACTCCCGAAGCTATAGGCGTCGGTGGTCAACACCAACCCAATGCCGGATAGCAGCGTGAGGCCTGACGCCGGACCATAGAGACGAGATCCCAAGGTCTCACTCAGATGCAGCCATTTGACGGCGATCTCGCCACCTTCGGCAGTCAGCCGGGAACCGATAAACGTGGCTCCGACCCCGGCGCCGAGCCAGACGATCACCGACAGAACATGGATTACCAAGAGAACATTGTGCAAGGCGCTACCTCCAGAAAGAACAAGCCTTCATGGCGAGCCGTCACGCTAGCGAGTTCGCTCTTCATGCCCGTCGATGACTCATCCGACGCGCGACGGCTTGGTTTGCGTACTGTTCGATTCGGCCGGTCCAGCCGGTCGCCCTTGGAAGGAGGAACATGAACAAACAGCAGTACGCCAACATGATGGAGCGACGGCAATTCCTCAAGCTGGCGTCGATGGGCGCACTGGGAGCGGCTGCATTGGCAGCCTGCTCCTCGGGTGATCCCGCACTCGACGATGCAGCCCAAGACGAGACCCTGCCCGAATTGGAATGGGAGATCGCCACCAGTTGGCCGACTTCTCTCGACACGATCTATGGAGGTGCCACCACATTTGCCGATCGCGTTTCGGCAATCACCGGCGGCAGGTTCATGATTACCGCCCAGCCGGCGAATGAGGTCGTCCCCGCCCTGGAGATCCTCCAGAACGTGGAGACCAACTCAATAGATGGCGGCCACACCGCGTCCTACTACTACACCGGTCTCGATCCGACGACAGCCTTTGGCACCGCAATTCCATTCGGGCTCAACGCCCGTCAGCAGAATGCCTGGTTGTACGAGGGTCAGGGTCTCGAGTTGCTCCAAGCGTTTTACGCCGATCGCTTCAATGCCATCCAATTCCCCGCCGGGAACACGGGCGTTCAGATGGGTGGCTGGTTCAATGTCGAAGTCCAGTCGGTGTCCGATCTCCAGGGTTTGCGGATGAGGATTCCGGGACTTGGCGGAGAGGTGATGACGGCTCTCGGGGTCACCGTCCAGGTGATCGCTGGAGGCGAGATCTTCCAAGCCTTGCAGACCAACGCCGTTGACGCCGCCGAATGGGTCGGACCTTATGACGACCAGATCCTCGGTTTCCAAGACGTCGCCCAGTTCTACTACCACCCTGGTTGGTGGGAGCCGGGCCCGTCGCTCGAGGTGCAAATCCCGCTCCCCAAGTGGGACGAACTGCCTGACGTCTATCAGGAGATCATCAAGACCGCTGCCTACGAGGCCAACACTTCGATGATGGCGGCGTACGACGCCAAGAACCCACAGGCATTCCAGGAGATCCTGGACAACTCAGATGTCACCGTGTTGCCCTATCCGGATGACGTGATGGAAGCGGCAGCCGACGCAGCCAATGACATCAACGAGACGAAGGCCGCGGAGAATGCCGAGTTCAAGACCGTCTACGACAATTGGAAGGCCTTCCGGGATCAGATCCATCCTTGGTTCGCCATCGCGGAGACGTCGTACCTCGACTTCACCGCTGCCAGGGTGTCCGGCGGCGAGGGCTGAGCCGGCGAAAGTGAAGAGGGCCCCGCCTCGGCGGGGCCCTCTGGCGTCACAGCCACAGCCCCCAGGCGGCCTCGATGGGAGGCTGGTCGCCGAAGAACTCGTTCACCAGCCAGGTCACTGACTCCGGCCACACCATCACGAGGATCAGACCGACGGCCTGCAATGCCAGGAAAGGCAGTGCGCCACGATGGATGTCACTGGTCTTGACCTCTGGAGGCGCCACGGATTGCAGGTAGAACAGGGAGAACCCCACCGGTGGTGAGATGAAGGCCATGTTGAGGTTGATCGCCATCATCACCGCGAACCACACCATCTCCGGACCGACGATGTCCAGAGCCTGAGCGGCGGGAACGAAGAGCGGCATCACAATGAACGAGATCTCGAGAAACTCGAGGTTGATGCCGAGGAGGAACACCACGATGTTGGCGACGATGATGAAGCCCCACTTGCCTCCCGGTATCGCAGTCAGCCACTCGGTGATCAGGTCCTGACCCCCGAGCTGGTTGAACACCAGGGCGAAGAATGTCGAGGCGAAGAGGATCTGGAGGACGAGG